>Ga0137359_10003072_pt1 | contig 13467 bp, 18 predicted proteins | sample Mad1_40_16metaG_FD_108281 | JGI IMG/M metagenome (GOLD analysis project Ga0137359, IMG submission 108281) | Vadose zone soil microbial communities from Angelo Coast Range Reserve, California, USA - Mad1_40_16 metaG | ecosystem: Environmental > Terrestrial > Soil > Vadose zone | place: USA... | reverse complement strand
CATGTTAGACAAATCCGTGCCGTTGAGGATCGAAGTCATGTTGGAAAGGTCCGTGCCGTTCATAAGGTTCGAAAACTGGCTAGTAGGGATAAGACAAGTCGTCGTCGTCGTGTTAGCGCTAGACGTGTCGTTCAATGTAGGTGAAGAGTCTGTGAGATTAGCGTTCGATGCCAACGCGATACATGCAGGTGGCGGCGTAGGAATGAGACTGCAGATCGCGCTCGTATTTCAGATACTCGATTCACAATGCTCCGTGACTCACGAGCTACGCCTCACGAGGCTGATCGGACCAGCGGTCGAGACGGTAGAGAGGGCAAGCAATGAAAGAAGGACGTGAGAAAGCATTGAGATGAACAGCGATCAAAAAAAAATTAGAGAGTGATTGAAGAGAAAGTAAGAACGAATGAATGTCCGAGTGAGCAACCAGGCTCCTGACAGCTGAAAGAAGAGCACAAGCAAAGCTCTAGCAGTTATATAGACACTTTACGGTTGCCAGCGCCATAATACGCACAGCACACGTTGTCATCCTGCGGAATGATGCAGCACACTTAGCTCCAGCGCTGAAACGTCATACGGTCAGCGATGGCATGAACGGCCTCAGAGTCTTGATGATCGGGCATCGCATCAGAGCACGTGACCCGTTCTTGGGCGGTGGGCGCTACGTATACCAAGCCTGCACAGGATGACAACGAGAAAAGATACAGAACTCACACAGTGCACAACCATGGCTACCAGGATCAGATAGCAATGATGCATGGTATAGACAGGTGTCAATTGAGCGCATTACATGTAGCCAGTAACAAGGACTATTCCCTAGGGATGAATGGGCTTGTTGTCCGCAGAGATGGTGCAACGACGATAGGCGGAAGAGTTTTTGCCAGCTCGTCTGTTCCTGCGGGGAATGGCAGGTCTAAGACGTTTTTTGGTAAAACCTTCTCATACAAGCCTTTGGCTTGATTATGCTGCGCCAAGGCAACCATCTTCTTTTTGGCGTCACGGACCAGGACATGAGCGTCATCAAATCCGGGAATACAGCCGCGCACAAAAACAAGGTTGAGTGTGTTGTCAATCCGAACAATGTGCAAATTTTGGGCAGTAACGCGTTTGCCTCCCATACGTCCAGCCATCTTCTTCCCGGGCCATATACGACCAGGGTCCTGTTAAGTCGCGAAATCAAGACCAGCGTTTCATTACGGTATAAGCATAAGGAATACCTGATGCGCTCCCGTTGCACCGGCAGAGCGGTGTGAGACCGAAACACCGTGACTTGCTCGCAACCCTTTGAAATTCCATCTTTTCATGACACCTTGGAAACCTTTGCCAATGCTATGCAGGACACATCAGCCTAAACACGGCAAAATCACAGGATGTACTAACGAATTGGCAATTACATCAACAAATTGACCGGGAACAAAATGGGCTGCAGATAGTGTTGTCCCTACACGATATTAGACTGCACAGACTAACATCATATCCGCTCGGTGACGCACCGACAGGGACATGGGCATCTGCCGTGACCGGAAACTCCTTCACTATGCGTTTGGGCGGTACACCAGCCTTCTTAAAATGACCTATCATTTGCCCCGTCGTCGTCTTGGCAGGCCTGTCGGAAGCAGCAACTTGCACAGCGTGGTACTCCGAGTTGTCTTTTCGCAACGTGGTGATATTAGCAGTTACTTGACAGTTCTCGAGCTGCAAGACATCAGGGCGGATATGACGACGGGTGACCAAATACGCACTTGGAGAACTGTGACCGGAAAACGTGCTCCGTGCTCGTCCCACATTGCGGTCATCCCTCGTTTCCGGGCAATGACGCCTGATCGAATTGATTGTGGGGTCCATTTTGCGACATTCGAGGTGGAAGATTCTGTCACCGCATTCTTTACTGCACTTTGGTGGATCGTCCTGCAGGCGTAGAGAGGAGGCCGTCGAGTGAACGTCCAGACGCGAAACATGGGAGTGGATGTGGTGGCTGTAAGCGCTTACGCGCCTCCGAACTTCCTAAATCGGACTTGGAAGCTGGCCGACGCGCCGAACTTCAAAGGATGATAATGGCATGGACACTTGGCCACCAAGTATTGTATACGATTCGACATCCAGAGCGCAAAAGGGAAAGGGAAAGGCCATTCTTTTACATTACCCTCTGCTAGAGGGCGGAGCTCTGACTTCAGCTACACTCCGAGAGCGTCATGGCCATCTTGACTGGGTAACAGCTCAAAACCTGTCTTCCGGTGCGTGAAATGATATTCGCCTCATTGATATGCATTGATTCGACTTGTTTAGATCGACCGAAGCTTGTCAGCAGTGAAAAAGCAGTTTTGGCCTTTCCAGCAACCTGGTCTCCCCCACTGCAACCTCCTGCAATTTCATGGTTCCAACGTGCAGAACAGGGCGTAAGTACCTGAATTACGAGCGTCGCTTGCGCTTATTGGGCACTTGTCAGGCTCATTTTCTTCGTACCTACTATCCTGATTTGGATGTCCCCACAGAACTCATCCGGGAGCAAATCGCTACGGAAGCACGGCTGGACGATTCGTTGCATGCCTTTGATCCGCTTCTTGGGGATCTTGTGACGTCGTTGAGTGTCCCCGCTGGCTCCAAGAAATGGCGGACTTTTATGGCCTTTCCTATGGGGGAAAGCGGCTGCGATCTGAGTAGAGTACATTCAGTCTATCCGCGACGTAAATCTAACGCCAGTCCAGACTTTTCGGGCATCGAGTTTTCTGCCGAGGGTACCATCATCACCGAACCTACCCACTCGCCTGTTAGGACATTCAAAACCCCGATTTGCCAAATTGTCCCTTCCCCTATGTCCGACGATCCTGACAGAGGTAATTTCTGCGCTTTGACTAACCGACAACGTTGACCATGCAGAGTAGAAACAGTGATAGCAGTCCGGACATACTCATCGGTGTCCCTCTTATCCCTATCCTCGCAAGGTTTCATGCCGAGAGAGACCACAGGATTTCCAGAAATCAAGGAGATTGGTTCTTTTAACCGTTTCAACTTGGATGGGCACGTGGCTGTTGACGTACAGATCCACCGCTCTTTGGGAAATGTAATACTTGTCAACAAATTAGGGCATATATTCAGACATGCTCCAGTCGGCGATAACAACCCGTGAGTGTTTCACTGGTTCTACATTGATAATTTTCTCAATGTGGGTCAGTATAAAAGCTTATGGCGGCGTCTCTGAACCGGACCATGCCAGCGACGGTTTCTGGAGGATCGCCCTGGGCGATTCACCAGAGACATGTTTTCTGATGACAGCCAAGTTCACTGAGTTCATCGATTTTCGGGTACTTCACCATACTTCTGCCCTTCGACAACCCTAATAAATAGCAGATCCCTGATCGCGCCGTCAAAGTATATTCAGTGGCACAGGCACCTGACCTGCTGACATCCGTCGGCTATAATTTCGAAGACCGCTTGTTACGCCTTGTAACCACAAGCGAACTAACATGGATCGATCATCGTTTCCACACGAGGCCTGTATTGTCTTCGAAGCATGAGCGCGAATTTGACAGGACACTGTCGAGCCATGTCGTTTCTATTGGAGACGGTACGCGCGCCATATTTTCATAAGGACGTTCATTTCAACACACGCATCCGTAGCCAAGTTAACTGTCTTATCATCCCGGAAAAACTCCCTTCTCAGCGTTTACGATGTGTCTGACAACAACGATGGCCTATTTCAAAGCCATACTGTACCATACAGCCTCTCTAATGGCTTCCCTAGTGGGCCGCATTCAGGATTTTGCGTGGTTCAGCCCCATATAGGGACTGGTAACAGCACGATTGCTTCTTTACTTCAGTTATCCAATTGTGGTGCCATATATCAAAGTGCTCTCACTGTCTGCAAGGATGAGAGCCAACCACCGGTCAAAATAGAATTAACCTGGTCCTTGGGTGTTCACGAACTGGAAACCGATTCTCACACACGAAAGCCGGATGTTGGAAGATTGAGATTGCGTGAAAAGCAAGAGATAGACCTCCGCCATGCTTACCAACGTATGTTTTTATCTTAACGATCACCCTCTTTAGTTCAAACCTCCCTGGCATTTTTCTAGGGCTCTTTTCTTCACTTGATGCTACGGAATCAGTTTATTCGGCCGAAAGCGCCGATGCTATCTATCAGACGCTAGACGCGATGCCACTATTTTGGAAGCAAGCAAGTACCACTGACGAGCATTTGCTGACGAGGTATGTATGAACGATACCGGCCTTTCATGTGTTTAGCATCGATTAGATTCGATATCGCCTTTCGTTCTGGGGAAGAGCCAGCACATGGGTCGCGAACTGACTTTTTCACCCAAAGTGCCCTGAGCTCCAGAAGGGGTTTCCGTGCTCTGGCGCAGGGTCGAGTCACACCAGAGACGCTGATGAGCGGAGCTAGGTGGCACCTCAGCCTCGAGCCGGTTCTCCGAATGTTTGTGCCTGATATCTCTTGTGATGTACGGACTATAGTGGAGCGACTAAGGAAGTATGACTTGATTCTGGATGACTATCGCTCTGGGTCGTCACTACGAAGGGAGTCAGAAGCCCGGGAACAGCTGGCAGTCGATTTAGCACTCTCGATGGACGTGTTCTCTGCACAGCCGTTTACAAAACCAAGGGTTGAATTGACAGAACACGAGAGATTTGAGACTATGTCCCGTGCAGCAGAAGCAATGACACTCTCGGAGACGGGTCCGTCTCCGGTGCAGTTTGGTCACCTAAACCCTATACCCGACGATAACACACAGAGCATCGGGGATGACGCGTCGACTGACGCGTCGACGGGATTGGAACTGCAACCTGGAGTGCGGCTGCTGTTAGCAGAATGGGACATTGGCACTGATCCAGACCAATATGCTTATCAAGACCCATACGATGATCAACACCCCGTCACCAGCAGCCCCGTCGTCCCAACCCCCATGCGGAAACGAGCAGGCAAGGATCAAGCAATTGTCACACATTCCCAACGCCCACCAGTGGTTGCGGCGACTGCACCACCTATGATTGCTGACTCTCGGGCAGCCCTAACCACTACTATCTCGTCCTCGCAGCCCTTGTTGACGGAGACATTAGGAAGCCCTCGAAACGAGGCCGAGTCGGAACGGGCTTTGGACTTTCCATCATACCCACATGCGACTATGGCGAGTACGCAGTGTGTCCCAGGTCCATTTGGTGGGCGGCTTCCTGCCGAGAAGAAAAAGGCAGCTGCTGTGAGAAAGAGAATTGGCGGGTTTTGAGATGGAGCGGAGGGATGTGGATATGATTTAGGTGGATGCTGTATTGTCTACTATACAAAAGGTTTTATTACTATATATGGTTGTGAGGATTTGAAACAAACCGTTTTTGTTGATGCGGCTGGATGTGGGGAAAGAAAGTATTTCCGGGGTTCTGGCCGATTAACACCGTCACAGAGGACCTATTGCCGAAGCAGCAGCGGCCCGCAGAGTAAGTTGGGCTTATTCATGGCTTGTGAGTGAACACGAGGCAGATGCATATGCATTGGCCCAGAAGAAGGTGAGTCAAGTGGATCGGGCGTAAAGAGATCATCGGCGATAAGAGACGGAGCTTAGCAAAGCGGTGAGAGTGAGTCAGGTCCATCCAGGTCCACCACTACTTTGGGCCACCCGATTACGGTCACAATTACAACCACATTAAGCGCGAAGGCGGCGTGTTCTCTCTTACTTGCTGACTGTTTTTTTTGTAACTAGACCGCATATATATTCGTCCATGCCTGCAGATCCCTATTGTAACTCCCCTCCCCTCTCCTTTCCATCCCCATGACTGGCGCACACCGCTCCACGTCCAGTTTACCCATTGCGGGTGCTGTAAACGTAGAGCAAGCGGAGAACACATTTCATGACCTCTCCCGTCAGTTAAGTCAAGAGACTACCGTAGCTGGAAAGATTCCGAATTCTCGCGGTGATGGAAAAAAGGGCGTTGACCTCGAAAAAGGCGTTTTCGATTTGGATCAGCCCTTCGACCTCCGCGATTATCTCTCTTCCTCGAACGAAGCAAACCAAAGAGCTGGAATAAAACACAAGCATGTCGGTGTCCTCTGGGAGGATTTGCATGTGGACGTACTCGGTGGCTTGAGTTCTAAAGTACGGCCCACATGACCATTGCAGTCTTGTTTATTGATTTCGCGAATAGTTATATGTGCGGACCTTCGGAGGTTGGTGTCACACTTAGCCTCAAACCATGTCGGACTCACCTCTTGCAGACGAAGCATGGCAGTTCTGGCTCACTCCCTTCTTCAAACTGCGTGCTCTCATACCTGGCATTCTCCCGTCTAAGGCTAACAACGCCGTCACCTCGACGATTCTTCATAAGCATGTCACATTAATCTGCCCGGTTTTGGTACCGTGTTTGCTAACTTGATTGTGAAGGTGCTCCGGTCTTTTAGAACCCGGACAAATGTGTCTTGTCCTCGGAATACCTGGTTCTGGTTGCACCACGTTTCTGAAGGCTATTGCAAACGAACGAGAAGGCTTCTACCGTGTTGGCGGTGATGTTAATTATGCCGGCATTGATGCTCAGGAAATGGCCAAGACTTATAAGGGCGAACTCGTGTACAACGCCGAAGGTGCGTTATGGCCACGATGCATCATGGCCCCACCAACGCCGTTCTTCGATGACAGATGACATCCACATTCCCACCCTTACTGTTGGCCAGACTCTTAATTTCGCTCTATCTACCAAGACGCCCGGACCGCAGGGTCGCCTGCCAGGGATTTCTCGATCAGAGTTCAATGTATCCGTAAAGAACATGCTTCTCAGGATGTTGAACATCGCACATACGGAAAATACTTTGGTTGGCGACAGTTTTGTTCGTGGTGTCTCTGGAGGCGAGCGCAAGCGCGTTAGCATCGCAGAAATGATGACAACTCGCGCTCGCGTTCAATGTTGGGATAATTCTTCTCGTGGTCTGGATGCTTCTACTGCGCTTGATTTTGTGCGCTCTCTCAGAATTATGACGGATGTCCTGGGTCAAACAACGTTTACTACGCTGTAAGGAAGGTCTTGCCCAGTCATTCGTGCGTGGGCTTACCGTATTCCTAGATATCAAGCTGGCGAGGGAATTTACGACCTGTTCGATAAGGTGATGGTGCTAGATGAAGGACGTACTGTGTACTTCGGGCCTCCGGACCAAGCACGGGCGTATTTTGAACAACTCGGTTACCGGTCCCTTCCTCGCCAAAGCACGGCCGACTACCTTACGGGCTGCACCGATCCAAACGAGCGTCAGTTTGCTTCTGGTAGATCAGAAGTCGACGTTCCCAGTACCCCTGGGGCTCTAGAGGCTGCGTTCTACTCGTCAGATATCTTCGACGATCTCGTTGATCAACTTGACAAATATAAATTACGGACGAAGAGCGAGAAGAACGACCAAGAAGCCTTCCGCGCTGCCGTTGACGAGGACAAGAAGAAGGGTGTTTCGCGAAAGAGCCCGTATACCCTTGGACTCAAAGATCAGGTTGTCGCTCTGACCAGCAGAAACTTCCAAAGGCGGCTACAAGATAGGTTTCAGATATTCACAAGCTTTGGTTTCATGACGGTGGGTGAAGTCGCCTTTTTCGTGAGCCGTCATGCTCAGGTATGGACATCGGCCACTAGGCACTTGCACTCTTTATTGGTGGCTGCTTCTACAACTTAACCCCTTCATCGGCCGGGGCATTCACTCGTGGCAGCGTACTTTTCATCGCACTGCTTGTCTCGTCTTTCGATGCGTTTGTTGAGGTTTGGACTGTTTTCATGCTGAGCGCGTGGCATTTGCTAATGTTCTTCACAGATGCCTATGCAAATGCTCGGTCGCCCAATCATGAAGAAGCAAACAGGTTATGGCTTCTATCGCCCAGCTGCCGTTCAGATTGCCAATACGCTAGCCGACATACCTTTCTCTGCAATACGAATTCTGATATACGACATCATCATCTACTTTATGACCAACCTTGCTCGTTCAGCGGGTGGATTTTTCACGTTCCACCTTATTAATTATGTTGCATTCCTAACGATGCAGGGTTTCTTCCGTACAATTGGGTTATTCTTCAGCAGTTACCACACGGCATTTCGGGTGCTTGTGTCCATCTTCCCGAACCTTGTACTCTACGCTGGGTACATGGTACCGATTCATCAGATGAAGCGATGGTTGTTCTGGATTGTACGTTTGTTGACTGCGAAGGTATCATCGTATCCTCAATGTGTCCCACCAGTTCTACATAAATCCAGTCAACTATGCATGGTCAGCCCTTATGGAGAATGAATTTAGCCGGATCACCGTACGTGATTTCCATTCACAGCTATTCCATCGTTCTTCTTACAATCATTTCTCACCGCATAGCTCACATGCGATGGCGCTTATGTTATCCCACGTAACGTCGGCAATGTCTTTGGATATCCGTACGGTGTTTTTTAATGTCGGGTGATTTCCTCTGATTTTTTTTTGGGTCGCACAGCGCCGAATTAGGCCTAAACCAGGTGTGCACACTGTTCGGTGCGCAGCCTGGGAGCCGTATTGTCACTGGCAAAGATTACATCAAAGCTGGTTACGACTTGGATACGGATGACCTTTGGCGACGCAACTTTGCTGTCCTTTTTTCATTTCTAATATTTTTCTGGTTCACTCAAACCGTTATCATTGAAATATATCCGGTGAGTACATACCAGTTCATTATCGAAGTGCGACTCATTGTTTGGGAAGCAATTTGCCGGCGGCGGCGGCGTTAGTTTTTTCGCTAAGGACACTGCCGAGACAAAGAAACTTAACTTGGAACTGAGCGAACGTAAGGCAAACAACGCTGAGGAGCAACGTCGAGAGAAGATCCAGGCCATGGAAGGCATCAAGATGAAGAGAGATCGGTGCGTCTTCTAGTCGCCAGTAAAACCCTGTATTGACGTATGTCTCAACAGCAATGCTTTCCCAGACCGAAAGGTTTTTACTTGGGAAAGGTTGAATTATCAAGTGCCTGTTACAGGTGGCACCCTGCAGCTTCTCAATAACGTCTACGGCTATGTAAAACCGGGCACTCTTACAGCCCTGATGGGAGCATCCGGCGCGGGTAAAACGACTTGTCTAGATGTTCTCGCTCAGCGGAAAAACATTGGTGTTGTGTCTGGGGACATATTGGTTGATGGCCAACCGCTCGACGTCGGTTTTGCTCGCGGGACTGGATATGGTTAGTGTGTTTCTTTGCGATGTCTCAACGTCCATTAACATTGTGTACAGCCGAGCAAATGGACGTCCACGAAGGAAATACTACCGTTCGTGAGGCTATGCGCTTCTCCGCGTATCTCCGACAACCTTTCCATGTTCCTAAGGAGGAAAAGGACGCTTACGTTGAAGACATGATCGAGCTGCTTGAGCTACAGGATCTTTCGGAGGCAATTGTATGGAGTCTCGGCGTCGAGGCCCGCAAACGGCTCACCATTGGTGTCGAGCTTGCAAGTAAACCCGAGTTGCTTCTCTTCCTCGATGAGCCTACATCGGGTCTGGATGCTCAGAGCGCATGGAATCTTGTCCGTTTCCTCCGCAAGCTTGCTGACAGCGGGCAGGCTATATTGTGCACGATCCATCAGCCTTCGTCGTTGCTGTTCGAGAGCTTCGATCGATTGTTGCTACTTGGAAAGGGCGGGAACACAATCTATTTTGGTGACGTAGGCGTGGATTCAGAAATCATGCGCGACTACTTCGCACGATACGGTGCACCATGTCCACCTAATGTCAACCCTGCCGAGTACATGCTTGAAGCTATAGGGGCAGGTGTTACACCTCGGATTGGCCACCGCGACTGGAAGGATATCTGGCTTGATTCTCCCGAGTTCGCTCGCGCAAAGGCGGAGATTGAACAGATTAAGCGCGAGGCTTTGGCTTGTGATAGACCCATCAACACAAAGCATTCGAGATGTGAGTCTATCCGGATTCGTTTATTTGTTGGTCGTATGACTTAGTTGCGCATTAGATGCCGCACCGATCTGGTATCAGCTTACGATTGTCGCGCAACGGAATGCGCTCTCGTTGTGGAGATCTCCCGATTATGTCTTCACTCGCCTGTTCTCCCATTTGATTGTGGCCCTTTTCGTGTCGCTGCCATTCCTTCAACTTGGCCACAGTACCCGAGATCTACAATACCGCGTCTTTGCAACGTAAGCACTCGCCTCTTCCCGGGAGAATGTCAGTCATATCTGACTATCCATCAGTTTCTGGGTGGTCGTTCTACCTGGTCTCGTAATTCCTCAACTGGAACCCGTATTCTTGATGAACCGCCTCACCTTCATTCGCGAGGCTTCGAGTAGGATCTATTCGCCATTCGTTTTCGCCATTGGTCAATTGCTTGGGGAGATTCCGTATTCTATACTCTGTGCACTCATATATTGGGTGTTGATGGTGCGTTATTTGCCATGACCATTGAGCCCGTATAAGCATCCGAACATGTTTTTTCACAGGTTTATCCAATGCACTTCGGTCAAGGATCAGCTGGCTTGAATGGCACCGGCTTTCAGCTCCTTGTCATCTTGATCACGGAACTATTTGCCGTGACACTCGGTCAACTGATTGCCTCGATTACGCCAAGCATTCAGATCGCTGCCCTTTTCACATCGCCCATCACCATCATCCTGAGTAATATGTGTGGTGTGACAATCCCTTACCCTACACTCGGCAAGTTCTGGCGAGCTTGGCTATACCCTCTGGATCCCTTCACCCGAATGGTTGGTGCAATGCTGGCAACAGAGCTTCAGTATGTGCTTGCCTAGTCGTATCTTGTTTTTGTGTGCCTTAACTGGTTTTGTAAGTGGGTTGAAGATCACGTGCAAAACCGAAGAGTTCGCAGTATTCAATCCACCATCCGGCCAAACCTGCGCGGACTGGGCACTTGACTTCGTGAATGCTGCAGGCGGCTACCTTGACAACCCAAAGGATTCTGCGGCGTGCAGATACTGCCAGTATAGCGTGAGTGACATGGACCCATGACCGCGCTTTTTGTTCTCATCCCGGCCAAGGTTGGAGATGAGTTCTTCTTGCCACTCAACATTCGATATTCGCATCGCTGGCGAGACGTGGGTATCTACTTTTGCTTTTTCGGTACGTGCCTTCTGCCTTCTCTACCTCTTTAAGGCGTAGACCTGATTTTTCCGGTGTATAGCCTTCAATTTCATCGCAACTATCGGTGAGTTGGTCGTCATTTTGTAATATTTGATAGCGCTAACTGGCTGTTTAGTCGCCTCACGCTATCTTCGTTTTTCCCGGCGGTAAATCATGGATCGATTCATGCTGGCCTTTCATGTTTAAACGCCCAACGCCACGAACAGGTTTCTACGCGTTATCGCATGTTACTATGCTGTCCTACGTTTTACAACAGTATAATATAGTTCTACGAGCCATCCATACTCTTAAATTATGCTATTCCGACTCTACATCCACGATGCACTGTTATCTTTACTCGACTACTGCAAACGTAACCAAGGAACGTGTGATCTGTACATTAGCGCGAAAAAGGCAAGACTACAACGCCGCCCGCCGGTTTGCCCCTTCGAGCGGTTGCGAGCGCCACAAGCACCCGAGATCTGGCTTTCCTTCCCCGTCTCGTTGCCGTGCTGTTCGCACTATTCGTCCTGATCTAGCATCGCTCCCCCTACCGTGCCAACGCACGAAACTGGACTCCAGGCCAGCCCAGTATAATTCCAATCTATGGATGGACAAAGGTCTGCCATCCAGTCAGTGTGATTATGGACGCGTTTCATTCGCCAACCACTGTGGACGCGTAGGCCGTCGAATACTATATTCAGCTCCATCTACATCAATGAGACTCTCAGACGTAGGCCATACTCCCCATCACTTTCGCCATATGAGCTCTGACGTGTACGACTTGGCTTGTAATTTACCTTAGGTAACAAAGCTGTCGTATGCGCGCTTTCAGCGAGTTATATTTCTACATTTGCGGGGTACCCGGTGCGTGAAGGCATTGCGGACAGACATTTTCCTGCCTCATTGGCTCTCGGTAGCTGGACTCCCTCAAGTCCCGGTTGCAAACAACAAAAACCCCGATCTCCGTTCCTCGAATCGCTCTGCTTGTTTACCGCGAGGAGGGAATCGTTGGGTTCTACAGAGGGTTGTGGATTCCCCTCATGACCATCTCATTCGTCCGTACGTGCCCTTTATTACCCATCAAGGGCACGGACATATGATCGACCATGCGATGGGTAGGCGCGGCCTCGTTCACCATCTACACCCGTACAAAGGAGTTTTGCCGTGAACACCACCTCATCGACCATACCCAATTGCTCGGCTGTGCTGCAGTTGGTGGACTCGGTGGTGCGATGGCCGGCTCACTGATATCCTTCGGGAGCGCACGTGAGTCAGCGTGTTACCTGTTCTCTTACGTATTCCGTTGCTGAGGGCTAGCTACCGATAGCTTTCGAACTTGTCAAGGTAAGTGAGAATGTGGCAAATCGTGGATCGACGGCTGAACACCGGCGCACTTTAGGTCCGGCGGCAATTGGAATACACGATTGCAGAGAAGAAGGGTGTCAAGTTGAGCAAGCCCCCGAGTACCGCCGCCGCCGTGCGTGATATCTTCAGAATGAGTGGATTTTTTGGGTTGTACAACGGCTTTCGTCTTCACTTTCGTAAGTGACACGAGCTCGTTTGGGCATACGAGTCGCCACTGACGTAGCACATTAATTAGTGCGTGATACTGCTGGAACGGCTCTCTATTTTCTAGAATATGACGGGATGCGTCATCTTTTAGGGAGACTTCCCTCAGGAGAACAGGGCCCAACTCCACCTTGGTTACCAATACATGCGTCACTTGTGCCCTTTGTCTGTGGATCTCTCTCAGGCGTGACTTCTTGGGCTCTCATATATCCCATGGACGTGTAAGGCAGTCTCTTTCCCATCATCCGCCATCTCATTTCTCGTCTCACGTCTGTCTCTCTGCGTCTTCAGCGTTAAAACCAAAATCCAGCAGCGAGCTCTAGCAGGCGAACAATATCGGGGTCCAGGGGAGACCCTCTATCGCCTGATCAGAGGTAAATTGCAGCCCTTAAAAATTGGGACCGGAGTTGATTCCAGAACCTAGGGCCGGACCCCCAAAATCCAAAACCGCTCATCGCCGGTATCACGCGTATCTACCGCGGCCTTGGAGTAAGTGCATTGCGTAGTGTAACCACGCACGGCCTTCTCTGGACGTTTTTCGACCTCGTCTCGGGCATCATTGACCAGCTCCCTGAACCTCCTGCCTGATTCCGTGTGAGCGAATCAGAATCCTAAGTCTACGCTGCACCTGTCCCTACTGCACGCCCTGTCTGTCTCCAACGCATCATCCGCTATTAAACCCGCATTTTACGTCTTGTAGAATATCACACTATACATTATTGCATACGAATACAATATGAAACAAATTCCTGGAAAATCTAGAAATCGTGCGACTATGGAGGGACGACGCACAGCAGTGTTACTCAGTACCGCTTGGGGTG
>Ga0137359_10003069_pt1 | contig 13471 bp, 13 predicted proteins | sample Mad1_40_16metaG_FD_108281 | JGI IMG/M metagenome (GOLD analysis project Ga0137359, IMG submission 108281) | Vadose zone soil microbial communities from Angelo Coast Range Reserve, California, USA - Mad1_40_16 metaG | ecosystem: Environmental > Terrestrial > Soil > Vadose zone | place: USA... | reverse complement strand
TACCCTTTGGTAGTGTGTTAGTACATGTTAGCTTTGTATAGCTTGTTTATCTGGGAATACAACGACATTGTCATTGAGCCTACGAGAGTGGTTATTAACAAAGTTTGATTCATGGGCCGTATCAACGCCTGTACAGTGCGCAAGACGGGCCGGATATCCTTGGCGAGTTAACATGACAGGCACGACATGACGAAATGACACAACTCGTCCCAAAGTTTCCAACACCAACTGTGGATGGCTCCCAAGCGTGCTGGTACTCACTCCCCGTCCCCTTCTTTGAGATCAACTGCGAGTCCAATCCCACACCCTCCAAGACGTGCCAAAACCGAGCAGGGAATCCTCACATCTTACCGCGTACATATTCTCCAAGCCAAGCTCACACACAAAGACGTATCCGAGCTTCATGACCTCGCAGAAAAGGCAAATGCCGACGTCGTCAGCTCCCCGGACGAGGCGCATGTTGTTATTACCGCCATTGGCATGCGCAAGCGCCTGGAGAGGCATCTCGACTGGAACCTCGCAGTCAGTGGCCATCTGCCCTTGCCCTCGTCCGCACACCCTGACCTCGCGATGACGGCCACAGAAAAAAAAGGCGCTGGTAACGCCCGACTGGCTGCGCCGCTCTGTAGAGCAAGAGCGCCTCCTGCCATGCGCGGACTACGCTGCTCTGACAGATCTGAAAGAGGCGGCCGAGGAGCACTGTCCGCGTAGTAAGTCCCGATCCGCAGAACCCATAGTGGCCACATCTTCCAAGTCCGGGTCTTCATCCCAGTCCATCGATTCTCCTCGTCCGCCTTCACGAGCAGCACACATGAGCCCTGCTCCCCCGACGTATCTACTCCCTCCACCAAAGCCTCCCTCACCAGTCGAGCTTGATCATGCCTCTCTTTTCTGCTGTTCTCGGGCATCACCTCTCGTATGCCCGAACCAATCGTTGTGCAATGAGTTCGATGTATTGAGACGTAGTCGGGTGCTTGAAGGTAACGAACGGAGCGCACTCAGTTACGCACGTGCCATTGCGGTGAGCCAGTGAATTCATCCCACCTCACTTCACCTACACTCAACCTGCATATTCGACAGTCTATCAAAGGTGCCCGGTTACGTGTCCGATGGCTGGCGTTCTTCCACTTACTGTCTATTTAGCATTTCCGCGAGTGATAACTGAAAGTGAACGCAAAGAGGTACAGAAGCTGCCTTACATTGGAACCAAGATTTTTAAAATGGTAGGTTAAGTGCCTTAAGATCTGTATGCTTCTGCTTACTCTGGGTAGATTGACGAGTACATTTTCACTGGGCACATAGCCGAAGTTGGTATGCCGCCCCTTTGGTCTTCAACATTCGGTAGGGTTGAGACGTGTTCCAGAGGAAATAAAGCTATCAGAACGTTTTGATGCTTTAACGCTCTTTGCAACTGTCTATGGCATTGGGCCCACCACTTCACGCAAACTGTACGACCTCGGTCTGCGCACCTTGAGTGATCTAGAAGCTTACTACGAAGTCGACGCTTCTACGCCGGTACAACACAGCGGCAGTGCTGACATGGACGTCCGGATTGCGCTTGGCTTGCGCGATGAACTCCAGCAGACGTGCGAATCACGTGTTTCCTGCTGAAACTAAGTACTGATCTCTCGTAGCATCATGCGCGACGAGGTCGAAGCCATCCACGCGACAATTATGGACCACCTCCACGATGTTGAGCCTGGCTGCGTCAGCACCATTGTCGGCGGGTATGTGCTTCGTACCTCATGGGTTGGACGCCTTGACATAGTGCGCCAGGTACCGTCGCGGAAAGCCCACCAGTAATGACGTCGATATCGTGTTTACGCATCCTAAAAACATGTCCGCCAAAGGCCTCTGCGGCAGACTCGTCGAACGCTTGCGATCTGCGGGTTTAATAAAATTCGTCATGCGTACGTATCGCCCTGCCACTGGCAGGCTGTCTCGTGCACAATGAATATTGACGCACGCAGACCTCTCTTCATTCCACGAGTACGATGCTTTACGTACTGCCCAATGGGATTCACTCGAGAAGGCACTCACGGTGTACCGATCACCCAACGGCTTGCACAGAAGGGTCGACCTCATTTGTGCGATCCCTGAAACGTACTGGACTGCTGTTATAGGGTGGACGGGTGGTACGATGTTTGAAAGGGACTTGAGGTTGGCCGCGAAATCGATGTGCGTTCTTTCTTTTACTGCCTGAAAGCGCGCTGATCTCGGTTCCTCTGCCAGAGGACTGAAGTTTGATAGTTCCGGGATGTATGTCCATTTGATACCCTGACGTTTCTAGGTGCTGATGTGGAGACCCTTAGCACGCGACGGCACGATTCCAAACTCTTTTATCCGCACTCCGAAAAGGAGGTGTTTGACATCATCGGCCTACCGTGGGTGGACCCAACTTTACGCAATACGGATGCCTGAGTAGCTAACGGAAACGTGTGCGTTCCATCCCTGGTTTTGTAAGCGGTTTATCGTACTTGCTGTGCGCTGTGTTTATTTGGTGTGCTTTATTTAAGTTTGTCATAGTTTCTTGTACTGTTATTGCAATTGCGCATCTTTATGTGAACGCTTGGACGCCCGTGATTGCTCGACCGAGGATAAGTGTGTGAATATCCTAGGCGTAGACTAAGAAATGTAAGAATTACCCGGAAGGTGTTCACTCACAAAGGTACCTTCGTATGTATTAGTGATCTGCAAGTTTGCGACATGTCGTCCGATGTGGTACCTGTATGACAATGTGAGCATTACGAGAAGGCGGCCAGCGAATGTTCCATGCGCTCACTCATCCGACGCCGCGTTCCCGCCCAGTATATCCCACAGGACACGCGCATGATGGAGGGCCTTTCCACAGTTATTTCGCTTGACGATGCTGACCATCTCCGACACGGCACGTCCTTCGTCCTTCAGCCGACCAACGCGCAAGCTCGCCTGCAAGCCCAAGGTTACCTCCGTATGCGCATCGGCAAGCTTCTTCTGAACGAGCTGGAACGACGCGAGCGGTCTCTTGAATTGATGCCGCTCAAGCGCGTACTCTCTAGCCTGCGATAGACACGCCTCGAGCGCACCGATCACGCCCCAGGAAATACCGTAGCGCGCGCTGTTCAAGCAGGAGAAAGGTGCGGCTAGGCCAAGTGAGCCGGGCATCAGCGCGTCGTGGGGAATCTTGACCTTATCCATGAATATGGATCCCGTCGTCGAGACACGCAGCGCAAGCTTGTTCTTTATTCTAGGCGCAGAAAGTCCTTGCATGCCCTGTGTGACACGACTGTCAAGGCGACATACGGAATTATTTGAGAAATGCCGTTGCCCTACCTTTTCAAGAATGAACCCGCGCACTTTACCATCCCATTTGCATCGTGCCCAAACGATATGTATATCGCTGTAATGTAAAATACTCGGGCAGGAGGTCTTAAGCGATATCGCGACAAACTTACGCGATAGGCGAGTTGGTAATCCACGTCTTGCTCCCGTGAAGAATGAACCCGCCTTCCGTTTCCTCCGCAGTAGTCTCCATACTAGCAGGGTCAGAGCCATGATTGGGCTCAGTGAGTCCCTTGAGACAGGTAAATTGAATGCCTCAGATGGAAAAATTAGAGATCAACGGACAAAGCTCCCAATAAGCTCGCCCCTTGCTAACGACGGGGTCAGTGTTGGCTCTGGGTGTTTGACGTTGGTAATGCTGACCGAGTGCAGGTAGGTACTTCTCTTTCTGCGCCTGCGTGCCAAATGTGTGAATGGGGTGCATCACGAGCGAAGACTGCACCGAGGCCGTTGAACGATAGCCTGAGTCGATGCTACTCGTGGCGGTCAGGGGAGCATATGAAAAACAAGAGCAAGGAACTCATACCGCTCGATTTCGCGCGCAATGAGCCCGTAGGCAACGTTACTCGCGCCTGCACACCCGTATCCCTGAATGGTCGGCCCTAACAGACCGACGGCACCCATTGCCGAAAGGGTGGACTTGTCAAAATCTGTAACGACAACGTAGTATGCTTTTTCCCCATTGCACGCGCCAACAACGCACCCTCGGTCCTATGGGCCTCGACAACACGGGGCGCGAGATAGTCCTACTGGCGTGCTTGTAAGCTTCTGCAAAGCCAAGGAGAAAGATTGCACATGCTCGACAAAAGTCCCGTGCAGTGTCTCTAAGATGGACTTGGTCAGGTTACACTATAGAAGTAAAACGACACATACCGAATAGCCCTTTCATCCTCAGAAAGTTGACTCTCAATGTCCAGTGGATCCTGATGTGAAGAATGACACTCCGAACGTGGCAACCACTTACGCAGACGAGCCCACCTCCCAATGAAATACGGGCTTGTCACCAGTATGATGGTAGCGTCTCGCTGGACCACTCGATAAATTCGAGATACATTTGCTCGTCATATAAATACGAGTCCTCGATATTATGCGAGCTGGATAGGACGACATGGTCGTTGTTGGTTCACCAAGTCTTCACGGTCACGCGGACCTGGAACTAACTGTAGGAACTGCACATGACCGGATCATCAAAGTCCGTCCCACTGTACTCGCCCATCGCGATGCAGACTCACGCGAAGCTGCTGCTACCCATGTAATTCTGATGATTCTGATACACAATGGTCGTGCCATGCGCATAAAGAGGTTCTACTCGGCACTTACACCTTACCCCTTATTGCAATAAGGTTTGTGAGTTCCACACAGTCAGTGACGTTGTGGCTGAGCAGTTCTGCCTAGCCGACGCCTTGTGAGAAATACCCTAGTGCTTGTGCTTTTTGCCCCGCAACTTGAAGCGGAAAGGTTGAATTAATGCCAGTTAGGTGAGTCCCGCTGGTCTAATATTATACAGCCTGGTGGCAATAAGTAGGAGCGACAATCGCAATCGATGCATCCGTAGACTCCCGGTTATAGTCTTCTGGTGAAGCATGTCAAAAAGCTCGAAAACATGAAGTTTAAATATTTAACTTCCCTTCGCACCTCGGTATTCCGATACCCCAATCCGTGTGCCTTCGCGGGTCGTACAGAGGGCAAAAGGTCTGGCACTTGCGTATGCGGCTTCTTTACCTTCTGTCACTTAGCTGTACCAGATTTTCACTTGGTTGGGTCACAGCACACTACAGCACACCACGAAATACGTCAATCACCGTCACCCGAACTAGTAGGCACGCCCACAGCGCAAGGTCTGAAGGATACACGCCCACGGCGCATTTCAAAAAGGATACAGTGTACTTCCGACAGCCTCCATTTCACACTCTCACACTTCTGCGCTATCTCAGACCCCCAAAAAACTTCACGCTCTCCCCCTCTTCTTGGAGCTTCCTGCACTCTTTAGCCCATTGCATTTCCAACTTTCGGCGCATTGAATCGTACGAACCCATCTGTGCGGATGCATTCTGTATCTATATTATGATAAACCCTACCTATTAATGCCCCCGGTGGCGGTCAGATAGGAATACGATCGCGCCGTTCGAAAAGGAAGTGCGAAGACCAGTCTAGTAGGAAGACGAGCCTTATCTGATCGCGTTATGCGACTAGTGGGGGATGGTGAGGACACCTAAAGTAAAGCTCGACGCCTGTAATCCTTGCAGTTGACTATGCCAAGGCATCCAGAACAATTCTGTTCTCATTGAATGACCCCCGGCGGTGTCATTCGTATGTCCCCGCGGGGACGCGGGGGCTTACCAAGTTGAGGGGTAGTAGCGACCCTCGATCGATGTTCCTGGACAGACAGCTAAGATAACGGTACGAGACACGCCCTGGGGAAGTAACTTGCATGCTACTGTCAAGGCAGGTTTTCCAAACACTCGAAGATTCCCCGTCCCGCGGACTAGGCTCCGGAGCGTTCGGGGCGTCCATAATACGGGGTGCAGGTCCATTGTCGCGTTTACTCGCTATTAGGGGTAACTCCTTGTTCCGTCGTGGACGAGGAACTCTGCTGAGTTTTGGACGCCGATAACTGTAAGCCCTAGAACGTAACTTGGACGGCTCGTTGATTGGAGAAGGAAAGGCTACTAGGCTACTAGTTATGGTGTCCGATCGATTGACTCGATTAGCCCTCATAGGGAGAGATATCTTTCTATAGAGTGGGATCTGAATCCAATAAAAGGTTGGGGTGAAGTGATGAGTATTTCCACGCCACAATCGATCAATGATCGCGGTCATAGCGCTGAGAGAAGACCTTACCACACACCTCCGGCAATCGCAGAACGACAGAACGACAGGCGGTGTTTGGCCATGATGCGGTCATGTTCAGTGTCCAACATATTGTACAATACCTTCAGCGAACATAGCACGCGAGAAGTTGGCTGGACAAGCAACAATTGGGCTACTTCCGCAGAGGCGTTGCACGCGGTGGCGCAAACAAGTTGGCCTGGGCCACAAGGCAGCGTACGACCGCTGCTGATCGGCGAGACTGATTCCCAGTAGTTTCGCCGAGCGTAGTCAGATACAGATGGGGGTCTTTCCACCCTGGCTCCCGGGCAGCGGGCCGCGGACTACTTGTCGACGCCACCACTGATAAAGAAGGGGTCGAATAAAGTGTTAGGAGAGAGAATTCGGCTCATGCTCTGAGTCCCTGATTCGAAGCCTGTCGTGAGGCGGAGAAGGGCGTTGATAATAGGGACCACAAAGGTTTATCGGCCCAATGAAAAACACCCTCGCCCCCATGGACATGTAGAAGATGTACCTTCTTGTTGCTGGGGCTTGTACTTCGTTGACTCCATTTGTTGGAGCCAGGTGAGAAGGTGCACGGTGCACGATTGTCTCCGTGCACACTACTTGATATGGCGTACCGCACATGTATTGTATGATGCCGGGTGTGACCAAGGCGACCCATACTCTTGGCTGAGATCGAGCACTGCTGAAACCCGAATAACCCGGGTATACGCGTGCATCGAGATGAACTTAGGTTTGAACGCGGTCGAAAAGGTAAAAAGTGTATCAATCGATAAGATCCTACCTATGACAAGAATGTGTTTGCAGAGAACGTTGATATGTACAAGGACCGCCATATTGCCGCATAGATGGAGATGAATCGCAAGGAACAGCAGCTCTCAGAGTCGCGAATATAACGATAACGACAAGGGAGACGGGGAGTTGAGCCGAAGAAGAGCCGGAGCGTGGGGAAAGGGCGCGGGAACAAGCGAGGTCGGATGAGCGAAATAGGCAGTCGAGGGCGGGGGTAATAAAACAATGGAAGAGGGTACAATCGAGCGCAATGTCGGAAGTGACTGTAGAGACTGCCCTCGATTCTGTAGAGCGTCTACCGGGCCAGTTATCCCCAAAAGAGGGAAAGGTTAGCAACCACTAGCGGGGGAATGCTTCCGTTTCGAGCACCCCAGCCGACAAGCGACATATTTCCGCAACTTGAGTCTTTTTCTGTCTGTCCCCACCATCACCAGACCTCTTCCCGTTCCTTGTTCACCTGCCGCCGCCGCTTCACGTTGCCATTTTCTCCCTTCTTAGACATAGACCCTTACTTATAAATTCCACATAATGTTACTCTCTCCGGAACGTCGCCTCCTCTCCCTTACCATGTCTCAAATCATCTCTAGTGATTCCCTCACCTCACCCATCTCCGATTCCTCTTGGGATCAACCTCTCTTTTCTCCCACTTCCAACATCGAGACCTTCACTCTTAACTATCCTCACTACTCTCACCCTCCCTCTCCACCCTATTCCGTTGGCTCAAATGGTAGTACCTCTCCCCAACCGCCAAACCGCGCTCTCGGAATGCGCATGAGCCCAGACTTCACCTCCGAAAAAGAAGATCAACTCTGTCTCCCTACCCACCAGGTCTTCGAGCTCCCCCTTGCACCCCACACCCCACCGTCCCCCGTCTCCCCAACCTCATCGGACTATCCTAGCCTTGTCTTGAGTCCTGGAGCGCCGGCGATCAAGCGTCCATCAAGTCCAGTTAATTCGTCGAATCCAACCGCAAAAAAGCCCCGTGCTTCCGGCGAGCGTGTCAACACCAAGGACTTCATACCTCCGGATGTGACGGGGCTGAGCAAACGCGAGGCACGCCTCGTCAAAAATAGAGCAGCCGCCTTTCTCAGCCGCCAGAGAAAACGCGAAGAGTTTGAGAACATGGAAGTGTGGGTTTTCAACGCGTTTTCTTTGCTATGTTTTATAAATGAATGAACCATGCACAGTCGCGTTGCCGAGCTTGAACAGGACAATGCCCGCTTACAAGCACTTGCACACAAGTCTGTCTCACAACATGGGAACTCGCGCGAGCTGATATCAGAGATTGAGCAACTTCGCGCTCAACTGGTAGCAGCTGAGCAACGGGAACGCGAACTGAGCTCACAGCTTTCTAAGCGCCCGTTGAATGTGAAAACGGAACTTTCCGATCCTCGTCTTCCGACTTCTCCCCCGCGGCACCCGGCATTCCCCATTCAACCAAAGTCATCAACATCAGATAAGACAAGTGCCAGTCTCAGTCTTCTTGTGAGTAGACGACTTGTTGACCGAAGCAGAGCGGCCTCTCATTATCCCCCTCACACAGGTCCTGCTATGTGCCCTTCCTTCCATCTTCTCCGTCCCCACTTCCCAGTCCACGGTACCTATGTCAGGCACCTTCCCTCTATCATCAAATACAGTTATCAACTCTGCTGTAGCCTCCAAGATGGACTTCCGCTCCTTCCTTCCGCGTGACTGTGACTGGCGTACTCCAGGTGCCATGGACCTTGACGCAGACCATCGCATGTCCCACTTTCCCCGACGAAAAATCGAGTTCGTTGATACAGATGCCCAAGCCCTGGGCCTCGGTGGGCTCGACATCACCTTCGATGCCGAGCCATCCCCTAATGGCAAGATACGCGTGCGTATCCACCACCCTGTCTCTGTGTCACCATCTCCTACATCCTCAAGTTCAACTCCCTTCTCTCCTTCTCCACCTGCGTTCAATTTTGACGATATTCCTACCTGGAGCGTCGCCTCGTCTCCAGTATCATCGGCCTCATCCTCGGCCCCTCTGCTCCCTGCTGCTCAAATTGACGCAGATCCTTTTATCGGCATCGGCATGTCAAACCCGGATCTCGGCTTTAGCTTCGACCCAGCTATGTTGTTTAATGGCGTCCCCATGCAGAGTGAGGTGGACACTTCGCGAGGTAGACGACGAGTGCGGATAGCTCTCAAGAGCCTACCAACTAATGACGGCGCTGTTGGCGAATGGGAAGTCGAGCTTTGTTGATCTGGCTTACCCCCACTTACACATATTTATACATTCACACCACAAAAGTGTGCAGGGCGCACCATATTTTCTAACGTGTTACATACCCGCCCCGCATCGTTGACGTTCTATACAATTTCATTAATTACGGTAAATAAATTCCATACGCGCATCACACTTCACTCCATTTTCTTTTGTTTGTACTCCTATTTCTTTTTACTTGTCCATAGATCTGGGGCTCTTGGTTGGATACGTGTCGCTTAGGCCGTAGAAGTTTTCGCTCTCGCTCCCCACTCCGCTACTCGCTACTAACCTTTCGTGGCGTACGACATACACATACATAGTGTGTCGTCGTCTTGTTTTCTGTCGCTTTTTACGCCTTTACACATAGCATTGTATCATTATATCTATTGCTCGATTGCTTTGACTCGCAATAGAGTAATATTTTCATTGTATGATCAATCGATGTGCATTTGCAGATTGTGTGGTTTCATTATTGTCCTGTGCTGTATGCGGATGTACCCAGACCTAGTCTCATCACAATCTCATTGAACAGGTGCGATCCGTGGTCAGCTCGGCGGTCGCAGACGATGGCAACGAAGAGTACTTTTGCCGGTTTACCAGAGGTGACAACGCTATGGAGTCCTTTTTCAAAAGCATTTGCCGATGTCAGTGGAGACACTTTTGTGAACTTGATCTACGTTCCTCCGAGAAACAGGCCATGGTCGGGCTATTTTTGCCAACCGGGGTAAATGGAGAGAAGGCAGCTGCCCTGAAGAGAGGATACGTAAATAAAAAAAAGGGGGAAGGCCGTTATGGGGTTTGCAACTTTAACAAGGTTGGTCCGATTACCGTAAACTTAAAATCTAATCCATGGTGGTGTACTCGTAGTACGGGAGCTTTTGAGGCTGAAAGAAAATGACCGAAGTAGTTGCGCAATGCAAACTCGGGAAGGACCAATATGTTGCCATCAAGGAACAAGGTCTCGGGCCCTCCTCGTGTAACCAATGCCTTTGAGAAGCGAATCAAAGTCATGCTTCTGATCCCGGCGTGGGAGAAACGTATTTTTCCGTCGATGATAGCGAAAGATGCACGATCTCCCGCCGGGTAGCCATGGCTCCTGGGGCGAATAAGTGCGTCGTCTCTCTGGCGCGGGCGGCGTTTGGGGCGAAGCCGGGACCCGTGGCATTGGCACTATTACTTACTGCACTCACTGTGGTTGATGGGAAACACGAAGCGTGATGGACGCCCATGGAGCACCGCCGAGCCGGGAGCAAAACGAAAACCCATCTCCACCATTGACCAAGAGTGCAGGACGCGACGAGACGAGACAGATCAGTTCCAATCTGGACATATCCAGCTACCTTCCGCATGTGGAAGAGGAATCAACCTTTACGTGAAGCGGTGGCCATCGTGACAAGTCAACAAATCAACTTCAAGCAGCATACTGTGAAATGGTCATCTACAGTAACTGGACCCCCCATTCCTTGGCCCAATAACCGCCACGCCAAATTAGCACCATACATACCAACGGACAATACCGGTCATAATACAATACCGTGCGGTGGGCGAATGGAGGACATCACGGAGGTCGCCTCAATAGTCGTCAGTCTGAAGATCTTTCATGTTGCGCGGCGACAATGTTTTCCGTGACCTCCGGGACGACCAACCTTCCTTATCCAGCGCACTGTAAAGAAGGTGCGGTTGGCAACAAACTTAGGTTGTAATGGGCATGAGACGTGCACTTGGTCCCAACTTCCGATGATGAAGTTCTTTCGACGACGACCCTAGTCTCCCCATCGTAATGCGGAGCTAGTTCTCAGAACTACCTGGGAAATAGCAAGAATGACATCATGCAGACCCTCCATTATCGATATTCTGGAGACGTTTGACCATTCTAGCTACTCTGCTTCGCCAGCCTTTTGACCTCGGGCCGTGGCATTTGTGCGAAGGCGACAGTCTATTATTTATCGATCTATCGAACTATTGTGGCGTCACCATATACGCCCGTGCAAGGTAGCCATTTCCAGTATTCCCAGCGTTCTGCGATCACAGGACCAGGTGATGCACTGCTACCGCATCAACGCCTAGTTTCTAGTCGCCCTCGACACTAAACAGCTAATACGCAAGGGCTCTCTCATACCTGTTCCCATACCCGCGTCTCCTGCCTTTCCTCTGAGTCTCTGCAAGGCGACGTCGTGTGCGAGACGAGCGGTCCATACCAGTTAACTCCGCTGGGAAATGTCCACTACGGTTCCGGCGACAACGGGGTTCACACCGCCAGTGCAACCCGAGGCGGTGTACACATGCGCGGCTGTAGCCGCCAAGGGGCATGTGGAGCATACTTTGACCACTCCTCCCCCTCACATGTGTATGTCCGGTGCTCTCGAAGAAGCACCTTTTCGTGAGATAATTGAATTCTGAGACCACGATACTTCGGCGCACGGATCTGGACAGCGAGTCCGAGTCGCCGAAGATCGATGGGCGACGTCATCGCCAGCGTAATTGCCGCTTCCTATGCAGTGGGCATCTCGTCGCCGCTCCTTGAGGTCGAACAGATCTAGCAACTTGTCATTCTGCCGTATGGCATCATTGGCGTCTCCTCTAAATCGCTTCGCTCCGATTCCTTGGTTACAGTATTGTTGCCAACAACACCGGAATGCGTTGTATTTAGCGAACGTTTATCTAAGAAGTGTCCCTACCGTCTCTCCTAAATGTTCTTGTGTGAATTGAGAAGACGGGAAGAATGTGAATTGAGAAGAAGGAAACCCTCGCAACGAACGTCATGCATGACGAGGAAAGATTCCTGGCTTACAATGATTAGGCCTTGAATTGTGCTTCGCCTCAACCGAAACGGTCAGCTGTGCGAACCTACTCGCCCTTATTTATCCAAATAATTTCCTGACAGAACCTGAAGCCGTTGAGGCAATAAAGCTACAGAATCGGGGGAACCTCTCATGGTTTTCCGTGGCATCTGGTCAGAGTGGCAGATGTCGGGTTTTTTACAAGAAGAGCACGAGGACCGGGGGAGCACTGGCAGTTTAAAAGAATGGATTGTCTTTAAAGTACAGTAATTGTTGTATCGACATCTGTGCTACAGATCACATAGCCAACATGGCGGTATGTCATTTGGCTGTACAGTAAGTATATAAACCTTGACAAACTCCCACAGACAAGACGGAATCCCCACAGAGGCTTCTATATGTTGAATTATAAACGATGGACAACCCTCCCATTCATGCGGGCGACGAAGACGTAGCACTCGAGCCTGCGCGTCTGTAAGGATCGTCCTTTGTCCTGTCCTTGTCCTTGTCCTTCCTTTCGTGGATAGACGCGTCCTCGGTATATAGATCGTGTTGTTCGATGTAATCAACAACGGGAGTCGGAAGAAGGTAACGGACAGAAAGACCGCGACGGAGAAACAAGCGGACCTTCGTTGATGATACATCATTCTGTATGAGCTGGGGCACGAGGAAAATGTTGTGACGCCACCGAGCGAGGGCCTCGGTCGCGTGATCCATGTCCGAGCCGGCACGCTCAATGATAAATGTGCCGTATTTCCCGAGGATATGATCCAGCTGACGGTGCATGTGAGGGACACCGACGGACCTGGAGCGCCAACAGACTCACATCATCCTCTGACCACACACCTGGCTCCGACATCGTACTGATGAGGTCCGAGCCAGCAAGAAGGACCACACGGATGGGCCGTCTCTCACCGGAGGGCATTTGCGTACCGCCCAAGACTGTATTAATCTCGTAATCGAAGTGGTCGAGCACCACTGCGGTGCGCTGATAAGACTGGAAGGCTTCCCAAGGGTCCACCATGAGCCACCGTGACGTCTCTTCGGTCGCAAGGGTACACATGTTTACTCTAGGGATCAAAAGTCAGCCGCACCAGGTATTGGCTCAATTACAACCACGGAACAGGAAACGCATCAAGGAGCACCCTCACGGAGTTATGTTAGGACACTACGCACCGCGCCCGCAAAGGACGTCATCGGAGAATAGCGGGTGCTTCCACCCTTACATCATAGATGCGAGTAGCAAGAGAAGGGTCATAAGGATATATTGCGGACCGAGGATGCGCCAGATGGAGTCGCATGTATGACTCAAGGAAGACACAGAGGTCGCGGCGAGGGAGCGGCAAGAATGTGGAATACTGGACAATTAATGATGGCTCACCGATGAAGAGCACTAAGCAAACCCGGTTTTTTATACTGATACGAGCCTGGGCTCACGTACCCGCCCATAAACTCGAAATAAGTAATTTGACGGACGTAGACGACGGCCATCTCAAAAATGCGGAGATGGAGG
>Ga0137359_10003063_pt1 | contig 13485 bp, 11 predicted proteins | sample Mad1_40_16metaG_FD_108281 | JGI IMG/M metagenome (GOLD analysis project Ga0137359, IMG submission 108281) | Vadose zone soil microbial communities from Angelo Coast Range Reserve, California, USA - Mad1_40_16 metaG | ecosystem: Environmental > Terrestrial > Soil > Vadose zone | place: USA... | reverse complement strand
CTCGCGAGGTGCCGCGCGGCGTCGAGGTAATTCTGCGACGGCGTCGTTTCGAGCAGCGCGATCGGCGGCGCCCCGGCGCGCGTCAGCTGTGCCGCGAGCAGATAGAGGAGCGGTCCCTGTCCCGCCAGCACGGCGCGGCCTTCCGGGACGAGATCGGCGGACTTCAGCAGGATCTGCGCGGCGCCGGCTCCCATCACCCCGGGCAATGTCCATCCCGGGATCGGGACCGGCCGCTCGAGGGCGCCGGTCGCGACCAGGATACGCCGCGCGGTCAGCATCTCGGTGCGGCCGCCGCTCTCCAGGTAGAGCATCCCATCGGGGTCGATATGCCAGAGCGTCGTGCCCGGCCGGTACTCCAGGCGGCTGGCGCGGAATGCCGCGGCCAAAGGGCGGCCGGAGAGGTAATCGGGCCCGAGCGGCGAGTTTCGCCGCGAGCGCTCGATCCCCTTGTAGGTCTGGCCGCCCGGCGAGGCTTGCTCATCGATCAGCATGGTCTCGAGCCCGAGCTCGGCGGCCAATACCGCAGCCGCCATGCCGGCCGGACCACCGCCGACGATCGCCAGCTCGACGCTCATCGCGCCGCGGGATCGACCCTACGCGCGCGGATTTGACGGCGGATCCGCATTCCCGGTCGAGCCTCGACCATGCAGCTCTGCCGGTTCGGTACGCCGTCGATTTCGGCGAGGCAATCGAAGCAGACCCCCATCATGCAATAAGGGGCTCGCTCGCTGCCCTCGACCGGGGTCTCGCGGATGCTGCGCAAACCAGCGACGAGGACCGCTGCGGCCGCCGAAGCGCCGGCGGGAACGAAGATCGTGCGCCCCTCGACGATAACGGCGATCGTCGCCGGGTCGCCCTCAGGCCGCGGCCGGAACATCGAAACGCCTTGCCGAAAAGAGGTCGAGCGCCGGTTCGAGCGCGCCCTTGGCGACCATCGGGGCAAAGACGTTGGCATGGGCGCCGGCGAGGGTGACCCCACTGTGGCAGTTGGCGATGAAGGCTCCCGCAAAACGTTCCGACTGGTCGTAGATCGGCAAGCCATCGGGCGGCATCACTCTGAGCGCCGCCCAGGCGCGCACGATCTGCAGATCGCGCAGCCAAGGAAACGACAGCACCGCGCGGCGGGCGATCGTCTGCATCACTGCAGGCTTCTGGCCGGCGTCAAAACCGACATCCTCCTGACTGTCGCCCAGCATGATCCCGCCCTCGACCGTCTGGCGGATCGTGGTGGTCGGCATCGCCAGCACGCGCTGCGCCCGCTCGGTGACGAGGATCTGACCTTTTTGCGGGCGGACCGGAGCGATCAGCCCGAAGAGCGGCGCCAAGCTTGCGTTGCCTAGCCCGGCAGCGAGAACCACTTTGGGCGCGCCGATCTCGCCATCGGCGACGCCGATGCGAAAGTCGCCGGGTGTCACCATGGCATCGCAGACCGTGATGTTCGGGACGTAGCGCCCGCGGCTCTCGACAAAGCCCTTGTGCAATGCGTGCAGCAGGTCGAGCGGGTTGGCATGACCGTCATAGGGCGTCCAGGAGGCCCCGATCACCGAGGGGCCGAGGCCGGGCAGCATGTCGGCGAGCTCGCGGTGGTCGAGCATGCGGTATTCAAAGCCGAAATTGCCGGATTGCGCCAGCATCCGCGCCATCATCGCGCGGCGCGCTTCGAATTCGGCCTCGCTGAGGCAGAGATGCACGCCGCCGGGCCGCTCGTGCCCGACCGCGATCCCGGTCCGCGCCAGAAGCTCGGCGGCGAGCCCCGGCCATTCATCCGCGGACCGCCGGGTCCAGCGCTGGTAATGAGGCGCGCCGTCGCCCTTGCTCTGCACCCAGACGAGGCCGAAATTGCCGCGCGAGGCGCGATAGGCGACATCGCCCTCGTCGAGGAGCGCGGTGCGCAGCCCCGCGCGGGCGAGACCATGGGCGATCGCGGAGCCGACCAGCCCGCCGCCGATCACGATCGCATCGTAGCGCTGCATCCCGTCCTCTACAAATCCCGGCCGCCGCGATCATAGACCCCGTCCGCCGGATCGCTAATGACCGAGTTCGCCCGCCAAAAAGGGCGCCGCCCAAGGTGACCCTTTTCCCTGCCGGCAGGGAAAACACGGGAAAAAATTTGTTTGGGCCTAAAATCGTCGAAATTCGTCGGAAATCGATCCATGTAATCAGTCACTTATCAGCTCTTTCCCGATGGGGCTGGCAGGGAAAATTTTTTCCCTGCCAGGACGCCGGCAGGGAAACGGCAGGGAAAAATTCGCATTCGAGCCGGGAATCGATCCGGTCAATTATGAAAAATGACCTTTGGATCATACACTTACGCGCCTATTTGAGCGTTTTCCGGCAGTGCCGGGCAGGGAATGGCGCGGGACCGCCCGCTCGCCCCGCCGCAGGCCGCACCGATCGTCCTTGCTCGTCCCGCCGAGGGCGCTTCGCCACCCTGGCGCAGATCATACGCGTCAATCTGGACGCCAAGATGGCGGCGCCCGGCGGCCGACCGCATTGACGATTTTGGGTGGATCTTCACTTTGGAGCAGCCGCCGAAGGGTGAAATAGTTGCTCACCATCTAGCTGGTACGCTCCGATCGTCGCCTGCCCCTCCGGTGAGACTAGCCATTGAGCGAAGCGGCGCGCTGCCGCCTGCTTCGGTACCGGATGTTTTGCCGGGTTGAGGAGGATCACGTCGTAGCGGTTGATCAGCCGGGGATCGCCCTCGATCAGAACCGCCAGCGAGGCCCTGTTCTTAAAGCTGAGCCAGGTACCCCGATCGCTGACCGTATAGGCATCCATGGCGGCAGCCGCATTGAGCGCAGCGCCCATACCGCCGCCAATATCCCGGTACCACTTGCCGCCACCTATCGCGGCAGGATCGATCCCCGCCGCGCGCCACAGGCGCTTTTCCAACGCATCGGTGCCGCTCTTGTCCCCCCGCGACACAAAAGGAGCGCCGGCAGCGGCGATCGCACGAAAACCTTCGATCGCATCATGCCCGCCCGCGACATGCGCCGGGTCGGATCGCGGCCCGACCACAACAAAATCGTTCCAGGCGATCTGAGCGCGTTCGATCCCGTGCCCGTCAGCGACGAAGCGCTCCTCGGCTTCCGGGTCGTGCGCCAGAACCAGGTCGGCGTCGTCGCGCGCCGTTGTCGCGAGCGCCTGCCCGGTACCCTGCGCCAGGACGTGCACCGTTATGCCGCTCTCCTTGGTGAAGTTCGGCAGGATGGCCGCGAGCAGGCCCGAATTATCGACCGAGGTTGTCGAGGCAAGAGTGATAGTCGCGGGAGCAGTCGCTTCGGCGGCGAGGCCCGCATGCGCCAACAACGCGGTTAAAACGAGCGGGACAATCAGCGGGAGTTTCATCGTTTCTTCTCGCCAAGCGCGAAAGCGCCGGCGCTGACCGCGATGCTGATGCCGACCAGGATGAAGCCGAGCCCGAGCGCCAGCAGCAGGTCGCCCTTGCTCGTCTCGAGTGCAATCGCCGTCGTCATCGTCCGGGTATAACCCGCGATGTTGCCGCCGACGATCAGCACCGCGCCGACTTCGGAAATTGTCCGGCCGAAGCCGGCCAGCACGGCGGTGAGCACCGGTCGGTGCGCGATCGCGAGCAATATCGGGATCGAACGCAGGCGTCCCGCTCCATCCACCCGCAACACGCCACCGTATTCCTGCCACGGCCCCTCGACTGCGCGATGCACCAAGGCCGTGATAATCGGCGTCGCGAGAATCGTTGGGGCGAGCACCATAGCGCCGGGTGTAAAGAGAAGCGCCAGCGTGCCAAGCGGCCCCGAGCGTGACAGCATCAGGTAAAGCGCGAGGCCGACGACAACGGGAGGTAAGCCGAGGAAGGCATTCGCAAGCAACGTCAACGCCCGGCGGCCCGGAAAACGGCAGATCGCCAATGCTGCCCCGCACGGCAATCCCACGACGGCTGCAACAGTGGTCGCCGAAAAGCTGACCATCACCGACAGCACGACAATCTCGACGAATGACCCCGTGCTGAAGACTTGCCAGAGATCGGACACGAAGAGCAACCGGGCAGCGGGTTATTAAATCAAATCTTCAGCTACTAGTGCTCAGACGCAGTCACATGATTCACCGGGCGATGGTGGACCGATGTTCGCATCAAAAACCTGTCACACCGGCGAAGCCTGCCCCTGGCAGAGAACAGGGGGCCGGTGCCCATGGCAGAACTGGGTCCCGGCTTTCCCCACGGAACTACGTCCGTGGGCTGAAGGCCCACGGGAAGACAATGAGGAACCATCCCACTGAATCATCCGAATGCATCTAAGCACCAGCGTTTGGACGCGAGGCCCGGTACACACCTGGCGGGGTTACGCTCTTGTTGCAACGGCTCGGCATCGGCTGCGCCATGCCGTATTCTTCCACCTTCAACTCCGAAGGTAAACACGCCGCGTCCCATCCTTTTGGCAGCTCTGACTATCTGCACTGTAACCGCTTCGGGACTGGCGGCCGACGGGCCCGCCGGTCCCTACGCGGGCCAGCAGACCTGAGCAATCAAGACCCTTTCGCCCGAGGATATACGCCTATATACAGTGATAGACTGTTATTGTCCTGGTGTGTGCTACACTGGCGGGCATGACGACTGACCACCGGCCGCATAACCCGATCCTGACGCGCTTCCGCGCCACGCTCGATGAACTCTATGGCCCCCGTCTTGAGCGCGTCGTGTTGTACGGCTCGCGGGCGCGCGGCGATGCGCAGGATGATTCCGATTACGACGTTGCGGTGTTTCTGCGCGACATGCCCGACCGCATCGCCGAGTTGTACCGGCTGGCCGACCTCAGCACCGCCATTCTCGAAGACAGCGGCGCATTTATTCACGCCATGGCTTATCCGGCCGGCTCTTACAATGACCCGCGCATGCCGCTGATGTACGCGATTCGCGCCGAAGGCATCGACCTGTGAAGGAACAGACCAGCGCCTATCTCGAAAAGGCGCGCGAGCTTTTGGACCAGGCCGACACAATGCTGGGCGTTGACCTCAATGAAGCTGCCGGCCGCACCGCGTACCTTGCCGGTTTTCATGCGGCGCAAGCGCTGATCTTCGAGAACACTGGGCGCGTGTACAAAACCCATGGCGGCTTGCAGGGCGAGTTTAGCCGGCTGGTGAAGGACGACCCGCGCGTTGACGATCAACTGCGGGCCTTCCTCGGCCGCAGCTACAATCTCAAATCCATTGCCGACTACGAGACTGGCCCCACCTCGCACGTTTCGGCCGAAAGCGCGCGCGAAGCAATCCAGACGGCCCGGCGATTTGTCGAACGCGTTGCCGGTCTTATGCCGGCGCAGCAACAACCCACTCTTGCCGAACGCTTCGGCCGGTCGGCGACCCGCGAGGCCGAACCCGGACCCGAACAGGATCACGAGCGCGGCAACGATCACGAGCCCGACGTGTAGCGCTGTTGCGTAGATCGAGAGTAGTCACCTCTGGCGCCGTGGCATGTTCTCTCGCAGGATTTCGTTGATGCGCGCCTGCCAGCCGCTTCCCTCCTGCCGGAATGCCTCCAGCACGTCCGGGTCGAGCCGCAGCGTCTGATTGACCTTCCTGTCCGCCTTCTGTGGTCTGCCACGGCTGCGGCGCATCAGCTCTTGAGTTGCGTTTTCTCCGATAAATTCCGGAAGCAACTCCGCCGCCGGCCGCGCCCTGGCGAAATCCTCCTTCGTCCACTCGGGGTTGTCGTCATCCGGGCGCGAGGCCCGGTCACTTTTCGTCTTTTTTGTCATACCGTTTTACCTCTCGTCTGTTTGCCTTGCGGAAGCTGATGACGTGCAAATCCTCGCCGCGAGGCGTCACGACCGCCGCATGTAGACGGCCATCAACGCGTGCCATGACGAGCAAGCGCGGCTCGCCGTAATCGCGGCGGGTGTCCTCTGCAATCACCGCCGTCTCCCAATCAAGGTCAGCCACCCGCACCCGCACCGCCGAGGGCCGGAACCGGGCGCAGAAGCGCGGGCAGCGCATGGGCCGGAAACCGAAATTGACAGAGGCGCAGCAGGCAGAGGCCCGACGGCGACGGGCGGAGGGTGCTACGCTTGCCGAACTCGCGCGCAGCTACCACGTCGGCAAGAGCACGATTTCGCGACTGTGACGACGAGGCACGCGCTGGCTAGTTCGATTGCCCTAATTTGGGCGCATGATTGGAACTAAACCCCTCTGACGGCGCAACTTGTCAACTAATCGGCCAGCAGCCTTTACGATCACATCGAGAGGATTTGCCAAGCAGTAATTATCGACCCAAGCGACGAGGCCGTGAGGATCGGAGGTTACGTCCTCTCCCGTTCGATACCAATTGTAACCGGAAACGAACCCTAACAACCATGCGACCTTGAGACCTTTCGTTACGCTATCTTGCGCTGCTGTCCAACTTCCGCAAGACTCTGTACCTGGATTATAGATCGAGACAGCGTGCGCGCTCGGGATGACCATTACGGCTACTGAAAATGCGACTGCGGTGGCAATGAGCAGCTTGGCGGATTTCATTGCTTTACCTTTTCGGCGCGCCGACCAACCTAGGAGAGAATATCATGTCATGGAAGAAAGTGACGCTCAGCAGCGAAGATATTACAGCGGGTGCCGAGCATCGGCTGCAAGAGGCTTTTGTCACAAGATTCATTGCGGCTGGCTCCCCGCATGATGCGGTCATGTGTGCGAACCTCGATACTGCTGTGCAGGGTTTTCACATTTTCTTCTCGCCGGCGGCTGTGGTGATTGCGGGGCCGCTCCTAGCCTCGTATTCGCCGGTGGATTGTTCTGAGCCTGCCCCCGGTAGCTTCGCCGTGCTTGTCAGGAACTCAACAGGATTGCCGTAAACCCACTGAACCGCCTGACGCGGGTGCCGGTTGCGGAATCTCTCATATGCCGGGGCAACACCGTCGCGTTGAGCCAATCAAGCGGACATCCAATCTCTTTGGGCGGAGATCGAGCGCCGCAGCCTCTCGACCCATTCACTGGTTCGGTCAGGTGGCAAGAACTCATCGCTCTGCGATTTTAGGCATTCCCACGCGTCATCCGGGAATGTAAAAATAGCACCTGTTGCCCGTCCACCCCCGTGACTGATTAACTCTTTGTGTACCAATTGGCCGATTGCAGGATTGCTTATAGGGATTGTAATCGACTGCCGGTTTTCGAGGAGACAATACGCGATAATTTCTCGTTCTCCGGCAGAGAGCGATGAGCAACGGGTTTTTACAGTCTCCATCCGTACTCTGCGATCTTCTTCTTCCTCTTGCTGCTGTCGTTGACGTGCTTCCTCGGCCTCTCGCGTCACGCGGTCGCGGTCCTCTTGGGCTTCACGTCTCTGGCGTTTCCTGTCCCGCTCCGCAATGTATCGACTAACAAAGAGACGAGTATATTCTTCCACAGAAAACCCGCCACAAAGCACGAGGACTATCCACCATACGCCTTTGTAACTCTCTCTATATGAAGTGAGTTGGGCGCTCTGGTAAAAACCGTCGGGCAGAAAGAGCATAAATGCAGCAAGCAGTGCGAGACCGAACGCAAATCTTTTGGCCGCTTCGACTGCTTTTAAAATACTGGTAGGAATCTCTACCGCCATTGTTTCGTCCTCTCCCCTAGGGCCAATGATAGTGCTAGGGAGCGGTGATTTTCCAGAATCACTGCTTATGCAACTTCGCAGAGGTTTGGTTAGACAGCAGCTTTTCGAGATTCATGTATCTCCAGACGGGAGCGTCGGCGGGGTCATCGAGGTAGTTGCGAGGGCCATATGACATCGTGAATTCATAAAACTATTTTGCAGAAGTCCACGCGATCTGGCTCTTCGGCACAAGGTTGTGAGGAAAACTCTGATAGTAAATCACGACCGATCTCTGCGGCTTTTGGCGAGAAATAAAAGACATGCACCTCGTCGTAGCTTCGCTTGAATACCTCTACGTCGCTTGGTGCTCCGGATTTTCTGTACAAAGCACCGAATTTTTCGATGAGCGCGTTTCCCGCAGTATTTCGCGCGGTCTGATCAAGATAGCTTATAACCACCCGATGCCAAGGCATTACCAACACCCCCCAAATCGTCTAGCTCGTCGCCCGCTGCTCTAATGTAGTACGCGATTTTTTCGTTTGGAGAGAGTTGACGCCGCGAGCGAACCGGCGCAAGCAGGGAGCCGGAATTCATGGCCGACCGCTCGAACGACAACCTGCAAGACCCGGCGCAACTAAGCTTAGGCGGTATCGTCGCCAACCGTCCCGCCGTCAGGGCAGCGAAGAAGGCTAACACGTTGAACCTAAGGGAGCTTCCCGATGAATGCGCGCGCCCTGATTATCGCCGGTGCTGTGTCTGCGTTCTTCCCTGGTCAAGTCTGGGCCATCGGTTGCGTAATCGAACCGAGTCCGGTTGACTGCACTATTGGTCGGGGCAGCAGGTACATCTCGCCGCCGGCGCCCGTCTACTCACCGCCGGCGCCTGTCTACTCACCGCCGCCCGTGTATCGTCCGCCTGTCTACGATCCGCGCGACCTTCCGTTTTACCCCAAGGAGTATGACACGCGGGGCCGGGGCCAGACCCGATGCGTCGCGCGCGATCTCGGCGACGGCAGGGGCTATGTACTTACCTGCCAATGAAGAAGGCGAAAAACTCGGCCCCTTCGATGAACGTTTCGGGCCGGGCCGCCAGTGATTTTCTAAAAACCGATGTTATGCGATTTTGCTGTGTAGATCACCGATAGAAACGTCACCGACCTTACCGATAGAGGTGTAACCCTCGACAGTCGGCGTGAGGCTTGTGGAGGTGGCGTGGGACGACCATGATCACAATGAGCCGCCCTCGTCGGCGAGCGCGGTCCGCAGCCGCCCGCGGGCCAGCCCGTAAGCCATCGGCGAGCTGACGAGTGGTCACGAGTGGCAGTGATCATGATCTGAGGAACCGGCGGAGGCGATCAACAGCGCTGTTAACCAGGTTTCTTGCCCCCCGCTCTCTCCTGTTGCTAAGAATGGCCGTAGAAAAGGGAGACAGGTGATGTGCAAGGGGCTGCGTTGGGTATCGGCGCTGGCCGTGATGGTGGCGCTTTCGGCGCCGGCTGAGGCCAAGACGTTTCGCTGGGCAAATGACGGCGACGCCAACTCGATGGACCCCTACGCCCGTCAGGAAACGTTTCTGCTGCTCTTCGATATGAGCATGTACGAGCCGCTCGTTCGTCGTAATCGCGAGATGAAACTCGAGCCAGGGCTTGCGACCGAATGGTCGAATGTTGACCCGACGATTTGGCGGTTCAAGCTGCGGCAGGGGGTCAAGTTCCACGACGGCTCGCCGTTTACCGCGGACGACGTCCTCTTCTCCTATGATCGCGCGAAGCATCCCGGCTCCAATCTCGGAAGCCCACTGTCGACTGTGAAGGAAGTAAAAAAGATCGACGACTCCACTGTCGATTTGATCACCGATGGACCGGATCCAATCCTGCCTTACAACCTGCCGGGGGTCGCGATCATGTCGAAGAAGTGGTGTGAGGAGCACAACACGACCCGCGCTGCCGACCTGACCAAGAACGAGGAGAGCTACGCGACCCGCAACGCGAACGGCACCGGCCCTTTCATGCTGAAGGACCGGCAACCCGATGTGCGCACGGTGCTGGTCAAGAATCCGAATTGGTGGGGCCTAAAGGACGAACCGATCGACCTCGACGAGGTCGTTTTCAGCCGCATCGAGAACGCCGCGACGCGGGTCGCCGCCCTGCTCTCGGGCGAGCTCGACATGGTCTATACCGTCCCGCCGCAGGACACCGACCGCATCGGCAAGACGCCGGGCATGAAGATTTGGCAGACCCCGGAATTGCGGACGATCTTTCTCGGGATGGACCAGTCGCGCGACGAGCTGCTCGAATCCAATGTCAAAGGCAAAAACCCGTTCAAGGACAAGCGGGTGCGGCAGGCCTTCTATCAGGCGATCGACGAGGAGGCGATCAAGGCCAAGGTCATGCGCGGCTTTGCCCATCCGACGGCGCTGATGGTCGGGCCCGGCGTCAACGGCTACGATCCGGCGCTCGACAAGCGTTTTCCTTATGATCCGGGCGCGGCCAAGAAGCTCCTCGCCGACGGGGGTTACAGCGATGGTTTCGAGGTCGGTTTCGACTGCCCGAACGACCGCTACGTCAATGACGAGGCGATCTGCCAGGCGGTCGTGGCGATGCTCGCCCGTATCGGCGTCAAAGCCAATCTGCTCGCCCAGACGCGCGCCAAATACTTCGCCAAGATCAACGCGCCGCGCTTCGAGACCGGCTTCTACATGCTGGGTTGGACACCGGGCACCTATGACACCCTCGATCCGCTGAAAGCCCTGGCCGCAACCCGCCACCCCGGCTCCCCCGACGGTCTCTTCAACACCGGGGGCTATTCGAACCCGCAACTCGATGCGCTGATCACGAAGATCCAGGTCGAACTCGACACCGAGAAACGCAATGAGCTGATCGCCCAGGCGCTGACGCTTCTCAAAGAAGACTTCGCCTATATTCCACTGCACCAGCAGGTGGTGGTGTGGGCGACCCGCGATAGTGTGGACCTGGCGCAAACCGGCGACAATTTCTTCCAGTTGCGATTCGTCAAGCTAAAGTAGCGCGGGTCGGGCGGGTCGACATCCCGCTTTTTCGGGACGGGTCCCTAGTGGTCAGGCGCATTCAGATAGTTCACCACAAGCCGAGAAGACCTTCGGCATAAATCTGGTGCTAGCCAGCCATAGCGTTCCGTTCTCGTCTTCCCGGCGAAGGAGGCTGTAATCCAAGTGTGTTCATCGGCGCATTTCGCTGCCAACCATGTCATCCCGGCGCAGGCCGGGATCCATGTCGCCGCCGGCCCGGCGCTTCCCCAAGGGGACACGGTCACCTAACATGGTCAAAGTCAGTCGCTTGCAGACTATGGATCCCGGCCTGCGCCGGGATGACGAGCGAGGCGCATATCGATACCGGCGCGGTACTTCGTGCGATGGCAATTTGATTACAGCCTCGAAGGCCGGGATCTATGCTCGACATGGGCACCGGTCGGAGCCTGTCCTCGGCCCACGGATCGAGTCCGTGGGCTGAAGGCCCACGGCCAAAGCCGGACCCGTGGGCCGGTGTGACAAGAGTTTTGTTGCTTTTCGGAATGGGTCTATGCCGCCCGGTGGATCATCTGGCTGTGTCTGAGCACTAGCACGGCTCCACAGGCGAATCCGGGTCCTTGCTGGCGCGGAAATTGCTACGACGCCGACCGAGAGACAGCGGGAGGCTCGTCATGACGAAAAGGCTGGGTTGGGTGTGCCTGTGCGCGGCGTCCGCGATGGTGGTGCTCGCCGCGCTCGGCGCGACGGGGGAGGCGAAAACCTTTCGCTGGGCAAATGACGGCGATCCTACCACGATGGACCCCCACGCGCGCAGCGACCTCTTCGTCACATCCTTCGACATGAACATGTACGAGCCGCTGCTGCGCCGAGACCGTGAGCTGAAGCTCGAGCCGGCGCTCGCGACCGAGTGGTCGAACATCAACCCTACGACGTGGCGGTTCAAACTCCGGCAGGGTGTCAAGTTCCACGATGGAACGCCGTTCACCGTCGACGACGTCGTCTTCTCGTGGCAGCGTGCGGTCGCTCCCGGGTCCGACCTCGCGGGTCAATTGGCGGTCGTGAAGGAGCTCAAGAAGGTCGACGACAATACCGTCGACCTCATTACCGACGGGCCGATCCCAATCTTGCCGAATTACCTCGTCGGCATCGCGATCATGAGCAAGGCGTGGTGCGAAGCGCACAACGCGACACGCGCCGCCATGCTCAAGGACGAGGAGAGCTACGCGACGCGGAATGCGAACGGGACCGGGCCTTTCATGTTGCAGGACCGCCAGCCCGCCGTCCGCACCGTGCTGGTCAAGAACCCGAATTGGTGGGGTCTCAAAGAACAGCCGATCGATGTCGACGAGGTTGTCTTCAGCCGCATCGAGAACGTCGCGACGCGGGTCGCCGCCCTGCTGTCGGGCGAGCTCGACATGGTCTACAATGTTCCGCCGCAAGACATCGAGCGCCTTCAGAAAACGCCAGGGATGAAGATCTGGGAGACGCCGGAGCTGCGGACGATCTTTCTCGGCATGGACCAATCGCGCGACGAGCTGCTCGAATCCAATGTCAAGGGCAAAAACCCGTTCAAGGACAAGCGCGTCCGCCAGGCGTTCTACCAGGCGATCGACGAGGACGCGATCAAAACCAAAGTCATGCGCGGCTTTGCCCATCCGACGGCGCTGATGGTCGGGCCCGGCATCAACGGCTACGACACGACGCTCGATAAACGCTATCCTTATGACCCCGCCGCCGCCAAGAAGCTGCTTGGCGAGGCCGGCTATCCCGATGGTTTCGAGGTCGGTTTCGACTGTCCGAACGACCGCTATGTCAATGACGAAGCGATCTGCCAGGCGGTCGTCGCCATGCTCGCCCGCATCGGCGTCAAAGTCGATCTGCTTGCCCAGACGAAAGCGAAATACTTCGCTAAAATCAACGCACCCGGGTATCAGACGAGCTTTTACCTGTTGGGCTGGACCCCGACGCCGTTGGACACGCTGCACATGTTGAGCAACCTGGCGGCAACGCGAAGCGAAGGTTTCCTCGACGGCGCGTGGAACGAGGGCGGCTACTCGAACCCTTCTCTCGATCAGCTGATCAAGAAGATCCAGGTCGAGCTCGACAGCGAAAAGCGCAACGAGCTGATCAGCAAAGGCCTGAGCATCGTCAAGGAGGATTTCGCGTACCTCCCGCTGCATCAGCAGATGGTGGTATGGGCCAGCCGCGACAATGTCGATCTCGCGCCAATGGGCAACAATGACTTCCAGCTGCGCTATGTAAAGCTGAAATAGCGAGGTTCATGTCAAGGCGATGCTCGCCTTTCTCGTTCAGCGTCTCTATCAAGCCGTTCTGGTGATGCTGACGGTGGGGCTGATTGCCTTCGCTCTGTTCAATTATGTCGGCGACCCGATCAACAGCATGGTCGGACAGGACACCAGTCTCGCCGACCGTGACCGGTTGCGGCAGGAGCTCGGGCTGAACGACGGCTTTATCGTCCAGTTTGCGCGGTTTGTCGGCCGTGCCGCGCGCGGCGAATTTGGCCTCTCCTATCAGCAGGCGCGGCCAGTCGGGCAGATCATCCTGGAAAAGATGCCGGCCACCCTCGAGCTCAGCTTTGTCGCGGCGACCCTCGCGCTGGTGATCGGCCTGCCGATGGGGATCTACACCGGTCTTCATCGACAATCGTGGCTGTCGCAGCTGCTGCTGGGGCTGTCGCTGGTGGGGGTCTCGCTGCCGACCTTCCTGATTGGCATCCTGCTGATCCTGGTGTTTGCGGTAACGCTGGGCTGGCTGCCGTCTTTCGGCCGCGGCAGTGTCGTCCAGTTCGGGTGGTGGAGCTCGGGCCTCGTGACGCTCGATGGCTGGCGGGCGATCATCATGCCGGCGGTGACGCTCTCGCTGTTCCAGATGACCCTGATCACGCGCCTGGTGCGCGCCGAGATGATCGAGGT
>Ga0137359_10003060_pt1 | contig 13493 bp, 7 predicted proteins | sample Mad1_40_16metaG_FD_108281 | JGI IMG/M metagenome (GOLD analysis project Ga0137359, IMG submission 108281) | Vadose zone soil microbial communities from Angelo Coast Range Reserve, California, USA - Mad1_40_16 metaG | ecosystem: Environmental > Terrestrial > Soil > Vadose zone | place: USA... | reverse complement strand
ATTGGCGCGCTGTCAACAAGCACATTAGTGAAGCGGTGACGATCAACCACTGTAAGGCCATCTGGGCCATATCGCGTTACCGTACGCGAGGGATAGCGATTGAAGCTCCGGATATTTAGTGGCCCCTTGTCATAAAAGACACCAACGCCCCCGCGTATAACGGTCCGCTCACCCGTGAAAGGGGACCAGGCGAAGCCTGCCCTGGGAGCCAGGTTTTGTTCACTTGCAATCTGCTGGTTTTCATAACGCAACCCCAAATCAAAACTCAGATTTGGCCGCACCAACCAACGATTCTGGATGAAGCCGACATATTCACGATTGTCTGCAAGAATCTGGGACGTCCGGTGAAACACAATCCGCTCGGCCAGTGTATTGTCTGCTCGGACGATGTTGACGGGACGCGCGTCATAGTTGAGGCGGCTGCCGACGCTGTTAAAGTCAAAGCCCACTTTAACCTCGAGTGAACTCTTCCAGAATCGTTGCGTTGGTGGTTGATAGATCTCCAGGAACTCAACTCGGTGTGACAGGCGATCTTGCGTAGAAAAATAGTTGCCCTGTTCCCCCGTAGGAGTCAACGTTTGATCTGACGTTCCTTGTCCCCATACGGCGGCCTTAAAGCGCTTTAACGAGACGGAGGACTGTAGCAACCCGATCCCCAATTCATAGTTGTCATGGACCGTCACGATAAAATCGTGCTGTTTGTAATTCGGGGTTACTGGTTGTGGACGAAAGAAATCTAATCCCACAAACTGATCGCGTACGGGGAAGTACCCCAGAGTAATAGTTTGCGTATGATGCTTATTCAAAATGAGATCAAACTGCGAGAAGTAGCTCTGGCTTTCGCTCTTCGTCTCGTTGACCGGAAAGGCAAGACCTCGCACTGGCGTTTTGGCTATGTTGTAGGAAAGAGTCTGTGAAAGATAAAGGTGGTTCTTTATGAGCGGACCGTTAAAATTCAATCGCGGAGCGTCCTCCGCAACGCCAACGAGGTGGCCACCTTTAAAGCGAAGGTCAGGAAGAAAATCGTTGAACTCCCAATGCCACTGATCACCGCCGCGGCGCGTTTCGATTTTCGTGACGCCGCCGGTGAACTGTCCGTACTCAGCGGTATAAGGATGCTGAAAAACCTGGACAGCCTCGACGGAGTCAACCGGGAGGTTCAGTCGAAAATTTCCATTAGACGGATCGGCGACATTGAGCCCATTGACCAGCAGTGCATTCTGTTGTTCGGAAGCTCCTTTTATGCTGATCTCGCCTGTCGAAGAGCGAACGACACCTGGAATCAGCGGCAGCGCCTCGTCGATGCGTGCCGTAACGAGTGGCAATCTTTCAAGCGCCTTGCGCTTTAGATTGCCAGAGGCCAAGGAAGCTCCAGATGCGACGCTTGTTGCGGCTTCACCTGGCGCTTCAACGGTTACGCTGCCGGTCACAGCTGCTACGGCTAGGACTACCTTCACTTCTGTCAGAGCACCATTCTGGATCGCAACATCGCTGTTAATGAATGTCTCAAATCCCTGACTCTCAACATTCAGGACATATCGTCCAGGCGCAATAGCCTTAAACACGGTGACACCTTGTTCGTCGGATGTCGCCGTCGCTACTCCAGCCGCTGGTTCATTCGCGCGCGCTAGCGAACAGACTGCTCCTCTCAAGGAGCGCTGCTGGGCATCCGTCACAGTTACCCGCAAACTGGTCACTTTCAACTCATCCGATTGTACCTTGGTCACCGGTGGTGAAGGGGTAGCTTGAGACTCGGGGAGTGAATCTTGTACCAGTGTCGCCGGAACTGGTTGGACCGCTGAGCCGTTCGCGGAGAGCAAGAACACACAGAGAAGGAATGCAAAGCACCGCAGAACACCTCTCCATAAAGAGTCTAGAAGAATCATCTCACCGACAATCATGATGGTGGAACTTTCCAAACACTTTGTGCGGGCCACGTCGACAAATAGCTTAAATGCCACAATCTTTCCTCTAGAAGTCTATTTCGAACTTGCCGCGCACAGATGGCCCCAGACTATTAAAGAACTGGCCAACGCGTGGGCTGCCAACGTTGTTCTGAACATCGCGCGGGTTAAAGTGATTTGTTATGTTGAAAACCGCAGCGCCGACACGCACCTTGTGCTTCTCGAAATGTGGAACGCGGAAGCTTTTAGTGACCTGCACATCAAGCGAGAGAAATGACGGAAATCGCCCGGCACGATTGCGAGCCCCAATGAAATCGAGTTGCTCGTTGACCAGGGAAAATGGAAAGCCGGAACGCACCTCCACAGATGGTGAGATGGTTATCTCCGAGGGCATCTTCAGCTCGCCGTAAAGAAGAAACCTCTGTGGAGCATCGAACGGCAGAGGCCCGTACTGGTTTGGCCTGACTACGAACGCAGGAAAATCCCCAAGATAGTTGTCGGCCGTATTAAGATCGCCTTGTGCTCTTGACCAAGTGTACGAAGCGTTCCAATAGCCCCACTTGGGATTTTTGTAGATACTCAACAGCTGCAGTTCGCGGTAGCGAGAATGTCCTGAGCTGCTGAGAACGAGCCTGCTCATATCGGAAGTGTTCGTCTGTGGCAGAATGGTGAGTTCGTTGCTGGTTGCGCGCTGAAGATAGCCAATGCGCATGGTCAAATCCTTCGATAGTCCCTGATCGAGTTGCACACTCCAACGAACGCTGCGCAGATTGCGCAAAGGACCATCGACGACATTCCCGAAGATGCGAGGACCATCCGTTTTGGTGATACCGTCCGGCGCAAACCGTGTCACGACACGCTCCGGCAAGCTAGCGAAACTTGCTGAAGCTCCGAGCCGAGTTGTTTCGTCGCTGTCGTCCGATTCGAGACTCCTGTTAACGCCGTCAAAGTAGCCGACAGACAGTGGCATGCGATCATAGAAAAGGCCGATTCCTCCGCGCACGACGGTACGATGATTCTTGAATGGTAGAAACATAAAGGAAAAGCGCGGCGAGAGATTGGAATCTTGAGCAATCCCATCGCGGTCCAGACGTAAGCCGGTATCAATCATCAGCTTGTGGTTGACGTTCCAGTGATCCTGTGCGAAGGCAGTAACTTCGCCGACTTGGAGTGCAATCGCGCTCGGTTCGGTGAAGTCTATGCGTTGGGCGAGTGTGCCGTTGTTGCGACGAATGAGAATCGAACTATTGCGAAAACGAGCTGAAATCTTAGTGTAATCAAGTTCGCTACCGATCTTGAATGAGTGCTGCCCCGCCAGCATGACAGGACGCGCATAGTAGGTCTCTTGCCACTGAAAGCGCCGGATTTGGCGGCGAGTGTCAGCGAAGTAGTTGCCCGTGCTGCCCTCCGGCGAGAGTGTCAGTGGTTTCTCCCCTTGCGCAAACACATCCACATCAAATGTTTTGTAGCTGAATGCGGAGGAAAGAAATGATGCGTCACCGAAGATGGCTTGCTCTGAGAAAGAAAAAAGAGAGCCGCGCTGCTTAGTGTTGGGGGTAGTCTCCTGCGGATTGAAGGTATTCAGCCCGACATAGCGAACCTTCTGAGGGAAAAAGGCTGCCAGAAACTTCGCTCGATGGTTCTTGTTAAGGGTGAGATCAAATTGAGTGAAGGAATTGAAGCTCTCCGAAGTTGAATCGTCGCGCGTTTTCGGAAGGCTCGCAACGCGCACGCGCGAAAATCTATATTCAAACGATTGAAGAAAAAATAGTCTGTCCCGGATAACGGGACCGCTGAAGGTCACGCGTGGCCGGAACGAATCTATTGGGCCAGAAAGAATGTAACGAAACGTTGGGAAAAAGCGGGTGGCGTTGAGCTTGAACTTATTGCTGCCGCCTTTTGTCTCGAGATTGGTCGCGCCACCGGTCAGTCGCCCGAACTCTGCCGAATAGGGGTTCTCCTCAATCTGTACGCTGGCCGCGGCCTCTAGTGGAATATCGAAAGCTAGTGCGCCAGTAACCGGATCAGTAACATCTGCTCCGTTGACCGTGTATGCGCTCTGTCCCGCCCGTGCGCCTTTGACATGGTCGTAACCGTCGGGGGTCCGGACTACGCCCGGCGTGAGCAATAGCGCACTCTGGTAATTTTCAGCACGCAGAGGCACGTCCTTCAATGTCTGACTACGAACAGTATTGGATGTAGTCGTCTCTGCTGTGCTGAGTAATCCTTCTTCATCGTGTACTGTAACCGATTCCGATATCTGAGCCGTCAACTCAATCTCGACGGTGAGGTTTGCACCTTCGGTCAAGATAATCTCGCGAGTCGCAGTTGGTAATCCAGAAGCCTCCGCCGTTAGCAAGTAGGTCGCAGCGGGAAGGTCAGTAAAAACAAAAGCGCCCGCATCATCTGTGACGGTCTTCAATACCTGCGTGGGCAAATCACGATTGGTGAGCGTTACGCGAGCGCTGGAAAGCAGAATGGGGCGAGTGCCGGAAGTCTGAGTGGTCGCCCTGACAACGCCCTTGATGCTGCCAGTAGCAGCCTTGGCCTGAACTATGTTTGGTCGCGTACCGCACAGGAGAAACACTCCCGTGCAACACGCGAAGACTACTGCCCATCTACAAGTCATTCTTAGCACGATCTCAACCCAATGCAAACACGCTCTAATCCGCCCGTCCGGCCATGACGATTGAAGTAAAACGAAAGACCTGGCCTGATCAGGACCGCGTGATTATTATCATAACTGACTCCAAACGTAGCAAAGACGCGTCTGCACTTCAAAAGCGCCTTTTCCGGTGGCCTCGCAGTTTCGGTCTTAAGTGGCTGTTGGGCGCGAAGGATCATTAAGGACGCGGACAATAGGAAAGAACCCAGGACAGTGATAAGTCGACGAAGCGCGATCATCAGGCCTACTTTAGTTCGATATTGATTGTTCGGTCGCTATTAGTGCAATAACCGTTCCCACTGTTAGCGCTGAGAAGTTAAGCCAAATGGGGAATAAGAAGGGACAGCGTGACACTCCTGACTAAGGCTAAGGTGGCATTACGCCACCATCTGGTTTTGTTTCACCACTCGGTATTGTTTCTGTTGGAAGTCTTACTTGTAGGGCTTCTCGGCGTGGCTGAATGTATAGCGAAACAACAGCGTATGCCTGGCAGCGGTCTGGCCGAGATCTGTAGAGAAGATGTATTCAGCGAGGAAGTTGGGACTGAATCGCCAGCCAATGCCAAAGTTTGAGAAGTAGTCAGTGAAGTGATCGCGGGTGCGACCGTCTGGCTCGAAGATTCCGGCATCCGTCACGGGCCGGCCAAAACGATCCGGGTAAAGAGTCAAATCCGCGACCCGCGATTGAGTAACAGAAAGGACGGAGCCACTCACAAATAACTTCCGCCAAACGTCGGCTTGAACCGCTCCGTGAAGTGAAACGAAGTAGGCCCTCCCCTTATCTTTCTCCAGCACGTTACCGGTGGCTTTCTCGAATCGTGCATCATTGGTGCCCACTGTCCCCGCCGCGACGTCGAAGCTGAAGATCGTTTGGGGCCGGAACAGGTAACCGAGACCAAACCCAGCCGCCGCACGGGTTGAGCGAACAGAAGTGTTCGACTCGACGACACGTCTCCGCCTGATGCTCTCGTCATTATCTAAAGAAAGATATGATCCTTCTATTCCGTAGAAGAGCCGGCGCGTAATTGGACCTCGCAGCCGAAGTCCAAACTCTGAAAAGCTGCCCATTGCGTTTGAGCGGTTCGTAAGACGACTGGCACCATTGAGTCTGCTCGAAAGTTCACGGTCGTCAGCCGAGGTAATTCCGTGGCGGTAGAACAGTCCCAACTTCGTTCCTCGCGACAGCACGCGTGTAAGACCAAGAGTGAAGCGGGTGCGGCTGATGTTCGACTGCGAGTCGACATGCTGAGTGGCAACAAGTCCAGTTGAGTCCGACTGCACCGTCGATGTTAGCAGAGTGCCACGCGTCGTCAGATAGTCCAGGCCAGCGCCGATACTTGTGCGTCCATCACGGCCAAACCGTCGTGCGACCAGGAATGATGCGGTAAAAAGACGGTTAGTGGTTGCACCATCGACCGTGCGGGTTCCTTTCGTACCAGGCAAAAACAACGATCCAGTAAGGCCGACGTTATCCTCAAGAGTAAGTGATTGAAACCCGTCCCGCGAAAGCCCAACACGGCCGCCTATCACGGCGCGGTATTTTGGCAGCGCGACGAAAAGTGAGGCTTGTGGCGATAGACTATAGTCAACCAGATGCGGCTCGCCGAAACCGAAAAGTTGTCGAGCGTTTTCATTCTCTCGTGTACCGCCGATGGATGGCAAAATAAACACTCGTGCCTGCGTATTCGTAAACTCCGTCGCGTAAGAGGGATTGTCGACGCTATCAAAAAATGAGTCAGGAAAGGCAGTGAATTGGGAGGGGAGCGGCGTTTCAACGTTATTGACGATGCTGTCAAAGTATCTTTCATAGACGCCTGCCGCCGTGCGCACAGAGGGTGTCGCAGATCTAGCAGTTTGAAGCGTACCCCCGGTCTCGTCACCAATCGCTTCGTCGCTCGTTTGACCATGGCCCAGCTTGTCAGTTGTGCGCTCCCCAACCTCGTTGTTCGGTCCAGGCACAAAGAAACGAATATCCTCGTTCGGGCGAACAATCACTCCACGCCCAGGCTGGACCAACACTGGATGGCGGGGGTTTGCCAGTGTGGCCACTTCGACGAGTCCTTCATAGACCACAACCTGCGTATCACCGCGCGCTCCGACAGCCACGCTAAATTCAGTTCCGCGCACAGCGATCGAAGCGGTCGGGCTATTAACGCGGTAAGGATTTGGTCTCCCGCCGAAATGATTGATTCTCACGCGCACACGGCCCACAGTAATTTCCAGGAGTTCACGCAGTGACGACACATTGAGATAGTCCTGCAACACAACAACGGTCCCAGGCTGCACTATGACAAGACTGCCATCGCTGAGCTCAATAGAAACGCTTCCGCCGCCTCGCGTATCAATTCTGTCCCCTGGCATTAGCGCCATACCACGTGCAATGGCAGAGTTGGTGCGGGCGTTGCCGTCCAATAATGCGTGACCCCGTACGCTCGCGATCCTAGCTTCCACGGCGCCATTCTGCGCTTTCAGTGCCAATTGCGTGGCCTGCACCACCAGGATTAGGAGCAACACCCGGCCAAGGATGTCGGTGAGTGTCAGTCGCGCCTGATTGAATTCGAGTAGTTTAATGGGACGCACCCGACCTGATTTTATTTAAGATCAAGGTTGTCTTCATCCGAAGGATCATCGCGTTCGATCCCACTTTCACCCTCCGCTACAAGTTCCTTGTCAGCTAGAGAGAAAAGATCGTACCGGGCGATGAGGCGCTGAATGGTGCGCCGGTTAAGCCCAAGCATGCTCGCTGCTCGCCGACGATTACCTCCGACCTCGGTTAGTATGAGCCGAAGATAGCGGCGCTGCAATTCCTCCATCGACGGTCGATCCGCGACCAGTGTGGAAACGGGATCATTGGCTAAAGAGGTAGCGCCCTGACGTGCTGTGGCTATTGTCGACGGTAGGCAATCTATTGTAATGAGTCCGCCCGAACAGAGAGCTGCGGCATGTGTCATGGCGTTTTCCAGTTCGCGGACATTGCCTGGGAAAGAATATCTATTGAGAGCTTCAATCGTCTCCTTTGAGAGACTCAGACGCGACTCATCATCGTTACTTAGCCGGCGCAAAAAATGGCGCGCGAGCAATTCGACATCACCCACCCGTTCGCGCAGCGGCGGAAGTTCGATCGTTAGGACGCTAAGACGATAATACAGATCGGGACGAAAGGTTCCCGCAGCGACTAATTCTTGAAGAAGTGCATTACTTGCACCGATAACGCGCACGTTGACCCGCTGCACTTCGGTGGACCCTACGCGACGCACCTCGCCCGCCTGGAGCACGCGCAACAGACTTGCCTGGAAGGCTGCACTGGTTGAGGCAAGTTCGTCGAGCAAGAGTGTGCCACCATCGGCCGCTTCGAAAAGACCGGCCCTATCAGTCGTGGCCCCAGTAAAGGATCCCTTCATGTGACCGAACAATTCAGCTTCAAGGAGAGCGTCAGTGAGTCCGGCGCAGTTGATCGCCAAAAATGGTTGACTCGCGCGTGGGCTAAAGTCATGGATCGCGCGCGCGACTAGTTCCTTGCCGGTACCAGACTCACCTACTACCAACACAGTCGCGTCCGTTCGCGCTGCGTGAGCGATCAACTTATAGGCGCTCACCATGACGGCGCTTCGTCCCACCAACCCGGAATGCGAAAGCTCATCGAGTAAGGAGTCCGTAACACTTGTCGTCGCTTTCGTTTCGGCTTCCGCATGCGCCCTGAGGTGACGACGCACCAATGAGGCGAGCGCCGCGATTTCAAAGGGCTTAGCGATAAAGTCGCTCGCCCCTTCAGAAATTGCGCGAACCGCGAGCTCCACTGATCCTTGCGCCGTGATTAAGATGATCGGAATACTGGGTGAGACTTTTCGCAACGCCCGAACAACTTCTAGTCCGTCGCCGTCGGGCATGAGAATATCGCTTACGACAGCATCGAACCGTGAGGCACGCGCAGCGGCGATCGCTTCGCGTCCGGTGCGCGCACACGTCACACGAAACCCGTTAACCGTCAATCCGGTTTCCAAAGTCAACCGGATCGAACGTTCGTCGTCCGCAACGAGCACATGTGGCGAATCCCCCGACATATTAGCGCCGACTAATGTGGCTGCCCCTGTTAAAGTCAAGGCCGTTGGCCCTACTTGGCCGCGCGTTAACCTCGCCGAAAGCTTATACTGAGGGTGATAGACTAGTTCTCTTTCCGCTGTAAGGGCAAGTAGACCGAGAAGGTCGAACCAACCTCAAGCTCACTCTCAACAGCTATTCGCCCACCATGCAATTCCACAATCTCTCGCACGAGTGATAATCCCAGGCCCGTACCGGGAACGTCGGCATCCTCCACGCGAGGTACACGATAAAACTTCTCAAAGATACGGCCAAGAGAATTGGTTGGGATGCCGTAGCCATGGTCGGTTACTTCGATTAGCAGAGTGTCCGCTTCGGTGTGTCCTGCGACGATAATCTCAGTGGCGACCGGACTATACTTGATGGCATTGGCAATCAGGTTCGTGAGGGCTTGCGCAATCAAATCACCGTCCGCGAGCAAACCGGGCAGGTTGGGAGCCAGGCGGCGCGCGATCCTGATCTGGCGTTGAGCGGCGACTGGTTCAAGCAGCAAAAGAACTCGTTCGATCAAGGATCCGATACTTACAGGTGCAAGCCGGAGCGTGCGAGCGCCGGATTCGAGTCTGGTGATGTCGAGGTACTCATTGATCATGTGCGACAGTCGCTTCGCTTCTTCGTTGATCGCCAGATGCATCTCGCGTCGTCGTTCAGAGTCCACTTCAAACTGTGCGAGTACTTCGCTCATTCCCTGGATCGCCGTTAACGGTGTCCGCAACTCGTGCGTTACGAGTGTCATAACGTCGGTCTTCATCCCCTCAAATTCACGCTGTTGCGTAACATCGGACAACGTCGCCACTAAACCGAGAATCTGGCCGGTTCCGTCCTCTCCGGATGTAACCGCAGAGAGGTGTATAACGCAATAACGTGGAGGAGTGTCTTTGACCTGAAACTCACTTTCGAAACGGCTGCGTTCGATAACCAAGCTAAGCAACACTTCCCGAGCTATACGGTCCCCTTCCCGATCACTATCAGCGGAGCTATCCTTCATTTCCTTTATACGCCAAAATAGATCGCTACCAATGAGTCCACGCTCGGGTATACCGAGTATTTCTGCCGCGCGAGGATTGGCAAAGGCAATGCACCCGCTGATGTCGGCCACAATTAAACCTTCTTCTGCCGACCGTAACGCTCGATCTACGAAACGCGCCCGCGCCAGGAGACGCCGATTCAGGAGTCCCAGGGCACGGGTCTTCCATTCAATCCCTCGGGGAAAGTAATGACGCCAGGTGGTTAATGAGGAAGGTTGACCGGCAGAGGCTTCGTTCTCGACCCTGGCCAGGTAGCCGACGGCAATCTCGACGCAAAGACGTAGGGTATCGCTGTCGATCTCGCGCCTCGAAAGAGGTCCAATTAACAGTGCCCCAGCGCTGTCGGCCGTCCATCCGAGACGAAGCTTCAGCGGCGATAATGTATTACCAGCGGTCTGTGCCGGTGCGGCTGTTAGTTTGTTTCCACTACTCCCTTCCAGCGGCGGCAATTCAGCATTAGTGATCGAGGAATGAGGGGCGCTCTGCAATTGAGAAAAGGAATCCTGCAGCTCATCTTCTGCTACTGATGGTGAATTGCCCGCGCCATACGAGGCGGCGAGTCTATACCGCCCTCCCTTTCCGTTGCGACTGAGATAAATGGCAACTGCACTAGCCCCGGTCAAACGCGCGATAAGAGCAGCCGGATTCGCGGTGAAGTTATTCGTAGCCACTAGTTCCGGTCCAAAGACCGGAAGCAATTCGTTGGCCTCCGTAAGTTCGAAAATCCTTTCGTCCAAATCCGTGCTCGCGTTTATTGATCGACGGAGGAGCGCCAGGGGCGCAGCAGTGGCAAATGAAACCAGCAAAGCAACAACCGGCAGTACGACAAGGAAGTGCGCGAACGCAATGTAAGAACTGACCAGAATGAAGGCAAGCAAACCGAAGAGAGCTCCAATTTGCTTGACGGTTTCGAGTCGTCCCTGAGCAACGGAGAGTGAGCCCAGAACAGCTGCAGCCACCAGTGCCGCTAACAAGGCAACTATCAAGTCTGGGACGTCCCTGTAGAAGCGCGATCGTAGGATCGTGTTTATCGAGTTCGCTAATATCTCGACACCGGGCATGAGTTCGCCATGCTGCATGCCACCAGGTCCCTCGGTATGTACAAACGGGGATGCAAGATGATCTCCAAGTGTCGCGGCGGTCGCTCCAATCAGAATATATTTTCCGCGAAAACTCTGCGGTTGAACGCGACCGTCCAATACTTCGGCGAAGCTATAGGTCTGATGTGAGAACGACCCCGGCGGTCCCACGTAGTCAATCGCCATTCGACCCGGCTGCAGGTTATCTACAGGACGTTGTGCGTTTTGCGACGCAAGCCTGAGCGTGTGCACGTTCTGTGCAACGGGTATTGTGTGGCTGCCCAAACGAAGATTGTCCGCGGCTGCATGCACACTGTCGGCGCGAACGCCGTCCCCCACACGTATCGTTTCAACGGCTATCGCCCATAGCGCGTGTCCCTCATCGTCTGCCTTTCGCAAAGGCAGCTCACGTGCGGTCCCGTCGCCTTCGGGCGACACGTTTACATGACCCAGCCCAGATGCGGAGTTCTCGAAAAGAGCCAACGGTCGCAACCAGCGACTGTGATTAGTTACTCCTCCATCGCCGGCCTCAATGAGCTGAGCCCCGATCACCGTATTTCCAGAACGTTTGATCGCCTCAGCCAGCGCTGTATCGTCCGCGCTTGTGGTCGGTTCGCTGTAAAGAATGTCCAGGGCGATGGCCTTGGGCTGGGTTGAGGATATGGAATCGAGGGCCCGGGCCGTCAAAGTCCTGGGCCAGGGAAACTGCCCAAAGCGCGTAATGCTGGCTTCATCGATGGCAACGATGACGACATCGTCGGGCGGAGAGAGTGGGCCACGCGCCTGCATTAACCTGTCGCGTGCGTAAAGATTTAACCCTGGCGCGCGCCAGGTAATGATCATCGCCATCGCTGTGGAGACAACGATAATCGCGATGATCCATACCGCATGGCTGACTCGACGAACCGGATAAGATCCGTCTTTCATGTCATTCCCCGAAGAACCAGTGCTACTTTCAATTTGGAGTAAATCGGCTCGGCATCATAGTCGTCCATTAGAGCGATGAGCGATACGCTCCCTGAGCTGAAGCGAACAGGAAGTCAGGATTCGTCCTAAGACTGAGGCAACGCAAATGCCGCGTTCTCAGTTTTAACGCAATGCTCGAACAAAGTGTGGACAAAGCAGCCAGGAGCGTAATGAATTTCCGGGAGTGGACATTTCAAGCGGCAAATTGCCGCGCGAATCGCCTCGGGCGGTGTCGAATCGCCACCCCTCAAGCGTCCTCGCCGCAAAGGTGTTCTCCTGTTGCCGGCTACACGGGCCCTCACGGCCGCGTGGAGAAATATGACCGATCAATATTGCAACAAGCCTTCGCATTCCGATGTTTTGAACATTCAGTTGTTTCTGAGATCGTCGGACTTGAATCCTCATTCGTTCCTCCTGAGTTCACGGAGGGTAAGCAGAACATGAAGTAGCAACATTATGCTAGAGGCAGTGATCACGGCCATTAATCCAGTGCGCACATCTCCTGCAGACCCACCCACGGCGCTGGAGAGATAGCCGACGGCGGGCGGAATCAGAAGAAGTCCCGCGAAACCAATACCCATAACCAAACTCATCGCCGTTCCGGCAATCCGCGGGATCATCACCGATGCGAGCCCCACCGAGGTGGGAAAAATCGGCCCCATACCGAACCCCGCCACGATTAACCCCAGACGAACCGTTCCTGCAGAGTTCGCGGTGAAAGCAATGATCAGAGAGACTGTCGTTAACGCCGAGCCTGCAGTCATCAAAAGAAAGCTATTCATTTTGACAATTCCGAGGAGGAAACTCGATACGAGGCGACCGCCAAGGAGCGCCATAGCGAACAAAGCGAGGGTTCTTAATGCATAACCGGCGACAGCGTACCCGAGCGAATCACTTTCAAAAAATCTGCTCAGCAAATCGGGTGAAGTATGCGCAAGGTTCTGCAGCTCAGCAGAACTCAATCCCTGGCTTGCAAGAACACGCGGATCGCGTTCCATAAAAGTCACGACCCACTTTCCGACTGATACCTCCGTGCCCACATACATAAAGAGCGCGATCGCTAGAAGCAAGAAGGAAGGATTGCGGAAGAGGCCTCTTGCTTCCTCCATTGGAGACGATTCAGGATGTGTCGGTCTTGGGAATCGGGAAGCAAGAATCAAAACGAGCAAAATCACGGCTGCTCCAGCGAGCGACGAAAAAATCAAACCGAGTCCGCCGCGTTGTTGTAGTTGTTGCACGACTAGAGGCAGCGAAGCGAGCCCAAGACCAAAACAGATATCGAGCAAGTTGAGTGCTGCGTTGCGCCAGCTTGATGCCACATCGGCCACTAGGGCATGGCCTGCGGCGACGATTGCGTTTGCTCCCAGACCAAGCATCAATGAGCAGGCAAAAATAAGTAACAGCGCCGAAGCGGCTTCCACCTTTGTGACCGTCAAGTAGAAACCGGCCATTGATGCGATCACCAGCGCAGTGCCAAACAAGAGTGCAAACTTCTTTCCAACGCGGTCGATGATCGGACCACTGACCGCGTACGCCAGGACAGCGCCCACCGCATTGATCAACAGGAAGGTGCCGACCGTGCTATCGTTCGGCAAATACTGGTTGCGCTCGAGTGTGGGCAGAACTGAGCCCGGCAGCGCGGCGAGCAGTCCATAAACAAAGATGCCCAGGAAGGCGATGAACATCAGTAGCAGGTCATGACTACTAAACGATCTAGTTTGTTCTGTACTCAAGCTAGTTTCCTTTCCCTAACT
>Ga0137359_10003058_pt1 | contig 13501 bp, 13 predicted proteins | sample Mad1_40_16metaG_FD_108281 | JGI IMG/M metagenome (GOLD analysis project Ga0137359, IMG submission 108281) | Vadose zone soil microbial communities from Angelo Coast Range Reserve, California, USA - Mad1_40_16 metaG | ecosystem: Environmental > Terrestrial > Soil > Vadose zone | place: USA... | reverse complement strand
TGGGAAATATTCTTTGCGCTGACGCTCGTGCTGGATGCGCAACAGGTTCACGACGTCGACTTCGGGCCGCACCTTGTCGATCTTGTGCGATACGGTGACGCCGAGTTTTTCGAATTCGTGCGGAACGAGCGTGCTTGGACCGACGAGTGTCACCCGCGCGCCGAGCTTAGTTAGTCCGAAAATGTTCGAGCGCGCGACCCGGCTAAATAAAATGTCACCGATGATCGCTACGTGGAGGTTGTCGATCTTGCCGCGCTTCTCGCGGATGGTGTAGATGTCGAGCAAACCCTGAGTCGGGTGTTCGTGCGCGCCATCGCCGGCGTTGATCACGCTCGATTTCAATCGCTGCGCCAGAAACTGAGGCGCGCCAGCCGAGCTGTGGCGAAGAACCAGAATGTCGGCGTGCAACGCTTCGAGATTGCGCGCCGTGTCTTTCAGCGTCTCTCCTTTGCTGAGACTGGATGTGCTCGCGGAAATGTTGACGATGTCGGCGCTCAAGCGCTGCGCGGCGAGCTCGAACGAAGTTCGTGTGCGCGTGCTCGGCTCGACAAAGAAATTGATCAGTGTCTTGCCGCGTAACGCCGGGACCTTTTTGATCTCGCGCGTGCCGACTTCTTTGAAGGCGTCCGCGGTTTGGAGAATGAAGTTGATCTCGTCCGCGGAGAGTTCGCGCAAGCCGACCAAATCTTTGCGGTTCCAGTTCATTCTTTGAACAGCCAAACGGCGTCCGGCTCGTTGTCGACGTTTTGCAGACGGACTTGAATTTGTTCGCGCGTTGCAGTCGGCAAATTCTTGCCGACGTAATCCGCGCGGATGGGCAGTTCGCGGTGACCGCGGTCGACCAGCGCGGCGAGTTGAATTCGCGCCGGGCGACCGAAAGAGCTGATCGCATCCAGCGCGGCGCGCGCGGTCCGGCCAGTGAACAGAACATCGTCCACGATGATGACCGTCCGGCCTTCGAGCGGCAGCGGAAGTTTCGAAGCGTGAACGATCGGTAGTTCCGGGCGAGTGCCGACGTCATCGCGATGCATCGCCACATCGATAGTCCCGGTATCGATGTCGATCTTCGCGACTTCGCGAATGCAATCGGCAAGGCGAAACGCGATCTCGACGCCGCGCAATGGAATTCCCGCGAGCACGACCGATTTCAAATCGGCGTTTTGCTCGATAATTTCATGGGCGATCCGGCGCAGCGCGCGCCTGATGGCCTCGGCGTCTAGGATATGCGTCCGAGCCGGACTGACTTTATGTTGGTCGTCTTTCATTCGCATCCTTGGCGACCTCGCGGGATCGCTTTAAAGGCGCGTACACTTTAAAGGAGGCTAGCGTTCCGCGCGAGCCTCCTTTATTCGTCTCGCTCTCCAGTTGGAGCGATGTTTCACAATCCAATCGAGAAGAGCTTTTTCAAAGCCGATGTCCTTGCCGGCTTTTTCGCTCTCGATCCACTTGTGCTTCAAAATTTCCTCTCGTTCGGCTAGGAACTCTTTGTAGAGCACGGAGTTCTTAACGAACTGCGATTTGTCCTCTAGGGCAGGCGGCATTGGAGGACCTTTTTCCATAAAAATGAGAATCAGTCAACTTCAGGTGAACTCATTCGTAAGTATGACGTAGCATCAGCCATACCTATTTAACCCAAGCTGATCTACTGAGTTACGCAAGCATCTCGCGAATTCGCGCCGCTATTTTCAGGAATTCCTGGGCGACAGGCGATTGTCGATCCTCCGCCACAATTGGATGACCGCGATCGCCGGACTCTCGCGTCGCGATGTCGATCGGGATTTGTCCGAGCAACGGAACTCGGAGCCGTTTCGCTTCCCGTTCGCCGCCGCCGCTGCCAAAAATGTCGTAGCGTTTCTGATCGGACGGCGAAATGAAGTAGCTCATGTTTTCGACCAAACCGAGAACGGCCACGTTCACTTTCTCAAACATCGTGGCCGCTTTTCGCGCGTCTATTAACGCGACTTCCTGCGGAGTGGTGACAATAATCGCGCCGGAAAGCGCGACCGTTTGCACGATGGTGAGTTGAATATCGCCAGTGCCCGGCGGCAAATCGAGCACCAGAAAATCAAGTTCGCCCCACTCGACCTGCCGGAGAAACTGTTGCGTATAACGAGTGACCATCGGGCCGCGCAGAATCGCGGGCGAAGTATCGTCGAGGAGAAAACCCATCGACATTAATTTCAGGTTGTACTGTTCGATCGGAATGATCTTGTTTTCTTCGGTCGCCGTCGGCCGCTCGCGCGTGCCGAACATGAGTGAGATGCTCGGGCCGTAAATGTCGCAGTCGCACAAGCCGACGCGCGCTTTCGTTTGCTCGAGCGCCATGGCGATGTTCGCGGCGACCGTCGATTTTCCAACGCCGCCCTTGCCGCTCGCGACTGCGATCACGTGTTTGATTCCAGGAATCCGCGTAGCGCCGACACGCGCGCCGGCTCCAGCACCTGCGGGCGGCGCGTGGATGTCGATCAAAACTTTCGCGCTACGAACACCACCCAGTGCGTGCAGAACTCTTTCGGCGTCATTCTTAATCGTGGCCGGAACATTGGGATCGTTCGTGGCAAGCGCGAGCTGCACTTTGACCTCGCCGTTATCGATCCGGACCTCTTTTACCAGGCCAAACGAAACGATATCGCGGCTGAAGCCGGGATAACGCACCGACCGGAGCGCGTTGCGAACCTCTTCTTCGGAAATCTGCATTGCAGCGAACTTAGGCCGCCGACTCAGTCAGTAAAGATGAGCTTGAAATTGGAACGCGAGATCGACAGCATCGCGGCCATGAACAAACAAGTTTCCTTCGGTTTGGCTGTCGTGTGTCTCGCGCTGATCACAGGCTGCGCGATGTTTCAGGAGAGCGGGCAATCGGCGGTAGTCGGTACTTGGACAAATTCGCTCGGCACAGTTTGGGCGATCAAAGCTGACGGGACGTTTCAAGTCAGTCTAACGAAAAGCCACAAAGTCGATGTGTGGGGGAAATACAGCGTGGCCGGGGATAGCATGACGATCCTGGAAGCGCACGGCTCGCACACGCCGAAATCCTGCAAAGGCAAGGCGGAATACAAATTCCACCGAGATGGCGATTCGTTGACGTTCACGAAAGTGAGCGACAAGTGTAAGCTGCGCGAGAAAAACGTGCTGCTGCCTTGGAAACCCTGGAAGGGATAACTCCGACTCGCAGTCTCAATCTTCAGTTCGCCGGAAGGTGAATCACATCACCTTCTTGCCGATCGAGTCGATACTGGCTCAGTTGCGCAAGCCGTTCTTGAAAAAAATTCGCTCGCGTTCGGTATCGGCGCCGCGAGCGCGAAAAAACTGGCGCACGTCCGGCGCGAGATAGCTGCCGTCCGCGAGCGGATTGACGGTGAGATAAATCTTGCCGCGGGTCGCGAGGTGGCGTTGCAAATCGCGCAACAGAAAATCCCATTCCTTAACTCCCCATCGTGCTCGCGTGTCAGGATATCGATCGAAACCAATCGAGAACGCAGTGATCCAATCGAACTGTTGCCCCAAATCCGGCAATGGTTCGAATGGCTTGATTTCGAAAACGATTCGCGGCACGCCAAAAGCGTTGAGCAATTCTGTAAACAGCGGCGAACGATCGACATCGAGTCCGAGAACGGAATGATTGAATCGTTTCAGGATGAACAAAAAAAATCCACCGCCGCAGCCGAGGTCCAACACGCGTTGGGACCGTGCGCGATGCAATTTCAAATCCTGGACCCGTTCGCGATTAACTCGGAGCCATTGATCGACATCGGCATATTTCGAACCGGCATAGCGCTGCTCAATTTCGCGCAGCCGATTTTGATCGATACCGGCAAGCACCGGTCCGAACGGTAGGCGAAAGATCGACCGCTGCGCGCGCCGCCACCCGCGCCGATAAGCTTCACGGCTGACGAGCTTGCCAAGTTTTCGCGCCAGCTTCACGCGATCGCCTCCGCAATTTCGCGCAGCAAACCCGGCCCGCGATAGACGAGTCCGGTGTAAATTTGGACGAGCTTCGCGCCGGCCTCGATTTTCTCTCGCGCCGAAGCGCCATCAATAATTCCGCCCGACGCGATGACCGGAATTGTCGATTTTGAGGCGATCGCGCGCACTAGTGCGGTGGATTTTTCCCGGAGCGGCGTGCCGCTTAACCCGCCCTGCTGATCTTTCTCGGCGGCAATTGAAGCGTGATCGAGCGTTGTGTTTGTCGCAATGATCCCGGCGAGATTGTTTGCTTCGCAGGTCGTTACGATCTGTTCAAGTTCGGAAATCGTGAGGTCGGGTGCGATTTTCACGACGATGGGTTTACGTGTGACCACATTCTTCTCGCCTATCACGCGCAACAATTTGGAAAGCGCTTCGGCGCCCTGAAGATCGCGCAATCCGGGTGTGTTGGGTGAGCTCACATTGAGAACGATGTAGTCGGCGAACTGCTGCAATCGTTCGAAAGAATACAAGTAATCCGCGGCCGCGTCGGCGACTGGTGTGATCGCCGACTTGCCGATGTTGATCCCGACGGGAAGCGCGGGCCAGCGGCCGCTTTCCTTCAGTTTGCGGAATCGATGCGCAATCGCATCCGCGCCGTCGTTGTTGAACCCGAGTCGATTGACTAGGGCGTTTTGTTTGGGAAATCGAAAAATGCGCGGCTTCGGATTTCCAGGCTGCGGTTTCGCCGTGACCGTGCCGACCTCGATGAAACCGAAGCCCAACGCCGCCCACGCAGGCAAGGCCAGTCCGTTCTTATCCAATCCGGCGGCGAGGCCGATGCGGTTCGGGAAGTTCAGACCTAAAATGTTTGTGAGCGTCGGTTGCGGTTGAAACCTCTTCAGTGCGCCAAGAACAAGATCGACATGTGATGCGGCTCGCAGGCAGTTGATCGTGAAGTGGTGCGCCGTTTCGGCATCGATCGAAAAGAGGAGCGGCCTAACGAATCGCTCGTAGCCATTCTTCATTTCCCAATGCAAAACTGACCAAACACTGAATCGAGAATCTGTTCGACGCCAACCGTCCCGATGACTTCACCAACTGCGTCGAGCGCTTCCTTCAAATCTACCGAGAGATATTCGGCCGAAAGCCGTTCAGCCATGCCCCGCCGCGCACGCTCGCACGCGTCGAGCGCTCGTCGGAGACAATCGCGATGACGAAGGTTGATCGCGACCGCGTTTTCCGGTCGCAGATTGTGTTTGCCGATCCGAGCCAGGATTTCGTTCTGCAGTTCGCCCAGTCCTTCTTCGGTCATGCACGAAATTCTGAGCCCGGTGAAATTCTGCCAATCACTATGCTCGGGCAAATCGCTTTTATTGAGGATGAGCAGGTCGTTTCCGTTGGCGGCGGTGTCTTTGAAATGGACCGGTCGCGGTGCGTTGCGATCGATAATGTGCAAACGCAGATCCGCCTGACTCAGCGAACGCTCGGTCCGCGCGATTCCCTCGCGCTCGAGGTCTGATGTCGATGTTCGAAAGCCGGCGGTATCGAGTAAGCGAACGGGAATGCCGCGAAGATTCACCGTCTCTTCGATTGTGTCGCGCGTTGTTCCGTGCGTGTCACTGACGATGACGCGTTCGTAGCCGAGGAGCCGATTGAGCAAACTGGATTTACCGGCATTGGTCGCGCCGTAAATCACGACACGAACGCCTTCACGCAAAATGCGGCCGGTATCGGCAGTCGCGAGTAAGGCTGAAATTTCTGCGCGAATTGAATCGAGGCGCGCCCGGAGTTTTTCGGCTTCATCGGGCTCAATTCCTTCCTCTGGAAAATCAATCGAGGCTTCGACGTGCGCGAGAAGATCGACAATCGCTTGTCGGATTGATCTGATTTTCTCTCCAAGTTTGCCTTCGAGCTGTTCTGTGGCCGATCGCAGTGCTAGGTCCGTGCCCGCACGAATCAGATCGATGACGGCCTCGGCTTGAGTGAGGTCCATTTTGTCGTTGAGAAATGCGCGTTCGGTGAATTCACCGGGCCGCGCGATCCGCGCGCCGACGCGCAGACAAGCTTCCAGTACTTTTGCCGTCACCAGCGTTCCGCCGTGACAACTGATTTCGACCAAATCTTCGCCGGTGTAACTCGCCGGCGCGCGATGGATCGACATCACGACTTCGTCAATAACGCGGCCGCTTTCATCGACAATCTCTCCCAAGTGTTGAACGTGCGACACAAAGCCCGACGGCTTTTCTTTGCCACGAAAAATTTTGTCGGCTGTAGCGATCGCATCCGGACCGGACATTCTAACAAGCGCGATCGCACCTTCCCCGGCCGGCGTAGAGATCGCAGCAATCGTGGGGGCGCTGTTAAGCTCCGCTTGGTCGACTGCGGACGTAGTTTCTACGAGAGCACTTCTTTCAGCGCTGCGATGCATTTTTCATTTTGTTCCATTGTGCCCACGCTAATGCGGAGCCACTCCCGCAGATTATAGCCGACTAAAGGCCGAACGATGATTTTGCGAGCGAGCATTTTTTTGAAAACCGCCGGCCCATCGCCGACGTGAACGAAAACAAAGTTACCTGCGGTCGGAACAAATTTTAATTTCATCGCTTGAAACTGTTTCTCGAGGAACGAGCGTCCGTGATCAGTCACGGCTTTGCTTTTGCGCCTGTGTTCATGGTCGCTCAGCGCCGCAACTGCGCCGATTTGGCCGATGCCGTTTACATTGAATGGCTGGCGTGTCTTTTGCAAAACTTCCAAGATATCGGCGCGCGCAATTCCATAGCCGACCCGCGCGCTGGCCAGACCATGAATTTTCGAAAACGTGCGAAGCACAATGATACCGCGACCATCTTGGATGTGACGAAGCGTGTCAGGAGGATCTGTAAGATATTCAAAATACGCTTCATCAAGCACAGTCAGGATGTGTTCCGGCACACGCGCGAGGAACTTGTCGATCTTATCTGAGGCGATGAGGGCGCCGGTGGGATTATTTGGGTTGGCGATGAAGATAAGCTTCGTCTTCGGCGTGATGGCAGCGAGCATTGCATCGAGATCTGGCTGAAAATTTGGCGTCGGCACCTCGATTGTGCGCGCTCCGAAGAGCGTAGCCATTAGTTTGTAAGCGATGAACGCGTGCTCGAACGCGATCACGTCATCGCCCGGCTGCAGAAAAGCGTGGCCGAGAAACTCAATGATTTCATTGGAACCGTTTCCTAAAATGATGTTCTCGAGTCCGCAGCCGAGTTTTGCCGCGAGCGCATTACGCAGAACAAATCCGCCGCCGTCGGGGTAAAGTTCAGCCGAATTGAGCGCACTTCGCATCGCTGCGACCGCCCTAGGCGACGGACCGATGGGATTTTCGTTCGAGGCAAGCTTGATGATTTCGTCGGGCGAAACCTTGAGCTCCCGCGCGGTTTCTTCGATCGGTTTGCCCGGCTCATAAACGGCCAGATTCCGTAAGCGCGGATTCGCGCGATCCCAGATCGAAGTCATCGGGCGGAATCTAGACGGAATCAGCAGCGGGACAAAGGACTGTTCGGAGGGGGTCGGTTCGACTTTTCGATTGCCAATGAATCATCAAATGTGGTGTGATGACTGACGTTAGTTTGGAAATTATAGAAAATAACAGTTAATAAATGGGGACCGCACGCATGAAAATATTGAATCGAAGTTTGTTTGTCGCTGTGCTCGCACTGGGTTTGGTGATCACCGTTCCTAGCGCCCAAGCAGTATTTTTGCGTGGGCAACCGTTCACTCCAACCGGCGCGAACTTTTCGATGTCGGCCGTGCAGGGAATCAACCCATCACAACCGCAAGGCGCCACCGGTGTCAGTCCTCAGGTGAACGGTGACTTCGAATTTAAGGATTCGATCGGCGTTTCCTACGATCAGGGCGGCGGGAAATTAAAAGATTTCGGACTCGGTTTGTACCAGGACTCGAACAACGCGCTGCAGTCGACGGGCTTGAGGATCAATTACAATCAGCTCGTGAAAGCGTCGAGCATCACCATCACGGTTGAGGATTTCGATATTAAAGTCGGTGACTCGTTTTTTAATCCCAACAAAGTCGAACCAGGGATCATCCTGTTCGGCCCCGGCGGAAGCGTTTTTGCCAGCTTAAGTCCGGCCCAGATTTTTCCATATCTCACCCCGAACACTACCACAGGTCAGGCAAGGGGTGACGTATGGGACCTGAATTTCGGCAATGTTTTGAACGGCCTACATATCGCTGACGGTCCGATCAGTGGTTTCCTTCTCTACGCCGATCAGTTGAATGGCGAGAAAGCGAACAGCGATCCATACCTTTTGGTCGCGGTCGGCAATGGTATCCCGCAGGTTCCGGAACCGGCGAATTACGTGGCTGGCATCGCGGCGATTGTTATGCTCGGCGCGTACCAGTTGACGATTCTCCGTCGTAAGCGAGCCACGGTTTAGCTAAAACACTTCTTTTCTCTGAGCGGCACAGGTCGCCCTGTGCCGCTTTTTTTTCTTGATATTTACCGAGGAAATCGATAGACCGGCAGTCGGCTGAATTTAGGGCATAAAAATTGTTATTGACGGTGCGACGCAAATATGAGAATTATGGGAAGTATAAGAAGTAACCGATTTATGAAGATCACATTTAGCCGAAACATCCTCAGTCTACTCGCCCTCGTCGCTGGTGCGTCTCTACTCTCGTCAACCGCCAAAGCCAGCATGATTGGTCCGGTCAACCTGGGCACTGCCGGCAATTTTACGCTGCTCGCACTCAACGGTGACATTCAAGACTCCGGACCAACCGGACCAGACGCGACTACGGGCAGCGTCGTCGGCCCAATCGGCATTGCCACAGCTGGTCATAAGTTTCAGACGTCGGGTAGCCGCATTTACACCGGGCCGATCTACATCCACACCGGTAGCACGTGGCAAAGTTCGGCGATAGGTTTTCCGACGCCGCAACAGAGCGCGGCAATCGATGCGATGCTGGCGCAGGCCAGTGCCGACGCGTTCGCAGCTTCGAATTTCGCGTCGAGCTTGGCGGCCACTGCAACCTACGGGAACATCAACAGCTCACTCTCGATCACGGAAGGCTCCGTTGGGGATTACGTGTTTAATATTCAAAGTATCAATTTCTCTGGTGGAAAAAGTCTCACCCTGAGCGCGCCGGCCGGCAGCAACTTTATCCTAAACATCACCTCTGGCAGCCTCACTCTTTCGCCTGGCAGCATCGTGCTCTCTGGTGGACTTACGCCGGACCACGTTTTGATTAACTATACCGGAACCAACAACATCACCACCAGCGGCGGCCAGAACTCGTCCAGGATTTACGCGAACATTCTCGCGCCGAATGCGCACGTGCAGCTGACGCCGGGCTACGTGGCGGGCTTCATCATTGCTCAAAGTATTCAAATGGCTTCGGGTGCGAACGTGGTTCCGGTTCCCGAAGTAACGCCCAGCTCGGTGCTTTTAGGTTTCATTGGTTTGGCCGTGGCGTTTAGCTCGCGGCGCACGCTGATGGCGCGCGTTCGCGCACAGGCAAAAGTGCCAGTCGCGTAAAGCGAACTTTCTCGCTTGTTTGTTTGCAAAAAAAACGGCGCTCGATTGAGCGCCGTTTTTGTTTCTTGAGTTCGATCTAACCGAAGATCAAAAAATTAGTACACGATGTAGTTCTTGTTCATGTCCTTGTGAGTTGGATCGGAGTTATCTTCGAACCAACTGGCGTAGGCGTAGTTGCCGATTCCTGGACTAGTGCCCGGGTTCAAGGCTTCATCGTAGTGAAAGCTTCCGCTGCCGCTTATGGTCAGGTTACTCGCGGCAATAGCACCGGTAAAATCACCGCTGCCCGAAATCGTCCCATCGTATCCAGGAGCGTTGATCGTGGCGGTCAAGGTCCCCGAGCCGGAGTCGGTAAACTTATTATTTCCGATGCCAACAAATGAGGCTGAAGACGCCGTGCCAGCTAGATTGTTGTAGGACTGTCCGCTGACCGTGATATCGCCATCAATGATCCAGGTGACATGAGTTCCACTGGCCTGACTAATTACTCCGCTACCCGACGTAGTGAATTTGCCCTTCACCCAGATCGTGACATAGCTGTTTGACGAATCGGCGACCGGTGGATTACCGGTTGTTGTTGCGTTGACGGTGAACGTCGTTCCTCCCGGGACTGTGAAATCGCCGCTAATTATGAAAAAACCGGGCGATGCAGCAGTTCCGTTGGCGGTGATTGCAGTCACAGTGTTTCCGCCGTTTTTCGGAAGACCTCCGCCACCGGTATAGGTGGCGACTGTATTAAAGCTGTAGCTGGAAGTTGTACCCGACCACGGGTTTTGGTAAGTCCAAGCGTAATGGCCAGATTGTCCCGATATTGGAGTGGGGTCCGTAGGGGTAGGCAGACTTACGTTCGCCGGCGTCGAGACCTGCCCCAGTACATCCTTTGGTGGCCCGGCAGCGTTCACGTTCGTAGGCGCAGTTCCACTATAAGTGACTCCACCGTAGACATACGTTTGTCCGGTGTTGGCAAACTTGGCCGAATTACCAGTGGCCCCTTCCACAACGAGCATCGGATAGCTGGTGTCGCGATAGATCGATGACCATTGCCCAGTCGGCGAACTGAACGCATCTACGCTGCCTCCGCCGGTCATTTGGAGCCAGTTTGCCAGCGTGATCGCTTTTGCGCTGCCGCCTTGGAGCACCGGCTGCATAATGGCTTCGATCGTTCGTGTTGGACCAGGGTTGCTGTTGCCCTTTCGACTGAAATTCATGGTAAGCGTATTCCGCAGGTCGTTATCGAGTCTGTTGTTGGAAACCCGTTTGTAGACTGAGTTAGACTGGAAGGTAGCCTGGCCGGTTGACCGAACTCGGTACCAGGAACCAGAGGAATCGGACAAGCCCCCGGCTGCATCAATCGTTACCCACGCTGTAACAGCCGTTGTTCCCTCGGTACTTGGATAGCTAATACTAAGATTGGCTGAAGGAAGATAAAGGTACTGGCTGGTTGTAGGTACTGCCGCGGCGGCCGTGCCGCCCGTTGGCTCATAAGTGTAGCCAGCCACTGCGGCGCCCGGTGAAGGAGTAGGCAACGCCGTCGAAATCATCTTCCAATTTGTCCAGGCGTTCGCGCCACTCGTGCCCTTTTGATTTAACGCCCGCACTGCAGCGTCGATACCGGCTTCCGCACCGGTCAACGCCTGTTGCCAGGCTGCAGTTTGCATCCCCGTATTGGTGTTCTGCGATGCAATGTAGAGGCTAGTGGCGCAAATCAACGTCAGAACCGTGATTGTCATCATCGCGATGATTAACACACTGCCTTTGTTATTGTTGGTTTGATCAGTTTTCATAAAACAATTATTGTCGAGCTGTTGCGTTTCGGAGAAAGGTCTTGCAAGCCACCGTTGTGGCTTTTTCATTTTGCACGAGCGAGTAGGCGCCCCCGGACTTGAAGTAGACGTTGCCAACTGTAGTAGGATCGGTGGCTGTCGTGTTGATGACGTACCAGTCCCCGTCGGAGCCGACGCTATTAGCCGGTGCAGTATCTGGGTTGTTCAGGCCGCTCCACCACGTGCTTGTGCCTGCGCTGCGCTTGAATGTCGGGAAAAACATAATGCTGCAGCTTACCCAGTTTGTGAGATTGGTGGCATTAGCGGTGAACGTCGCGACGTTCCGTGCGATCGGCGTGATGTTATCGGTAGTAGATGTTATAACTTCGCGAACAAAGTAACCGACCGTACCCGTTCCCGACGCCGAAGCATTGTAGAATTTGACATAGTATTTGATCGTCACCGTGCTGCCGCTTCCATAGGTGATAGCGCCCGACGTCAACACTGGCGTGTTGGGCACAGCCGTGTCGTCCGTCGCACTGTAGTACTGCTGGAGAGTCAGGACGAGTTGGCTCTCTGTTATGTTCGTAATGCCGTTACTTACAGTGACAGTGCCGACGCTGGCGGAAGTCGCTCGCCGGCAATCCATAGCAACATAATCGAGGACCCGTAGCTGGTCACCCTCGGCCGTAGTATAAGCTTCCGTTGCGGCGTAACTCTTTTGCAAAGACAATCCGGCGGCTACGATGGCAGCCAAGATGAGCGTGCCGCACGCTACGCTCACCATCAATTCGGCGAGGGTGAACGCTATATATTTTCTTTTGGCCGAGATCTTCATGGCCCCAAATTTCCCTTGCCGAAAACTGATGAAAGTTCTCGCTGGCGAGTACGTCCGTTGGCGCTCGTCCACGAAAGCTTGATATCGACGTGGATAAGGTCGTAGTTGGTGGCAAGACTTGAATTGGATGGACTGCCGAGGGTAGCCGTGGTGGACCCGCCGCTTCGCGTCCATTGGTTGGCCGCTGATCCATCACCCGGGTATCCCGTTCCTCCCGTCGTTGTCAGATAGCCACTTACTATCACCGTTTCGGTTAGGCTGGAGCCAAGCTGTGCTTCAGAAGTCGTCAGAGTCTGAACAATATCCGCCGTCGTCATAGTGGCTGGGCTTGTAGTGCCTGTGGCTGCGTTGCTGGCAGCGTTGCTGTAATAGATTCCGCGAAACGCTTCCATGCGCTCCTGTAACATCATCGAGGCGGCGGTCGATTCTCGTTGCGCCCGAAGGGCGAGCAGCAACCGTGCGTTTGTCGCGTAGGTGGCCATCGCGAAAATAACCGAGACCGCCACGGCAATAAGCACCTCGGCCAGCGTGAACCCGGCAGTATTCCTGCCGTTTAGACTTGCGGAAAAGCGCATAACGATCTGATAGATCGCACCCTATAAAAGCAATAAATATGCCTATTTACTGCGAACTCGACCTCGGCTTCCGCTGGCTTCGGCTGTGAAGCCGCTGCAGCAAGATCGCGCAACTGATCACCAGGGCCGCCGGCCCCAGCCCGGCGGCTTCGGGGACAACGATTCCGCCGTAGACTGCCACGTTATCGAACTGCACCTCGTTGGTGGCGTCAGTCGCGTTCCAAGCAAAGAATTTGAAGGTCGCCGTCGTTACGTTATCCGCCGCCGTCACCGGGGTGAAGTTGAAAGTGTAGCTGGTCATCGGGGAGTTTTGCGGTGTCCACGAAAAGCTGGCGTAAGCTGTTGCGGACCCATTGAGAAAAAGGTCCACCTGTGCAAGAAGGGGTGCGGTCGCTCCATTTTTCAACGAGTCGAAAGTCAGTTGCGAAAGCGTCAGAACAAATCCGGGATCGGCCGTGATTGTGAACGCCGTGAAGACGTTTGGATCGAGTGCTGCGGCGGTCGGCCAATTTTTGCTGCCGAAGACGTCAGAGTTGCCCGTTCCAGTGAGACCGCCGTTGCGCGTGTAATCGCTGAAAGTGGCATTGGGCGGCTGGCCGTTCGTTTGGTTTGTGGCCAAACCGTTGTTCGGGCCAGGGCCGGGAAAATCGTAGGTGTAGATAAGGCTGGCGCTGGTCGTTTCGCGCCCCAAAGTGAGGGCAATCACAAGAGCGCAAACGCGCCCGAAGGCTTGGAGACTCATAGGACTTTTACCGTTCGAGCACTTCGCGCGCCAGAGGATTTCAGATTGGTCGCGGCCCGTTGCCTGCTGCGCAGGAACGGATGCGATACTGGTTCGCAATTTCTTGCTTTGTAACCGCGATCGGCTTGACGAATGCGGCGCCG
>Ga0137359_10003054_pt1 | contig 13508 bp, 16 predicted proteins | sample Mad1_40_16metaG_FD_108281 | JGI IMG/M metagenome (GOLD analysis project Ga0137359, IMG submission 108281) | Vadose zone soil microbial communities from Angelo Coast Range Reserve, California, USA - Mad1_40_16 metaG | ecosystem: Environmental > Terrestrial > Soil > Vadose zone | place: USA... | reverse complement strand
TCCTTTGTAGGCTTCACCATCAGGCACCCACCTCTAACGAGGTGGGTATGAACTGCCAGCAAAGTGAAGAAATAAATATGCGATTCTAAAGAGCCGCAGAGCGCGAAAATCTGACGCGCACCCACCAATCGGTGGTGATTCAGGCTGCCGTGTCGACGCAATTAACCGCTGATTTGCGCCGCCTTCAGTACGCTGATCTGCGCAGATCAGCGAAACGCAGTCAGCGCAAATCAGCGGTTGATTCTTACTGGTGATTGAAAGAGACCGAGTGAACGCCGAAGAAAGGATCAATCGGAATATCGGGACTGTGTGCGATGTTGGCGTTCCACTTCTTCGAGAAGCGCTTCAGGCGAAAGCGTGTTAGCATCGATTCCAAGTTTCAATGAGATCGGTTGCGCGATGCGCATCGCAAGCGCGATGCGATTCACCTCAGTCAACTCAAACCGTCGCTTTAGAAAAGTCTGCACGGCACGCAGCTCCGCCTCGCTCAGTTGGCGAGTATCGACAGTAAAAGCCGCAAGCGTCTCCCGGTTCAGACGATGCTGCTCGATCTCGGAAACTTTGATTATCTCCTCGAGCAAGGGCGCTTCAGTCGCTCGCTCTTTGACAACTACCGTTCCTGCCACGAAATCGCCCACGCGCTTGGACCGTGCGCTGAAGATGATCGAGACAACGCCTATCGCATAGGAAGGCAATGGCTGGAAATCGATCGCCACGCGGAGCAAGTTTCTGACGAACACCTCGAAGAACCTGACAGGCCGCCCGTCTTCGCGCACGACTCTCAACCGCATTATTCGCTTGCCTGGAGTCTGCCCGCTCCAAAGAGTTTCAAAGGCGACGAAATAGCCCCAGTAGATTGCGAATATCGCCAGCACGGTGAGGGCAGCAGCCCATACACCCATCGAGTTAAACAATCGCCAATCGCTGAAAGCTCCGGCAATGACTATAACGATGAAGATCGCGGAAGCCTGGATTAGATGATCGATGGCCGCGGCGAGAAACCGATTGCCCACGTTGGCGAGGACGTAGTGAAGCTCGACTCGCTCGGGTGTTTCGATTACAAGTTCGTCATCTAGCATTGAGTATTACATCAATCGACAGGTTCTGTTCGGGTGATTCCCGAGCTATTCCTGTCTCTCCATCCTGCGCATCCGGTTGTAGCGGTTAGCACACTTGAAGGCGAAACCTCAACTTTGCGGTCGGCTTTATTACGAACGGTTGAATTAATTTTGTGAATCACGCCCAACTACCTTAATCGCTCACCTGATAAGAGGCAGGTACATGCCTGTTATTCATAATTCATCAGATATTCCGTTTGACCAAGGAGGCTTACGGCCTCACGGTAATTGCATATAAAAAACTCGGTGCCATGAATGAGTTTCAAAACGGCCGAACCCAACGCGCGGTGCTTGGTAAAAAAATAATTGGTCGTGATCGCTGTGCTGATTCCATAACTTCTTGTCAACGAACCCCACCCGGCCTGTACCTCAGGGTGCATCGAGTTAATCAAGAGCATTCGTGCGGCAAAGTACGCCGGAGGCAACTCATCCGGTGAAATAGTTTCTCCTACGCCAAACTCGACGAGATCATACGTATCGCTCCAGAGAGAATCATAGCTCACGTTGAATCTGGAACTCCGTCCCGCAACCTCCTTAATGCCTCCCAAGTCGATTCCTGAGTCTGCCAAGCCCGCTAAGCAAGACATGTCAAAGTCTTCGCCAATCCGCGAAACAATGCCCGTCTTCGCGAAGAGTGAGGCGCTTAGGGCTGAATGCAGGGCTGCTCCACCACACGATTCAAATTCTCGGTCGCCGATTTTTACCTTGTCTAATGAGACGTAACCAACAGAAATAAGATCGAACACATTGACTCCAAGATTAGATAGCGTTTGCGTCTTCGTATTAGCTGCTAATGTACCTGGAGAGCATCAAACGGACATACGATAATACACAGTCCACATCCAATGCACGTTGCCTCGTTTATGAAAAGGTGTTCATTTGTCATTGATATTGCATTTGTTGCTCCAACACGGCATGGCTCTACGCACAGCCCGCACAAGGTACATTTGTGTTCATCAACCAAGGCGACTCTGGCAGGGATGAGTGCGTCAATCTCTTCAGACGATACCAGGTATTCCAAGCTCTTCCCTTTGATCTCGTCGATACCTGCGCATGCCATGCTCTCTAGGTAGCCATTTAGATTCTGCATCAAACCAGAGACAATGCCGTACCCTTGCAGCATTACCTCTGTCGCAACTTGAACCGTGGAAGCCCCTAACAAAAGAAACTCAACTGCGTTTTTCCAATCCTGCACTCCTCCCATGCCGGAGATAGGTAAGTCGGTAGTTTTGGCAATCTCGGCTACAAATCGCAGGGCAATAGGCCTCAGGGCTGGGCCACAGTAGCCACCGAACGTTGAATAGCCGTTTGAGGCGGGCACTGGCCGCCACGTCGCCAAATCAACTGAGACAATTGAGGCGATTGTATTCGTAGCGGCGATACCATCAGCGCCTCCGCGCCTGCAGGCTTCTGTGATTTCATTAACATTTATGCAGTTAGCATTAAGCTTTACGGTAACTGGAATACAGACACCATCCTTGCAAGCGCTTACCGCTCTCTCAAGCAATATGGGGTCGTCTTGTATGTATTTACCATGAATTTCTCCGCCATGCCGTGGGAACATGAGACATTCATTTCAATCATGTCCGCTCCAGCCTTCTTGTCCGTGATGTACTGCACAGCGATATTACAATGGCAGCCTGCCCGCTGTGGCAAGAAACTCATCAACTACTCTGGTCAGGCTCTGGGTAACCTTGCTGACCTCGCCATTTCCATCAATGATCGTCACTCTGTCTTGCAGGCGCAATTTCGAAATGGCCGCCAGGTACCTCTCGCGAGATTCTCTCAGGTGCGCAAAATCATGAAACATCTCGTCATCGACGCGCGAACGCTGCAGTCTGCGAATGCATTCCTCTGGACTTACATCCAGGAAGATCGTCAAGTCCGGTCTTAGAACCTGGGAGTTCAGGGCCCAAACCCAATGCTCATCAACGCTACGAGTCTGATAGGCATAGGAGGTTAAGTCATAGCGATCACAGATTTCAGTAATACCATCCTCCAAGTGCTTGTGAATTCCGTTGATCGGATTAGAAATATGATCTAGCCTGTCGGCGGCAAACAGGGCCGCTAACGTTCTCTGATCTATCTCTAGCCTTCCAACCAGTGCTTGCCGAATAATCGAGCCTACCGGTCCACCAGTTGGCTCAAAGGACAAGCTCACTTTGAATCCGAGTTGCGTTAAGTGATCTGCAAGCAATCGAGACTGGATCGTTTTGCCGGAGCCGTCAAGACCCTCTATGACGATGAAGTCACCTTTTTGTCTTTCCATCTACGATGCCTCGCTCCTGATTCTCAGTGATGTTATCACTCGGACGAAGCCGCATACCAGCTTGTTGGTTGGTTCTTTTCTATTTCACCTAATGCGCAATTCATTGGAAAGGTGATGGGGAAAAAAGCAGACACGAGAAACGCACAATCTATTGTAGTGAAGCACGAACTGACAGGCGCATTCCGGATCCGATAGTTCAATGGCAACAGGCAAGCCAGCAAATTCATTTTTGAAAAATGATCGCCTCTAGGTTCCTTGAATACTTCTTACCATATCTCGTGTCTTCGAACTCAAAGGTTCTCTTGGCACAAATCCTGAAAACAGTTTTAAATAATTCTTCTATGCCGCTGAATCCGGCGACCCTGGCTTGTTATTTTTAGACCAAATAAATAAGTCCAACCCTCTACGCAGCACCAAAGGCGAAATAATCGCCACAAATCCGTGCGGAGAAATCGATACGAGTCGTGTAATTTAGGATACATCAACCTTACAAAATTCCTGCTTCCTTACAGGTCACAAGGATCGTACAGGCTAGAGAAGTCTTCGGCGCGGCTTGCCAATGCCCCAACGACGACTCAAATCTTCGATCTCGCTCGCCTTCGTAGAGTGGCTGCTGTGGGGCTTAGAATGATCGACAATGCGATTTCGGCTTCTTGGTCGCCGCTAGAGCAAATCAGCATAGAAACGCGAGCAAATCGCAGAATCGGACTGGGCGTTACAGGATGGGCCGATTGTCTTGCTGTGGCAGGGATCCCGTACGACTCAGAGCAAGCTCTAACAGTGGCAGAGAATCTAGCTTATGAGCTTTATTCAGCGGCATTCAGCGCGTCGCTTGCCCTCGGGGTTGAAAAGGGGCCCTTCCCAAATGCAAGCGATTCTATTTTGGCAGAATGCAGAAATGAAGCTGCTGAATGTAGCCGTGCTAGGCTTCGCGCCTAGTGGCAATAATGCCGTCATATTTGACACTTCTTTCAGCATCGAGCCATTCTTTGCGATGTCTTTCAGCGAACGTATTTTGGGAGGGCTGCGATCGAATATGTCAACCGCTACCTTTGCAGTCTCATAGAGCGAGCAGGTCTATCAACCGAAAGGTTGCTTGAGGCAATTCAGGCTAGCCAGGGAAGCATACAAACTATCTCCTGGGTCCCTGATGAAATCAAGCGCCGGTTCAGGACGGCTCATGATATTGCGCCGGAATGGCATGTTCGAATGCAAGCTGCGTTTCAGAAGCATGTCGACAACGCTATTACCAAGACGGTCAATTTACCCGAGAAAGTATCCGCAGAGGAGGTTGGCGAAATCTATCAGTTAGCGTGGCGAATGGGATGCAAGGGTATTACGGTCTACAGAAATGGCTCTCGACATGGCCAGGCTATTGATTTTGGCCTCGCAACCACAGAATCTGCTTCTTGTCCGGCGTGCTAAGGACGGTTCGCCTACCGCGCCTCCACTTGTTCTATTATCCAATCTCTTGCAGGACGGCAGCGAGGAACTCTCAGATATCCAGTCCTCGTTCGAGCGCGGGTTTAGATGTGTTCAGAGTTCAACCTTAAGCTTGTGTCACAGTTCTGCGACTGGATCCGGACTCTGTCCAAACTACTTGGGCTGCCGAGAGGCAGCCCGAGATGTGAATTGTTTTGTTTCGCGGGCAATGCCTCACGACTTTTCCTGAGCTGCCGCCGAAGTAGCTTGAGGCGGAGCCGCCTGCTCGGCCGAGTGCTGTTCGCGATCAGAAGTCATCGGCCGGCTGTAATGATAATCGCGGCCGCCTGCGCGCGGCAACGATACCGTGGAAATCGCGTGCTTGAAGATCAGTTGCTCCTGCGATCCCGCTTCCAGAATCACAGAATACTTGTCAAAGCTCTTGATTCTCCCGGTGAGCTTCACTCCGCTCATCAGGTAAATCGTCACGCTACTGCGTTCTTTGCGGGCACTGTTGAGAAAGCTGTCTTGTATTGTGTTTTGTTGTTGTATGGGTTTTTCCATCTAATTGACTCCCGAAGCAAAAATTTTTCAGGTGATTGAAACCTAACATAACAAACTTGACGCGAGCAAGAGTCCGGCCTTTCGAGGGTAAGAGTTCGAGCTTTAGCTTGCGGACAAGCCATGCGTTGAACTCTCACACCTGCCTGCCTGTCCGCGTTTTGCCCCAAAAAGAACGAGGCATCGAGACCGCGTGAAAGTTCTTGTTCAGGGCACCGTTTTTGCAACGGTTTTACTGTTGCGGACAGGTGAGATTGCTGATTAGATATGGTCAATGGCGATCATCGTCCCGGTTCTCACATTTTTCTTAATTGTGGCGTTCGCCATCGTAAAGCTCGGGGAGTCATTAAAGGGAAAAGGCAGTCTTACCAGGAAGATACTAGTATTCGATACAGATATCTTTGACGCTTTCTTAGGCTTGGGATAACCACCCACCGGCAGCAACTCACATCAGGACAGCGCTTCGCTCCTGGTTTGCTTTTCGGCGTCTCGACCCTACAATCAAAGATAAAGATGAGAGAGCCGAGAATCGAAGGAGAAAACCTATGGCCGTGAACATTTTGATACCAACCGCGCTGCGCAACTACGCCGGCGGCAGCGACTCGGTAACGGTAGAGGCCGCCACCGTCGGTGAGGCACTCGACGCGCTGACTGGCAAATATACCGATCTCAAAAAGCACCTCTACAACGACGAGGGCGCGCTTCGTCATTTCGTGAATATCTACGTCAATGATGAAGACATCCGCTACACGGAGAAGCACGCGACCCCGCTCAAAGACGGCGACGTGTTGAGCATAGTGCCTTCCATAGCGGGCGGCGTCGCGGTGATCGATGAGGAAACCGCGAGCGCAGTTGATTTGGACCACGATGAGATTCTGCGCTACAGCCGCCACCTGATAATGCCCGAAGTCGCGTTGGAAGGTCAGAAGAAACTCAAGGCCGCGAAGGTGCTTTGCATCGGCGCTGGAGGATTAGGCTCGCCTCTGGCGTTATATCTGGCGGCAGCCGGCGTCGGCAGATTGGGTATTGTAGACTTCGATGTAGTCGACTTTACAAATCTGCAACGCCAAATCATTCACTCCACCGCAAACGTAGGCCGTCCAAAACTCGACTCTGCAAAGGAGCGCCTTGCGGAAATAAATCCTTACGTACAGGTCGACACTTATGAGGTCGCGCTTACATCGGAGAACGCGCTGGACTTATTCGCAGACTACGACATCATCGTTGACGGCACCGATAATTTCCCAACTCGATATCTGGTTAACGACGCCTGCGTGCTGTTGGGCAAGCCCAATGTGTACGGCTCGATCTTCAGGTTCGAGGGACAGGCGACCGTCTTCTACGCGAAGGAAGGCCCGTGCTATCGCTGCCTGTATCCGGAACCGCCTCCACCGGGGCTGGTCCCGAGTTGTGCCGAAGGCGGAGTGCTCGGAGTCTTGCCCGGCATCATCGGAGTCATCCAGGCAATCGAAACTGTAAAGCTTATACTGGGCAAAGGAGATTCGTTGATAGGACGGCTGATGCTGTTCGACGCGTTGAAGATGAAGTTCCGCGAACTAAAGCTGAGAAAAAACCCCGAGTGTCCGATCTGCGGCGAGAACCCGACTATTCACGAGCTAATAGACTATGACGAGTTCTGCGGCGTGACTCATCAACCGCAGGTCGAGGTCGGGGCGGAGTTCGAGATCACGCCGCTCGAGCTCAAAGCCAAGATGGATCGTGGCGACGAGTTCGTGCTGGTCGATGTTCGCGAGCCGGAAGAGTATGCAATCGCGCGCATCCCCGGATCGAAGTTGATTCCCAAGGCGACCGTCCCTGAACGCTTGCACGAGTTGTCTTCAGCGGACGAGATCGTGGTGCATTGTCGAAGCGGGGTCCGTAGCGGCGCGGTAGTTGACTTGATGAAGCAAGCGGGATATCGAAAGGTGAAGAACCTGGTTGGCGGGATATTGCGCTGGTCGGACGATGTCGATCCGACCGTGCCGAAGTATTGAGACGAATAGTTGCGGATGACGGATGAACAGGAACGATCTCAAACTGCTCGCTCTAACAAGACTAAGGGAGGCAAAGGTTCTACTCGCACACGGTGAGTATTCGGGCGCATACTATCTTGCGGGCTATGTTGTTGAGTGCGGCCTGAAGGCCTGCATTGCCAAACGTACAAGGCGACACGACTTTCCGGACAAGAAAAGGGCCGAAAAAAGCTGGACGCACTTGCTTAACGACTTGGTCGGACTTGCCGAGTTGACAGACTCGCTAAAGACGGAGATCCAGGCCGATGCTATCTTCAGCCGGAACTGGGCCAACGTTGTCCGTTGGAAGGAAGATAGTCGATATGCACTCAATGGCGAGCCAGAGGCGATAGACCTAGTCAAAGCTATTTCTGATCGCAGGCATGGAGTACTCAGATGGTTAAGACAACATTGGTAGAGGCGGATCTCATCGCGGGATGGCGGCTGCTCTTATCCCTCGATATACCGCCAAGAAATCAGGAACTCTTCCGCGTCAAGGCAGCGTTCTGGCTATACTCGGCAGACTCCGAAGAGTGGCGCCTAATGATAGCGACCCCTCTGGTTGACGAAAAGGGTCCGCTAAACACCTACGCTCAATTGCAGCGGCTCCTTCTAGAGATCCAGCCCGCTGATTTGTATCTTCAGAACATTGCCGTCGTAAGTCCAAGCGACCCGCTCGCAAAAGCATTTCGCCGAGCAACGCACATCCCCCCGAGGGCTCCATATGTGCGAGTGACGCGAAGCACTGTGGGAGGGATTTACGTTGAGGACGGCTACTTATATAGGCTCCCTCCCCCGCTCGACCCGCTCAACTGGAGCCCGAAACGTAGTGCCGTTGAAACACGAGATGCGCAGGAGACGCAGCCTCGACATGAGAGATGAGGGCCATATAGCTCTACCATCACATATAGTATGTGCCTTGGTTGATGCGATTGGTAACCAGTTTGTTCTCACTGATCCCGACGAGTTACTCGTCTACGAAGCCGACGCCCTTACCCTTCATAAGCACCTGCCTTCCGCAGTAGTCATACCGGGCACCGCTGAAGAAGTCGCCGCCGCGGTGAAAATCCTGGCCAAAGAACGCATTCCGTTTACGCCGCGTGGGGCTGGCACCGGTCTCTCGGGCGGCGCGCTCTCGCTCCAGGGCGCGGTCATCTTTGAGCTGGCCCGACTGAATAAGATCCTCAAGATCGACTATGAGAATAAGCTGGCGGTTGTTGAGACGGGAGTGATCAACGTTCACCTATCGCAAGCAACCGCGTCAAAGGGTTATCACTATGCGCCGGACCCGTCTAGCCAGATGGCTTGCACGATAGGCGGCAACGTGGCGGAGAACTCAGGCGGACCTCACTGTCTGAAATATGGTATGACGACTAATCACGTGCTTGCGGTTGAAGTAGTGCTGCCGTCCGGCGAGATCGTCACGCTCGGAGGAGGCGGAATCGACGCCCCGGGCTACGATTTGTTGGGCGCATTCGTAGGGTCCGAAGGCACATTCGGGATTGCGACCAAGGCTACGCTGAAACTCACCCACTTGCCACAATCGATCAAGACCTTGCTTGCGGAGTTCATGACCGTTACTGATGCCAGCCGCACGGTGTCGGAGATTATTGCAGCGGGAATCCTGCCTGCGGCGCTGGAGATGATCGATCAGGCGACAATTCGGGCAATCGAAGATTCGATCTTCGCTGGTGGTTTTCCGACCGATGTCGCCGCGTTGCTCATCATTGAACTCGACGGGCTGTCAGCCGGGCTCGAACAGACGGCCACGCAAGCGGTTGAGATTTGCCGGCACAACAATGCTCGTGCAGTGAGAGTCGCAAAGGACGCGGCGGAGAGAGATCGCTTGTGGGCCGCACGCAAACGCGCGTTCGGAGCGATGGGCAGAATCAATACGGACTTGATGGTACAAGACGCCGTGATTCCGCGCTCACGTTTGCCGGAAGTGCTCGATGAGATCTATCGAATTGGCGAGCGGCATGGCTTAACCGTCGCCAATGTTTTCCATGCCGGCGACGGCAATCTTCATCCGAACATGCCTTTCGATGGGCGCGACGCGGATCAAGCACGGCGCGTTGCCGCTGCATCAAAAGAAATCATGCGGTTGTGCGTGAGCGTCGGGGGCTCGATCACCGGCGAGCACGGTGTCGGTATGGACAAGATCGAATCGATGCGGTTGATTTTTTCTGAGAACGATATGCAGCGAATGCTCGCGGTGAAGGACGTATTCAACCCGATGGGACTCTGCAATCCCGGCAAGGTCATCCCAACATTCAAAACCTGCAGGTATTGCGGATTTGGAATCGAAGACTTCAAACACAAATCACTCGCTCCTCATGTCAAACACGATTTTGGGTTACCGCATTATGAATGAATGCCTCGCGAATCTAGAGCGGCAGGGCGCAAAGCACCCGATGGACATCTTTCCCATGGAGGTTAAGAGACTCAGGAAGGGTCGGGCGAAGCTAATTAGGTAAGAGGCGGCTCGTCGATCGCCGGAAAGATCAACACCGACGAGACGCACTCGTTGCTTTTACGATGGAGAGACCGGACGACCTGCGACCTGAATTAGCCGGGAGGCCACGCCAGGTGACGACCGCCGAGCACGTGGATATGGAGGTGAGCAACGCTTTGTCCGGCCGCATCGCCGGTATTGATGACCACTCGATAGCCGCTCTCGGCTATGTCCAACTGGTTCGCAACTTTCGCGGCGGTGTAGAGCAAATGACCCATCAACGACAGATCCAGCTTTGAAGCGTCGTTTAGAGACTCCAAATTGTGCTCGCGCGGAATCAACAGCACATGAACGGGCGCCTGGGGATTGGCATCTTTGATAGCGACCACTTGCTCATCCTGGTAAACAGGTTCGGACGGAATGTCCTTGGCTACGATGCTACAAAAGATGCAGCTTTGTTCGATGTTTTCCATAATGTTTGATCTGAAGGCAATTATCAACCAAGGGTCGCAACTGAGTCAAACATTAAATTAGAAAGCAGTCGGTGGTCGGTGGTCGGTGGTTAATCGATCAGGAAAGAGCTATTGGATACTAACTGCTACCCACCGGCCACCGACCACTGACCACTACTCCCTGAATCTCTCAATGTCAGCCCCGACGCCTCGCAGCTTCTCTTCTATTTTCTCGTATCCGCGATCAATATGATAAACACGGTCGATTATCGTCTCTCCTCGCGCCGCAAGCCCGGCCAATACGAGCGAGGCCGATGCTCTCAAGTCCGACGCCTGCACTCGCGCTCCCGAGAGTCCGGTGTTTCCTTCAACAACCGCCTGCCTGCCGTTCAATCTTATTCGTGCGCCCATTCGCAGAAGCTCTGATGCGTGCATGAATCGGTTTTCAAATATGGTTTCTGTGATCACCGACACCCCTTCCCCAACCGTCATCAGCGCCATATATTGTGCCTGCATGTCGGTCGGGAACCCGGGATGTGCGAGCGTCGTCACATCCGAGCACGTCGTTCGATCGGCCGCCGCCACGCGAAGCGAAAACGCGTTTGGGCGATCAATGCGAACGCCTGTCTCTCCGAGCTTCTCCAACACTGCAGTGATGTGCTGCGGATTACAGTTCACCAATTCAAGTTCTCCGCCAGTGATAGCCGCGGCTACCGCGAAGGTGCCGGTTTCGATGCGATCGGGGATAATCGTATGCTCCGCGCCGCCGAGCTTGCTCACCCCTTCGATTCGAATTGAGCTGCGGCCCGCGCCTTCAACCCGGGCGCCCATCTTGTTGAGCAGTTCTGCAAGGTCGACTATCTCTGGCTCTCGAGCCGCGTTGGTTAGCACGGTCACACCGTCGGCGAGCGCGGCCGCCATCATCAGGTTCTCGGTTCCAGTCACGCTCACCTTGTCAAAATAAATCTCGCGTCCCTGGAGCCGCTTCGAGCGAGCCACTACGTCACCGCCTTCGATCTCAACGGTGGCGCCGAGCTTTTCAAAGCCCGCCAAATGGAGATCGATCGGGCGCTGCCCGATAGCGCAGCCGCCAGGCAAAGAAACTCGGGCTTCCCCGAATCGCGCGAGCAGCGGTCCCAGTGCCAGCACCGAAGCGCGCATCGTCTTCACTAATTCGTAAGGGGCTTCAAACGTCTCAACCTGCTCTCCTGAAATCTTTAGCGTTCGCAGCTCCGGCATCAGTATGTGACAACCAAGGTCTTCGAGCAGCCGGCGCATCGTGATGATGTCGCGCGCATAAGGCAGGTTATGAAGGGTGACCGTGTCAGAGGTAAGTAATGCCGCCGCCATGCACGGCAACGCGGAGTTCTTTGCCCCGCTTATTTGAATGCGCCCTTGAAGAGGCCGCCCGCCGAGGATACGGAACTTGTCCATTTGATCCTTGCCTTAAGAGATAGAGCGCTCAGGCGACGCATGTTAACACACGGCAGACAAACGTTGAATCTGTCATCAACGGGAGGTGAGAAGCTCTTTCAAATCTGGATGGACGCTATAGCTATGAGATCGAACTGATTGCTTTTTCAAGGCTGGCGGAGTCAAGGATCTCCCACGCGGAATCATCCCGAAGCACGCGCGACACGAGTGCAGTATGTACGCCATGACCGGTTCGTTCGGCATTGACACGCCCGAGCACCGGCATACCAAACAGCGCGAGGTCACCAACGATGTCCATGATCTTGTGCCTGACGAATTCGTCCGTGAATCGAAGCCCCTCGCGATTCAGGATCCCTCCTTCAGGGGTGAGCACGATCGCGTTCTCGAGCGAGCCGCCTCGAGCGAGACCGAGATTACGCAACGCTTCCACTTCGTCAAGAAACCCAAAAGTGCGCGCTGGAGCGATTTGCTTTGCGAATTGACCGTTTGTGAAATGGACGTCGCGCCGCTGAGTGCCGATCATTGGATGAGGAAACTCGATCGAGCAGTTTATCGAGAATGTCTCTGAAGGGCTTATGCTCATCTTCCGATCACCCTGCTCGACTTCAACGTGTTTTAGCACGCGCAGGAATTGACGCGGTGCTTCGAGCGTTGCCACCCCTGTTTGTTCGATCATTTCGATGAAGGGCTCTGCGCTGCCGTCCGTTATCGGCACCTCGAGTGAATCGACGTCGATGATGCAGTTGTCGATTTGACTGCCTGCAAGCGCCGCGAGCAAATGCTCGACGGTCGCGATCATCACCCCCTGGCGCATGAGCGTGGTGGCGTAGCTGACGCGGGCGACGTACTGGGGAGCGGCCGGAATCTCGAAGTTGTTAAGGTCCGTCCGCCGAAACACATATCCGGTATAGGCCGGCGCCGGATGAAGTGTGATTCCTGACGGCTCACCGGTGTGAAGCCCGTGACCGGCGATCGAAACTGCTCTTTTGAGCGTGGTCTGCTTGATCAAAGAAGTTCCGCCTCTCTATCAGATCAATAGTGATCTATTGTAGCGGCAACGAGCGTGCCAGCAAGGCGAACCCTCGCGCGCGTCATCTTTGTTGAAGAATAGCGGTGAACCTCAGCCTGTTCCCGACTCAGGTGTTGCACTCAAGCGACACCGGTGTTGCGCCTGCTCACGTGATCTTTTGAATTTGGGCCCGTTAGCCCGTTAGAATGATCCTCACTTGAGAAACTCAGGAGTGAGGAGAATTCATGAAGCCCACAGCAAGTATTCCAATCGGAGCCGTGGCGACGGAGCAACGCGAGGTCACGCGTGAGATGACGGTCGCGCACTTCCACGAATACATGCCGGAAGTCTACGGCACGCCGATCATGATTTATCACCTCGAAAACACCGCCGCGGCAGCCATACAGAAATTCCTGCCCGATGGTTGGATCACAGTGGGAGTCGTCGTCAACGTAAAGCACCTGGCTGCGACACCAGTAGGAGCGACGGTTACAACTCGCGCGGAAGTGCTCGAGGTCGGCGACACGACTATCAAGTTTGCTGTGGAAGCTCACGACGGATTCGAAAAGATCGGAGAGGGCACTCATGTGAGAGCGGCGGTTGAGATGGGCCGCTTCATGAAGAGAGTGAATGCGAAGGTAGTCAGTAGTCAGTAGTTGATAAGTGCCAAGACCTTGGTTACACGATTTAGTGCCAAGACCTTGGTAACAGTTCTTTGAAACACGTCGTCTAACTTTCGCGAATCAGGTTTTTGCTCAACATTGATGCCTTTCGAT
>Ga0137359_10003052_pt1 | contig 13509 bp, 20 predicted proteins | sample Mad1_40_16metaG_FD_108281 | JGI IMG/M metagenome (GOLD analysis project Ga0137359, IMG submission 108281) | Vadose zone soil microbial communities from Angelo Coast Range Reserve, California, USA - Mad1_40_16 metaG | ecosystem: Environmental > Terrestrial > Soil > Vadose zone | place: USA... | reverse complement strand
AGCGAGTGGATTCGTGGAAATGCTGCTAGCAGACGAAGGGGGACGCGAGTGCCCGCTGCTCCCTTCGTTGATAAAACTCGTTCTAGACCGCACCAGATTGAGTGGGCGCAGGACACTTCGTTTTTGCGATGCATTCATGAAACGTGCGGAGCAAGGCGTTCCGTTAGAAACGCTGGACTTGAGCACGTGTCTCGCAAGTAGTCGTGCTGTCCAGCTTCTCAGAGAAATAGTGGTCGATGTATGGGGTCCGAGCGAACGCTACGAGAAAAGTGCAAAAGCCGATTCCGTATGGGACCCCCACGCTCGTGGCCTCTTCGTCAGAAATGAGGACTGACAATGACCGACAAGATAACAAGCGACGATGAGGAGGAGGAAGATTAGCCGAGTCTTGTATGCAGAGAGATTGGTGTGAACGAGGCCAACGACGATTTCTATGCAATTGCAATTATGTGTAACTTATGTACACTTCATTCAAATCATGCTTCAGTACTACAGTACATTTCACAGTGCAGTTTCAATACAGCACGTTTTTGTAGCGTAGATAGGAGTAGTGACAGGACAACCCATCAACGCGGTCTCACCGACGAGGACAAGGACGATGACTAGTGCGGAGGTGCTGCTGTGTATGGGGGCTGGCCCCAGTGATTGGCTTGAATGAGAACGGCGTCATCCCATTCCTCGATCGCCGTCGCCCCGATGGACTTCTGGAACCAATGGAGCGCTGCGGGTTGGACGTTAGAGCATCCGAGCACCAAGCGTGCTCGGCATGGGCACGGAAGCAAACGACGCGAATCCGAGCGAGCTTGCCGCAAACCGGTCCGGATCGGATATGCGCTTCTGTCCTTTGTCTTTTGTGGCATGCGTGAGAAAGACGGGATACAGCGCTTACGGCGTCTTGTCGAAAGTCAAACCAAACGTTGACCTGTTTTTGTACGATGAACTCTTCTCGGGAACACCAGCGGCAGCTCATTGATGCCGAAATCAAGTCATTGGAGGACACCATCCGAGCGTTGAAGATTCGCCGTAACGCACTTGTACCCATCTCGTCTCTTCCTCCCGAAGTCATCGCCACCATATTCTCCTTTGTGCGTTTACCAGAGCACTTTATAATGGCCGAAGAGCCTGACCAGCTAGAATGCCTACGGGTGGCACACGTCTGTCATCAATGGCGCGAGGTCGCGCTCAATCACCCCTCCTTCTGGAGCAATATCAATGTCACCACCGTCAGTCCAGCCGGCGTGGCTGAGATGCTCGCTCGGTCAAAGGCAGTACCATTACATCTGGAGGCGAGGGTTCCCATCGGTTGCTGGAACGAGTCGCGATTTGGTACATTTCAAAAACAACTTCAGACCCACACCTCGCGTATATGCCACCTCACCATAAGTGCAGAGCACACCCACCTTCGCAAGACGCTCGAAGGACTCGTTGCACCCGCACCCACCCTCGAATACCTTTCGCTATCCAGCGAAGGATACGAGCCCCGGGCAATACAACCGCGAGTAGCCATTCCTGACAACCTTTTCAATGGCACCACTCCTCGAATCTCTTGCCTCGAGCTCGGCAACTGCGACATCAATTGGAAGTCGTCACTCTTAAAAGACCTCAGACACCTCGAGATACGTGCACCGTCCGAGCATCTAAATCCAAGCCTTTCAGATTGGTTGGACATGCTGGAAGGAATGCCGCGAGTCGAGACGCTTACCTTTCACTTGACTTCCCCGGTTTTCCCTTCTAGCCCGCTTTCATCCGAGGATGAGCGTACGATCACCCTCCCCTGCCTCATACATTTCGATATCTCTGCCTCTGCGAGAGATTGTGGACTTGCACTCGCACATCTTGTTCTACCGGCTCTTAACTGGCTGTCCGTCATGGCAAAGTCTTCTCACTTGGAAGGCGACGACGTCCGACGAATCCTTCCGCATGTTTCTCGACACTCCCATGGATCCCAGGATGCCCAGCCGTTACAGAGTCTGTTCGTCAAGAGCGAGCGAACACACACCCACATCATTGCGTGGTCCGAGCCCGATGTCGACATCGCATTGCGTAGTCCGATCGGCTTGTTCGTCGCCACGCGCTCTTCACGCGTGACCTTCACCATCATAAACAAGGACTGGTCTCCTGGGACCGATGTGGTAGTATTTGACGCGACGATGGCGGCCCTCCCCTTGGACGGCCTAGTGACGCTCACCGCACAGAACCGCACTCAGCTACTCGACCAGGAGGTCTGGCTCCACCAAGCGCCACGGTGGCCCCTACTGCAGCGTGTGCGCCTGGCGGCTCCCGCAGCGCGTGGACTCAGAGAGATGCTTTTGGAGGACAACTGGGAACGCGAGAGCCCGCTGCTCCCGTCGCTGACAAAGCTCATCCTGCTTGAATCCGCATTAAGTTCACGCAGGACAGTCCTTCTATGCGACGTACTTATGAAACGCGTGGAACAAGGGGTTCCGGTGGAATCGCTCGACTTGAATATATGCCTTGGGACGGATCGCGCGGTCCAACTGCTCAACGAAATTGTGGTCGATGTCCAGGGTCCAGTCGAAGGTCTGAAGGAAAGGGCACAAAGACATTCTAACTGGAGCAGTGTCGCTCGTGGCAACTTCGTCTTCGACGACGATTCCGAAGATGATGAAGGTGATATAGAAGGTGACGACGATGAAAGAGAAGATTGGGGAGCTGATGAATATGGCTCGGAGGAGGTAGAGTCCGAGTGGGAGTCTGACGACGTATGGATTTCTTGATGCGGGGAGACGAATGGGGGTTTGATGAATGGCCTAAGCATACGTTCATTCTAATCGCACTCTTAGATCTTTGATGACATAATAATAGCAATGGCCTGCCACAACCGCATCTCCACGTGTAACAACCTACTGGTTCGTCTTGTCTTCCGAACGACCACCCGGTATGACATACCTACGTTATTCATTTTTGTATCATATTTTATCTCTTACCGTTGTCGCACTGGATACCAGTTGTCTGCTCTGTGCTTGGACCACATAACCTTGACCACAAGACGTGCGTGCGAAAAACCACGGTCTGCGGTTAAATAAGACCTTCAGTTTCGTTCTTCTTTGATGGGCCCAAACCAGGCAAGCACTCGGGAACACCAACGGCAAGTCATTTCGAAATTATATCATTGGAGGAACCCATTCTAGCTTTGAGGCGTCGCTTTAACGCGCTCGCACCATTTCGTCGCTACCTTCGAGTCTTGAGGTCATCGCAGCCATATTCTCCTTCTTTCGTTCATTTTGTACATCCCATTCACGAGGCGAAAAGCTAGACCAATGGCGTGAGATCGCGCTCAATCAACCGCTCTTCTGGAGTCATGTTAATTTCACCACCCTCACTCAGACCGGCGCCGCCGAGATACTCGCTCTGGCCAAGACTGTACCCTTGTATTTGGAGGCAAGGGGTTCCAACTGGCCTCTGGGATGAATCTCGGTTTAGTGCATTCCAAAAGGAACTCCAGATCCGTGTCTCCCATATATGCCACCTTGACATCAGCGCAGAATACGTCCGTCCATGTTCGCAACACGCTCGAAGGACTCGTATCACCTGCTCTCTCCTGTGAGAAAGGCAGACCAATATCGCAGCGACTATCTGTCCCTAGGCTTTCTCACCTACAGATCTGCAACTACGACATTAGTTGGAAGTCGCCACTTTTGAAAGACCTTGAATTCCTCGAGATACGCTTAATTTACGTCAACGAAAGCCCGACTCTCTCAGATTAGTTGGAAGCTCTGGACAAAATGCCATAACTCAGAACTCTTATCCTTCACTTTTCTACCCTCTCACTCCCTACCGTCATGCGCACCGTCACACTCCCCACCCTTACACTGATGGATATTTCCGCCGCTGCGATGGGATGTGGGCTTGCGCTCTCTCATCTCGTCCTACCGGCTCTCACCCAGCTGGTCCTCATGGCAAGATCCCAGTTCTTGGACGGAACCGACACGAAAGAAACCCTTATGTTATTGGACATGCGCATGGACCCCAGGATACCGAACCGTTGCAGAGCGTATCTGTCCGATATGAGGGAAGGCACGCCGACTTCCTTGAGTGGACCGCCCCCGATATCGGCGCCGAGGTGCGCAACGCGATTAGCTTTCTTAGCGCCATACGCTCTGCACGCGTCGCGCTGTCTTTTGAGAGCGAGGCTGGTCTCCCAGGACCGACACCGGAATTTTCGACGCGGTGATGACGGCCCTCCCCCTTCACAGCCTCTCGACGTTCTCCGTACCGAGCCGCACAGGCCTCGACGGGCAAGTCTGGCGCCGCCACTCATCGCGGTGGCCCATTCTACGGTGCTTGCATCTGACGTCGTGGATTCAGGGAGATGGTTCTGCAAGATGATGGGGGACGCGGGCACACCCTGTTCCCATCGCTGACCAAACTCGTCCTGATTGACACCGCACTAAGTGCACGCAGGACACTCCGTCTGTGACGCACTTATGAAGCGCGTAGAACAGGGGGTTCCATCGGAGACGCTCGACTTGCGGACATGCCTTGCAACGAAGCGCTCTGTTCAACTGCTCTGCGAAATCGTGGTCGACGTCCAAGGTCCTGAGAAAATCCCGAGACAGTTCATCCTATGTGGAATAATGCGGGTCGTGGCTCCTTTGTCCACGATGACGATTCTGAAATAGGAGACATTGACGAAGGTGACTCATTTACAGTTGATGGTCGCGCGATAGATTCGGAGGAAGATGAGGATGAAGAAGCCTACTGGTAGGTGGAGGAAGATTGGTCATTTACGCCGAGTCGGAGTACGATATGATTGCTGGTGCGTGATATCTGACGTAGGTGCGGTGGCAGTAGTGACTTTGGCGGCCCCCGAAGCCATGAAAGTGCAACAGACAGGGCATTATTGGACACAGCAAGGAGTATGTAGGATTGACCCAGGAAGCATTGATTACAGCTATGTGAGTCGCTCTTGCGCAAGTCATGCTCCGATGGAGCTCTTGCCTAGGCACCAAAGAAGAAAGTATGGTCGATACACATAGTTACTCAGGTGGGTGGCTGTACTTCCGGGAGAGGGGGTTCAGCGTTGGAGTTCAAAATGAAAGGAGAGACGGGGACAACTCGGGTCGAGGCGCCGGAGTGGGAAATCCAGCTACTGTATGGTTCACTTCCCCAACTTCCCTTCCTCTGAGGTTTACAAAAGTATGATATGATCGATTGTATGTATCGTCAATGTTCAAATTCTGGCAGTTGGTTCATAGTCAAGTGAAATAGGATATTAGTTATTTTTCAAAAATCGGGGTTATCAATTGGTTATGGCGAACAATTACCTCACTGATGCGCGACAACCTCTTCTCCCCTCTGTCATTCTTTGTCGCCTGCCACCTTGTCGCCCTCCACTCCTTTAAAAATGGCCCCTCCACTTTCCCCCTGGTTTGAACTCCCAAAGGCACAACCGTGTAGGCACAGGAAATGGGATGGGAACGCAGAAAGGGGTGTGACCAAGCTCACATTTGCGTGGACGAGGCATGCAAATGCAGCACAGGTGCGTCGCACTCTCTCCTCTTGTTTTGTTAATCTCACCACTCTCTTTGCCTCTCCTCAGCTCCATTTCATGCATTCATAGGACCAAACAGCACACGCAAGCGCTGCAAGATGCATTTCCAAGTCCCAATGAGTGCCCCCCATTTTGCGGGGACATGTCACGCAAAGGTGGCGCAGGTACGTCCCTCAAACACTTTTATTTTATTATTTCTTACTTGCCCCACCCTGAGGCACGAACACGCAACCCGAACACTGGAACGTGTGCTCTATATGAGGCAGGCAAAAGGCAAATGTGGCGCGCTCGCTAGCATTGGTTTGTCCCCCATTCACTCTTTTTTCATTATTCTTACCACCTCCCCAGGGTTGCAAATGTGAATCGAACGCAGGAAGATGCGTTAGCAAGTCTTCTGGAATCCCACATTCACACGGACGAAGCATCAAGATGTGCGCTCAACATGCAAACGGGGGCGCGTGTGAGAACACCGTGGAAAGCTTATCGACACCGTTGAGCGCGGCACCTCATTTACAACCATCGTCGAGCCCGCATATATCCCCACAGTCTCTACGACTCCGCGGATTGCGCGGACGCCCGCCTGTACTTCCCGCAGATGAGCGAGCCGTATTTTGCACTGCACGCCGTTTTCCCCAATGTCTGTCAGCTGTGCGCAAGGACTGTACCCGCGCGAGACAGGTAGCCGAATTGGTTTAGAGGTCTTGGAGGTTGAAGAGTGCCGCGAAGAAGGGCGTTGCGCGCACGAGGCCTATTCTCGGGGCACGGGGCACACATGCACCAGAAGCAGGCTGCTTTGCTTTGGCAGGGCGACACAGGAACCGATGGGGGAGAAGTGTGGGAATGGGAAGGGGGTGTCACACCTTTTTATCGGCTCCGTATGCACAAAGGAGTGGGGAGGGAAAATAGAAGCAGCACATGAATTTGGAAGGGTGCCCCGCGCGCGGTGACACAGATCGAGGCACTGGAAGGATACTGCTACAGTATTACAGCATAACCATGCAGGTTGTCATGAATGTACCTGACTATAAGCGGAGAACAAGTATAACTGTAAGCCGAGATTTGATCGAAAAAAAGGACTTATCGAAAGGCTTATCGAAAAAAAAGACTTATCATTGTGGCTTGGTTTGCGTACGTGCTAACTTAACTTACAGCATTCAATTTGTCTATGAGATGTCTGCTATGCTCGCGGCCCTGCGTGCAGTCGGTACCCACCACAACGCCCTCACGCTGACCTGCCGTATCCCGACGGAGAGATCTTCCTCCACTACCAGCGCTGCCATTTCGACCTTTGCACCACAGAGGAGGGCAAGGAGAAGTGTTCCTCTCTTCATGGCACGCCTCTCGGATGGGTTCCCGCAGTCGCCCACGTCTGTCGCCACTGGCGCACTGTCGCACACGAGCATCCGCGTTTGTGGTCTAACACCGTCCTGCATATGGGACGCGCATGGGCCCAGCGCATGCTCTCGCTATCCAAAGCTGCGCCCATCGTCGTTGGGCTGAGCAATCCCGTCCCATGCGATGCCATCACAACAGCGAACGCCGAGGGTTTCTTCCCGCGGCCCGTCCGCCTGTCGCTGGACCCGCAGGTCCTGCTCGCAGACCACCTCTTCCACATCCGGGGCCTGGACCTCATCACGTGCCCATGCACGGCGACACCGTTAGTGCACCTCCTCGAGGGCCCCGCGCCGCTCCTGGAGGATTTCTGGCTCCGCATCGACCCGCACAACCCCGGCACACGCCCCCATCGCTCTCCCGGACAACTTCCTGGCGACACACCCGCTCCTCCGCCACGTTGCGGTTGAGGAGGCTTCCTCACCAACTGGGCACCGCGCCTGCTCACGCAACTGGTCAACCTTAGCATTGCCGCACCACACCAAGCCGCGGCGTCGTCATTGTCTGTTTTGTATCATGTGACATGTGACAAATCATGTGATTATATTTGCAATAAATAAACAATAACTTCCAAAAAAAATCTCGGCAAATTTGCTGACAGCTGGTTACGAAACTCAGCAGCCTGCTGCCATTCATGCAACCCGTTTGCATGGCTATGAAAACCGCTGTAATAGCACTCTGACACAGGACACAGGGGAGACAGCCGCATGTCTCCGCATGTCTGGGCTGTTGTTAGTTTGCCCGTTTGTTCGTTCTCCCCGTACCCCGTACACTCGCTGTCGACCCTGGATGGGCGCTGGGCGCTGAGCATTGAGTTCTTGCGCCCCAACGGCCGTTTATTCGCACTTCCGTCCTTGTTCCGATATCCTGCATCGGATCCATACTGTATTGTTATAGATACGGCCAACCGAACACTTGGCCAGTATTGTCAGATGGAAATTAAATGGGGTTCACCGCAAGCTTAACCTTGTAACATCCAATGGTCATACAGTACCAACATAGACACTCGAGACACAAGGTTGCCCGATAGTCCCTTGATGGCCTACCTCCCAGGGTAAACCATCATATTTTATTATAGTGCATGCACTTTTGCCGAAATTAATATTTTTCTCGGCTATTTTTTTGGAATACAAAGAAAAAGGACCCGCTGAAATAACTCGGTGTACGACTACACTACGCGGATAATTCTTAGAACCATGGCGAGTATGCAAGATGTCGTTTGGATATGAGCGCAAAGACAGAAATACTTGCTGTTGGATGAGAAGGTCACCCCACATACGCAAAAGCGGAATGAGGACATTGATGTGTTGGTTAGCTACAAGATGATTCAATTTCATATTGTGATGAAGGAATTACATTACAGTACCTTGCTCATGCATCTCACCCACGACGCGACTCCAGTAAAATACATAATTAGTAAAATGTCTTCAAACTCTTGAGATATAAATTGACGGTCCATGGAGAAGAACAGGGAGAGACAAAATATGAGAGGACAAGACAACCGAAAAGACAAGACGACCGAAGCCAAGAAGCCAATGGCAAGACAAATAGTTATCTAGTTATCTTCAATCTCCGATGGGCCCGACATTAATTAATATTAGCTCCGCAGCGTGTCATTACGTGATCTATGTCTCATTGTCTCGCCGGCTGTTCGCCTCACCTGTCGCCGCTCGTGCTCATTTCGCGGCTTCTCTGATATCTGATCAAACTGAACTAAGTTACAACAGAATGTCTTACGTCTTACTAGCTTTGATACCCATGCAGATTCCCATGGAAGATCCCTTCGTCCAATCAGTAGGCGTACAATTGGCGAGCTACTGGAACTGGCTACAACCTTTTCCGGCGGTTATCAAAGAATCTTGCGTGGATCCTATTATCCTAATACTGTACGTGAGATCAGCGAGTTTTCACTGGAAATTATGACCGTGAAGACAATGGCGGGCGCCGTGTCGTATCAGACTTAATAGGCTGCTTGGTGCGTATCCGTGCTTTCATCTGCAAACAATGGTGTTGTTCGGTGGTGTTTGACGCCCACCCATTTTACAGATGATTTCCCATGATCGCGCTCTGATCGGTGGAATCTAGTCCGGATCAGGTGGTGTATCTGCCAATGTATGCTCCAACATACTGCGCCCAGAACAAGGCGCAATCAAGGGATACTACGACATGCCAACAACGCCCCTCTTCGTTCACTCTCTGCATTGGCTACTGTCATTTTGGGTTTATGACCGCTCCACTAGACAACCGTCCAGCGGCCGTGCCTCTACCGCTAGTATCGCACATGCGCGCATCAGATAAACATTTTTGTTCCACATGGTGCAGCTACAGCCAGACTGTCAAACGTGACCAGCCCGCAAACGCCATATTGTCTCCCACATACATCGTCTCTTCATTCCTACCTGGTCTTTGCTTTCTGACTCCTTTCATCTGTGAACACTCCACCAACGGAAGGGTCTGTCGTGTCTTCAGGAATGCAATCCGAGGTTTCCGGCAGTCACTCAAATTTTCGGTGTGTGCGCTCCATGCAAGGATATTAAGGGGCAACGCTGGTACCATGCTTCTTACACAGCAATACGGTCTCTTCGATACTTCTGGTGCTCGAGAACATTCTTATTGCCCCATCGTCTGACTTACAAATGAGCATTTATGGACATTTGATCTACAATCTAGCCCGTTTCCCGGTCTTTAGGGCCTTTCACGCGCTGATGATGTCTCAATACCCCGTCATGCAGAGCGGCTTTCGGGTTTACTGCTGCTATGCTGTCGGGCCTGGAGACCCCGGTAATGGAGTATTTATTGCGCTTTTATTCGCTGTCCACTCTATTGACCTGTGACACTGTACCCCCGCTGAAAAGGCACCAGATTTGCCTGTACGCTTCAGCACTCCGGGTTCTACATTCCACACAGCTCTACGCTCTATATCGTATATGATATCTCTAAAGTCTCTCCCTGCCTTGCTCGCCCTTGCTACTGTAGCGAGCGGTTAGTGTTGTTCCCTCGTATGAGAGCGCGACATTGATGGTTATCTTGGCAGCCGCTCAACCCCAGCAGCCTCTTGGCTCGGACCTTCGTGTTGCCTGTGCTAGCGGGCAATTTGTCAAGCAAAGAGCCTGCTGCGCTCTTTTCCCTATTCTCGACGATATACAGGCAAACCTTTTTGATGGTGGCGATTGTGGCGAACATGCTCATTCAGCGCTGCGGATCGCTTTCCATGATGCTATCGCATTCTCTCTGACTCAAAAAGATGTGTATGCCCATTCCTCATCTTCTATATTTGCACCATAACATTTCAAACCAGCGGAGGAGGCGCCGATGGCTCTATTTTAGTGTTCAAAGAGGAACTAGGCTTCCACGCCAATGGGGGCATCGACGACATTGTCGCCTCTCAGACGCCGTTTTTTCAAAAATACAATCTAAGTGCAGGAGACTTGTTGGTTCTTCTCTCCTATTCGACGGTGGAACAATCCTTCACAGCGGGATCACACTTTCTAGCATCCAATTCGCCGCTGCCGTCGGCGTGAGTAACTGTCCTGGCGCGCCAAGGCTCAAATTCTTCCTTGGCCGCCCCCCGCCCCTGGCCGCCGCTGCAGATCAGCTGGTCCCAGAGCCATTTGGTAGGCGTGCCCACTATCGTTAAATAATAATATTAATCCCTGATATCCCGTAGACAGCGTAACGAGCATTCTAGCTCGCTTCAAGGATGCTGGCTTTTCGCCCCCTGAGGTTGTTGCCTTACTCTCGTCGTAGGTCGAGCGCAATGCCAATTTCGTAGGGAGACTCACACCTTTCATTCAGTCACTCGATCGCTGCAGCCGATCAAGTTGACCCAACTATACCAGGAACACCTTTCGACTCCACGCCTGGCACGTTCGATACGCAGATGTCTGTTGAGGTTCTGCTGAAGGGCAAGTTGTTCCCTGGGTTTGTATTGTCCTTGGCGTCGGTGGCTGTGCCTCACTTTTGACGATGTAGTACTGGGCCCCACCCAGGCGAGGTCGAGTCGCCTCTTCAAGGCGAAATGCGTCTTGAGTCCGACTTTGCAATTGCCAGAGGTACACCCCATTGTTGCCCTATATCCACCCAGGAAGCTCACTTACATTGGTGGTAGATCCTCGAACTGCTTGCCTCTGGCAGCGTAATGTTAATCACCAGCATCACATGCGCCATTCCTTCAAGGCCGCGATGACCAAGCTCTCTCTCCTTGGTCAGAGCTACCATCCTTTGATCGACTGCTCCGAGGTGATCCCCGTCCCCAAGCCCTTCAAGGGCCAAGCCCACCTTCCGGCCGGTTCTACGCTCAACGATATCGAAGCATCTGTAGGAGTAAAGATATTGATTCTGTAAGGTATATGCTAACCAGATGCCCAGTGCGAGGAATCTCCTTTCCCGACTCTTACAGCAGACCCTGGCCCCGCCACCAGTGTCGCCCCTGTGTAAGTGAGCTTTATCTGCTTCAAGCTCATGATAACATATTGTCACAAATACATAGCCCCCCGGGACGGTGACCCGGTCTCAAATGTGCCTTTTGGAAACTAGCTTGTCACTACTGCGAGGTCTGAGATTATGTGTGGTCGTGTATGTATATCGATGTAGCGTCGTTATAAGGTATATTGATTACCTGTGGGAGTTATTCAGAAGTTGCGAGACAGCGGTGGTGAATTTCATGTTGGTCAGACAGAAGATTGGCCCTGCCGCATTGATATGTTCAAATGCAACGGCCGGCCACCGCGTGTTCCTTTTACCACTGGCTGGTACACCAACAGACCTGCCTTACAATAATGTCTAATCCTGGGATTTATGACCTTTAAACTGGGCCTCGACCGTCTCGATGAGAGCTGGGTGTGTTTTGTCAATTTTGAGGGCCGCCATGGGTTGACTCAGCTTTACCACTCTTGTATTACTACATGTTTCGTGGTGTACTTTGCTATAATCTCTCTTTAGCAATGTCGGCGAGACTCAGCTAGTCCGAGCTTCTAAAATTTACTTGCTGCTGCCGCTGGGTAGCCCAGGTATCTGTCCCTGGGTCAGAGACCACAAATCCCAATTTACCACGAAAGGTGCGACTACAGAGATGCGGCCTACTGGTAAGCCGTGGGAATTTGGTCATGGCTTCGACAGGCTCGGCCTGTTTGGTTTGACGATTGATGATTGATGATTGATCGTTGAAACGTTGAAGTCCGATGAACCCAAGCCACGCAAATTCTCGGAAATCCCAACGGCAAGTCATCGATGCCGAAATCAAATCACTTGAGGAATCCATCAGAGGGTTGAAACATCGCCGCAATGCGCTTGCACCCATCTCATCTCTACCTCCCGAAATCCTCGCTGTTATCTTCTCCTTTTTTCGCTTTCCGGGTACCTCACCACTAGGTAAACTTCCGACTGGTTTAACGACCGATGTTTCGCTGGCAGGTAGATTCTCCGTCTCAACAGATGTAGACCCAGAATTCCACCTAGCATGGCTAAGTGTGACCCACGTCTGTCATCACTGGCGCGAGATTGTTCTCAATCTGCCCCTCTTCTGGAGTCACGTCGATTTCAATACCATCAGTTTGACCGGTGCAACTGAGATGCTCGCCCGAGCCAAGACGGCGCCCTTATACTTGAAGATGAAGGTTCCCTTCGATTATTGGGAAGATGCTTGGTTCGATACGATACAAAAAATGGTCCAGGCGCACGTTTCCCACATATGTCACCTCACCGTTGGTGCAGAACCCGACCAAATTGGCGCAACACTCGCAGGACTCGTATTACCTGCTCCCACTCTCGAATACCTCTCACTAGGCAGCGACGAATACGGCGAGAGAACACCAGACGTATTCATCCCTGACACGCTCTTCGACGGCACTGCTCCTAGGCTCTCTCGCCTCCGACTTCGCAACTGCAGCATCAGTTGGAAGTCACCGCTCCTAAAAGGCCTCAAACATCTCCAGATACTCAGACTGTCCGCAAATGTGAGGCCCAGCCTTGTAACATGGTTGGACGCTTTGGGAGAAATGCCACAACTAATCTCACTCACCCTTCTATCTGCTACCCCGATTGCCCCTCCCTTTTCATATGTCGTCGAGCGCACTGTCACACTCCCCTCGCTTACATTCTTGGATATCACTGCCTCTGCGGCGGATTGTGGGCTCGCGCTCTTTCATCTCATCCTGCCGGCCCTCACCCGGTTGTGTCTCACGGTACAGTCTCGTCTCCCAACGGGCGGCGACGTGGAAAGGATCCTTCCGCATGTCGCCCGACACGCCCACGGGCCCCAGGATACCCGACCTCTACAGAGCATGCTCATACGTGGCGGAGAGATGCGCGTCGACATTCTTGTGTGGACGGTGCCCAATATAGACTTGGACGATGTGACCAGCTTGCTCGGTGCGAGGCACTCTGCACGCGTGTCGTTCTCCATCACGAGCAAGGACTGGTTCATGACTAATACCCATATGAGGATCATCGATAAGACGATGACAGCCCTCCCCCTGAGCAGCCTCGCGACGCTCACGGCCGCAAACCGCATGCAGCTTGGCGAGCAGTTCTGGCTCAGTAACGCGCTGAAGTGGCCTCTGCTCCAATGCGTACGTCTCGCGCTTCCTCCAGCACGTGAATTT
>Ga0137359_10003047_pt1 | contig 13514 bp, 9 predicted proteins | sample Mad1_40_16metaG_FD_108281 | JGI IMG/M metagenome (GOLD analysis project Ga0137359, IMG submission 108281) | Vadose zone soil microbial communities from Angelo Coast Range Reserve, California, USA - Mad1_40_16 metaG | ecosystem: Environmental > Terrestrial > Soil > Vadose zone | place: USA... | reverse complement strand
GATTGGTATGTCTTGAACTCTTCAAATCGTCTAGCGCCACGCTCGCCTATTACGCGTTTACTGTTTTCGCCCAATTCGCCGCGGCGATGACCTGTCCCGGTCCCTAGTTGCCTACCCATTAGGTCATATCGACTATCAGAAGTAACAGGTACTTCTGGTTGTTCCCGAAGCAGTCGAGAAAACTGCTCTCTTGACTTCGCATCAACAAGATCTTCCAGTGAGGATGGCTCGTAAGGGTGCGCGTCCACGGGTGATGACCTCAATTTGCGACCAAGCATTTCCCCGGCCATTCCCCCACCCAGAGCTGTTGATTGAATCATAGTGGTTGTTGTCTAAAACTTGTCGCCAACTCCTTCAAGCCTGCTCAGACAGGCCCAGTAATTTCGTTATCCTGTCAGAATCTGTTTGTACCTGCTCAGCAAGGGTCGCGGCTGAAAAAGGTCCGTCGTAATCAGCGTTGATTTCCAAGAAAATTGCATCTTGATAGACCAAGGACTTGGCTATGGCTACCCGTAATTCCGTTGCCTTAGAGGCTGAATCTGGGACAACCTTATAAACCACTGCGTCAGGGACGAGGCTGGGAGCACTTTCTAATTTCGTATGTTCACGTAGCATCGCTTCAGCTTCACCAGGCAATGGCTTTAGATGCGAGGAAGTTCGTAGGTTAGCCTTGCCCTGGATGGCGTCTACATCAATTGATCTCAAAGCTACAAACATCAAATCCACAATTTGTACGAGGATTTCTTCATCTCCAATTATCTCCAATGAACAATTCCTTTAGAAAGAAGTCAAGACCGGTGCAGGCGATTCGAAGCGTCAATCGGTTGTTATCTAACAGCGCTATTCCTATGTATAAATCTCCTAGCCGGGTCGTCGGAGAATCCACCGTCACATTGGAAGGCGTTAGTCCATACGGATGTAAACCCTTGCATAAATCTGCGAAAGCTGGCGTGCCAGGACCTGGGAGTGAGGGAAGCATCCTCTGAAAAGCCCACTTAAAATTAACAGTGGTTTGTTCCACCGTATATGTCCTCATTGAGTCGTCCTCTTACGCTATTATGGGTCATCCAAACAGCTCCCGGAAACCGACTGTCTGCAAGAGACAGTATATTGTTCTGGTCGCTGCTATTACAACTTACAGCTGAAGTAAAGTTGCCTTTTCATTGATCATCCGTCATCCTTCATCCTTACATGAACCAGCCTCTCTTCTCCGCCCTTTTTGACGAAACCGAGCGACGACCGTTAACCGTGTCGGAGCTGACCGCCGCGGTGAGAACGGCACTCGAGGCGCGCTTCGGGTCAGTTTGGGTGGAGGGTGAGATCTCAAACTTCAAAGCACACTCGTCCGGACACTGGTATTTCACACTCAAGGACGAAGCCGCCCAGTTGCGGGCAAAGTGTTTTCGTTCCGCCAATACGCGGATTCCCTTTCGGCCCACCGATGGTTTGCACGTACGCGCCCGTGGTCGGTTGAGTGTCTATGCGCCGCGCGGTGAGTATGAAATGGTTGTGGAGTCTCTCGATCCTATTGGCGCCGGCGCCTTGCGCATTGCTTTCGAGCAACTCCGCGATAGATTGCAAGCCGAAGGTCTCTTTGCCAAAGAACTCAAACGACCGCTACCGGTTTTTCCGCGTCGCGTAGGCATTGTCACGTCTCCGACTGGCGCCGCCATTCGCGACATTCTCAATGTAATCTCGCGGAGGACTCGCACCGTTCACGTCCTTCTTTCGCCGGCACGCGTGCAGGGTGAAACAGCCGGGCCCGATATCGTGCGAGCGATCCGCTTAATCAATCAGCATCACGAACGGGCTTTGCGCGAAGGACGCAATCGTGATCTCGTCGACGTACTCATTATTGGTCGCGGCGGCGGATCGAGTGAGGATTTGTGGGCGTTTAATCAGGAAGAGGTAGCGCGAGCGATCCACAAATCCGTTATTCCCGTTATCTCCGCTGTCGGCCATGAAACGGATTTCACCATTGCTGACTTTGTGGCTGATTTCCGCGCGCCCACGCCTTCCGCGGCTGCCGAGATAGTGGCGGCACACGAGGATCAAATTTGCTCCTCGCTTGAGCGATTGGGCCGTCAACTAGTGCGGTTGACGCGATTCAGAATCGTCGATGCCCGAGCCAAGGTACAGGAGCAGGCATTCTCACAGGTGTTTGACGAAGTAAGAGCGCGGTTACGCGACGCGCGTGCGAACATCAGTTCGGCCACGCATGAATTACAAACGCGGATCACGCGAACAGTGCGCAACGCTCAGTCGCGAGCCAACGCAGTGACGCAAAAACTTTCGCCTGCTCGGCTGCAAACGCGCGTCGCGAATGCACGGGCCCGCTTTGAGACGGCATCCTCGGGTTGCAGTACAGCGATGGAGATGCAGTTGCAGCAAGCTCGCGAACGCCTGGGTCTCGCCGCCGCTTCGCTCGATGCGCTATCGCCATTGGCCGTGCTGCAACGTGGTTACGCGATAGCCCAGGATAAATCGGGAGCGCTTTTGCGCGATGCTAAATCAGTTGCGGTTGGTGATGAAGTGCGCGTGCGTTTGGTCAAGGGAAGACTTAATACCCGCGTCGACAGTGTCGAGCTATCCGACGAGGCTTAGGTGTCCGATATGCTTTTCAGCTTGTCGTTGCGTGCGGCGAAGACTTCTGCGAGAGTCGACGGCAAGCTAAAAAAGCATATCGGACATTAATCGGACATTAATCGGACATAAACGAATATGAATGAGTCAAGCCGCAAGCGCATCGTGATCAACCTCGATCAGTCGAGTGGCGCACAGCCGAAGAAACAGCGCGCCAGACGCTGGCCCAAGGTCCTGGCCCTCCTGGCGATGCTGATAATCGCTGTCATCATGATCGCGGCGGCCGGGGGATACCTTTGGTGGCGACACTACCAAACGACCCCGTCTTACTCTCTCGCACTTATTCTCGATGCCGCACAGCGCGAGGACATGACTGCTTTTGATCAGCAACTCGACAGCGACGAGATCGCCAGGAATATGGTTGGAAGTTTTCAGCAGAAAGCGGCAAGCCGTTATGGCTCCGCACTCAGCGGACCTTTGCAGTCGCAGATTGACAGTTTGTTGCCGTCGTTCCTGCCTCGTTTGAAACAAACGGTGCACGACGAACTGGCGAAGCAGCTAAAAGAGTTTTCCGCGAAATCCACACCGAAGCCCTTCTTCATAGTGGCGCTCACAGTGCCTTCGCTCGTGAAGATAGACACCAAAGGGGATATTGCCCAGGTGACAGCGAGTGTTCAGGATCGGACGATTCAACTTTCCATGCGCAAAGACGGCGAGCGCTGGAAAATAACAGCCCTGAACGACGATACTCTTACACAACGTGTCGTGGACGATATGATGAAAGAGTTGCCGGCCATAGGCCAATCTGATCGGCCGGAGACGCGTAAGAAACAGAAGACACGCCGGCGCTAGCGTGCGACCGGTTAAAGACAGAAATGAAGAATAACGAAGAACAGGGTAGAACGTTCGAAGCTTCGCTCGAGGCGCTGGAGCAGATTGTCCAGCAACTCGAAGGCGGCGATCTACCGCTCGAGAAGAGCTTGGAATTGTTTGAACAAGGCATACGACTTTCGCGCGAGTGCCAGGAGCGGCTGAGCCAGGCAGAGCGGCGCATTGAAGTGTTGTTGCGTGACAATCAGGGTCGACCGGTCGTAACTGCTTTCGATGTAGAAAAACAATCGGGGGCGGACCTTACCGCTGATGAAGATGGCTTCTGAGATCCTGCCACAGAGTAGTAGCGAACTAGACAGTTTTCTCAACGACTGCCGGTCGTTGATCGACGCTGAGCTGGACACACTCTTACCAGGCGCGACCACTCCGCCGGAAAAGGTTCATCAGGCGATTCGTTGGAGTGTGTTCGCGGGAGGCAAGCGCTTTCGTCCCGCACTGCTACTGGCGGTTGGTCAAACCTTCCAGGCGTCTAACGAGCTGCTTCTCAAGACAGCCTGCGCTCTGGAGCTGATTCACACTTATTCCCTGATTCACGACGATCTGCCCTCGATGGATAATGATGATCTCAGGCGGGGGCGGCCCACTTGCCATGTACGTTTTGATGAAGCGACCGCGATCCTTGCCGGCGATGCATTGCAGACTTTGGCTTTCAGAACTATCGCACAGGACAACACGTTGGATCCGAGTCAACGCATCAGATTGATCGGTGAACTAGCGGATGCAGCGGGTACTCCGCAGGGAATGGTGGCTGGCCAGGCGAGTGATATTGAAGCCGAGTCGCGAGAAGTAAGTGGTGAGGAGTTGGAGGAGATTCACCGGCTCAAGACTGGGGCGCTGATTGTTTGTGCGGCTCGGTGTGGCGCGATTATCGCTCGCGCAACTGAGGCGGAGCTGAATGCCATAGCTCATTACGGCGGCCAGCTGGGCTTATTGTTTCAGATTACCGACGACCTTCTCGATGTAACAGCAACTGCCACGGATCTGGGCAAGACACCGGGGAAAGACGCCCGTGCGCTGAAAGCAACTTATCCAAGTCTATATGGAATTGCAGCCACACAAGAAACGGCCGCTCGTGTGCATCGCGAAACGGTTGCGGCGCTACAGAAGATTGAGCGACCTACCGAGATTCTCCAGGAGATAGCCGATTTCATTCTACACCGCACGGCTTGAGATGATCATCTCAACCTTCGATTCCCGCCTTCTTCTGCATCGCTTTCAGGGTATCAGGAATAAACGATGTGATCACATGCGTCTCTTCTCGCCCATCAGCGAATGTCTGGTAGAGCGTGAAGTCAGGCAGGGATAGACAGCTGAGTGGCGACTGGTGATTGTAGCCAGTGTCTAAACCGATGGCGCTGTGAGAAATGTAAATGCCGTGGCGACCCAGCCGGCCGCGCAGCGGCAACAGAGGCGTAGGCGTGTGGCCAAACAAACAGGGCTTGCCGTAATAGTTCTTATAAAAATCCATGTTGCGCATCCAGAGCAGCGAGAGGGGTGAACTCTCGCGCGGATGCTTGCCGTCGTCCAGTCCGGCGTGAACGTAAATCGCGTATTCGTCTTCGTGATAAAAAGGTGTGTGATGAACGAAGTCGAGATGTTCGGCTGGCATGGTGCGCTCAAGCGCAAGCCGCATCTCTTCGATGTCCCGTTCACTGTCTATACGCAGCGCCTGCCCGGTATATTGCTCAAATGTTCGCTCCCCTCCGGTGACCGGAGTTAGCCAGATGTTACTTATACCTGCAAGAAAATCCATCAGCATCTGCTCGTGATTGCCCCGCAGGCAGATCACTCGTTCGGGATGCTCGCGACTGAGCTCCATGATAAGAGCAACGCAACCGGGTGCATCAGCACCGCGGTCAATTAGATCGCCTAGAAAAACAAGAGTATCGGTGTCCACGTCGCGCGGCAGCATAGCGAGCAAGTTTCGAAGCTGCGCGCAACGGCCGTGTATGTCACCGACCACGAATGTTTTCATGCCGGCTGGTCCTCATGTGTCTCATTTTTGATCTTGATTCTATTGATCAATTCCTTAAATCGTGGATCATCATGCAGGTCTGACCAACTGGGGTCACACTCAAACCAACGATAGTTCTCGTTCCCTAACTGGATGGCCGTCTCCAGCCATCTAAGCGCCTCGACCTGTCGCCCCTGCAGCAGATAAGCCGTCGCCAGCCAGTAAGCTATATCGTAATCAGCTTCGGCCACGAGTCTGACCTTCGGCGTCAACTGTTCATTCGCTTTGGTGTGCTGTCCTTGCGCGCTCAAACAAATTGCCAGAATGGGCCTGATGCCATCCATTTGCGGATGCTTTCGCAACACCTGTTGGATCATGTTTGTTGCCGCATCAACTTCACCCTGGTAGTAGAGCACACGCGCGCGGAAAACTTGTATCAACGGATGTTCCGGCTCTATCGCAGCGCCCTCATCGAGCTCCCGCAAAGCGTCTTCATACTGGCCCTGAACCATGAAGATGCGGGCGCGATTATAACTGGCCACGACGCGTTGGTCTGGGTTCAGCCGAGCCATGCGTTCGAAACTGCGCAAGGCCCGATCGTAATCTCCATGAAGGCGTGCCACCACGCCACGAGCAAATTGCACTCCCGGATCGTTCGGATACTCCTCACGCAGCTTTTCGACTTCAGTGTAGGCCTTCTGCTTCTGTCCTCCGGTCAGGTAAATAAAAACCATCTGCATGCGCGCTTCGAGCAATTTGGGATCCAGCACTAACGCTTTGGCAAAAGCAGCTTTTGCCTTTTCGTGGTCACCTGCCTGGCCGAGCCCTTTCATAACGCGAGTTACGTAACAACTGCCGAGGGCTGAATACGCAAGAGCAAATTTAGGATCAATTTCAATGGCCCTCCGGAAGTGTTCTATTGCCGAATCGAGATGCTCTCGTTCAAGGGTGTGATAAATAAATGTGGCCAGGCAATCGCGACCTCGGAGATACTCTTCCGAGGCGGCCGCGTCGGCAGTTGCTCCCTTGGCAAGTTCGACCTTCTCGTCTGGACTAAGCTCCAAACGCAGGCCTTCCACTATGCGTTTTACAATAGTATCTTGCACGCCAATGATGTCACTGGAATCGGAATCGATGCGCTCGCTCCAGAGAATCTGGCTTGTCCGGACGTCAAGCAGTTGGGCCGTTACTCGCAACCGAGCGCCGGCGCGCAGGAAGCCCGCCGTGAGGATGGCGTCAACACCTAACTCACGTCCTGCTTCTGCCGCATCTACCACCTTGCCTTGATATTTCACTATCACCGAAGAAGGACGGACCACCAGCGAGCGCACGCGTGCCAGTTCGGTGATCACCGCATCCGCCAGCGAGAACTGATAGAAGTCCATTTCGCTATCATTGCCGACATTCTTAAACGGCAGGATCGCCACGCTCCTGCGTTCGCCATCCCCCTGGCTTGTTAGAGGTGTTTCATGCGCATCAACATTCGGCCCGGTCCGAGCCCCGCGCGAAGATCCGGAGCCGGAGGAGAAACCTTCCCCGCTCTTAACGCCTTTTAGCCAGCGTAAGGCGCGCGACATGGGACTGGCTGTACTCAAATGTCTGGGCGCCACACTGGGAACGGTGTCATTAACGCCGGAAAACGATTCAGACCCAAGTTCGCGGATTACTTCGCGAATGTCATCACGAAACTGTGAGACTTTCTGATAGCGAAGGCGAACATCCTTAGCCAGGGCTTTATCGAGAATCTGTTGCAAGCGAGGCGGCACCCGCCCGGGTCTGACCTCCACAAGGGGAGCAGGTTCGTCATGCAAAACAGCGTGACGTACGTCGACTGCGGTCTTACCTCGAAACGGCCAAGTGCCGGTCAATGTTTCGTAAAGCAATACACCGGTAGAGAAGATATCGGCGCGCGCGTCGACGCGATCTCCTCGTGCCTGTTCCGGAGCAGCGTAGGTTGCTGTTCCATAAGGAATGCCCACTTCAGTCAGCTCCGTGTGATGAATTCCTGAGGTCCGTGCCGCTTCTTCGTCGAGAAGTTTCGCAAGGCCAAAGTCGAGCACCTTAACCTGGCCGCCCGGAGTGACCATCACATTGCCGGCCTTAATATCGCGATGAATGATTCCTCGCGCATGTGCAGCCGTAAGTGCGTCTGTCACTTGCAACGTGATCGACAATGCACTTTCCAGAGACAATGGTCGACCATTCACCAACTGTCGCACGTTGCGACCTTCGATGTATTGCATGGCAATGAAATGGACGCCATTGATGTCATTGAGATCGAAGATGGTGCAGATGTTGGGATGATCCAAGGCTGAGGCAAGCCGGGCTTCGCGTTCAAAACGCTTCAGGTTTGCCTCTTTGACCGTCAGTTCGGCGGGTAGTACCTTGATCACGATGGTGCGACCCAACTTTGAGTCGACCGCTTTGTAGACCGTTCCCTGTCCGCCCTCACCGAGCTTCTCGAGGATCTTGTAAGTCCCCAGTGTCGAGCCAATCATTGCTTTATTATTCCGAAAACCAACCGGCAGAAGCCGGAGCTTACAAAACACCTCCGCGCTGAAGTTAGAGCAAAAGTAGGGGCGGCATTTTGTCGGCGGTATATTTAACTCCCAACTCCAACCAAGCCGCAACCCGTTTGGGAATTAAGCCGCATTAAATAGCGTTTGACGGAAGAGGACAATTGTCGGGGTCTTGTGCGAAAAGGTATAGTACTTCACCTGGTAACATGCTATTCGGCTCTTGCTGTTTCGCCGAAACTGCCTCTCGAGCTTTCTGAACGTGAAAAGCTGGAGTCAATCTCAGGTCTGCGTGGGTAAAAGCAAATAATTCTTCTGTAGTTGGATTATAGACGGGCCATTTTTGAAACGGGCGCGTTTTTCGAATTCTGCGTCGTCTAAGGAGAGAGTCCGCAATGCTGAAAGTTGAAAAGATCAACAGGCGCCGGCCGGTGATGTTAGGTGTAATCACCTTACTTGCCATCTGCGGAATAAAGCTGGCTCAGGTGTTTCCCGCGATAAGTCCGACCAGTGTGCTGCCCGTGGCTAGCGCTCAGACGCAAAATGACACGAGTCTCTATTCTGGTTTGCGCTGGCGCATGATTGGTCCCTTCCGTGGCGGCCGGGTGAATGCCGTAAGCGGCGTTATCGGTCAGCCGAATACCTTTTACTTTGGTTCGGTCGGTGGCGGCGTATGGAAGTCCACGAACTCCGGACGGACCTGGACACCGGTGTTTGACTCGCAGCCGGTGGCCTCGATCGGCGCGATCGCGGTGGCGCCGTCGAATCCCAATATTGTCTACGTCGGTACGGGTGAAGCCGACATGCGCGACTCGATCTCGTTCGGCAATGGCGTTTACAAATCCGTTGATGCCGGAAAGACATGGAAACATCTTGGTCTCGAGAATACGCGGCAGATAGGCCGCATTCTAGTCGATCCCAGGAATCCAGACGTCGTGTTTGTCGCAGCATTGGGGCATGTCTATGGTTCGAGTCCTGACCGTGGGGTGTATCGTTCGCGCGACGGAGGCATCACGTGGCAGAAGGTTCTTTTTAAGAACAACGATGTCGGGGCCATTGATCTCGCGTTGGACCCAACCAATCCGCAAATAATCTACGCCGCTTTGTGGGCAGTGCGACGTCCACCATGGTTTATCTACGCGCCTGCGAATGGGCCTGGCAGCGGCCTTTTCAAATCAAACGACGGAGGGACAACATGGCAACCGCTCGGTAATGGCATTCCCACAGAAGGGCTCGGGCGCATCGGTATTGCGATCGCTCCGGCAAATAAGAATCGGATCTACGCGATCCTCGATGCGAAGGAAGGCGGCTTGTACTCGTCAAGCGATGCCGGAGCGACGTGGAGCAAGATTTCCGGCGACAATCGTATCTGGGGTCGAGGTTGGTATTTCAGCAAGGTTACAGTCGATCCAAAAAATGCGGACACTGTGTATGTGTCAAACACCTCAGTCTACAAGTCGACCGATGCCGGGAAGAAGTGGACCGCCATCAAGGGCGCCCCCGGCGGTGATGACTATCACTTGCTCTGGATCAATCCTGACGATCCGAAACGAATGATTGTCGCAAGTGATCAGGGAGCTGTGGTGAGTGAAGATGGAGCGGTGACGTGGAGTTCATGGTACAACCAGTCAACCGCTCAGCTTTATCATGTTGCGGCGGACAACCGTTTTCCTTATTGGGTTACTGGAGCGCAACAAGATAGCGGTGCGGTGGGGGTGCCTACCCAAAGTAACCATTCGGAGATCTCCAATCACGATTGGACCGCAGTTTGTGCGGGCGGCGAGGCTGGTTATACGGCTCCCGATCCGTTGCATCCTGAGATTCTCTTCGGCGATGCGGTTACACGGTGCAACGTCGTAACGGGCGCGATTAAAAACGTTTCCCCTGAAAAGGGAAACGAAAGTGTATTTCGCCATGCCTGGACCCAGCCACTCGTTTTTTCTCAGGCCGATCCGCATGCGCTCTACTTCGCCAATCAGTTTCTTTACAAGACGACCAATGGCGGAGAGAGTTGGACGCAGATCAGCCAGGATCTAACGCGAGAGGATCCAGGCGTACCGCCTAACCTGAATGAGTCGGCGGCGACTGACGCGCCCACAGACAAACGGCGAGGTGTGATTTATACGATTGCTCCCTCTCCCTTGAGGGCGCCGCTGATCTGGATCGGCACCGACGACGGCTACTTCCAACTAACAAACGACGATGGCAAGACTTGGCGGAACGTGACTCCACCCACAGTAACATCCTGGAGCAAGGTAGTTATGATGGATACTTCACACTTCGATGTGAATGAAGCTTACGCTGGGGTCGAACGCCATCAACTCGAAGATTACGAACCTTATATTTATCGCACCCGCGATGCAGGAAAAACGTGGCAGAAGATTACGAACGGTCTGCCGGGAAGCGTTTATGTGCAAACGGTCAAGGAAGATCCCAAACGCCGCGGCCTTCTTTTTGCCGGCACTGAGCTGGGAGTATACGTTTCGTTCGACGATGGGGATCATTGGGAGTCGCTGCAATTGAATCTGCCTCCGGTTTCCGCGCGCGATCTGGTTATTCATAAAGACGATTTGATCGTGGCTACACACGGCCGCGGTTTTTGGGTGCTCGACGATATCACTGCGCTGCGCCAGATTAACGACGAGGTGAAGGCCGCGAGCGCGTTCCTGTTTCGACCTGCCGATGCTATCAACATGCCTCAAGGCAGTGATAATGGCACGCCCCAGCCTCGTGATGAGTCGCTTGCAGAGAATCCTCCCTACGGCGCGATTATCGATTACTACCTGAAGACTGTCGCGTCTGGTCCAGTAGTGCTCGAAATACTCGATCCCTCAGGCGAAAGCATTCGCCGTTACTCGAGCGAGGACCGCACGCCGCCTGTCAATCCCGACACGCTTAACATCCCGGTCTTCTGGCGTCCTACTCCAGAACCTTTGTCGACTGCGGCTGGCATGCATCGGTGGGTCTGGGATCTGCGGCCGACACCGCCTGCTCCGCGTGCAGGTGGTCCAGGGGCAGGAAGTGGTGGTGGATTCGGTTTTCGGCAGCCGACGGTATTGCCAGGTAACTATTCGATAAAACTCACAGTTGGCGGTCAGAGTTACACTCAACCATTGGTCGTTAGAATGGATCCGCGTGCTAAGTGATCAACCCAAACAAGGCGAACCGCTGTCTTGAGTCGCTGGCTACTGTTGGTCTAACCGTACTTAATACTGAATTCTCGCTCAACTACAGAACAGGAAGCGGTAGCGACCTGGCCGTTTTGGTGCCACTCAACTAAAGCTTGTGTGTTGCGAAACGGCCAGGTCGCTACCGCTTCCTGTTCTGTAGTTGAGCGCAATTCCGCGTTGTAGATCACCTATCGATTCCGACCACAATAGAACGTTCCATTTTGCCGGGGTTGCGGGGTCGAGTGGCCCTATAAATGAGGCCCCGCTGGAGTGCATACGAAACTGGTGGGCTTCACTCAATCGTGAAATTGATCTGTTGAGATGCTCGGACTTTGTTGGCGCGATCGAAGGCGGTAACAATGAGGACGTAGCGACCGGCGGCCAGTTGATCGAGGGGAATCTCAGCCCAGTAAGGCAGACCTGGTTGATTGGCGATCGAGTTCGAAGTTCAACGGTACTCGCTACCGATTCCGCTAAGAGAGCACAACTCTTAGTTCGTATCTTGGCCGTTTTTGCTGGTTGAGTGCGGTCGCTATCGCTCCCGGTTCTGTAATGAGTGTTGGTTACTCGGTGATTCCCATCTGCCAGAGCATGAAGCTGTAGTCAAAAGCCGACTCGCGCAAGGCATCGTAACGGCCCGAGGAACCACCGTGGCCGGCACCAAAGTTTACTTTTAAGAGCAGCGGATTATTGTCGGTCTTCATGGCCCGCAGTTTAGCGACCAGCTTTGTGCCTTCCCAGTAAGGCACCTGGCTATCGTTGACTGAGACTTTGACGAGCATCGCAGGATAGTTTTTCTTGCCGACGTTATCGTAAGGCGAGTACTGCTTCATATATTCGAAAGCAGGCTTCTCGTTGGGATTACCCCATTCGATGTATTCGCTGGTAGTCAGTGGCAGCGAAGCGTCGAGCATTGTGTTGAGCACATCGACGAAAGGAACCTGCGCAACAACAGCTTTGAAAAGATCCGGTCGCATGTTGCTGACTGCCCCCATCAATAGACCCCCGGCGCTTCCGCCCTGGATAACGAGTCGATCGCTCGATGTGTATTTATTCTTCACGAGCGTGTCGCCGCAGGCGATGAAGTCAGTGAAGGTATTCATCTTGTTCATCATTCTGCCGGCCTGCCGCCACTCTTCGCCCAACTCACCTCCCCCGCGAATGTGAGCGATCACGTAAATAACACCGCGATCGAGCAGGCTCAACCTGCTAGCCGAAAAGTTTGGTGCGATCGAGATTCCATAAGAACCGTATGCGTAAAGAAGCAGCGGAGCGGAACCGTCACGTTTGACCCCTTTGCGATAAACCATCGACATCGGGATCCGTGTGCCGTCCGATGCGGTAGCAAACACTCGTTCAGACTTGTAGTTGGCTCTATCAAAACCTCCAGGGACCTCCGTCTGTTTCATCAGGGTGGTCTTGCCTGTATTCATGTCGTAATCGAAAACAGAGTTAGGCGTCACGAGGGAATTGTAGTTGTAACGCACCACCGTGGTATTGAACTCCCGGTTCGCGCCCAACCCGGCAGAGTAAACGGGCTCTGGGAATTCGATGTGCCTTCGCTTGTTGTTCTTGAAGTCGATTACCTCGAGCTGTTGCAAACCGTTCTCCCACTCGGAAAGCACGGCATGGTCTGCAAAAAGACTGATTGCCTCGACCTTTACTGCCGGTCTGTGTGAGACAAACTCCTTCCAGTTCTTTTCCGATGGATCTGTGACAGGTGCCGTAACGATGCGGAAGTTCCGCGCGCCTTTGTTCGTGCGAATGTAGAAGACGTTGCCGCGATGATCCACGTCGTATTCGTGATCGGGTTGTCGTGGCAGAACGATCTTCAGGTCAGCAGTCGGCTTATCGGCCGGCAGATAGCGAGACTCGGTAGATGTCTTGCTCGCGGCTTCGAGAAAAATCACGGCGTTGTCACGCGAACGCCCGACACCGATATCAAACAACTCATCTTTCTCTTCGTAGATGAGATCGCTTTGGTCCGTTCCCAGCACGTGACGGAAAAACTTATCGCTTCGCTTGGTGACCGCATCTTCCGTCACGTAGAACATTGTCTTGTTGTCAGTTGCCCAAACTACGTTGTCGACTCGTTCGATGCTTTCTGGAAAGAGTTGTCCGTTGCGCAAATCTTTGACGCGCAGGGTGTACTGGCGGTAACCGGTGTTGTCGGTCGAATAGGCCAGCAGATTGCCGTCGTCGCTCGGTGCGAACGCTCCAACGCTCATGAACTTCTGTCCTTTTGCCAACTCGTTTTGATCAAGAACAATTTCTTCCGGCGCTTCCAGATTGCCGCGCTTGCGGCAAAAGATGGGGTATTGTTTGCCCTCTTCGGTGCGCGTGTAATAGAAGAAATTCCCCCAGCGATAAGGGACGTTCACGTCTGTTTGTTTTATATGG
>Ga0137359_10003044_pt1 | contig 13518 bp, 16 predicted proteins | sample Mad1_40_16metaG_FD_108281 | JGI IMG/M metagenome (GOLD analysis project Ga0137359, IMG submission 108281) | Vadose zone soil microbial communities from Angelo Coast Range Reserve, California, USA - Mad1_40_16 metaG | ecosystem: Environmental > Terrestrial > Soil > Vadose zone | place: USA... | reverse complement strand
TGGCGTGCCTGCAACGCCGTTCGAGCGCGCTCGCCGCCTCGCGCGGCATGCAGGCGCCGCTTCGCCTGCTGGTGGTGCCGATGGACGCCGTCGGCGGGCGCGAGGCCGCGGTGTGGATCCTCGAGCCGCCGTCGCCGCGGCTGCCGGATCCGCGCATTCTCGGCGTGCTCTTCGGCCTCTCGCGTGCGGAGGCGCGGCTTGCGCTGCGGCTGCTTGCCGGCCTGACGCCCCAGGAGTGCGCGCGCCAGGCCGGCGTCGGCGTCGCCACCGTGCGCTCGCAGCTCCACAGCATGTTCGCGAAGACCGGCGCCCGGCGGCAGGCGGAGCTCGTCGTGCTGCTCGCGCGCGTGCCGGTGCTCGGCGCAGAAACAGTTCGGGGACGCAGCCCGAGCTGATTCGAGCTCGCGTCCCCGAGGAGAGAGAAAAACCGCTAGGCGCGCGCGCCCTGGCTCTGGTTGTGCTGGGCGCCGGGCTTGGTGACGCCTTTCACCGCCTTGCCGGCGGAGCGCGCTTCGTTCTGCGCCATGTCGCCGAGCGACACGATGCCGACGAGGCGCTTGTCCCGGTTCACCACCGGCAGCCGGCGCACCTGCTGCTCGCTCATGTTCTGCGCGACGTGCGCGAGGTCTTCATCTTCGTAGCAGTAGAGCACCTTCTCCGTGCCCTGCGCCACCGCGCGGATCGCGATGTCGCGGTCGGTAATCATTCCCACCAGCCGATCGTTGTCGCCCACCGGCATCGCGCCGGCGTCGATCTCGGCCATGATTTTCGCCACTTCCCGGATGCTCTGCCCGGGGCTCGCAACGCGCACTTCGCGCGTCATTGCTTCGCTGACTCGCCTTGGCACTCCTTCCTGGGATTAATCCCAGCGGGCACCAAGCAAGAGATAGACCGCAACCGTCAGCGCGCTGACAGTGATGGCGAGGCAGAAAGCGACCGCGATGGCGGTCGCAGGGATGATGAAAAACGCCGCCTGCGCGGCAAGCGCCTCGATGGGCGCGATGGCGAGGAAGAGGGTCGCAGCGATCGCGAGCCAGCGCCGGATATAAGGGAGCAGCACCCAGCGCATCGCGCGGTTGTACGAGAGCGCGCGCTCGCGTACCCGCGGCGGGCCCTTGGAAGCGTCCTTGAACAGCGCGAACGGATCGAGATACAGCAGAAACTGCTTCACGAGCGGCAGCGCGGCGCGCCGCTCGCGCAGGAGAAGTGCCTCTACATCCGCTTCGCGCATTCCCTAGTTTCGCCTCAACACGTCGCAGCCTGCAATCCGTACGCCTGAGCCATCGTGACGGACTGCACTGCGACAGTGCATCCGTCGCGCAGCTTCGCCAGAATCTGCACGCTCGAAGCCTGGGGACCCTGCTCTCCTTCTTCCGGACTGAAGCGCACCTCGGTTCCGACGCTGGGGCTCGCGAAATCATCGTGCAGGACACTGTTCCTGTGGAAGTAGAACTGCCGGTTGCCATCGAGCGTGCAGATGAAGCCGTAACCCGCGTCCTGGAACAGCTTCAGCTGCTTTTCGATCGCGCCGAACGCCTCGTTGATGATTGCGGGGAGCTGCGTCTGCTTGCACACCGCGAGATCATGCTGGCGCGGCAAGCGCACCTCGACCATCACGCTATAGCGGTTGCCTTGCGGTGCGAGCCCTGTTCGCGCGCCACGGTCACGTGGCAGCGCTTGATGTCGGGCGAGAATTTCTCCAGGTGGCCGAGGCGCCGCTGCAAACGACGTTCCTTAAGCGCAGCGGCCTGCTCCGGCCGGGCGATTCCGCAGCGCCCGCGCGCGCGGTATCCCAGGTCGAGACATGAGTTCGAAGCTCATTCCCCGCTCCGTCGCCCCCAATTGCGTACGACGTACAGAACTAGAGCGTCGGGTTGTCGCTCGCGAGGCCGAGCGCCACGCGGCCGTAGGTGGTGGCGGCGATGTCGGTGTTGAAGGAGAAGTGCTGCTTCACCGCGTGCGCATCGCGGAAGGCGCGCGGTATGGCGCCCGCTTCATAGAGCCCGCTCGCACCCGCGAGGCCGAACATCACGTCCACCGCGCGCACCGCCCAGTCGACCGCGTAGGCGCCTTCGAGCCGGTAGCGCGCCTTCGTGCGCATATCGGGCACCTCGCCAGCTTCGATCAACTGCTCGGCTTCGCGACAGTTCGCGAGCTGCACGAGGCGCGACGCACGCGCGTAGGCGCTCGCCTCGCCGAGCCGGATCTGCGTGCTCTGGATCTCGGCGACACGCGCGCCGGTCATCTTGCCGGTCCTGGGGCTGAATTCGTCGATCAGCGCTTCGGCGATGCCGAGCGGCACGCCGGAAAGCATGTAGGGAAAGAGCGCGAACACCGGCATCTGGAAGAGCGGCCCGGGGTTCGCCGCGCTTCCGGGTGTCGGCCCGCCCTTCGTATCGGCGACCGCGAGCGTGCGATGGTCGGGCACGAACTGCTCCTTCGCCTCGACGTCCTTGCTTCCGGTGCCGCGCAGGCCGCCCGCGTACCAGTTGTCGATGACCTGGTACTGCGTGCGCTGCAGGAGGAAGACGCGCGGCTCGGGCGGCGCGTTCTCGTCGAGCCAGGCGAGACCCGCGAGCATGTTCCACTGCGACGGATCGACGCCGCTCGAGAAGGGCCAGCGGCCCGAAATGATGTAGCCGCCTTCGACCTTGCGCGCCTTGCCCGCCGGGAAGACGAACGACGAGGCGATGAGCGCATCGCGCGACTCGTTCCAGATCTCGTCCTGCGCTTCGCGCGGGAACATGCCGAGCATCATGTGGTGCGCGGCGAAGTTCACCCAGTTCCACGCGGTCGACGCGCACGCGCGCGCGAGCAGCGCGCCGAAGGTTACGACCGCCGCGAACTCGAGCTCCGCGCCGCCCACGCGCCGCGGCTGATGGATGCGGAAGAGCTCCGCCTCGTGGAATTCGCGCAGCGTCTCATCCGGGAGGCGCCGCAGCTCCTCGCAGCGCGGCGCGCGCTCGCGGAGCCTGGGCAGCAGCGCCTCGGCGCGCGCCCAGAGCTCAGCGTACCGATCGGTACCAGTCAAGGATTTCGGCTCCGGTGGCGAGCCACACGCCCGGCCGGTGGACGATGTACTCGTAGAGACGCTCCAGATACGCGATGCGGTGCGGCACGCCGCTGATGTACGGATGCACGCTGATCGCCATCACGCGCGCGCTGGCCTCGCCCTCCTGGTGCAGGCGGTCGAAGTGGTCGATGCCGCGGCGCAGCCACTCCTCCGAGCTGTGATGCGCGATCAGCATCATCGCGATGTCGTTCATCTCGACCGTGTAAGGCACCGAGACGATCGGCCCGCTCGCCGTGTTGATGCTCACCGGCTGGTCATCGAGCACCCAGTCCGCGACGTACTCGATGCCCGCTTCGGCGAGCCAGTCGATCGTGTCGTAGGTCTCCGTCAGCCCCGGGCTCTCCCAGCCGCGCGGCGGCTTGCCGGTAAAGGTCTTTATTTCATCAATGGTCTGCCGGAGCGCCGCGCGCTGGTCTTCGAGATGATGCATCGGCCGCTGCACGTGGCCGTGCCCCATGAACTCCCAGCCCGCCTCGAGCGCCCCCTTCGCCACGCGCGGGCAGCTGCGGCTCACCGATCCGTTGAGCGCCAGCGTCGCCTTGACTTTGTGCTTCGCGAGCACCTCGTGGAAACGCCAATAGCCGACGCGCATGCCGTACTCGTGCCACGCCCAGTTCGGCAGGTCGGGAAGCAGCGGCTGGCCCGCGTTTCCACTTTGGGGCGGGGGCAGCACCGTGCGCGGCATCGGCCGCTCGATCGACCAGTCCTCGACGTTGACGATGGTCCACACCGCGACGCGCGCGCCACCCGGCAGCCTGAGCGGCGGCCGGTCGACGATGGCGGAATAGGGGACGCGCTCCTTGGGCAGTTTCATGTGCGCTGGCATCGTATCGGTGCCTGACCCCGATTTCCAGCGGCACTACTTCTACCGGCAGCGGCAGACCGCGCGCGCGAGCGGCTCGACCACCAACGCGAGCGACCCGGTGTCCGTAAGCGCGAAGGGCGAGACGGCCTGGGAGCGGCAGCAGCGCGAAAAGCGCGGCTAACGCCGCAACTACGAGCTGATGTAGGCGCGCAGCGCCTGCGCTTCCTGCGCGGTCTCCTCGAGCTTGACCTTCACCAGGTCGCCGATCGACACCAGCCCGACCAGCTTGCCCTCTGCCAGGATCGGCAAATGGCGGAAGCGCCGCTCGGTCATCAGCCCGAGCGCTTCGTCAACCGACATCGACAGATTGCCGAAGACGACGCTGCAGGTCATCCGCGATTCCACGGCCAGCGCGGCGAAGTCGCGGTCGCCCTCAGCATGCATGCGCACCAGATCGCGCTCGGTGAAGATGCCGACCGGACACCTCCCGGAATCAGGGACCACCACCGCGCCGACCTTCTCGACGTGCATGATGCGGATCGCGTCGGTGATGCTCGACTTCGACGACACTGTCACCACGCGCCGTCCCTTGCCCGCCAGTACCTCATCCAGGTTCATCAGCGTCCTCCGTGCTTTCGCAGTCCGGCTTATCTTACGCCCGCAGCCAGTTTTCGCCTTCCGCGTAAAGCCGATTTAGCGCTTCGCTTCCCGGCACCGGCAGATCGGGCGCGATGCGCGCCCCGCCCGCCGCTTGTAGATGAGCGAGGTGGCGATAGCCGACCGGATAGCGCGCCAGTTCCGCGGCATCCAGCACGATTCGCGCCGCGGGGTCGACCGGATCGAGCCGGTCCTTTTCGTAGATCATTTCGCGCCGCTGAATGCACCACGCGCCCGCGGCGCGCACGAAGCGATCGTACGAGCGACAGTAGCAGGTCACATCGACCTCGGCGCCCTGCAGCGTCCCGCGCACGAGCAGCACCAGCCGTGTCTCCGCGATCGCGCGATCGCCGTGCAGCTCCACCGCGCATGCGCCGACAAAGTGCTGCGAGCCGCCAAGCGGCCGCGACGCGATGCGGTCGACGAACTCGCGCGCCGGCCCGACGAACCAGGTCGTGTGCTGGATCGCGTCGCCGGTATAGAGCGCGCGCAGCTTTTCCCAGCGGCCGGTATCGCGCCACAGCGCCCAGTGCGTCACCGCAGCCACGATCGCTGCGTTGTCGCTGAGCTCGCGCGCCGTCATTCCGGTCGGATCCCCGCCTGGCGCAGGAACGCGGGCCATTTCTCCGCTTCGCGCTTGACGAACGCGCGCGCCGCCTCGAGCGACAGCGACATGATCCGCCAGCCGTTCGCTTCGAAGCGACGGCGCACCTCCGGCTCCGCGAGCGCTTTCGTAATGGCGCCGCGCAGGCGCTCGATCATCGCTGATGGCGTCTTCGCCGGCGAGAAGAGTCCGATCCAGCTATCCAGCACCAGCTCGCGCAGCCCTGCTTCGCTCGCCGTCGGCAAATCGGGCAGCAGCGCGTCGCGCGCTGACCCGGAGGTGCAGTACGGCTTCACGCGTCGATCGGCGATGAACGGCCGTGCCGTGGTCGTGTTGTCGAAGAAGAGATCGACGCGACCCGCCAGCAAGTCCAGATAGGCGGGTTGCGCGCCCTTGTAGGACACTTCCAGCAGATCGATGTCCGCGAAGCGCTTCAGCATCAGCGCGCTGATGTGCTGCCCGGTGCCGATGCCGGACGTCGCGATGCTGAGCTTGCCTGGATTCGCGCGCGCGTAGCCGACGAGCTCCTTGAGGCTCGCCGCCGGCAGGTCCTTGCGTCCGATCAGCGCATAGGTGAATGCGCCCACCATCGCCACCGGTGCGAAATCGCGCACCGGGTCATAGCGCACGTCCTTGTGCAGACCCGGATTGAACGCCATGTTGGCGAGGCCGCCGACGAGGAGCGTGTATCCATCCGGCGCGGCCGCCGCGACCGCCTGCGTGCCGACGAGCGTGCCGCCGCCCGCACGGTTCTCCACCACGAACGGCTGGCCGAGCTGGGGCGACAAGCGCTCGGCGAGCAGCCGCCCGATGACGTCGTAGCCACCGCCGGGCGTGCTCGGCACGACGATGTGCACCGGACGGCTCGGATATTCCTGCGCGACCGCTGCCGAGGCCGCGAGCGCAAGCGCCGCGAACCATTGCGACCCTGATCCCGAATTCAACTCAGTGCCTTGAGCCGCGGCATGACGCCGCGCGCGAAGCGCTCCATGTTGGCGCGCGTGAGGTCGGCGGGCAGCGTGCCGAACTGGCACAGGACGAGCAGGTTGCCGAAGCGCAGGTCGCGCCAGTAGCCCTCGAACGCGCGGACCACCGTCTCGGCGCTGCCGCAGACGAAGAGACCCAGCTCGAGCGCCTGCTCGAGCGTCACGTCACCGAACATCTGCGCCTTCGCCTTCATCACGTTCTTCAGCGATTCGCGCGAGGTGTAGCCCGGCGGCAGCAGCATTTCGAGTGGCATGCGCACGTAGACATTGCGGAACGCTTCGAAATGCTGCTTCGCTTCCGCGCGCGCCGATTGGTCAGTCTCGCCGACGTACACGGGCACGGCCCAGCCAAGCTGCCGGTCCTCGCACGAATAGCCGTAGTTGGTGCAGGTGTCTCGATACTGCTTGAGATAGCGCTGCACCACCTTCGCCGGGCTGAAGGTCTGCAGATAGGTGTAGCGCCGGTCGGGGTGCGAGGCCCAGTCGATCGTTTCCGTGCTGCCCTGCGACGGGATCCAGATCGGCGGGTGCGGCTTCTGGTACGGGCGCGGCCAGAGGTTCACGTACCGCACGCGATAGTGATGGCCGTGGAACGAGAACGGCCCGGGCTCGGTCCACGCGCGCACGATCAGGTCGTGCGCCTCGTGGAAGCGGTCATGCGAGAACGTCGGATTGACGCCGAAGGTGTGGTACTCGGCGCCGATGCCGCGCACGAAGCCGCTGATCAGCCGCCCGCCGCTGATGACGTCGATCATGGCGTGCTCTTCCGCCACCATCATCGGATGCGCGCGTAGCGGCAGCGCGCTTCCCAGTATTGCCAACTTACATTTCTTGGTGCGGCGGGCGAGCGCGGACGCGGTCACGATGGGCGATGGCATGAGCCCGTACGCGGTCTGGTGGTGCTCGTTGACCGCGAGCACATCGAAGCCGAGCTGCTCGCCGTACTCCAGCTCGTCGAGATAGCGGTTGTAGAGCCGGTGGCCCTTCTCCGGATCGAAATTGCGATTGGGGAGCGTCACCCACACGGTGCCGTTCTTGCGTCCCTCGGCAAGGTCGAGGTCGGCATACGGCATCAGGTGGAAAAGCACTATCTGCATGCGAAGCGCACCACGAGATCGCAGAACTCGTCCGCCTTTTCCACCTGCGGCAGATGGCCGCAGCGCTCGAAGATCTTGAGCTCCGCCCGCGGCAGAAGGCGTTTCAGCTCATGCGCGATGCCGACCGGCAGCAGGCGGTCTTCCTTGCCCCATACGATCGCGACCGGCACGTCGATGCGATGGAGCCACTTCGGCAGCATCGGATCGTGCAGCCGCGGCTCCCACGCGAGGCGCGCGGTGGTATGCCTGTTCTTCAGTCCCAGGTCGATCGCTTCCGGCGTGACGGGAATCGCGAGGCGCTCTTCCGCGTAGCGCGGGTCGTGGAAGAGCTGCCGGACCGTGTCCTCGGGCGAGAGCAGGAAGATGTCGGCCGGCTCGGCGCCCGGCGCGGCGATGCCGGCGGGGCTGACGAGAACGAGCGACGCGATGCGCGCGGTGTTGCGCACCGCGATCTCCATCGCCATCCAGCCGCCCATCGAATTGCCCACGAGCACGACGCGCTCGAGCTTCAGGTGGGCGAGAAAATCCAGGTAGAAGTAAGCGATGTCGTGGATGTTCTCCAGCCACTCCGGCTCGTCCGACTGCCCGTATCCCGGATGGTCCGGCACGATGACGTCGAAGCGCTGCGCGAGCTGCTCCATGAAAGGCAGCACCAGCGGCATCCCGCCCGCGCCGTGCAGGAAGACGAGGGGCTCGCCTTTGCCGCCGCGGCGGTAGTGCGTGCGGCAGCCGTAGAGCTCGAGGTAGTGATCAGTGAACGGCATGGGCCAGCCGCCGGCCGGCGACGCCGGACTCAGAAATGACTGCAGGGATCTCGGCAAAGTTCATCGGCGCCATCACGTGCGCGCCTGCGACGCCGGGAATCTCGGCGAGCTCGCGCAGCACCTCGATGCAGATCTTGCGTCCCTCGAGCTTCGGCTCGGCGGCGCGCTCGAGGCGCTCGATATAGGCGTCGGGAATGATCGTGCCGTAGAGCTTCTCGCGCATCCAGCGCGCCGAGCGCGCCGACGGAATCGGCGCGACGCCGATCAGCATCGGCACGCGCACACCAGCGTCAGTGATGCGCTGCATGTAGCGGCGCACAACGCCAACATCCATGCAGAACTGCGACTGCACGAAATCCGCGCCCGCTTCGATCTTCGCCTTCAGGCCTTTCGGCTCCCAGCCGGGCGGCGGATCGATCGGCACGTCTGCGGCGCCGAGCACCAGCCTGAGTTGCGGGCCCTCGATCTTTGTCCCGGTAGGCAAGGCATTTTCCGTGCGCATGCGATGCACCATCGCGAGTAGCGTGCGGCTGTCCAGGTCGTAAACTGGCTTCGTGTCGGGCTGGTCGCCCGCTTTCGGATCGTCGCCGCCGAGAACCAGGATGTTGCGGATGCCAAGCGACGCCGCGCCGAGGATATCGCCCTGCAGCGCAAGTCGGTTGCGGTCGCGGCAGGTCATCTGGAAGATCGGCTCGATGCCGCTTTGCACCAGGTAGTGCGCTGTCGCCAGGCTGGAGAGATGTACTTTGGCGCCGGCGCCGTCGGTGACATTGACGGCGGTCGCCAGCCCCTTCAGCGGCATGGCCCGACGCAGGAATTCCGCCGGGTCGGTGGAGACCGGCGGCGTGATCTCCGCCGTGATGACGAACTGCCCGCTACGCAGACGCGCCTGGAGCTCGCTTGCCGCGCGCCGCTCGGGAACCATAGGCGCGCGATCTTAGCACTGGGTTTTGCCCAGCCGGAACGGTCAGTAGGTCTTGTACTGCAGGTATTTTCCGGTCATCACGATTTTCACGCGGTCGCCCTTCTCGTGCGGCTCGCGCGTGAGGTCCATGTCGAAGTCGATCGCGCTCATGATGCCGTCGCCGAACTCCTCGTGGATGAGCTCCTTGATAGTGGTGCCGTACACGTGCACGAGCTCGTAGAGGCGATAAATCAACGGATCGGTGGGCACGGCGGTAGGCAGCGAACCCTTGTACGGCACGGTCTGCAGCAGGAACACGGCCTCTTCAGGCAGCTCGAAGATCCTGGCGACCGCCTCGGCCTGCTTCTTGGTCATCTGCATCTGGCCGAGGCACGCGGCAGTGGTCCATTCCTTCGATTGCCCGACCTTCTTCGCGACGTCGGCCCACTTGATGCCTTTCGTGATCTTGCGGAACGCGATGAGATCGGTGACGTCCTGGCGTTTCATCAGTTTGGCGAGGCTGACGAACGCTGATTCCGGTTCACGTTTCATGCGGTGCTCCTCCTTCAGTGTCTGAGGTTGACGATCTTCGCGGAAATCGGTGCCTGACCCCGATTTCCCAGCTCGCCGCTCTGGTAGCGCTTGGAGCGGTTGACCAGAAAATCGACGAGGTGGTTGCGCACCCGGTAGTACTGCGGATCATGGTGGATCGAGTGGCGATCGCGCGGCTTCGGCAGCGGGTTCTCGACGATCTCGGCGACGCAGGCGCCGGGGCCGTTGCTCATCAGCAGGATGCGATCGGCAAGCAGGATCGCCTCGTCCACGTCGTGCGTGATCATGAAAACCGTCTGGCGCGTCGCCTCGCAAATGCGCAGCAGCTCGTCCTGGATGGTGCCGCGCGTGAGCGCGTCGAGCGCGCCGAAAGGCTCATCGAGGAGCAGCATCTTGGGCTGGATCGCGAATGCGCGTGCGATGCCCACGCGCTGCTTCATGCCGCCCGAGAGCTCGGCCGGCTTCTTGTGCTCGGCGCCCGTCAGGCCGACCATGTCGATGAACTTCTGGCAGTGCGTCTGTACCTGGATGTGGTTCCAGTTCGGCCAGCGGCTCCTGACTGCGAAGGCGATGTTGCCCATCGCCGTGAGCCATGGCATGAGCGCATGACCCTGGAACACCACGCCGCGCTCGAGCGACGGGCCCGCCACCTCGCGGTTGTCCATGATCACCGTTCCCGCCGACGCCGTGTCGAGCCCGGCGAGGATGTTGAGGATGGTGGTCTTGCCGCAGCCCGAGTGGCCGATGATGCAGACGAACTCGCCCTTCTCGATCGTGAAGCTGACCCGCTCGAACACCGTGGTGGCGCCGTAGCGCCTGGCGAGCTCCTGCACCTGCAGGAAGCTCATTCGACGTAGGTGACCGCCGCCTGCAGACGGCCGATCAGGAAGTCGAGCACCATGCCGACCACGCCGATGACGAGGATCGCGAAGATCACGTTCGTGAGGTTCAGGTTGTTCCACTCGTTCCAGACGAAGTAGCCGATGCCGGTGCCACCGACCAGCATCTCGGCGGCGACGATCACGAGCCAGGCGATGCCGATCGAGATGCGCATGCCGGTGAGGATCGTCGGCGCCGCGGCCGGCAGGATGACGGCGAACGCCTTGCGGAGCGGTCTCACTTCCAGGGTCCGCGCCACATTGAGCCAGTCGCGGCGCACCGAGGCGACGCCGAACGCGGTGTTGATGAGCATCGGCCAGACCGAGCAGATGAAGATGACGAACACGCCCGAGATCGAGCTGTCCCTGATCGTGTAGAGCGCGATCGGCATCCAGGCGAGCGGCGAGATGGGCTTCAGGAGCTGGATGTAGGGGTTCAGTGCCCGGTACAGGAGCGGCGACATGCCGATCAGGAAGCCGAGCGGCACCGCGAAAAGAATGGCAAGCGCGTAGCCGGCGCCGACGCGGGCAAGCGAATGGCCGAGTTGGATGCCGATGCCCTTGTCGTTCGCGCCGCGGTCATAGAACGGATCCGTGAGCTGCACCGCCGCGGCCTCGCCGAGCTGCGCGAGCGTCGGGAAGCCTTCCGCCTGCTTCGCGCCCTTGCCGAGCAGTTTCGCGTACTCGTCGACTGGCGCCTGGCTCTGTGCCTTGGGCACCGTGGCGACATGCCATATCGCGAGGAAGATGCCCAGGAACAAGAGCGAAAGCAGGGCGGCTGCAAGCGACAGGGCTTTGCCGCTCATACCGCTTTCTTAACGGCGAAGCTTGCAAGGTATTTCTCGGGCTCGCTCGGATCGAACTCCTTGCCCATGATTCTTACCCTGGCGTAGCTCGACGCCGGCGCTTTCATTTCGAGCTCGGCCATGTACTTCCTCGCGTCGGTAACGAGAAATACCTGCTCGGCAATCTGCTGGTAGTTCACGTCGCCTTTGACGTAGCCCCAGCGCTTCATCTGCGTGAGGATCCACACGGCCATCGACTGCCAGGGGAACGGATCGAAGTCGGCGCGGTCCGGCACGTTCTTGACGTTGCCGAGGCCGTCCGCGAATTTGCCGGTCAGTACCTGCTCGACGACCGTCTCCGGCTGGTTGAGATAGTTCGGCGGCGAGATCACTTTCGCGATGAGCGGACGGTTGCGCGGCTCGCGCGCCATGCGCGCCGCGCTCAGCACCGCGCGGAACAGCGCGGCGAAGGTGTTGGGGTTCTCCTTGATGAACGCCTCGGAAGTGCCGAACGCGCAGCACGGATGCCCGTTCCAGAGCTCCTTCGACAGCAGGTGGATGAAGCCGACCTCATCGTATACCGCGCGCTGGTTGAAGGGGTCGGGCCCCAGGTAGCCGTCGATGTTTCCGGCGCGCAGGTTCGCCACCATCTCCGGCGGCGGCGTGACGCGGATCTGGATGTCGGTGTCCGGATCGAGGCCGTGCTCGGCGACGTAGTAGCGCAGCAGGAAGTTGTGCATCGAGTAGTCGAAGGGCACGGCGAAGCGGAAGCCCTTCCATTCCTTCGGATCGCGCTTGTCCTTGTGCTTCACGTGCAGCGTAATCGCCTGGCCGTTGATGTTCTGCACGGTCATCACGCGCATCGGCTGCTGCGCCGAGCCAAGGCCCATGGAGATCGCGAGCGGCATCGGCGAGAGGAAATGCGAGGCGTCGTGCTCCTTGTTCAGCATCTTGTCGCGGATCAGCGCCCAGCCCGCGGTCTTGATGAGCGATACCTTCAGGCCCTGCTCGCGGTAGAAGCCGAGGGGATCGGCCATGATGAGCGGCGTGGCGCAGGTGATCGGGATGAAGCCGATCTTGAGCTCGGCCCTTTCGGGTTTCGCCTTTTGCTGCGCCATCGCCGTGAGCGCGCCCAAGGGAAAGAACGAGGCGAGCGCGGCGCCGGCGCTCGACACGCCCACGGCGCGCAGGAACTTCCTTCTGCGGTCGCCTTGCGGTACGAGCGCGCGAAGCACCGCCGTTTCGAGGATGCGCTGCTCGTCGAGGTCGTGCGACATGGAATCTCCCTGCGCCATATCGGGCACCCGCGATATGCAGCAACCATGCCAAAGCGTTTCGGCCGCTTTGCCCGCAAATGCACCACGCGCCGGCACGCCCCTGGTGCGGGTACGGCATGCGCGCACCGGGATGGCGCACCGCTAGACTTAGCTGCATGCCTGAGCTGCCCGACGTCACGGTCTATATCGAGGCGCTGGAGAGCCGCGTGCGCGGCAAGCGCCTGGAGCGCGTGAAGCTCCTCAATCCGTTCATCCTGCGCACGGCCGTGCCGCCGATCAGCCAGGCGGAGGGCAAGCGCGTCACCGGGATCCGGCGTGTCGGCAAGCGCATCGTGCTCGAGCTGGAAGGACCGCTGTACCTCGTGCTGCACCTGATGATCGCCGGCCGGCTGCGCTGGCTACAGGACAAGAAGCCGCCAGGCCGCATCACGCTCGCGCTCCTCGAGTTCGAGCACGGCACGCTCGCCTTCACCGAAGCCGGCACCAAGCGGCGGGCTTCGCTCCACCTCCTGAGCAGGCTCGACGGCCTCGATCCGGGGGGTGCCGAAGTCTTCGCGATCGACGAGGCCGAGTTCGCCGGGCGCCTGCGGCGCGAGAACCATACGCTCAAGCGCGCGCTGACCGATCCGCGGCTCTTTTCAGGCATCGGCAACGCATACTCCGACGAGATCCTGCACCGCGCGAAGCTCTCGCCCATCGCCATGACCGCCAAGCTGACCGATGAGGAAGCGCGCCGGCTATACGAAGCGACCCGCGCGACGCTCGCCGATTGGACGGCGCGGCTGCGCGCCGACGCGGCGGGCGGCTTTCCCGAGAAGGTCACCGCCTTTCGCGACGGCATGGCGGTGCATGGCCGCTACGGCAAGCCGTGCCCGGTGTGCGGCGCCCCGGTGCAGCGTATCGTCTTCGCGGAGAACGAAACGAACTACTGCCCGCGCTGTCAGACCGGCGGCAGAATACTGGCAGACCGGGCGCTGTCGCGGCTGCTCAAGAAGAGCTGGCCGCGCACGCTCGAGGAACTGGAGACATGACGACGAACCGCCGAAGCATCCTTACCTTCCTCGGCCTCGGGGCCGCCGCGGCGCCGGCGCTTGCGCAGCAGAAAAAGCCTGCCGCCAAGCATCGCGTCATCTTCC
>Ga0137359_10003040_pt1 | contig 13530 bp, 11 predicted proteins | sample Mad1_40_16metaG_FD_108281 | JGI IMG/M metagenome (GOLD analysis project Ga0137359, IMG submission 108281) | Vadose zone soil microbial communities from Angelo Coast Range Reserve, California, USA - Mad1_40_16 metaG | ecosystem: Environmental > Terrestrial > Soil > Vadose zone | place: USA... | reverse complement strand
TCGAGGCCCCACGACTTCTTCCAGCTAGACCGGCTCGAGGTACTAGTAGACCCTGTTAATAAAGGAGGTTGAAATGGCGTTTGGCGCTTCTGGGCAACAAATGTGGAGTTCCCATGCGATTGGCCACGCCGTGGAGTCTCGTCTAAAGTGTTGCGTGAATGGGGACGGAAGGGGGAACCAGTGCGCTGTGCTTCGCTTTCCGATTGCTCATAAAATGAACCGCGCCTAGAGGAAGGTAACGAATGGACGGAAGATGTAGTAGAGTTAGAGCGCAGGTGCGGTGCCCGTGGCGCGCTTTGAGCCGGTGAGCGCACCACCCGCGTCGAGGAACCAGAGCCCGCCCTACGATGGTATGGCGACGCAGCCCGTGCAAGCTGAAGGGAACCTGCTGAACTCGCAGAGGGTGATTTACGATGCCTATGTTTTCCAATGGTGAAACTATGCACAGATGATGGACGGGATGAGTTGTATTCCCCACGCTCCGAGTTAGGCGTCCTGCTGCCAAAGGAACGGCGGGAAGGGTCACTTCGTTGTCTTGTCATTGCAACCATATGCTCAAAGGTAGGTTGTGGTGACTCAACGGTGACTTGTGCCATGGAGGCTGTAGACGAACGTCGAGAATTGACACTGCTGGATCGGCGAGACGATATGGAGGGACCCATTGCGCGATGGCCCTTGCGAGAGGTTCCCCCACTACCGCTGGTTCGTCGCTTCGCCTTGACGGAATTGCGACCTGCACCAGAAGGTGGTGGCGTGCGTGTTTCCATCCCGTGCGGCGTATATGGTACGTTGACACTTCCCTTAGCAGTAGACTTGCGTTTGCTTCTTCGATCTTCGTTGAACCACATCCGGAACGCAGTGAGCAGACTCGCACGGTTTCGGTGTTGACCCCCTTCCTTTGGAGATATTTGAGGCAAGGACGTGAGGGTGTCTCCGGGCGACGGGGTAGGCGAAATTTCTGGGGCTGCGTTGTTCACAACAACTTCCTGGTCTAGATTCGGCACACCAGGGACAGGGGTGTCCCGCGAGGGAGGCGACCTAACAAGCTTCCCCGACCCACCGTGCAAGTGTCGAGGTTCGTCACCAGGCGTACCGCGTTTCTCGCTATCTTTCTCCTTCGACTTTTCATCCTTCACAACCTCCGTAGATTTCTTCCGAACTAACCCAGCAGCCTCGAGGGCTGTGGTGGCCCGTTGCATGATGCTGACACTACCAGAACGCATCTTGCCTTCCCGCTTTCCTTTCGAGCCTTCCTTGTCTCTCTCCCTGTCTTTCTCCTTGACATTTCCACTGGGAGTTGACGGGTAAGATTTCGATTGCGAATCAGTACTAGATGAGGTAGGTGACAGGAGTGTATGGCTCGGCGAGGCAACACGAGGAGGTGTCTTTGCAGCGGCACGGGAATCACGGGAAGATGTCGGTGTTGGAGGAATAAAAGCCAATTCTGGCGCGGAGGGAGCTGAGAGCAAAGTGTTTGGCTTCGCTTGGACAGTCGAAGGGGTTTCGGGATTGTGAGTCCCACTGCCTGAAGGGCGCTTTCCCTCGACGCTCCCACGAGCTTCTGCATCTAGCTCTCGTACCTCATGTTTTGGGAGAGAATTTTCTGAGTGAGAGCTTGCCTCCTCCATCGCCTTCTGTTCAACACGGCGCATGAGCATCCACCACATGGCGCTAGCCGCGTCACAAGCATCGCTCAAGACAGAGTGTACCATTTGGCCAGTATCAAACCCGAGAGTGCTCAGATTATTGAGCAATTCACGCTCAGGTTTTGTCCCGAATATGATTGGGGCTGGGGCGCTTAGAAGAGACACAAAATCTTGAGGTGGAAATGAAGTCAGTGACTTTTCACCTGTGGGTGATGATGGGTTGGAGAGATTTGAAGATACAGAGCGTCTCTTCGTTCGTACAGGAGTGCGCATGGGAAAGAAAGGGAGTTCCTTAGTCTTGGGAGGGTGAGATTCAGAGGAGGGCCAAGGCGTGGGATGGGAGACTTCCTCTTCCATTACCGTCTCCGGGTGTAGTTGCTTCATGCCTTCGATTTTGACTGCCTTGCGTATAGTAGCCTGACTCGGGTAGCGGTGCATACGTGGATTTTCATCGGAGACAGATTCGTGAGAAATGTCATCCGGTGTTGTTGCTGAAGACCCATCGAGCTCTGATGACGCGGAACGAAATGAAGAATCCGACGTCGCGGATGATTCCGATGCTGTAGCAGAAACTTGGGCTTGAATGGGCTGTGGGACGACAATACGACTTGGGGTGTCACCGCCAGAATCAGACGAGGATGTAAACCAGCAGTGAGCAAGGATCTGGGAAATTGTGATTCGCTTAATGGGGTCCTTCTGTAGGATTTTGTGGATTAAATCACGTATGTCTGGTAAAAGATCAGAAAAAGGTTATGGGCGAGGGGGAGAACGGACCATTTGAAAGCCACTCAGGATCCTCGTAGTCCCCCTTGATGACCATTTGCCTCATAATGGACTCATCGTCATCATCGAAGGGCAGTCCTCCTGTTACAAGACAATACAGTATGACACCGAGAGACCACACATCCACCTCTGAGCAGAGGTCAGCGCAGCCGCCTGCAGAGGAAAAGACAGATTACCTGGTCCCAGGTACTTCTTCCCCTCCAACATTTCTGGTGCAGCGTAACCTGTCGTACCGCAGTATGTTTCCAAATACGTTCCTCTATCAAACTCGCGCGTGAAACCAAAGTCACCAAGCTTAACGCGACACCGTTCGTCGAGTAGCACGTTCTCCAGCTTCAAATCACGATGTACAATGCCCTTGTCGTGCAAATAGTTGACTGCCAAGCATAATTGGCCAAAGATTTGGCGAGTCTCCTCTTCCGAAATCCTGCCTTTCTCCGTAAGGTAATCGAACAGTTCTCCTCCCGAACAAAGCTCGGTGACGAGCCATATAGAATTTTCAGTGGCAATAACTTCGTACAGCTGAGTAATGTGAGGATGATGAAGCTGTCGATGGTGGTGAATTTCTCTTGTTAGAGTAGCAGAGAGGGCCTTGGGTATTTGCTTGATGGCAACACGAGAAGTGGTTAGTCGATGAGTGCCCAGACGCACTTTTCCATACGTGCCTAGGAAGAGGAGACGGTTCAAGAGAGAAGAAGGAAAAGGGGGAAATAAATACCTTCGCCTATAACCTTGCCAAGTGTGTAATTTCCTACGACTTTGACCTTTGTAGAGGAAAGTTCCTTGCCGAGTTCATTGTAGGCAGAAGCGAGGTGAGCCTTCTGATTCTGTGCAACAGAGGCAGCGTGTTTGTGTGAAGGCTTGGGCATGATGGCATGTAGAGAGATAGAAAAGAGCGTGATGTGTGGACTGTGGACTATAGGGATGTCAGATGAGATAACCAACCGGGCGAGGACGTGTGACGGCGCTCGTTGAAAGCTATTGCTGACCCCGTCTGTGTCTCTGCCCTACCTCATATACTGTCTCTGTCTCTGCGGAATATATGCAAACATACGACGACTCAGACCTAAGGCATGTCGCTTTAACCCCTTCCCAGCCAGAATTAGTTGCGCCCGCCCGAATGACCACCCACATCTATCCTGATTAATTTAGACGCCGATCGGAGATACCCGGTACCCGGTCCATTGACTCTGGTAGGTAAATCACAGCACACACAATCCCGCTCAACCGCAAATCCCTCAAGGTGAGCCCGCCTATTCATCTTCAGAGTGCAACGAGTACACATTCCCTTCTCTCGTCATCTCATGGATTTCGTTTTTTCTGCACTCCATATGGATGGATGCTTTACACCAACCCGGGATGTCGAAGTGTTGTGACTAACGACTGATGCATCCTTTGGGTCTTGTATCACCTTTCAGATGGTACGTTTAGGACATCTTGCACGACACTTTTATTGCTAATGCTATTCCGTGTGTATAGAAACTCGAGATCGACTCATTCTCTGGCTACAAGGTATATCCAAGCAGAGGCCGCTTGTTCGTCCGTGGTGATAGCAAAGTCTGTCTTGAATTCCAGACATCAGTCTACGTGGTCTCTGAATCCAAAATCTGTACAGATCTTTCGCTTTGGCACGTCGAAGAATGAATCGTTGTTTTTGCAGCGAAAGAACCCACGGAAGATCTCATGGACTGTCCATTACCGTCGCATGCATAAGAAGGGTATCACTGAGGAGATTGCGAAGAAACGGTCACGTAAAACTGTAAAGCACCAGCGTGGCATTGTCGGCGCCGACCTAGCAACCATTGCTTCCAAACGCAATCAAAGCACACAGGTTCGGACGCAGCAACGACTCGCAGCGATTTCCAAGGCAAAGGCCGAAAAGAAGGAGAAAGAGGCGAAAAAGCCCAAGGTCTGCTTACCCATATCATCACGTTGCCCTTTGTCGCTGAATCGGGTTCCCTGTTGGTAGGCGCAACGTCCGACTGCTCTTGCAGCCAACCTCAAGAATATCTCGAAGCAGCAGGCAAAGGGTGGACGAGGGGGTCGTTAAACTCCCATATGTTGCATGGCACATGTATCATGATTATGCGTGCGATTATCTTTTGTTACAGAGATACTCGCGTGCCGTTTCAGTTTCAGTACTACCAATATTGCATTATTCACTGAACTGTATTGATATCTGTGGCGGTGCAGCAACTCGGATGACTCGGATGAGTGATGAGTGAGATACCAGTAGTTCGGGTTGACGGGTGTCAACCGGCCAAAGCCGGGCTGTATTCCCGTGTTTTGTAACTGCGGCTGGCGGTGTGCCTCAGTCATCTCCTCAAGCAACCCACCCGAACTTGCCACCCGAACTTGCACTCACACCCACGGTGAGCTCCACGTCTCCTCTCATCTCAATTCAACACCTCTCATAAAATACAAAAACTACTTGTCTTTCATTTAGCCCTTTCTTTATCCAGGACCATACGACGACCCTATGTGAGCTTACGCGTAACTTCCTCGGTCGTCGTCTCATGTTTTCACGTTTCACACTTCCATACTCGACTGCATAACCCAGGTCTGAACCTTATGACCCTTATCTTCCCCGTGGTGGCTCATCAGCCAACGCCGCTACTGCCGACGGAAGCTCTGGAGGGAACCCCAAGACCGCTCGCATTCAGGCCCAAATCGATGACACCGTCAACATCATGCGGGATAATATCACCAAGGTTGTCGAGCGTCAGGAGCGACTTGACTCTCTGCAAGATAAAACAGGTCGGCTTCTTTTGTGATTTCTTTGCCAGCCACTCCCCTACTCTACCATCCCTATGTCAGAACGTAATCGCTCTCGATGCAGATACTCATGAACTACTCTTTGTTCTTTCAGACAATCTAGCTGTTTCAGCTCAAGGCTTTCGTCGCAATGCGAATCGAGTCCGGAAGGTATGTTTGGTTTTCGCTCTTTCACTGGCTATAGCTGAATAAACTTGTCAGAACATGTGGTAAGTTTCAATCGTAAAATATGACTACCAACCTAATGACAAGCTTTTCAACACTTAAGGTGGAAAGATATGAAGGTGTGTGCCCTTCTTTTCTTCTCGTGTTGTGAATTGCAACTTTTCTATTATAGATGCGCATTATCATCGGAGTTGCCGTCCTTGTCATCATCGCCATTATTGTCGTATCGATCGTAAAGGCAACACACTAGTTATGCTTAAATCTGTTATCCTCTTAATGCCCCCTACTGTGTCCGACTGTTTGTTGTTGTACGTATGTTGATACTCGCGTCCTTATTTCGACTGTTCATCTTCTTTCGAGAGCCAAATACGAACTTTCGATTTTTATGAGGACTGGGACGTTCGTTCATGTTTTGGGGAAGCGACTTTATTTCTATAAACTCTATTTATGATACAGGACTTCACTCGTCCACCGGTTTCCGATCTCTGGAGACGGTCTTGACTGAATCAGACTTCACCTCGTTTCATGGTCGGCCACTAGCATGATTACGTATGCCATGTTCACTTTCGCGTATGAGGCACGTGAGGATCAGAGACTTTTTTCGGTTTCGGGCGCACATAGTAGTCAATGCAAAAGTCATGCCTCCTTGATGCTCCTTGATGCACAACTCAGTTTTTCATGGCGAAGTGCTCAAGTCCGTCTGCCCGGTCATATAGTCTGAAGGAGGACAAGACCCAACACTTTGACGGTCTTTCTTTCGTTTCCTCGTCGTGCTGCTGGATGTATGTTATGTATGTTTCGCTCCTTCTCGGCATCGCTGTCCATTCTAAAATCGACCCTGAACTGGCATCTTTCTTTACCCCCATCCCATGTGTTTATCAACACGCAAGCTATCCCTCCCCCTCATGTTTTCAGGGCGGCCAACGACTCATCGATGCGCTATTTCGTCTTACAGGGGTTAAGAACCGGCGACAGCTTTCGTCAAACTCACATCGTCCCTGTCTATCACATCATCGTTGCCGAAACCGTGTCGTCGGTCATCCCCCGGAAAACCACGTTTGATGTCTACACATCTAAGGTATTTCAAGCTTCAAGTTCCAAAATAGAATAATGACAATCCTCATTTAGGCATGATCACGGTTTCGAGGGACCGGTTCTCTTTCTTTCTTGCCTTTGGCAGTAAACCATGTTCCTCCCATTTGGAGCATTACGGATCTCGAAGCTCTGCTGTCGCCTGATCTGGTCTTCCCTTTCAAACCCGTCGCGTGGCGTTTACTCAATTTGTCTTCATCCTTCCAATTGCCAACCCTTGTCCGGTTGTAGCCGTTCACAATTCCGCTGGTAATCACTGCCCTGTGGTGGATGTCTTGTTATCTTAGATCATTTACATGCGTGGATCGGATCTCCATAGGGAACCTGAATATCATCCCGCGTAACGCCGTCCCTCCATTTGATAACCTCTATTGTGGAATGTCTCTTGCCTTACATTCACTTTTCCTTTAGGGTGTAATCTGTTTCCAGTCCACGATTTATCGCGAAAGACGGCGTAGTCTGGTGGATTGCTCCTATCATAAACCCTGCCATGTGCAGGTGAGCGAAACTTCCAACTGGACACAGTTATCGCGCAAGCCGGCCGGCGTGCTTGTGACCATAGCGATTCAACGTCACAATCACGTTTTCTCCCGATCTATATTTACGGCACTTCGTGGGTGTTTTGTCACATACACCCTCACACAGCGTCCATCGTCTTCACTTATCATCCGGCATTTAATCATTTCTTGGTCACCTCGTAATCAAAGACATATTCTGTCCTCTCGTTTACAGTATAGTATCTCATTCTCCACAAACGTCCGTTCACAAACCCACAAGCCACTTCGAGCTTCTTTCACGAACTGCCTCATTGATTCATTCGTCGTGGTATCTCCATTTTTACTCGAATGGGTGTACAGTTTTGGCTCATTTCCCAATTATGATATTTCTCATTGACACCACTCCCATTTTGTCCTGTGTCTTGTTTTCATGTATCAAAGGCCTACGACGTTGGCCACTCGACTGGTGAGTATAATGAGCACGTGCTCACCAGTGTCCTTTGCGTGGGCCAGTGTTCCCGACCTAATGCGCCAACGTCCATTGTTCGGTGCGTCGTACCTGGTGAACACGTTCTACGTTTAGTTTTAAGCTTCTAGCAAATTTCACATAGCCTATGGAGATCACATTGATGAACTGATGTATTGGATCCTAGTTGATAAAATGTATGAAATTCGCCCAAATGTCGATTGAATATATGTTACTGGATCTTGGTACATAGTGGAGCAGTTGCTGGAGTTTAGGTGCGTATGTGGATAGTTGTTTTGGGTGTCTCGGACTCTCGCGCTGATACGGATAATAGGGTGATGGTTCACACGTTCACGGGGCGAGACGATTGAGCGTCATCTCATACCCCCTCCGTATTTATTCCTACACTACGCCCTTCTTTGTACCTCCCGCATACTCGATATACCTTGTCCCCAAACTCGCGCTTGATCCTACATAATTCCAGCAGCAGTCTCATTGTCAACATCGAACCGATCGCCTAACACAGAAAGGATATGGCGGTACATTTCTATGCGGTCGCATGAGCAGGCTGGAGCGGGCGGTTGGAGAAAACAATTTAGTGCTGAGCGACTAGCGATTGAATGAAACATGCGGTCACTGACCGGATTTACGCCCAACACCGTAGCAAGACTGTTGAACTCTTGCGCGGTAGGACTAACCTTGGCACTGCAGACTGCAAGATGTGAACGAGTGATTGTTCATTGAAAATGTCGAGCTTACTATCCGCGACACGTTTCTCAGAAGAGCCGACACTCTGGGCGAGCTGGGCGTGTGTTATTCCTAGAAAAGATAAAGTCAACCAGCTATAACGCATGAGGATTGGGCAAGCGACAACCTTTTTCTTTGATCCTGTTATTCAGTGCAGTGCAAGGTGAAGACATAGTGTATGGGTGCAACGGTGTGTGGGCTTTGTAGTGTGGGTACAAAGGTAAGATCGATAAGTGTTGCTTCTGCGCCCGCAACGGCCTGATATATGGTATCTGTGTCACGCCATCGTCACGATTGTGACAAGGTGTCACGGTGGAGGACTACTAAGAACAAACGGGAGACAAGAGCCATTATTGTGTGGAATTCAGTGGATCTATCTCTCGGGGAACGGACACAGGCTCTTACACAGGTTCAGAACTGGCAGTGACGGTATGTGCCACCGCATCTCTAAAGGCACCTACCTCCTTCTTAGAAGTGGGCAGAGTGGTCTCATGGCGACTCCGGTTATGTCCTCATAGTACCACCAGACGGCTTCAACAACCACCCAACGATTGTGCATAGAACTTTATCTGACGAGATTAAGAAAGAACCTCAAGCTTAGATTACTGAGATCTAAATTCAATCATTCCCGAACAGCCATATTTCCAGATTCGATAGAGAAAAAATAGATTTTTTTTTGACTGGTATTGCGCGCGACAGGACGCACACCAGACAGGTTTAATTTAATTTGCAAGGCCATAGCGATAGCTCCATAGTGCAAAAGGCGATTTAGCCGATTGGCGAGATTCCAAGGTCCGGTGACTAGCTCGCGCTCGCGTGTACACAGGGTAAATTGTGGAACATAGGGAGACATAGGAGATGATGTAGGGCGTCTTACACACTTGTGTACGCGTGTTTGGAACACAAGTACCCAAACTCTAAATCGCGCGCCAGTCGCGCGCCAGTCCAGTCTCTCACCTTCCCGATATCAAGCTGCAGTTTTTCATAACTGAGGCTTTAGAATATGGTACGTCGCTAACGTCCCGTTACAAGTGGAGCTGCATACGCAGTCAAGCTTGAATTTGCCCGCAGTTCGGTGGATGGGATTACTGACATTTGGATATAGCCACCCAAAAAAGCACGTGTCGCACAAGAAACCACTGTCCAGCTCGGACCCCAAGTCAGCGAGGGCGAGCTCGTATTTGGTGTTGCCCACATCTATGCCTCTTTCAACGACACTTTCGTTCACGTCACCGATCTATCAGGAAAAGAGACGATTTCCCGTGTGACAGGTGCTGACGAACAATTTCAATGACGTAGTTGGACTCATGCGTTGATTAGGCGGAATGAAGGTCAAGGCGGATCGTGACGAATCATCACCTTACGCAGCCATGCTTGCGGCTCAAGATGTCGCAGCTCGATGTCGTGAAGTTGGTATTACCGCACTTCATGTCAAATTACGCGCAACCGGAGGCACTGGCACGAAGACCCCTGGTCCAGGTGCCCAGAGTGCTCTCCGTGCTCTTGCACGGTCTGGCATGCGCATCGGTCGCATTGAGGATGTCACCCCTATCCCAACAGACTCCACTCGTCGCAAGGTTCGCATTGAGTCACTATTGGCCGATAGTTTACTGACTCGTTACAGGGTGGTCGCCGTGGTCGCCGCCTATGATACGATGGATTATTCTGTATGTTCTCAAAAATGTAATAGTTTCTGTTCAATGGCGGAAATGTCGCCGCGCGACGCGCAGCAAGTTCCTGCATACAAGGACTTGTCCCGTGGTCGCGCATCTTCCAGCTCGAAATATAATGACAGAATAAGAGTGTTCGTTGACTTTCAATGCAGCCTTACTCATTTCGGGGAAGCGTAGTTAAGTGGAGGGTGTATTATGGTGGTCACGCAATTTCCTTTTCGACATGTTCGCAATTGCATCTCGCGGATATCCCGTCAAAGATACCCATAGATACCCACAGTAAGAGGGACCGGCTGTGCCACTTGTCTTCACACTCACCACACGGAGGAGCCCGGTAGGATTTAGTCCTTTCGAGAGGTACGACTGGAACAGGATAACTCCGTCAGAAATTCTTTCGGTGTGACTTAACAGTGGTTTGCCCTTCCTTGACAAGAAGCAAGGTCGTGAAGTCGTACTTCGCTTTGCATATTGTTTAGTTGGTTAATTCCCACAGAGTCAAAATAGATAAGGTCCTAAGGTCCTCGAACTAAGAACTCGTGGTCCGAGAGCAAGTTTCAAGCTAAAGGTCACCAATGGCCAACTTGGCAATACAGTGCGCAAAACCACACGCCACCACGATTGGCAACTGAAGCCCTCAGGTGTCAGCGCTGAACGTTGAACACTTGGCCTTCATCACTCGTATCAGGTTCAGGCTGTTGGCAATTATGCCGTGTTTGTCCCTGGTTGTCGGCATTACAGACTGGACTTAGAGAGGAAGCCTGGCCGGCAAATCGCACGTGGTGTCGACGATCCGAGCTGTTCTCCGTGGGTCGTGCCGCTGGATGGAAGTAAAACGGTTGGCGTTGGATTCACCTCCCGCTCTCTGTACGCGAGTCCGACGACTTTTTTTATCGGCAGACAGCCAGTGCCACGGCTCGGGATGCCACGCCCCAGCCGCGTTGCACTCTTATCTGGCTAGTCCGCTGTCGCGTCTGTAGGGTTAGGATGGAACGGTTATTCACCTGACGATCGCGGGCTGCTTGCGTTACGGGCGATCTATTCGGGGCGTGCGTTCGTTCGCGGAGATCGGGACCTTTCCCTTTTTTCCCGTTTACGTTGTTATGTTAACGTTTTTAACTTAATCCGTGATTGTGGGTGCCGTACGTTGAACCCGTGGGCCTCGTGTATTCTGATTGTGTGCATGTGCGTGCGGTTATCTTTTTGAGCTACTTCACAATGTCGCCGATACGAGAAACTCGAGGCGGACGTGCCTCCGCGATACCGCTATCTTTACATACGGAATTATGCATGTGGATAGTCAGCGAACACCACATTAGGAAGGTGCACCTCCAGCCTGCCCCACGCAAACCCCACGCGTGGTGATGATAACCCACAAGAACTGCGTCATCCGCCTCAAAGGTCTGGAAATAGTGATGCCAATGAATAGGTGTGACGAGAAAATGGGAGAAAACCGACAGCGTGCTTGACACGAACGCGTTCGACGAGGGGAGAAGGAGCGGTCATTAGATAGAAGATAAAAGGTAAGCATGGCACCTTCCGAGAACGAAGGGGGAGGGGATTCTATTCCTTTCGCGCTGTCATTGCGCGTGTTGCACGAACGCAATAACCTTGTTCCAGCGAACGTAAGTGAAGGCTTCGAGAGCTCAATGATAACGACGGTTAATAGATTGATTTATTGGCAATAAGGTGAGATTAGCTGTGCTCGCTACAGGACAAGCGCACCTCGGGAGCGAATATGGGAAGGGGCGTGCCTCCGGCGACAACGCAACGTGCAGCAGAAGGTTGTGCGGTAGCCGATTATCGATTGAGAATTCAAGATACCGAGTCAAGCGGCCGGTAATACTGTGATGTGGCTTGCGTGGCATGGGATTCGGTGGCGCAGATGTTGACGCGCAAGAGTGATGGAGTGAAGGGATAGTCATAGCTGTGGTACTTACTTTGTAATGGATGAGTATTGGATGAGTATGGTGAGTAAGCGCGCAGGGCAATGGGCTAAGAGGGTAGGGTAAATTGTACTAGTTTTGTCTTGGAGTGTGTTCCAGTTCGAGTTAAAGCTCCGGATCCAATCCCAGAAAGGATTCAACCAAAACTGGGTTTACGGGGGCAGGTTATGGAACGTGTTTCAGCGTGATGTTTGATGATAGAACAGAACTGCAACCGATTCAGAACCTGAAAGTGGCGCGTAGAGAAATAACACCTGCGCAGCCGTGGTTCGCGGCAAGGCAATGTCCGGCGTCGTCTTCCTTGCGGTCTCCGGTGCGATTTCGATTTTTCTCCATGGGTCGTTCCGTGCCGAAGCCGAAGCCGAAGCAGCCTGGTGAGCCGAATAACCGGTCCTTGGAAAATCCGATTTTCACTCCCGTTAAGGCACAGAACCATATTTAGGTGAACTGTACAGTTTTATCAGCGGATGCATTTTCTCGATCTTTCCTGAGTTCGCACCAAAGTGAAAAGTAAAAGGTGGACCTGACAAAGAACAAATTAATAGAATAGTAGTGCAGTAGTGCATGTATGCGTGGTAATAAGCTCGGTCTCGGCGAGAATAGCAAGACAAGACGGGGGAAACCGGCCAAAGGACGAATGAAAGAAAATGGAGAGGACCCCGGATGAGCCACCCAATCAGGTGAACCGAATACAAAACTTATTTAGTCTTGGCACCCACTCTTTGCCTTCGCTTTTTCCCCCTCTTATGCTCCCCTAGATTTCTACTCTATATGCTACCATGCTAACCCTCGAGCCTGGCTCTCTGTGCGACGTCTGCGCGGACGAGTTTAGTCCTCGTAATTTACCTCACTGTATCCCATGCGGTCCGTTTTTTTTGACTTTTCTATTTGTTTTCCTTTGTTCCCCCGGAAAATTTTCGCTCAACTAACCCTTCCCCTCCCAGGCCATGTACTGTGCTTGAGTTGCTGCAACAACATCCTCGAAAAAACCACTTCACGTCTTACACCCGCTTGCCCCTTCTGCCGCGAACAATTCACCCGCGGCACAGTTCGCCTCATTCGCATCGACTTCAACGGGCCCAGCAGCGGCTGGAGCACCCCAAGAAGAAGCCCCAATAGCCCCCGACCTCCACTTATCGAGGACGACTTTCCTAATGACCTTCTCCTCAAAGCCTCTGCGCCAACCTACCCTGACTTCGGCGAGGCCCGTGCACGCGAGGCCCGCGCGCTCGAATCCAAGGTCGCGCGAGTGGCCTCAAAAAAGTGTTCTGTGGAAGAGGTCACTACCCTCCAGCAGGAGGTTGACCGCTGGCTTGCAGAAATCACTGCAGCCGACGCTGTCCGTGCACCGTCCTCGTCTGCGCGTAGCAGTTCGCTTACTCCTTGGCATGTACAGTCCTCGGCACTTTACCTGAGCTCTTTGCTCCTCAAGGCTATCCTTGCCAATCATGTCGCATTTTCCGATGCAGCCAAGGCAGCCAAGCATGCAGAGACGTCCTTGAAACTAAAAGTGGACGAGCTTGAACTCGAGAGGGGTAGACTTGAGGTCGAACTCCACAAGTGAGTCATACTCCACCTGTGCTCCGGTGTCACTAGATTCTGATTCTGACTCATACTCTCCTAGGCAGGTTAGTGGTCCGAACTCCCGCGGGGATAATCAAATTACTAACAGGTTTCACAGAAAGTCCAATACAACCAAAAGGTCCAAGAGTGCCAGAGTCTCCGTACGGAGCTCAGTCGCTT
>Ga0137359_10003039_pt1 | contig 13533 bp, 16 predicted proteins | sample Mad1_40_16metaG_FD_108281 | JGI IMG/M metagenome (GOLD analysis project Ga0137359, IMG submission 108281) | Vadose zone soil microbial communities from Angelo Coast Range Reserve, California, USA - Mad1_40_16 metaG | ecosystem: Environmental > Terrestrial > Soil > Vadose zone | place: USA... | reverse complement strand
TGTTCTCTCTCTGCCTCTGCAACCGCATCCATCATACTGGCTAGTGACTCTCCTGCCCTCTCGTTCTCGGCAACTAGTCGCGAAAATACCCAACTATTCGTCATGGCAAGAATTTCGAGTTGCTTATCCTTTAGATCTGCAACGATATTAGTGCTGATTAGTACGACGCTTCATGCAACAAAAGGTAACCGTGTGTATGCGTTTGAAGCGCGCATACACGCGCTCAACTGACTTTGATAAAAGTCCATATCACGCATGGCCTCGTTATCAAAAGGTGTAACTATACAGGAGTTTCGATCGAAGGGAGTTGAACCATCGCTCAATATAGCAGCGACGGAGCGCGTCCGAGGTTTGCCGCCATCTGGGACACCAGGGTCGGCAGACCTTGGACCTGGGGATGAGTGCATCCTTACAGAGATAGTAGATTCTTTTCCAGGAGATGATAGCAAGGGTGATTGCGAGTCGGGAAGCATATATCCGATGCGTGAATAGGCAAAGATGAAAACCCGTTGAGCAACGCGGGGATTCACATTAGACGCGACGTAGTCTCGTGATTTTTAGTCACAGAGCACGTGCAAAGGAGATACAAACAGACAGAAATACCATGAAATACCATGTTTTATGACGCGTGGAGAATATCATTCACTTGAATCTATCTACCGCGGCGCAGGCAGCCCTGAAGCGATAGCACCAATCTCGGTCAGGCGAGTTAGCGGCTCGACAGTTCCCTTAAATTCGGGGAGGAACGCCGCATCCGTGTAAGGGCAGCGCACACTGGGCGAACCCTTGTAGATAGGCGTGTAACTTGCAGCGCAGATCTCAAATTCAGTGAACTCGTCATATGAGATCTCTACAGCATCACGCGGATTGCGATCGCCGGCGGCAATGCGTTGTCGTGCCTACCTTCGATTTAGTAATATTCTACAAGTTGCAGGAAGTAGCAGCATCTTACCATAGAGATAATTTTAGGATCAGGATCGAGGTCAAGCAATTTCCGTGCGAATTTAGCAGCGCTCCCTGCGTTCCCGGCTTTTGTGAAGACTTGAATAGCACTGCGCAAAGCAATGCGGAGATGCGCAGGCTGGAGTTGACAATGCGTGAAGTACGCTGCGAGTTCAAGACCTCTCTTGATGTTGTCTGGCTCTTCTTGAGCAACACGACGGCGCTCGAGCTCAATCGAAACACCCAGCAAATACTCGCGAGCTGTGGCCACTGTATCACGCCACTACATCAAGAGACGTAAGTCAAAGGACTAGTTACGAGACGGCGCTTACCTCCTTGGCCTCCTCATCTGATGTAACGGCTACAAAAAGTAGCGACTGTAGGACAGACCGGAATATCGCTTGCGCCTCGGGGAGCTTTGCACTCGACACGGCACGGAATCCTTCTGACAACTCTGCGCGAATTTGGTGAAGGGCTTGCACGGCAACTGGTAATACTCGAGAAAGAGATGATTCTGTGGGGTCGCGACGAATGTGCAACCGCAGAGGGGGGAGTGACGCAAGCGGTGACAAATACGTGTGCGAGGACCGGAATGTTGACACGAAAAGCGGTTTAAGAATAGTAAAGTTGACGACACCAAACTGGCGATTGAGCAGCTGTAGAACAGGGCGTCATTGCCTTTTCACAGCGAGGCAATCAAAAACCAAACTAACCTGCATAGCGGTCTCGAACGAGCCAGCGGAGACATGGTCTCCCGCAAATGGTGAATTTCGCGTCCAGACCTCGGTCTCGTCAACACCCGGCTCAGCACCGGCTCCAAGTTCCTCTGTCTCCTCGACGTCAATGTCCTCGGTTACCTCACCTTCGTTGCCCTTTCCGTCCCCTCCCGCGTCAAGATCCCACCCGTCTTCGTCAGCAGTTAGGTCCTGTTCCTCATCCTTAGCCCAGTCATCGAGGGTCACAGATGCCGCAGCGGCGTCGCCGTTATGGGGTTCAACCCGAGTGTCCAAATTTCCATTAGCTAGAGCGCGGTCGAAGAAACTCTCGCCACCCGGGACAGTTGGCCATATAAGGTTGGCGGTCGGAGTAATAACAGGTGGGGTCTTCAGGATTGCCTGGCCGAAATTTGGAATGTCGTCAATATCACTTTCGGTCAGGCCTGCACCTTCTAGGATTTCGAGAGCAACATCCTCGAGGCCATTTGTCTTGGCGGTCAAATAAGCTAGTGGGTCTAGGGTGGTGTGTCGGTACCGACTGTGACTGTCAACGTTAAACTACATACGTAGGCCAACCTCGCGCAGAACGGCGATACGACCATGGACGTCACCCGCATACAGCGCGTTGTGGAAATGAGACATTGGGTCGCCTCGAGCCTCCGCTATCTTTTGCATCTTTTGGAGCTTGTCGGTGCTCCCAGTTGCAAGATATAAGAATGAGAGATGATCAAAGTTTTTGGTTTGTTGATAGGCTTTCTCGACGATCTGACACGATAAAGATAAACCACCTGTACTTGACGTAATAGCCAAGGGTACGTACCTTATGATTACCTTGTTTGAGAGCTTGTTGCGCTAGACGATCCCAACATTCGGGACGGTCGATTGCTTTGGCAGTCTCGAGTGCAACATCAAGATTACCACACTCAATAGCCAGATCAAAGCGTGTGTTCTTGTCTTCGACGAAATGAAGCGCGATCTATCGAGATTCTCAGTGGCTATCCCCTTTGCACGTTATTACCACATACCTCTGGAAAACCTTTCTGCTGCAAATAAGCAATGATGCTTTGGCCCAGCAAATTAGACGTGCGGATGAGGTACAAGACCTCGTCGTAATGGTTTCGAACCAGTGCAAGCTTGAATCGGTATTCTGTAGGGTCAACGGTTATGGTACGTGGTCGGGCGGAACGGTCCAAGCAATGCACAATCTTTCCCTTGATGCGAGTCAGATAGACTGGATTGTCAAGAGTGCAAATGACACCGTGGTCGCTGTAGTCGAGAGGGTAAGTTGCAAGAAGGTCACATAATAGGTATCAGATCAGGGAAGAAGACGGACCCCTGAGGAAGACAATATTTGACGTGATTCAGGGTGGAGTAAACAAATACGCCTGCGTCGTCCCACGCGCCAGACTTTATCCGAATAGTCTCGTGGATGAGTGTACTCTGGGTGAAGGTCTTGTTGGCGATGGTTATGGCTGCACGTGGAAAGTCAGACTTTTGTCTACACCGGAGAGTCTGGGAAAGCGCTCACTGTGTTTACTCAAAAGAGCAACTTGGGACCCATCCTGGCTCCATACGATATACTTGACCGGGGGAGTGTTAAGCTCACAGATGGCTTTCTGTTGCTGGATGTCGTAGAGTACAACCGAGCTTGTGGAGCTGAGAATAAGGCTAGCCGTGCCACCAAAGAAGATCTCATTCGTCTGGACAGGGGGTTTGATACTCTTGACGGTAGCCCCGGTTAAATCGCAGACCTCGATGAGCTGAACGAGGATTGTAGGACCTGATAACCCTCATGCACATGGTGACGCACCTGCGTGTTCTTGTTCAGACAAGCAAACCTGTTACGGGCAACGAATATTGCACTTTGGCCAGGGCCGCGTTTTCCATCGAGCGATGAGTCCTTTAATTCTCCGGAAATGTCCTTAGGAAGATTGGTTAGCTCGTACAGCCCATTGTCAGACGAGATGGCCAACAAGACAGCGCGTTCCGCTGGGTTGTAACTGAGCGTCCTCGGTGGGACATACGGACTACCGAACTTGCGTACGCTGAGAAGCCCGATATCCGAACCTGTGTTGATGTCGTATGATCGTACGTATTTGTCTCGAACGTAGTATACAGTGTCACCATGGAGAGCAAAAGCGGGCCGCTCGCGCTCCAATTTGAAGACAATCAGACCATTGTCGTGACCTGCTTATAGCATAGAATCAACGAGAGAGCAGGATTACAAGGTAGGCACGCACCCGCGGCGAAGAGGTTAAGCTCTGGATGCGATGCCAAGACCCAGAAGCGATCATGTTCCCTGCGGAAAGTCTGTACCGCAGATCGTTTAGCCAGGTCCCAGACCCGGACAGTCTTGTCCTCTCCACATGATACAATCAGCTCATGCTTGGGATGGAAGACAGCGCTGGAGACGTTATTGAAATGGCCACGGCAGGCGTCGACCTCCCAAGCCTTTAGATCACTCATCCTCCATAGCTTTATCTGCCGGTCATCTGCAGCAGAGATTATAAGGGGAAGTGTGGGGTGGAAGATAGCATAGTTGACGCCACGGTCGTGGCCCTCCAAGACATATTTTACTGTGGAGAAGTTGTCGAATGTGTCGAATGTGCCCGGGGCCGAGTTTGGCGTATTCTTGCGCAGACCTGAGATGTCCCATACCCTGACAGTCTGGTCCATCGATGCAGAGACTACGAGATCATCTTTGGGGTGGAAGAGGGCAGACATGACATAGTGGGAGTGGCCAGTGAGAATGGCTATACAGTTTCGGGAGGTGCTATTCCATATACGAATAGTCTGATCGTCTGAGGAGGATATCTGTGCGGAAGGAGGGGCATTGGTCGCAAGGGGGAGGAGAATAATAATAATAATACATACGATCCAAGGCATCTCGTGATGAAACTGGACTGTGCGCACGTAGTCCAGATGCCCATGTAGGGTAAAGAGGCATTTTCTATTTTGTGGGCGAAGGTCTGCATACGTGGATATAAGAAGTGGCCCAGATTACAGGCGTAGTATTGACTCACCCCAAACCTTGATCTTATAGTCGTCCCCTCCGGTCACCAACAGCGGTCTGCTGGGATGGATGGCGACGGCGCGAACCGGTCCTTGGCAAGGATAAGTGCCAAGTCTAAGCAAAAGGTTTGGAAAAGTCACCTTCGTGTTCCTCAAACCGATCTACTAAGACGCCCATGCGGTAGTTCCATAGCTGCACACTACCATTGTGCAGGGAGGCGGCGAGCAACGGCTGCGTTGGGTGAAAAGCGAGGCCTGAAGGTAACTTGTCAATATTCATGAGATTTTGGCATCGTGGCGGGCATACCCTTGACTCGATTGCTCTTGGACTCGAACTTTGTGAGCATTACGGACATGTCGGATGGCGTGGAATGTAAAATGTCGTCACAGGAGAGAAAGGCGAGCAACTGAACTGGTGATAAGATGATTTGAGTCCAGGACAGAGAAAATGGTTTTAAAAAAACGGTCAGACGTACGCAAATTGCCTTGTTACTCGAGTTCTCAGTAATATCGAAGCAAGTCAGGAACGCGACCTCAGTGAAGTCGTGGCTCACTGCCAAAATAGGAACCTGCCTCCAACACTCACCACACAAGTATTTACTCGACTCGAACTCGAGGAGCGTTGGCGCATGGGAGTTTTGGGACTCACACCCTTCTTACAGAAGGCTTAGTGCGTGTTTCTTCGTGATCTCCCTTGGTATCTTTCTTACAAGACAAGTTCACATGTAGTCACACAGTTGCCCGATCGCCTTCAATCCCTTTCTAATAAGACAGTAGTAATGTAATTGCAACTGCCGTCTTCTCCATTCGCCCCACCTGATCCGCTCTTCAGCGATGGTACTCTCATCACGCAGCGCTTCCACTTTGCACCCATTCCCCACGACTATAGGCATATCTTAGGGTGGTATCGTCTCATACAAGAATTCAGAGAACACGGTATTCGAGCTATATGCGTGTTTGATGGTGAAGAACGAACCACTGCAAAGAGCTATGAGGTATGGATATCTTTCCTTGGATCATTTTCCTGCATGGTTGATGCGACGCAGCTAAGCCGACGGCGACTCCTAAGGCGTACTGACGCCTTCCGTGGAGAGATGGAATCAGACAGGTTGAGACGGCTGCTAGACATGACAAAGGACCTAAATGCATTGCATCGACTTGACAAAAACGAACGCTTGCTCACCGTAGCATCCCTCCGCAAACATATGTCTAATTGCCAAGGCAATCTCGTCCCCAATCCCTTGGACCTCGCAAGTCAGTCGTCACCCATTAATCAGTCCCCTCGGAGCCACCTCCCAGACACAGGCCCTGCACCGGCTCCTGGCGAAAATTACCATTCAGAGGATGTAGAACTGGAAAGTCTGTTTCATGAAAACGCCTTTTCTGACAATGCCACCGCACCCACGCCTAAGGATATTGATCTGATGTATGTCACGCGCGTGATTTCCCCACACAAAAATAAAGATCGCATTCTAGGCGTGCGAACCAATTTAGCGCTGAGGCTGAGGAGCCGGACTTTCATCATGTTGGACAACTTCCGTCGTTTAGTGTGATCAATCAACGCGAGGGCAGATGTGATATCAGTGACCGCTTCGCCCTTCCGGACATAGAACTTCCCGAAGACCACCAGGGGGGTGACAAATGGCAGGGTTTAGTGTCATCCTTGACTGACCACTACACGGAATACCATCGTGGCATGGCAAAACCCGAAGTAACACCACCAACTGTCCCGCCAGCCATACCCTCAGAGCCAGCTTCCCAAGAATTGGTAGACCTGAATGACGTTCAGACTGAACTGGCTATTTTCTCGTCTCAAGGCGATGGTCCTTCACGTGTCCCTCTGGAATCCATAGATCCGACCGAGACTCGAATCTCCAATACCGCCATGTCCAAGACGCAGTACCAGCTGACTGTAGAAGAAGGTAAACTATGGGAGAAACTTACAGATCCCGAACTGGAGGTCGAGCACGGCGAGTCACCAACTGAAACCCTTCTCATGTCCCTCCGAGAGAAGAGTTGTTTTATGGCCCAGTCCCTCGTCCGCCGTAGCACTGCCCCCACCGGGATCACGTACGAAGAATCCAAGAATGTCTTGCGTGCGATGGGCGTGCCATGTATCGACTCTACTGGTCCTTACGAAGCGGAGGCCCTTGCCTCCTCTCTCGTACTGAATGGCCTCGCCGATTATGTTGCCAGCGAAGACACGGTATGTAGGCGGACTCGGAAACTTTTATTTTGTCTTCCGCTCACCACGGCTTCATAGGACGTTCTAGTTTATGGGGCACCTCTTCTTCGCAACATCACCAACAAGGATAAACCCCTCTTGCTCATTTCGAGCTCAGAGGTGCGGTCTGCGCTCCATCTCGACGCCGCTGCGTTCGTTGACTTTGCCCTCCTGCTTGGCACGGATTTCACACCGCGGATTCGGAATATTGGCCCACACCGAGCGTTACAATACATCCGCAAGTACGGCACGATAGAACGCATCCTCACAGAAGAGAAGCGGTATGTCCCACGTGTTCCGCTTCAGCCATATCTCCGGGCTGTACGGGACGCACGCGATGTCTTCGTAAAAATACCTCCTGTCCCAGCCCCACAGATGCTAGAGCCCAAAGAATATCAGGAAGGGGAAGTTACCGCGATACTAGGACTACATCGTCTACAGCGCTTTCTAGAACCAGATGCGTTACTTAACGCTCTGGAGGGTAACTACTTCAATGACAACCCTACACCTACGATCTAATTTACTTGATGGCGCGCAATTGAAACACACACTGTACTTCATAAGTATAGCATACTGTTGGCGTATTGCTCATTACAGATCAATGGGTGGCTGCAGGCAAAATACAGTAGTGACGGCGTTCACAGGTCATGATGGGATGGTCGTCAAAACAAAACAAAAAAGTCTACGTGTGATCACAACTCGCTCTTGAGGATGATGCTATAACACCGTTCACAGAATGGCTTGTTTTCCCGCAAGAAGAAAGACGGGTCTTCAAACGGTTTTTCACAGCCCTAGATACGGGGAATGAGCCGGGCAGGAAACGAGCACCTCATGGAAACGTACGGTACAGCAGAAGCACTCCCAGTGATATTTCCCACCGAGAGCTTCTACGGCTTGCATACCGTCCCGAATGCTGCTCTTGCATTTCTTGCACTTCGGGGAACGGAGTCTTACATGACACGCCTCGCAATATGGGTACCCCTTGTACACGGTAAAGCCAACATCGTCGTTCTCAAACTCGCCATCGCCTTTGAAGGTGACACCTTTCGCACCCTGGGCGCTTTGACGATCGATGCTTGGCGCCAAAAATGGGTCACCGCATTCAGAGCAGAAGAAATGTTGCTCGTGATACGTGCGCTTTCCGAGTTCAGGGTCATCAAGTGTGATGAAGCGTTCATCCACAATCGCCGTCTTGCAGTGATAGCACCTCGGCGCAAAACGCTAGATCACCGCTCAAAGGTGAGTGCTGAGTGGTCGTAGAGAGAAAGCGAAGTACCTCGTGGTAATCAAAATGACAATAGGGTTTACTATCACGCTCATATGAGCTGACATATTCAAGCAGGTCGTCACAGTCGGAACACCGGAAGCAGCCTGGGTGCCACCGAACACCCATCGCGCTCACAATACGCCCAACAATCGGACCTCCGCAACCGCCACATGCTAAGCCACCACCACGACGCGCAGATGATGCTGGCGGAAAAACACGCCCCCCACCAGTGGCGGGCATCGGGGTGATGTTCGAGTGTTCGTGGCCGTGGCGGATTTCTTCAGATGGAAACGAATCGTCATCTACGTCTAATGACGCTGTAGGGTCAGAAAATGTGATTTGAGGGAGCTCGGGCTCTGACACAAAGATTGAGGCATTTCCACCATCTTCGTCGGTATTTCCGTCACTTCCAGGAGTCGATATATGTGGGACTATCGCTCTAGTTGTCGTTATTTGCGGCTCCGCCGGCGGAGGCTTTCCAGAGACAAATCTCTGGGAAAAGGCTGACGGAGGAGGGCGAGAGACCGCTGGTTGCTGAACACGAGTGCGCTCAATTTGTGGTTGGCGCGCATTCGCAGGGGTGGCAGAGCGACTGCGAGACCTTTGACGAATTGTAGCTGATGGTACCTGGACCTGAGGAAGGCTGACAGTTGTTTTCTCCGGAGAGGATGGAACAGACACCGCACCGCGACGCGAGGGCGCGGGCGCGGGCGCAGGGAAATCGCGTGAATAGCCTTTATGAACATTCGATGATATGGATCGGGATTTCATTGGAGGGAGTGTCCGAGATGAAATACCCGAAGGAGAAGGAGAGCGCCGGAGAGAGGGAGGTGGCGCATCATCTAGGTTGACGTAGTCTTGTCTTGAGTTGCGAGAGTAGCTGACAGCGGACCTTTCTCCAGTACTGGATATAGGCGCATGCGGAAGAGAAGGGAGTGAACTCGGCCAGCCAGTAGGTGAGGAAGGCTGTGAAACGGCAAGTCCAGAGGAACTCGCTCCAGCGGGAATAGCAGTGGCCGGACGCATTGTTACTGACCGAGTCGAACGATGGTTGGATTGAGTAGGAAAACTCTGCGGTGGGGCCTGCGGAAGTGTCGACGAGCGACTGACACGACCACGCAGCGGTTCTGCATCCCTGTCAATCGATGCAGGAGCTCGCGTGTGCCTGACATGATTGTGGCTAATGACAGATCGAGATTTGGTGGGTAAATCCCTGATTCCATACTGCGGACTCGATGTCACGCGGTCTTGTTGACGCGCTTTGCCATTTTGGGATGGTTTCCCATCATCGTCCGATGTAGCAGGAGAAATCGGACGAGAAGGCAAGTTGCTCTTTATTGGGGAGACAGGCCGAGTGGAAAACGAGGCTGACGACCCCATAGTGGATGATTGAGATGGACCGCTGGGGGCAGATTTGGTAGGAGACGGTGGTCGTGTGTTGGCCCTCACGGGCGAGGAGGAAGGATTAGGGAGTGCTCGAGAACGTTCAGCAAAAATGCCAACCGTGGGCGGAATAACAGGGGGTTTACCAACGGAACCGTCGAGGGGAGATGGTGGCAAAGGTCTCCCGCTGGTGACGCTCTTGGTGCGATCGCGCTGGTAGTTATCCTCTGCTGGAATCGCCGTACTGGGCCATGAATGGGCCGAGTTAACAGCCTCCTGTGAGCTAGACGCACTGGTGGCACGATCGGAAGAAGGATCAGGAAGGGTGCGTTTCCAGTAGGGAACAAATTTGGTTGGGTGAGGAGAAGAATCTACAGGGAAGGCCACAGACACCCCGGAAGAAGTGGAAGACGATTGAATAGCATCCTTGACTGGGCTAGAGCCTCGGGCGGCACTATCTGAGAAACTGCCTGGGACAGAACGGGGGAGGGGAAGGGGGCGCCGATTGCTTGTGGGCGAGGTAGGAGAAGCAGAGGGTATAGAAGAAGGTGGGGGCTGCGCAGGGATGGTGGTCGCTGCGCAGGGAAGTAGTGAATGCGATGAGTGGCTATGGGATAGTGGTGGGACGGGGACTGGAGTAGGTCCAGGGGTGGGTAGAGGGGGGCGAAATGGAGATGAAGTGACTTGTGATGGGGGAGCGCCAGGAGTGGGCAATGGCCTCCGAGAGAGGCCATTAAAAACAGGGCTCACAGGTGGAGAAGTACAGCCTACATGAGGAATGTCTGGTAGTTGCTGGGGATACTGAGGACTTGGTGCTGAAATTGGGTGGCGATTGGGAGTTACTTGGGATGATGAAAAGGAATCAACGTTGTGTGTGTGGGCACGATAATGCAATGGTATTGGGGAAACGGGTGTCGGCAGTGGCTGGGCTGCTGGCGGAAGCGGATAAGTGGATTGATGAGGTTGAAGTTGGGGAGGTCGAAACTGTTGTGGGTAATCGCTGTAAGATCGTGACCCGTCTGAACAATGGTGAACTTGTGGTTGTTGATGCTGCTGCTGGTAGAAAGTTGGGTGTGCGTATTGATTGGACATAATGAAAATTGGCTGGTTGTGCTGGAGGGTGCGAGTTAGTGTATCGAATGAGTCCATGAGATGAATTGGAACAGGAACACTTACCTGACCATACACATGGACACTCCTTCGCGCTCACTCACACCCGCGGTTGGCAACGCAACGGCCACGACCAAGAGGATACATCATCACGTAATCATTCTAACCGCTGTTACTCCTCCGAGTCCCCCATGTCGGCTAGCAAACTTAACTTGGATGGCCTTTTGATATTTGAACAACCGTTTGCTAGGGTTAGCTTATTACGTGCATACTCTCTCTTTGTCCCCTTTTTATTTCCTCCCCAAGGTTCCCTACGAGAACTACCGTAAAGTATTTCGCACAGCTCAGAAGAACATCGAACGTGAACTTGGAGCCATACAGACAGCCTCGAACGACCTTGCAAAAAATCCTCAGTCTTCATGTCAAGACCCTCAACAAGCCATCCAGTCCCTTGAGAACATGATAGACAGAGTCGAAGGCCTCAAACGAAAGGTCTAAATACACTCCCTACTATTTAGTTGCTCGCTCACACTCTTCTTCATTTGGAATCAGCTCTCCGACCTGCAAGCGACTGCAGGTTCTCCTACCTTGGATGTCATGCGTGAGAGATGCAAGCATCTCGCCACCATCGAGGATATTCAGAATTCTAAAGACTCCGAATATGCTCGATGGGTCGACACTCGTTTGGACAGGTGGATGGTAGACTGGGTCCTCCGGCACGGCCGAGTGCAGACTTCCAAGCATATTGCCCAAGAGAAGGGCATCGAGGCGAATCCCAAATCTATTCCCTTCGTCGAGCTTCTCCCTAATTTATTCGATTTTACAAGGCACTTGTCGATATCGATTTATTTATGGACATTCGTCGGATAGAAGAAGCCCTCTGCGGGCATAGCTGCTCAGAAGCACTTTTATGGTGTAGCGAAAACAAGAATGCTCTTCGCAAATTTAAGGTACCTCTCTTCCAGTGGCCCGTCCTTGACCCTAATCTCCCTGTTAGAGCACTCTTGAATTTGACCTGCGTCTTCAAGAATACATCGAACTTGCTCGCGATCGAAGAACTACAGATGCCATTGCCTATTCTCGTAAACACCTGATACCGTGGCAAGAAACCCATTTAATGCAAATTCAACAGGCCTCTGCGCTGCTTGCGTTTCCGCCCACAACAACGTGCAATCCATACAAAGTAAGTGCCCTCACGAACGACAGGCGTTATCGGATTTTTAATCGTTGCACTAGCGCCTGTATGACCCCAAACGTTGGTCAAACCTAATACAGTCCTTCCGTCTCGCCATCTTCAGCCTCAACACCTTACCTTCTGAGCCCTTGCTGCATCTCGCCCTCTATGGTGGCTTGTCATCCCTAAAACTTCCGACATGCTATGACCGTGATATGAAAAACCACGACTGCCCAGTCTGTGATTCTTGGCTCGGTAAACTTGCGCAAGAAGTGCCATTTAGCCATCACGTTAATTCGACCATCGTCTGCCGCTTGAGTGGTAAAATAATGGACGAGGATAATGCCCCAATGGCGTTTCCTAATGGCTATGTCTACTCCAGAGAGGTAAGTTTTTTATCGCTCCCGGGGCTAAGCGGCATCCTCCCTTTCCCCCTTCCGCGTTTCACTTGCGATATTTTTCTCATCACTTCTAAACCCGATCAGGCTTTGGAAGAGATGTCGGCCCAAAATGACGGAAAGGTTAAATGTCCTCGTACTCACGAGGAGTGTGACTTCTCAAAGCTGAAGAAGGTGTTCATATCATGAATTTTGGGTTTCTTGTGAGATCTTGTATCCCCGCGCACCAGGTTGTATTATAGCATGTCTTTCTCATTATGACCACCCTCGTGGAACAGTTACGCCATCTTCCCGAACACCGCGGGACTAAGCCAACAGATTGGTCGTTGCAGACGTCTTCCTTGCTTGCAAATCGAAACAGTTACGAGAATCGACCCTCCTTAGATGGCGATGGGCCCCCAGATCGCTTTGCTTGTTGTCCCAACCACTTTTTTCTGGTTCATACATGGTGTTTCAACGCCGTGGACGCATCAGATCAGAAACCCTTCGTAATGAATATCGTGAACACGTAGTCTACTCTGGATAGAAAAAAAACATGATTCAACGGTACAAGATAGTGTATAGCAATAATTTCACTTTTTTAACTAAAGAATGGTGCAATTGGAAGCTCTAATGCTTGCCACCTGGCCGAATAAAATTACGGTATCACTTTTGTGTTTTCATTTAGAGACACTTGCAGCCCAGATGTGCCCAATCTGCCCAATCTTTCTTTCTTGGACAGGAAAATTATGAATGGACCAGTTCTGCGGCTGCTCTTTTATGAGACATTTTCCACGACTCGTTGCTTAGTCTTGTTCTGGTTGTGTGAAGATAATTACGTTCCATCCTCACGACATTCATCTGGGACTGACTGGCTGCGCCAATTTGATTAGCGCGCGGATGTAAAAAAAAACGAAGGTGGACGCACGGTTCTCACGGCCATCTATCACTTAGACCTAGGTGATGGCTCATCGTTAGACTTGCCGGTAGTAGATATCATGTTCCCAAGTCAGTACATTATTCACCCAAGCTTGGTGACATTCATTCCAGATGGCTTGTACATTAATTCGAGAACGAGAAAATGTGAAATGTGACTTCGATAGAAGTTCCCTGCTCTGACGACCAGAGAATGAAAAGAATGAAAATTTGCATTGCCAAACAAATGCACTAGTGGAAACCAAGTATGCATCCTTTTCTTTCTAACGCTAGGAGTAGAAAGACCTTGTATTGATGCCATTAGGCATTTCGAGTCCCAGAGCTTTTTGTATACCGGTGCGGCTCCCAAGATTTGGTGCATCCTCGTCAGATGGCTCATGCGTCGGCCATTG
>Ga0137359_10003033_pt1 | contig 13549 bp, 10 predicted proteins | sample Mad1_40_16metaG_FD_108281 | JGI IMG/M metagenome (GOLD analysis project Ga0137359, IMG submission 108281) | Vadose zone soil microbial communities from Angelo Coast Range Reserve, California, USA - Mad1_40_16 metaG | ecosystem: Environmental > Terrestrial > Soil > Vadose zone | place: USA... | reverse complement strand
GTCGAAAGGCTTGGCGACGCCCAGAAGACCTTAAACCGGGAAATCAATCCGACGGTGTATTCCATTCGGGAGTTCGGCAAGAAGGTCCGTGGGAATTTCCTGAAGAATGTGCTCGCCGACAAGAAGCTCTTTATCATTGGGGATGAGGATGACCTTAGAGAACTGGGTCAAAAATAGCTGGCTCGAAAAGCGCACCTCGGATCGCGAAGAGATCTGCCGCCTACTGGCGCTCGCTGATGGCCGACTGAAGGACTATGACGGTGCGGTTGCGGCGAAGTTGTCCTCCGATGCGCAGCTGGATCTAGCCTATGACGCAATTCGCGCCTGCGCGACGGCCGCCTTACGGGCCGCGGGATATCGGGTCGTACGAGGCGGTAGTGAACATTACCGAACCATCGAGGCTCTCGAGTTTTCCATCGATCCGCAGAAAAAACTCATTCCTACCCTCGATAAGCTGCGGAAGAAGCGGAACACCGGATCGTATGATGACTTCGGGTTAATCTCGCAAGGCGAAGCCGACAGCTGCGGCAAGCTGGCCGTCCGGGTTCGGAAAGAAGTAGAAGAGTGGATTCGCAAAAACCACGCGGACAAAATCAGCTAGCTATAGGGCGTTGACCGCAGCCGTAATGGTCGGACTATTGGCGATGGCGATTACCTTTACCTCAGCGATATAGTCTTCGCCAATGTTGTGCTCGCGAAGTCCGCTGACGATGTAGCCAACGTATTCGAGGCTGGTTCTTAGCCCTGACCTCGGATTGATTACACGATAAGTGATTGCGGTAAAAAGCTGGCCCGTTGCGGACTTCACGGTGATTGGCTGGCGTGCGTAGTTTGTGCCTTCGCCTTCGATCTCATCGAGAGATTTTCTCTTGTGTGTCGCAGCGGTGTCCCTTGTGATCAGGAAGTCCGGCACGTCGTAGACCACGCCCCAAACCTTGTTTCCGGGAAACGCAACGATGTCCGACGCCGCGCATCCACGCCCCCTGCTCCACACATCGAAGGCGAGCTGATAGTCGTCAACAGTTTCCGCGACTGCTACGAACTTCGCATCACCGCACAAACGATCCTGGCCATTGAATTGGCTTTCCGAACAATTGGAGCCGTATTGAAAGACTAAGGCCATCGAGCGTGCCTCTTCTTCCCGATTAGACCTAGGAGTTCCACTTAGGATACGCTTTTGGTGCCGTAATAGTCACTTCCAACCTTCGGTACACTTGGTTTCGGGGCCTCTGTCAACTCTATACGATTGTAGATACAGACCTATGGCCTCTATTTCGAAAACCGACTATGTGCTTTGGCGGGGGTGCGCCAAAAATGCGTGGCTCAGGCTGCATAAGCCGGACATCTACTACGCCGCGGAATTGACCGAGTTCGAGCAGTCGATCATCGATGTTGGAATCGAAGTGGAAGGGGCCGCACGTGCACTTTTCCCCAGCGGCACTTTGATAGCGGGTTCGCACAGCGAGGCGCAACAAAAGACAGCCGAGCTGCTAGCCGCCAAAAGCGGAACGTTGTTTCAGCCAGTGTTTGAGAAAGACGGCCTGCTCGCCGCGATTGACGTTCTGCAATTCGATCACACCGAAGGTCAGTGCTCGATTTACGAAATAAAATCTTCGACCCAACTCGAAGATGAACATCTCTACGATCTGGCGTACCAGGTGGTACTTCTCCGCAAAGCCAGACGTAGCGTCACCCGCGCCTGCCTGATTCACCTAAACCCGAACTACACACGTCAAGGTGAGCTCGACCTAAGCCATCTTTTCGCGATTGTCGACATGACCAGCCAAGTCGACCAGGTTGCCGACAGTGTTGCACTGGGAATGGAGCAAGCACGCGCCTACCTCCTGGCGGAAGCAGAGCCCCAAGGCCCATGCTCTTGTATCTATAAAGGAAGGTCTCGGCATTGCAGCACCTTTCGATACTCGAACCCCAAAGTACCGGACTACGGCATCCATGACATCGCGCGCATCGGCAACAGTCCGGATACGCTCAAGCAATTAGTCGATGCCGGCGTCCTCACACTCGATCAAGTGCCTTCGAACATCAGGTTAAGCGATGCGCAAAAAACGCAAGTACGCGTTTACCATTCGGGCGAAACCGTGATCGACAAGAGGTCCATCGCACGAGAGTTTGGAGAGCTGAATTTTCCCCTTCACTTCATCGATTACGAAACGTACGCCCCGGCGTTGCCACGCTTCGACCGCTTTTTCCCCTACGACCAAATCCCTCTGCAATACTCAGTGCATATTGTGGGATCGCCGGGGGAGCAACCGATTCACTGCGATTTTCTCCATTCTGGCAGCGCCGACCCCACGGCTTCCTTCCTCTGCTCTCTCGAACAACACGTCGGCTCCTTTGGCTCGCTTATTGTTTGGAACAAATCGTTCGAATCACAGGTAAACGACCGAATTGCGCAACGGGTGCCTGAGGTGCGGAGCTATCTCGCTGAAGTCAACGACCGAATGTACGATCTCAAAGACATTTTCGCAAAGCAGTACTTTGTCCATCGAGACCTCCTCGGGAAGACTTCGATTAAGAGCGTCTTGCCGGTCCTCGCCTCAGAATTGAACTATTCGACACTAGCCATCCGGAACGGGGCGTCGGCAGCCATCGCCTGGAGCGAACTGCTTTCTGGAGAGCTGACCGCGAAAGAATCGGCTGACCTCGCCGCGAAGCTGAGAGCGTACTGCACTCTCGACTCTTACGGAATGGTTGCCATTTGGCGGGCGTTGCTTGCTTTGGTGGAAAGCTGAGCCGCAATGAATGTACTTACGCCAAAACTGCAAACCAAGAATCTCCGCCGCGCCTCGGATGCGGCCGCCTATCAACTCTATCGCGCGGCCCAGGAATGGGATCTGGTCGATCCGATTCTGATCAAGGACCGCCAGGACTTAAAGTCCGAGCACAAGTGGCGCGACCACATCGAGCCCTACCATCACCAGATCAAGAACTTGATCACTTTCTGCCGACGCTTGCCCGTGACCTTGCTGGCCGACGATGTCGGGCTTGGAAAGACAATCAGCGCAGGCTTAGTCGCAAGCGAGTTGATGTCGCGAAACAGGATTTCGAAATTCTTGGTGGTTTGCCCGAAGCTGCTGATGCCGCAGTGGCAAGAGGAACTTGAGAGTAAGTTCGGTATCTCGGGAGTCCGCGCCATAGGTAAAGAGCTGCTCGAAGCCAAGGTTCCGGAAGGCGGTGGCGCGGTCATTACTACGTACCAGTCCGCGCGCATGTACCTCAGCGCCCTGGGGCAAGCCGGCTTTGAAATGTTGGTACTGGACGAAGCCCACAAACTACGCAATTTATACGGCGCCAACCAATCTCCGCAAGTAGCGTTGCAGTTCCGCGAGGCACTGGCCAACCGCATGTTCAAGTACGTGCTGATGCTCACAGCAACACCCATTCACAACCGGCTTTGGGATATTTATTCTCTCGTGGATTTGTTGGCCGTTGCTCGCGGCCATCAGAATCCTTTCGGCACGGAAGGCATTTTTGCGAGAACCTTCATCGCCGACAACCGGATGGACGCGCGACATCTCAATCCGCAGATGCGGGAGGCATTTCGTTCCGTTGTTTATGGCTATATGTCGAGGATTCGCCGCGCGGATGCAAACCTGCATTTCCCAGAACGAATCGTGCAGCTCCATCGGGTCAATCCTTCCGCCGAAGAACTCGAGCTAATCGGCCTGATCGCCGGGCCGATCCAGAAGCTCAATCGCCTGTCCCAGATTTCCATTCTGCAGGCGCTCATGAGCAGCCCTCATGCGCTGCTTGCGCAGCTAAAACAGATGGCCAAGAACAAGACCATTCCCGAAGGCCTTGCAGAGAGCGTCGAACAGGTCGTCGCGCGAATCCGGGTGACCGCGAAATTACAAGGCCTGGCCACGCTGGTCGATCGTCTGAGGGCCGAACAACCGGAGCGCTGGCGCGTGGTGGTATTTACGACGCGGCGCGAGACGCAAACGACGATTGAAGCGTTTCTCGGAGAGCGCGGGATCACCTGTGGCCTCATCAATGGAGATTCCGGCGAACGGAATCAGCGGACGATTGTCAGATTTAGGAAAACGGTCCCGGAAATTCACGCCATCGTGTCGACCGAAGCGGGCTCAGAAGGCGTCAACTTGCAGGCGGCCAATGTGCTGGTAAATTTCGATCTTCCTTGGAATCCCATGATTGTCGAACAGCGGATTGGCAGAATTCAGCGATTGGCGTCCGAACACGCGAGCGTCTGCATTTTCAACATCATCCTGAAGGGGACTTTCGAGGAATACATTGTCGGCAGACTCATGGAAAAGCTACAAATGGCGTCTCACGCCATTGGTGATATTGAGGCAATTCTTCAAGCCTCGGGCGTAGACGAGGACGACGAAGATGTCACCCCAGATGGCACTGCTTTCATCGAGAAAATTCGTGAACTCGTGGTCGCCTCCTTGGCGGGTAAGAACGTCGAGACAGCAACGCGCCTGGCGGAGAAAAGCATCAACGACGCTAAAGTAGAACTCCAGAACCAAGAGAAAAACATCGACGCGATGCTCGGCGGAATGGACGGTTATGGCGACACGATTCCCTATCCCAACCTGCCGCGTGCGATGAAATCGATGGAGCCGGATGTCTTCGTTCTCGCTGCCCTCACAAGTCTTGGAACTGACTTCAGGCCCGAATCCCAAGGCGTCTATGTGAGCGAACGCGACGGAAGAATCGATCGAATCTGTTTTGACGAGGCGCACAGTTCGAACGCCGTCCTTTACCGTCCTGGCTCGCCCGCCTTTAGTAGGCTTACCAGTCGGCTCGCCGGGGACTCCTTGCACCTGATCCATGACGTTGATGAAAAGCCAGCTGCCCGCGCGGAAACGAGCGCCCGGGAATGGGTGGATAGCTTCGGCGGAAATTTTCGTAGCGCGAAGATCCAAGGCGTGGAGCGATCCTTCACAGGCACTGCGGTCGTGAGAGTCCGGGCCACGGTGGGTCACGATAGCTACGAACGCCTCGTGGAAGTGGTCATTCCTCCCGGAGAGCAATGGCTCCCAGCCGGAGTGGCGGGGGCAAGCCCGATATCCGACCCTCTCAAAAACCCAGAGGCTGTGGGCCTCGCATCGGCGATTCTAATCGAGAAGGCCATGCAAGACGAAGGTGTGGCCGAATTCTGCCGCTTTTACCTTGACCGTCGCGAGCAGGAGCTGCAAGCGGCGGGAACGGACGCGCGCAAGAGAAAGAAAATCCAAGACGACTTTACCCCTCAGCTGGAAGCATTTCTGGTTGGGTTAGAGGGAACCGTCCAGAGAAGACTTCAGGTGAACGGAATGTTCGACTTTGGATCGGGACCAGCTTATGAAAGTGTCATCGCGGTCATTCCTGCAGAAAGCCGAATCGTTCGCTCACCCGAGCTTTCGCGCTGTTCTCGCACACAGAAATTGGCCCCTTTCGAGTGCCTGGCACGGTGCGAGATGAGCGGCGTTCCAGTCTTGAAACACCTGCTCGAGAAATCAGATGTGAGCGGCCGAATGGCACTGCCCGAGTTTATGGAGCAGTGTGCGGCAACCGGCAAGCACGCCCTGCGCGACGAACTGGAAGAGTCGGCGGTTAGCAAACGGCGGGTCGCGAAGTCTCTCCTGAAAACGTCGGGAATCACGGGCAAAAGGGCGGAGCCACAGTACTTTGGGAAGTGCGACTTTACAGGAATCGAAGCGCTCGAAGAGGAACTGGGGACTAGCCAAGTGTCCGGAAAGAAGTATCGCGCAGACCGGCTACAGCGCTCCGTCGTGACTGGCAAGACCGGCTACGTCGATGAATTTGCCGTCTGCCCGGAGACAAATCACGCACTCTTGCCCGAAGAAGGGGAGAAGTGCGAAGTAACCGGAAAGCTCGTGGTCCCAGGGATATTGGAGCGATGCGAAGTAAGCGGAAAAAGGGTTTTACCGCGCGAGCTCGAAAAATCAGTCGTGACGGGGAAAAAGGCGCTCAAGCAGCTCCTCGTTTCGAGCAGTATTTCCGGGGCGCGGTTTCTTGAGACCGAGGGTATTGTCTCGGCCACCGGGAAATACTGCCTCAAACAGGAAGCCAAGCCGTGCACTTGGAGTTCCCGGAAATGCCATCCCGATGATCTGCGAACGTGTCAGCTCACTCGCGTCACGGCGCACTTCGAGTACATGACAACGAATGGGGGAATCCGGCTCGAGCCGCTGCTTAACCTCTTATACGGACTGCAAAGAAAAACGGACAAACCCGAATTGCGGACGAGAGTAGCTGAAGACCTTTCTCGAGTCCTGGACGGCCGCTTGCAGGTCGAGGCAGCCGTGTCCTCGCCCGGAGGAAATCACTTGGCGGTGTGTCTCGAAACGAAGAGCTGGTTGGGTTTGAAAACTCGCCAAGCCGGTTTTGTGTACTCGATTCGCGATCGAGCACCAGTCGGAAGAGTTGTGGTGGGCAAGCGCGAGGCGGAAGGCTGGGAACTCGAAAAAGTGTTCTAGGGAAACGCCAGGCGGATTCAACGTGCCGCTCAGTCGCGCAGCTGATCCAGCTGGTCTTCACTGTCGGCACGCTGCGCGTGAATCGCCCAATCGTCGGCGATGATGCGCAGTACTGAGCACATCTGATCTAAGTCTTCCCATAATCGTCAATATCTAAGGCGGTCTCCGGCTCTTTAGCTTCTCTCTCTCTCATCTCTCTCCAGCGAAGATCTACTCCAGTTGGCACAAAATGGAGGTCACCAAGCCCAATCCAGGATGGCTTAGGACAGTCAGGTTTGCATTTCTTGACGGCACCCCACGCTAGCGTGCCGGACTCAACATAGTAACGTTGCGTACCGCGAACGGTTGCCGGCGTGACGCCTAGAGCTATCCCGAGAATGCGCAGACCGATTAGCCCGGCAACTAGCGCGTTGTTGCAGATGACGCTCGGCGCTCGCAGCGCCTCCTTGGTTGACTGCTCAGCATCCGCGTCGGTGACGACATACTTGCCCCAACTCGCGCTCTCGCGCGCAACAGTAGCCTCTTCTCTGGTGTAGACGCCCTGACACTCCAAACAAGCGTGCTCGGGTCCGGCTGAAACGACCTGTGATTTGCCCGCTTGTAACGTCATAGAAACGAAATTCGGAATCAGTGTTGTGCCACCATCTATGACCGGAATTAGGTGGGAATATGCCGCGTGATCGAGCACCTGACGAGCAAATGCATCATCCGCGGCGCCGACGACAATGTCGCAGTCTAATGGCGGTTTCAGCCCGGCCGGCTCTGCAACGGATTCGCGGAACGCGAGGACCTTGAAATTCGGAGCAGTGGCCGCGCTACTTGCGATACGCGCGTAGACTTCAACCTTGGGCTGCCGAGATTCCACATCCGATCGCGTAGCACCTTGAGAGCGATTAAAATTCGCGAGATCTAACCGGTCATAGTCAACGAGCACCAACGTGCCCACACCCAAACGAGCCAGGTGTTCCGCCAAGATGCCGCCAACACCGCCACATCCCGCAATTCCGACCGACAACCCGGACAAGATCCTTTGGCCGCGCTCACCCCACAAGAGAATGCTACTGTCGTTTATGTTCACATCGATATCTTCTTGCTGAGCCGCAGTTGTACTTGGATTCCCCGGCAAGATGCGCAACCCGGGGCCGACTATTCGGATCCTTTCAGCAAAGACAATCGTTGCGCCTGTCGGCCCGAACTCGCGAGACTGCGCTTCAACCGCAGAACGAGGGCGTCGAAACGCGTACTCGCGGACGCTTATTCCTCCACCCTGCGTCACGATACCCGCAGCGACCGGCCTCCCATCGGGCAGGGCGCGCGAGACGAAGCACAACTCCTTCGAGTCCGCAGCTAGATCTTCTCGGCTTGGCTTGGGCGGGGCGATGCCGGTCTCTGGCCTCGGATGAGAATGTACGTTAATCAGGCCAGCTCCGGGTAGCAACTGAATTGCCGAGAGAGCGCGGCTATAGTATTTGTGACTCATCACCAAGCCGGTTTTCGGCGACCAGGAAACGTCGCCGGGATTCGGGTCAATGATTGGTCCCAACAACAGAGTGCGCCGCGAGCTCCCCGTTGCCGTCAGGATCGCTGCTAGAAAGCCGTGCTCCGGGTCGTTAGGCTGAAGCTTTTTCTCCCCGAACAGCCGATCGCGAACATCCTTGTGCTGCTTTTCCGTCAGAGCGAATTCGAGTTTCATCCGTTACGTATCCGCCTTTCGTACCACTGGACGACTCCGACGATATCCTCGATAGATCGCAGAACTGGACAGTTTTGCCAGGTCCAACTGTAATAGTGGGCGCCTCCCAACGAGCGGACCGGCCCGCACATGTCGTGGCCAGGATTGTGCGCGTCCGTGACTTGGCCGCCGCTAGAATTTTTGACGGCCTCACGTGTCACAAGGCCGTGGGGGTTTGCCTCCGGGAATACGAGCGGCAATCGGATCCAGCCGCCCATCGGCTCAGCAGACCCGTTGGCAACGTCGCTGACCCATATATAGGCGAAATTGTCCTGGACGGCATCCACCCTAACGTCGCAAGCCCTCTTCGAACGAAGATGTTCGAGGGCCTGCCTGAGCCGCTCAGGCAGGCCAGCTTCCACCTGGCTCACGACCGGCCACCACCGCCCGGCGTGATGCGGAAGAATTTACGGTGCTCCGCGTCCAGATTGACGGACTGCCCGGAGCTGAACTCCGCCACAGGGTTGCCGCCTTTGTGGTCAAGCGCTTCGAGAATGAAGTTTTGAGGATCAGAGACGCCCGTCTTCCGCATGATCTGTTCCGCGGGGACGTTTACCTCTTCCCATCTCTCCTCGATGTCTCCGACGAAGATGACAAATACCCTGTGCGACGAGCCGCCCGTCGCTTTGGTTTGATCAAAGGTTGTACCCATTACTGCCTCCGTGAAGTTGTGCGGCACTAAGCCGATGATTTTTTCAGTCCCAGAAGCGCTTATCTGCCGCGCGTCCGGCACTGCCGCATACCCTGTAAGAACAGCGATTCGTCACCCGCCGAACGTGCCTGTGTTCCGTCTTCGGTTGCCAGCAGGTTCACGGTCGGGCGGGGGGGCGAATCGCGGTTCTATATACATAAGGGTTTTGTGAATGTAGATGATAGATTTTGAGAGATCGGCCGGAGCTGACTGAACTGTTTAGTTCTCATTGGAGCACTGGAAGGAGCTGGCCAAGGTGCTGTCATCAGAGGGGTGCTGGCCGCCGCGAACGAGTGCCAGTTGAGAGTCGAGATCGGGGATGTGTGGTGGATTCCCGAGGAGCTATCGTCCTATCCGGGAGGAAAGGGGCGCTTCTGCCTGGTGGTTGCGTTGGAAACACCGCCCGGGCCGCAGGTGCCTGCTCGAGCCCATTACGTCGCAGGTTCTACTAGCTCGGGCGGTGGGTCTAAGATCGTGCTCGAGGCTGGAGAAGCTAGCCTGCGCAAACGAACATATTTCTGTTTTTGGTGGAGCGGTGACATTGGCATACCGGTGCTTGTGGCGTGCGGGAGATTCGTGGGTAGGCTCGCAACGGAGCGTATGGGAGAGATCGGTGCCGCCATTCGTGCCAGCAGACGGACCACTTTGAAAAGGCTGGTGGGCTGCTGAATGGACAGTTTGCAAGAATTGCGAGATGAATACGAGCGCAACGGCGTTGGTGTGCTCCTTAACGAGTTCTTGGCGAAGATCGTCTGGGCGACCGTTCGTCAATATCCTCCTTCGGAGTATTCTCCGTCTGGGAGTTGGGACAAGGCAGCGTGCGAGGACGTGCTCAACGACTGGCTGACCGAACGCCTATGGGGTAGGGCGGACCTGCAGGCTATGTTGTCCTCAGCTGGTAGCCTCGCTCAACTACGGAGTGCATTGACGACCTCGCTGCGGCAGCACCTTACAAATAAACGTCGCCGTTCCATCGCATCAAACTTGTACAAGCGTGTTCTTGCTGTTTTGCGCGACGATTCACGCTTCCGGCCGGTGGGGGGAGTATCGCATGGGTCGGAGCAGAGGTGGGTCTTAGCGGGGAAGGATGAAATCAAACAGTCTATGCTTGAGCTGCGCGATTTGGTCCAGATCGCGTGCGAGTTGAGCGACGACGAACTTCAGGTAGTGAGATACGGACCTCTGTCGCAGAAACTCTCTCCGATACTGCGCGAGCCCAAGCTTCTGGAGTTCCTGGTTCACCTCATGAGTCGAGCGGATGGAGGATTGACAGCAGGCATGATCATCGATGTCATGCGTTTCCGATTTTCCCTTCCAAGCGAAGAGCATACGGAAATTGACGAGAACTTGGCCAGCTCGAAGCCAAGTCCTGCAAATGAGGCCGCGAGAACAATCGCCGCTCGCGCTCTCGTTTCGCGACTGGACCTTGAGGATGCCCGAAAGCTTACAGCCTACTTTAGGTCCAATGGTGACTTCTTGAAAGCCGCAGAGCAGTGCGAGTGCACTCTGGACCGTATTCGCGAGGTTGTTCATCGAGGATTCGAGGCGATATGTGAATGCTCGGAATCCGAGGATGACGCGCGCTCTATCATGAACACAGTGGAATCGCTGTTAATTGGGGGTGAGTAATGATGCGATGCCCTCTTCCAATCGATTGGCTTGAGTACCTGGAAGGTGCAAGCTCCGACGAACTCGCGGCACATCTCACCGAGTGCCTACCTTGCCGACTTCTTGTCGAGGAACTGCGACGTGAAGCCCGTCCGCAGCTTCAGTCATCTCGTCTTCCGAGGCCAGATGCCTGGCCACATTGGCGCGAAATCGAACAGTCATCTGTGGCATTCGGTGAAATCCGGTGGGCTTCTGGACCGTCTACGGCGATCACCGTGGGGCGTGTTCCCGTGCTGGTGTTGTCTGACATATGGGAAGAGAAAGGAAACACCTGGTGTGAGATCGTGCCGCTACTTACGGATATCGAAAATGCTACTTCGCTCGATATCGTGCTCCATAGAAACGAAACTGATTTGGAAATCCCGTGGCGAGTGCCACTTCGAGGGCAGACGATTGCGAATGTTCGTGCCCTTGGTGCGCCTATCGGATGCTTGCTGGAGGGTGGCCGGAAAATTGTTGGGCTTGCCCTTGAAGGGCGTGCACCTCAAGAACGCTTTGGGACACCAATCGAGGGACCGGATGACGCGCGAGTGCGTTTGCCAGAACAAATCGATAGCATCATTCGGCTCCTAGGCCGAGCGTACGCGCTGAGCACGGATGTGGAGTCCCTACTACAGATCCCCAAACCGCGAGTGCTTTCCTTTGACCTGCGGCGGTTGGTCGTACAGCGGTCTCAGACGAGAGGACTACAGCTCGCAGCCGAGAGTACAGTCAAAGAAGAAGAGTATGAATGGTTCGTCGAAATTCCGAGTAGAGGTTCACTGAAAGGGCGCATCGAGTATCGATACGCCGACGATGAATTACTTTTTGTTGTTGAAGACCTCGTTGAAATCGAAACAGGCCTGCACTCTCCGGCGCAGATCATGCTGTGGTCACAACGGCTGTCGAAACCTGTCATTTCGGAACAGTTTGTTCCCAAGATCGGAGACCAGGTGTTACTCGGACGGGATCTAGGTGTCTTGCCGCGAGAAGTCGGTCGTTTAGAAGTGAGGCTCTCCGATGAAGACTGAAGCGCGTGAGCTTGACCAGCTTGTTCGAGACTGGTGGCTAAATGGAGAAGAAGATAAATCATTTGAGAGGATCTTGGAACGTGCTCTGACTGGTAATCCAGAAAGTCTCTTGCCGTTTGCTCGAGCTCTCCAAATTCTGGAGACGAAACAGCTTCGGCCGGCAATCCTGCAGCGCATCGATGAATTGCGTCAGCGGCTCGACTGCTTGCGGAACCGGGAGTGGCAGATCGACGCGCTGGGGAACTTGGAAAACGAGCCACAGAGCCTATTCGCAGTTCTCAGCAACGAGGTGGCGGATCTTCGGGGGTTCGCTCCTGAAACTCTTCGCCGTGCTCGATTAGCGCATCAGGAGAGTCGTGGGCGCGCAGCGCGGGCATTTCTCGAAGCTCTCGGCTGGGGCAAGCTCACTGGGCCAGTAGCGAGTGGGCTTCAACAGGCGGTCGACGACATTATTGAGCGCGAGCAGCAAGAGGCGTGGGGCCTGTTTGTGGGCACCAATCGTGGATTAGCGCTGGGAGTAAAACTAGTCCTCCGAGATTCCGGGCAAGAACTTTTCTCTGACGCAGACAACGAGATGCGTGAACAGGCACGCATTGCCGCGCGGCTCGGCCTCAACGGCGAAGGTTGGGACGCGAAGCTCGAGTGGCCGGCACGTTTTGCAGGCGAGTCGATTGGCTTACCTCTGTATATTGCCGCTCTGGTTGCCAAAAATGTTCTGCCTCGCCATGCCCTAACCGCTTCCACGGGACGCCTTGATATCGATGGCCGGGTAACTGGTGTGAGCGGAATTAGCGCAAAGGTCGAGGCAGCGCGGCGCATCGGAATCCGTCGAATCTTAGTTCCCACTGAAAACCTGAGGGACGCGAAGAGCGCAGCTGGAGAAGGCATCATCGTGGTGCCTGTTGAGCATGTGCGGGAGGTGCTAGGAGCGCTTCGTCAGCCGATTTCTGCCATCGAACTTGGTTACTCGGGCTTGATCCTTCTTATTCGGGCTTCGGTACAAGACTATCAACTCGCCATACAGGACGAGTGTGAGGCTACCCAGGGGTTTCGATTCGTCGTGGCAAACGCGAGCGGCAAGGCACACATCTGGGTCTACAGAAATGGCCGCGTCCGGGCGGAAGGTTCGAGCGGTTCGGCCGTCGACGCGGCTAAACGCTTGGTCCTAGATCAAGTACCTCCCGAACCGGAGGAGAGAGAGACCCTGTCGTTCCAACTGCCGACGTCCCAATTGCGAGAGGGATATAGGACCGCTCTAAATGAGATCGGAGCGATTGACGACGACCCTCATGAACACGAAGCATGGCGCGTTCGCCTGTCGCGTGGACGGAGCCGAGCTGCCGTAGTTATGTACAACTCCGGGAAATGTGTAATTCAGGGAACGGCTCCGGCATGGGATTTGGTCCGTGAAGCGGCGGCGGCGGCCACACAAAGCATTGGGGGGCTGCCTAACAAGCAATCCACCATCCCCGCATCAAGCGGCTCCTCATCTCCCCCAGTGAACACTGAGCCACACATAGGGACGGATGAGGCCGGCAAGGGAGACTACTTCGGTCCCCTAGTAAGTGCCGCCGTATTTGTCGACGGCACGGGTGCCGCAATGCTTCGACAGCTCGGCGTGAAAGACAGTAAAGCACTGTCGGATCGACGCGTTAGAGAGCTTGCGGAAAAGATTCGTGGAATGCCCGAGGTCAGACACGCAGTAACAGCTATAAATCCAAGAAAGTTCAATGAGCTATACGAGCAATTTAGACGAGAGGGAAAGAACTTAAACTCGTTGCTAGCGTGGGGCCATGCGCGCTCGATTGACACTCTCCTCAACGCGCCTGCTGGCAAGCGCGTGAATGCAAAGTATGTCCTCGTCGATCAATTCGCGGATAAGCACTACATCGAGCAGCGGACTCGGCGAGCTGGGATACCCATTCACCAACGACCCAAAGCGGAAGAGGATATTGCGGTAGCGGCTGCTTCGGTGCTAGCT
>Ga0137359_10003030_pt1 | contig 13550 bp, 15 predicted proteins | sample Mad1_40_16metaG_FD_108281 | JGI IMG/M metagenome (GOLD analysis project Ga0137359, IMG submission 108281) | Vadose zone soil microbial communities from Angelo Coast Range Reserve, California, USA - Mad1_40_16 metaG | ecosystem: Environmental > Terrestrial > Soil > Vadose zone | place: USA... | reverse complement strand
TGAATCTTCCTGGTTTCCGTATTCCCGTTGAACTGCTCGGAGTCGCCGTCATTGGACTTACCGCGCATCTCGGCGGGTTCTTAAGCGAAGACAATCCATGACACACAGGCGATCACCTGGATGGAATTTGCACGCTTCTCCTGTGATCCGTGCGTGGTGCAGACAGTTCGCACTGCGACGCAAACAGTTTCTCAATGCAACAGTTTTACTAACGTTTGATCGAACTCTGACGTGAGTATGACATTCAACATGAAACGGTCACCTAGAGTGCACTCAAGTGAATCACACCATCTCTTCACAATCCTAGCTAGCAAAGGAAATAACTTGTCATGAAAAGCAGAAGCGTCTCCCTTGATACAGCATCGAAGTCAAACCAAAACACCGGAGAAGATGTTTCCTCCTCTGAGAACAAAGCCTTCAATCGACGTTCATTCCTGAAGAACAGCGTGGTGGCCGGAGCTGCAGTAACAGCAGGCGCTGCGATTTTGGAAAACGTGCCATCAGCCCTGGCGGAGACCGGCAACAGCCACCTGACTCGCGGCGATGCCGACATCCTTCGCTGGCTCGCAGCAGCCGAAATCATTGAATCCGACCTCTGGCTTCAATATCAGGAACTCGCAGGCACTCAGGACAATGAAGTGTCCACTATAGCCAGTCAGCAAATACCCGGATATCCCTCCCAGCCTACAGGCGGGAACTCGCCTTACACGAGTGCCGTCTTGCAGCTCGACGGCGACATGGATCAATACATTCACGACAACACCGAAGATGAACTGACCCATGAAACGTTCATCAACGCGTATTTGGTTTCGAAAGGCGCAGCTGCAGTCAGTCTTGATCAGTTTCGCACATTAGAAAGCAGCAGCAAGGCAACCGGTGCCAACCAAGTTGCAAGACTTACAGACCTGAGGAAGCTCACGGTGGACACGACTTGGTGGACACGCTATCGCAGCCGCACTGGCAATCCAGATCTGGGCGACAAATTCCCGCCAGCGGTGCCGAGCCTAGTTGTCAACACACATCCGGGAGTTCCGCGGACTAATGACGATCTGAACAACGCGGACTTCCTCCAGGTTATTGCCAACACCGCCGGCTTTCACTTTGCCAATATCGAAGTCGGCGGAGCGAGCATGTACCCCGGACTGGCGCAGAGAGTGTCGAGCGTAGAGGTCCTGCGCATCCTGCTCAGTATTGGCGGAACAGAAATCATGCACTTCCAGACCTGGCACGATAAGGCTGGCAATGCGATTCCTTCGCCGAATGGTGTGCCCATTATTGATCCGGTTACCGGCTTCTCTGTGTTCTTTCCAGATCTGACAAATGCGGCTGTCCCAGCTGTTGGTGAGGATTTGCAGTCCAATCTGATCATGCCGGAACCGACTGCATTCCTCAGCAAACACAAATTGCCAGTTTGCTCGATCATTCGGCCAACCGCCACCACGAACGCGGCCACGGCCGCGCTACAAGGGTTCATTGATATGAACATTTTCGTCGGTCAATCGAAGGCATTCTTCAACTTCGTGGCTCATTTAGCCGTAGAGGCCGATGATGCCAGGCGCGGAACCAGCTAGGGATTGTGGTGTTGTCGTTGCCAGTCAAAGGGTTCCTTGGGACGGGCGCCACCTTCGAGGCCGACATCAACCTCGTCGTGCAGCTAGCGATGGCAGCGGCACTGGTCGCAGGGGTCGTTCTTGCGAAAAAGAAACATTACAGAGCGCACGGTATTTGTCAGACAACGGTGCTGCTACTGAATTTGTTGATGATCGGACTCGTGATGTGGCCCTCGTTCCGCCGACAAGGAAATCCAAGGTTTCCCAAGGTGCTTCATAAGGCGTATTACGCTGCGCCCGTCGTTCATGCGGCTTTGGGAATGACGGCTGAGCTTCTGGGACTTTATATCGTTCTTGTGGCGGGCACGAATGTTCTTCCGGCGTGGCTGCGCTTCAGAAATTGGAAGCGGTGGATGCGAACGGAATTGTTACTTTGGATCTTTGTTGTGATCAGCGGGGTGGGGACTTACTACGTTTGGTACATTGCGCCCTTCCGCTAATGCGTGAAGTTTTAAATGTTGGATCGACGGTGTCTCTCCCTGCGTCACTGGCGGGTGCTGTGGGTGGAAGTACAAGTCACGGCACCTGCATTTTTATGACTCGACGATCTTGCTATTGCAGTTCATGGAGAACTTATGTTTGAAGGATTGTTTCAACCTATGCACTTGCTCGTGATCTTCGGAATTGCCCTGCTGGTATTCGGCCCCAAGAAGCTTCCTGAGCTTGGCAAAGGTATCGGTGAGGGAATTCGCGGCTTCAAGGCAGCCGTCCGGCCCGAAGAGGCAAAGCCAGTCGCGCCAGTATCTGCCGTGACTAACGACCACAGTCTGGTCAAGGAGTAGTTCGTGGGATTTGGAAGCGAAATCCTGTTCATCCTCGTCCTCGGATTGCTGTTGTTAGGGCCAAAGCGGCTGCCCACAATCCTGGGACATGTGACGAGGGCTAAAGCACAATTCGAAAAGGCGACCCACAGTTTCAAGACTCAATTAGAGGCGGAACTCGCAGCCCAGGATCGCCGCGGCAACACTGATTCCTCGCAAGAATTGGCTGAGGACCAGTGAACAGTCCCCGGATCCTCGGAATTGGAACGGCGAATCCACCGATCAGGCTCACCCAAGAGCAGAGCTTTCATGCTGCTGGTTATGAGAGCGAGCGCATTCGGAGGATCTTCCTGAACAGCGACATTGAATATCGTCACTTTTATTTTGGCGGTATCCCGACTCGCGAGGAAAGCTCTGATCAAATGAATCAGCGTTATCTCTCGGGCGCAGTGAAAACAGGTTGCCGCGCGATTCTGGATTGTCTGGAGCCGGCTGGAAGAACTGTCGAGGACGTGGATTTCCTGGCGGTTTGCACGTGCACGGGCTATGTGTGCCCGGATGTAGGTAGCCGTCTAATCGCGCACATGGGCTTCCGCAGTAATGTGCAGAGAGCCTCCATCACCGGCCTTGGGTGCGCCGCTGCGATACCGACGCTGCAGCGGGCGGCAGATTTCGTTCGAGCAAACCCGGGCCGTCTGGCATTGATTCTGGCTGTAGAGATTTGCTCTGCTTGCTACTACGTCGATAACACGATCGAGACAGTCATTGGCAACGCGATTTGCGCCGACGGCGCCTCCGCTCTCCTCCTCGGCGCCGAGCGAACGAATCAACTGTATCCGCAGATTATTGACTTTGAGTCTTTCATTGATACGGAGCATATCGAAGAAGTTGGACTCCAACATCGGGAAGGGAAGCTGCGAATCGTCCTGGGAGTCTCGATCCAACACCTGGCTGGTCCGATGATCGAAACCGCACTCCAGAAGTTGCTTCAGAGACGTGGGCTTTCCCGATCGGACGTTCGCTTCTGGGCTGTTCATCCCGGCGGACGGAAAGTGATCGACAACGTCCAAAAACACTTCGGTCTGACCGATGCTCAATTGCGCTTCTCCCGAACTGTGTTGCGAAACTACGGAAACATGTCATCGCCCACCGTAATGTTTGTACTGGATGAAGTCGTGCGTGACGGAGATCCGCGGCCAGGCGACTGGGGAGTGATGATCGCCTTAGGACCTGGAATGGCTGCCGAGGTTGCGTTACTCCAATGGTAGGTCAGTTATTCCGGTTCTGCCGTTTGCTAATGCTTCCGCAGATGGAAGGTAAGAGCGGCATTTGGGCGGAAATCAAGCCGCTCCTTAGAAACCGGTTTCTCACCACAAAAGCCGCACGAAAGAGAAAGGAAAATTCCTCCCCTCCACTTCTTTTCCAAATGGCATCAGCGTACTGGCTATCACAGGCAATTTATGTGGCTGCCAAGTTAGGCATTGCCGATTTGCTGAAAGATGGTCCACAAACGTGTGGGGCACTAGCCACAGAAACTCGATCAGATGCGCAGTCGCTCTTCCGGCTGATGCGCGCGTTGTCAGGCCAGGGCATATTCTCGCAAGTCGGACATGACAGTTTTGCCCTTTCTCCGCTCGCCGACGGCCTTCAGACCGAGGTGCCGGGGTCTCTTAGGGCGACCGTGATCACGCTTGGTGAGATCCATTACCAGGCGTGCGGCGACCTGCTTCATAGTGTGCAAAGCGGCTCTCCAGCGTTTAACAAGGTCTTCGGAGCGAGCTTATTCGAGTACCTGAAACAAAATGCCGATGCGGCTGATGCGTTCAACCAGGGTATGTCAAGTTTGTCGTCGAAGTTGGCCTATGCCGTTCTTCTGGCCTACGACTTCAGTGGAATCACTTCCATCGTTGACATCGGAGGAGGCGAAGGTAAACTCCTCGAAAAGATTCTGGAATTCTATCCGAGCGCGAATGGCATTGTCTTCGACACGCCACCGACTATCGAAAGAGCCGGACGACAACTCTGTAATGACCAAACTCGGAGTCGATGCTCGTATGCGGCGGGCGATTTTTTCGATGCCGTCCCACAAGGAGCAGACGCTTACCTTCTATGCGGCGTAGTCCACGATTGGGACGACACCCGCGCTGTACAAATCCTGAAGCACTGCCGCCGAGCCATGGCGAAGAGCGGAAGAGTGTTGCTCCTCGAGACGGTCGTGCCGGAAACCGACTCGATGCATTTCAGTAAGCTTCTCGACTTAAATATGCTGGTAATGACCGGGGGAAGGGAACGGACTAAAGCTGAGTTTCGTACTCTGCTCGATGCCGCTGATTACAAGCTGACAAGGATAATTGGCACTATGGCACCGCAGAGCCTTATCGAAGCTGTGCCGAAGTGAGCCTGGTGCACCAGCGAGGACACGCCGCTAACGCCATTACTCGAACTGAAGCACTACAATCTCCGGATTCGACCCCAGCCTCAGCGGCGGTCCCCACGTTCCTGCTCCGCTCGAAGTGAAAATCTGCATCTTCCCGATCCGGCTTAAGCCGTACACAAACTGCCGGTAGATCCGTCGCGCCATCCAACTCCAAGGTACGAATTGGCCAAGGTGAGTATGCCCGGATAGCTGCAAAGAAACGCCTGCGGCCTCAGCGATCTCTGGATGGTCGGGCGCATGCGTCAACAGGATGCTCGCGCGATCGCGATCCAAGCGGACACCATGTAGCGCCGATGCCAGGTGCCCGCCTCGCGTCGCGCTCCGGTACGGCACGCCAATGATCTGCAAACCATCCACTTCCACCTTCTCATTGCTGAGCACGCGGACTCCCGCCGCGGCAACGGCACCCAAGTACTTGCTGTCATCCCCGAATTGCTCGTGATTTCCAGCGACGAAATAGACGCCGTGCGGCGCTTTTAACTTGTTTAACGGCTCGGCTGCTCGTCCCGCGTCGATGGCCGTGCCGTCGTACAAATCTCCGGCAATGAAAATTGCGTCCGGTTCTTCCCTCAAAATCTTCGCAACCATGCGTCGCAGAAAACTGCCATTACGCACAGGCCCTAAATGCAAATCGCTGATGAGGGCTGCTTTTCGCCCTCGCCATGCGTCCGGCAAGTTGGCGAGCCGCACGGTTATTCGCGTGACTCGCGTCCAGCTTGCGTTGAAAACCCCATAGAGTCCGGCGATCGCTGCAGCTCCGAACAGCACTTCAACAACTCGATGGAAGTTCACATCCAGCCCGGATAGACGCGCCAATCCAAAAACAATCCAGGACAAAACCGCCGCCGTGAAGAGGAAACTCAGCAGCCCCAGCCAGATCGCAGCGGCCTTATAAAACGCGCGCACTGCGGCATTTGTGTAGCGAAAAGCGAGTAGGGAAGCGGCAACAAAGCTCACCGATAAGAGTCCGAGGACGGCTTTGATCCAAAACGACCCGGTACCGTTTCCGGTTGTCGAAAATGTCCACGTCTCATAGAGAAGATAATGTCCGAAAAAAAGCACCAACTGAACGACTGCAATGAAACCGATTAAGCCTTTACGTTGCCGCATGATGAATAGATTCCGTATCCAGCCATTCGGATTCTTAGCCTAAGATCGGTGCTCGCAACGGATGCGGGGAGGAAGATCGACGACTTGATTTACACAGAATTTGGACTCTAGCCTAACCGATACACGCGAATCGCGTTATCGTGAAACAGCTTCCGCTGATTGACCTCGCCGGCCGACTGCGTGATTGATAGCAACGCTTCAACCCACTGTTGATAGCTGGCCGAAAGTGTACAGACCGGCCAATCACTTCCGAAGAGGACGCGGTCCCAACCGAAGCTGGCGATCGCATGATCAATAAAGGGTCGCAAGTCTTCGGCGGTCCACTTCTGCGGATCCGCATAGGCTACCAAGCCAGAAATCTTGCAAGAAACATTCGGCAGGTTAGCGACTTCCGTGATGTGGGAACGCCATGGATCAAGGCTTCTCTCTTTAACTTGAGGCACCCCGCAGTGGTCGAGAATAAAAACTACATCCGGACACTTGGACACCAGATTGATTGCAATGGGAAGCTGCCGCGCCAGAAAACAAATGTCAAATGAGAGGCCATAATCCGCAAGCACAGCAACATTCTTTATAAATGTTGCACTCGTGCTCACGCCGTCCGGCTGAGTGTGGAGAACGCGACGAACTCCTTTCAGCTTCGGATGACCAGCAATCTTATCCAAATAGGACTTGAAATCCTTACTCTCGGGCCGGCAACAGGCAACAATGCCCTCAAGCGGATTGTCAGGCTGATCAGCAAGCGCGAGTAGATGCCGCGTCTCCTCAAGCATGTGCGGCTCATCGACGTCGGCTTCCAGGTGCACCGACTTCACCACGTTCAGTCCCTCGGCAGCCGCAAGGTAGTCGGGCATTAGGAAAGAGCGGTTCAGCACTGGAAGCGAATCAAGCCACGAGTAGCGAAAGAGATCTAAATCCCAGAGGTGCTGGTGCGCGTCTACGATCTGCATAGCATGATCTCGATAGTCGGGCGGAACTTTAACTACAACATCGCGGGCCGTCAAATCAATCGGTATGAAAAACCTCTTCCCTATCGGCCCACCACTCACCTGCGGCGCGGGATTCCAATGGCATCTGCATGGGCATCATCAGGGCCCACCATTCCTGGGTCTTGGGATCGGCGGCCATTTTCGCCATATCGGCCGCATAGTCTGTACCGTGGTATTCGAAGTATCCAAAAAGCAGATCGTCTTTTAGAAAGATGGAATAGTTTCGAATGTTGCAACGCTGGATCGTGGCCAGCACTTCTGGCCACACTGCTGCATGGTGCTTCTTGTAGGCCTCAAGAGATTCTGGCCTTACTCCAATTACTGAACCGTAACGTTTCATGTCCTCGTCCTTCACGGCTAGTCTGCAGGGTCTTCCTGACTTGCGTTCGCGAATCACTTCGGTTACTATCCAGCATTTTTCAAGGTAAGGGACTCGGCGACAACATGCAATGCGCACCGATGCCATACCTGACAAAAGAAAATACAGAAAGACAAATAATGAAGCTGATTCGATTTGGGGAACCCGGCAAAGAACGCCCGGGAGTTATTTTGAACGACGTAACACGTCTGGATGTTTCCGTCCTTGTGCGGAACTATGACGAAGCATTCTTTGCCGATGATGGCCTCCTCCGACTAGAGCAGTGGCTGAAGCAGAACGCCGCTTCGGCTCCGCGAGTTCCGCAATCGGTCCGTCTGGGACCGCCGATCGTCCGGCCTAGCAAGATTGTCTGCATTGGCCTGAACTTCCGCGACCACGCCAGGGAAAGCGCAATGCAGATTCCCAAAGAGCCGGTAATATTTTTCAAAAGCACCACTTCGCTGGTCGGCCCCAACGACAATTTGATAATCCCAAAGAATGCATACAAAGTGGATTGGGAGGTCGAACTGGCCGTTGTAATTGGAAGGAAAGCCACATATATCGAGAGGGAAGAGGCGCTCAAGTACGTGGCTGGTTACGCTCTGCATAACGATTATTCCGAACGCGTGTTTCAACTGGAGCGAGGCGGACAATGGGTGAAAGGAAAGAGTGCCGACACGTTTGCTCCGCTGGGGCCGTTTCTAGCGACCCGCGACGAGATTCCGGACACCAGCCGCTTGGGAATGTGGCTGAAGGTCAACGGCGCTTTCCGGCAACGCAGTTCTACGAGTGAGATGATTTTTGATGTACCCACTCTAGTCAGCTACGTCAGCCAGTTCATGACGTTGCTTCCCGGCGATGTCATCAGCACTGGCACGCCGGCCGGAGTCGGATTGGGAATGAAGCCGCCACAATATCTGAAGCAAGGCGATGTCGTCGAGTTGGGAATCGACCAGCTTGGCGAATCGCGGCAGGTAGTCGTCGCCTGGCAGGCCACAACCTAGGTTAAGATGTCGCCGTGGCCGCGATAGCCAATTCGGTAGCGGAGGATTATCTGCGCAACCGCATCCGCTGCATTTGCATTTCGCCGAAACTCCCTGGGTCCATCAAATAATGGATCTGCAACTATGGATCTGCAACTTAAAGACAAAGTCGTTCTGGTGACGGGTGGCGCCAAAGGGATCGGCGCGGCAATTACAAAGACCTGCGCTCAGGAGGGCGCGATTGCAGTCGCTGTAGATCGAGACTCGCAGGCCTGTAAGCAATTGCACAGTGATCTCACAGCCCATGGTCTGAGCATTAATTTCATTGCGATGGATCTTTCATCGGCAAAGAACTGCAAAGCAGTTGTGGAGCAGGCGATTGCGACTTTCCATCACATCGACGCGCTCGTGAATAACGCTGGCATCAATGACAAGGTCGGTCTCGAACACGGCAGTCCGCAGGAGTTCCTCTCTTCTTTAGAGCGCAATCTTCTGCACTACTACCACATGGCACACTACGCGCTTCCACATTTGAAGCAGGCCCGTGGTTCAATCGTTAACATCAGTTCGAAAACCGCGTTCACCGGTCAGGGCGGCACATCGGGATACGTTGCCTCCAAGGGTGCGATCTTGGGCCTGACCCGCGAATGGGCGGCAGAGTTGCTTCCCTACCGCATTCGGGTAAACGCAGTCGTTCCCGCCGAGGTGATGACGCCGCTCTATGAACAATGGCTTGAGAGCTTTCCTGATCCACAAGAGAAACTAAAAAGCGTCGTCGCCAAAATTCCCCTCGACCGCCGAATGACGACGCCGGATGAAATTGCCGCAATGGTAGCCTTTCTTCTTTCCGCGAAGGCCGCGCATATTACCGGGCAGCACTTGTTTGTGGATGGAGGCTACGTGCATCTGGACCGAGCTTTGACCTAGCTGAGCGATATGACGAAACCGTCTGCACCAATCACAGAGCGCCGATATGTCGTGCCGCTGATTCTGGTCACCAGCCTGTTTTTTCTTTGGGCATTCGGCGTCAATCTGAACGACATTCTCATTCCTCATCTCAAAAAGGCGTTTCGCCTGTCTGATTTTCGGTCCTCATGGATTCAGGTGGCATTTTTTGGAGGATATTTCCTCGCGGCACTGCCTGCAGGCTGGCTGATGGAGAAGATCGGCTACAAACGGGGAATCCTTGTTGGCTTGCTAACTTGCGCCACTGGGGCTCTGTTGTTTATTCCAGCGGCGTCGGTAAGACTGTACTTTTTTTCCTGTTCGCCCTCTTCATCATGGCTTGCGGCCAGGGAGTTCTGGAAGTCGCAGCGAATCCCTACGTCACCATCCTCGGTCCGCCCGAGAGTTCCGAGCGTCGCCTGAATCTAGCCCAATCTTTCAACTCAGTCGGCGCGGTCGTTACCCCAATCGTCGGCGCCGCTTTCATCCTTTCGGGGGTGGAGTATTCACGAACGCAGTTGTCCGCTATGAGTCCTGCCCAGTTGCAGGCGTACCAGGCAGCAGAAGCCGCGACTGTAAAAATTCCGTATCTGGTGATTGCCGGACTTTTTCTTAGCGTGGCTGCGCTCATCTTTTTCTCTCGATTGCCGGAAGTCCGCGAGGAGGACGGCGGCGAAACCAATGTGAAATCCACCACAGGTTTGAGAGGATTGTGGCCGTATAAACATCTGCTGAAAGGAGTTCTGGCACAGTTTTTTTACGTGGGCGCGCAAGTCGGGGTAGCCAGCTTCATAATCCGTTTCGCGCAATACAGCATGCCTGGACTCCCCGAGAAACAAGCCGCCAATTATCTGAAGCTGCACCTTGTGGGATTCATGATTGGCAGGTTTGCCGGCTCCGCAATCATGAAGCATATCGCCGCTTCCCGCCTGCTCTCGCTGTTCGCACTCTCGGCTCTAACTTGCCTCACAATCGTGCTGCTTGGGACCGGAGTGGCGCCCATGTGGGCGCTAGTGCTGCTTGGCTTCTTTCATTCGATCATGTTCCCAACAATCTTTGCTCTGAGCCTGAAGCATCTGGGCCCGCATACCAAGTTGGGCTCTTCTTTATTAGTGATGGCTATCATCGGTGGCGCCGTCTTTCCGGCGATGATGGGCTACATCTCTGACATCAGCAGTATCCGCTATGCCTTTCTGGTTCCATTCTTCTGTCACATGTACGTACTCTATTTCGCGGCGCGCGGTTACCGTCCGTCTCTCGACTCGCAGAAGGAAGCAGAGCTGCGGAGTATTCCGGTCCAAAGCTAAGGATTGTGATTGGCGTCTCGCTAATTCTTGCTCTCATTCTTCTTTTCGGAAACTTTAGCCGGTTCATGCTGCCGGGCTCCGTCGTGCTCACAACGTCCTCGACCAATTCAAATATCCAGTTATAGGCAATCAAGGTCTGGTTGTCCCTGTAGGCCATCCATGCTCCACCAGTAAAACCACGCACTAAATTTCCCGTTGCTCAGCATGCCATAAATGGGAGTTGGCCGAACTCAGCGCAGCCATAATCCCCTGCTACCCACGAATCCGCGCACAGAAATCTGCCCTCGGTTCCAGAAGGCCGGAAGCGTGCACAGACCGACTGGGGAGTAGGGCAACCACCCGCATACCAGATGCATCGAGAGGTGTTGCTCAATGGTCCGGATGACTTATCTCGTCATTTTCTTGCGCCATCCGGGCGTGTCGCAACTACTGACCTGCCGCGAAGGAGAAAACAATGCTAGAAAAAATATTCCGTTTTCGTCCGCTAACCATGACGATTTTGGCTCTCATTATTATTGTCTCGGCTGCGCTACTCCGGCGGGTACCGGTGGCTGAGGCTGCCTCTAAAAGTCCTGCTTTCGGAAGGGAAGTAATCGTCGATCACCAGCGGGTCACAGGCGAGCCCAGCATCGCAATTGATTCGCAGGATCGCATCTATGTGTCCGCGCCATTCGGTTTCTCAACGACTGCCAGTTACGTCTGGCGCTCAACCGACCACGGCGCAAGTTTTCATCTCGTGCCTGGAAATCTTTCCCCTTTTGGCAAGCCGAATGTCACCTGCGTTGGAGGCGGAGATTCCGGCCTCGCAATAGATACGGCGAACCGACTCTACTTCGTGGACCTGCAGGGATTGACCGACGTCAGCAACAGCGTCAGCTCGGATCAAGGCGCAACCTGGCTGAGCACCTGCAACGCAGCAAACGATGCCGGAGTGGATCGTCCCTGGATCGCTGCTTTTGGCGATCCGCAGAACGGCGGCGCCCTCTACCAAACCGTAGATCAGACCGGACAGTGCATTGGATCTTGCGAATCGGATCTCGGCCAAGTGGGAAGCAACATCGTCGAGATCACGCGCTCACAGGATGGGGTGACATTCACACCGCTCCCAGCGCAACAGATTGAGGCGGACGGAATCGTGTCTGGCATAGTGACAGATTCTGCGGGTGGTGTTTACATCGCCCATACCGGACTCGTCGACTCAACGGGCAACATCGTCGGCGGAAGCGACGGAAATGGAAACGACAACGCGATCGTGGTTGTGCGATTTCCTACTGGTTACTCCAGCGCAACCCCCACTCCGCTTGCAAATGGCCAAACACTTTGCCAGGCGCAGCCATCGACCTGCACGACCAATATCGTTTATCGCGCACCACTCGACTCGAGTGGCAACAGCACAGTAACGGTAGGACAAGATTTCAGCCCGATCGCAATCGACCGAGCCGGCAATCTTTATGTGACCTGGTCGCAAGCGTCGGTGGATTCAACCGGGAACGTCAGCAGCTCCAGCCAGATCTACATGGCGGTCTCCACCAACCATGGAGCGAGCTGGGGTACGCCAGTTCGAATAACTGCCGCTACGCCAACTCTCCAGACCAATCTCTTTCCTTGGATCGCCGCAGGTGACCCGGGCCGGGTTGACATCGTTTGGTACGGCACTCCAACACTCGGCTCATGCCCCGCTCAGCCCTGCGGATCAGGCGCTATTCAAGCCCACTGGTCAGTGATGATGGCGCAGAGCTTGAATACCATAGTGAACGGCTCGCCCAATGCCTCACCCAGCTTCACAACCACTCAGGTTTCGGAAGTTTCCAACCACTTCGGCGCCGTCTGCACCATGGGGATTGGCTGTACCACGGGTGGTGAGCGCGGCCTGCTTGATTTCCTGAGCGTCACCGTCGGAAGCCAGGGCGAGGCGAATGTGGTGTGGACCGACGCCGTCAACCAGAACTTTGTTGGTGGAACTTCGTCAGGGCTAATCGGCTTCAACCGCCAGGTTGCAGGAGCGAGCTTGTACGCAAACATTGGGCAAGTGAGTGGGCCTGCGCCCGCCAGCGGGAGCGCCTCAGGATCCTCCGATGCGTTCTATTCGGCGAACGGCACGACCACAGCTGCTTCGACGAACCTGGTCGTTCGATCGGCATCGGTTACTAAGCCAGACTCGCAGCACTTTCGCTTCACCATCTCTGTTCAGAACCTCAGCAGTCTTCTCGTCTCGCCCACATTGGGCGGAACCGACGCGGTTTGGCTGGTGCGCTGGGAGGTGCCTGATCCAACTGGAGCCGGCCACACATACTTCGCTGGCATGGAGTCGGACAACGCCGGCACCCCGAGCTTCTTCGACGGCGAGACATCGTCCATCAACACGACCCACGGCAAGTTTCTAACTTATCCGCCCGCGCACACGATTCAAGGTAGCTACACGGCGGGAGGAACCATTACCCTCACAGTCCCGATTGCAGATGTAGGAGGCAACTCCAAAGCTACGCTGTACTCATTGACAGGTTTGACGGTCACGCAAGCAACGGCATCGTCAAGCGGCAACACGATCTTCAATCAGATCGATGCCACCGAGCCATTTGACTTTAAGCCGTAAACGGCGCGAATCCTCGCATTCGCACGCGATCAAATTGTGTTCCGGCGGCATTGGCCCCGCCTTTCGTGGTTTTCAAAAGGCGGGAACCACAAGTTCAGCCAATGCCCGGCCCGCTATTCCAGCCTAATGCTTTCCCTTGGGAGGCGGTTGCGGCTGTCTTTCCTGCAACCGCTGCTGCTGCTCGGAATGCCGCTGCACCATCTGCTCCGTCTGTTGCTGATGCCGCTGCTCCACCTGCTGCTTCCGGCCTTCATCGGCATTCTGCCGTGCAAGTTGCTGATGCTCTTTTTCTTGCTGCTGCTGCAGCTTTTGCCGATCTTTCTCTTGCTGCGCGAACAGCTTGTCCTGCTGTTGCTGATATTTGTGGTCCTGCTTGGGGTTTCCCGTGTTTGGAGCACCAGGACGCTCCACTGGCGGCAGCTCACTGGGATGCACTGCTCGAGCGCGAGATGAATTG
>Ga0137359_10003026_pt1 | contig 13574 bp, 8 predicted proteins | sample Mad1_40_16metaG_FD_108281 | JGI IMG/M metagenome (GOLD analysis project Ga0137359, IMG submission 108281) | Vadose zone soil microbial communities from Angelo Coast Range Reserve, California, USA - Mad1_40_16 metaG | ecosystem: Environmental > Terrestrial > Soil > Vadose zone | place: USA... | reverse complement strand
TGTGTATCTTCGCTGCCAACTTCATCAGTAAATTTCCGTTCATAGCTCATGAAGTTGTGAAAGCGTCCGTTTGGCAACTGTGCGAGCTGAATGAAGCTTAAATACTTCTTCACAAGAGGCAATGCCGTTTCATCGTGAAACTGTCGATAATGCTTCACGACAACAGCAAGTGCACGTCCTATGTCGTCAGTTGAATACCCACTGCGACGGTCTGGGATACCGTAACTCGCGTGCTGGATTACGCCTGTATCATCCGTCAGGCTGATGAGGTGATCGAGTTTCACATCCGCCAAATCTTCCCAGATATTTCTCAGCTCCGGTGCCGCAGACACTCTCGGTGCTGAAACAGTCATCACGTTTTCAAACACTTCTGCATAGCGCTTTCCAACTTCAGACCATGTCATTTGCCGTCCGTATTGATATGCACGCTTGCGCATGCGGTGGCGCATTGGCTCGTTCTCTATCAAATCAATAGCAGTCTGCGCCAGCATGTTTGCATCACCAAAATCTATGAGCCGGCCACGATTCTGCGAAAGCAGTTCCTCAGCGTAAAGGTAAGGCGTAGAAATTACAGCCTTTCCCATACCCACTGCATAGGCGAGCGTGCCACTGACGATCTGTTCTTTTGAGTGATAGGGCGTGACATAGATGTCACACGCACCAATGAACTCGCATAACTCTGAAAAACTGACGTAGCGGTCGTGGAAGATCACATGATTCCTTAAATTGAGTTCCCGCACTCGTTGTTCCAGTGACTCTCGATACTCTTCGCCTTCGGTTCGTCGGACCTCTGGGTGCGTCGCTCCAAGCACCAGGTAAACAACTCTGGGATGTCTTTCGACAATCTCGGGCATGGCCTCGATCATTAATTCAATACCCTTGTTACGATTAAGCAAGCCGAATGTTAGCAGGACAATCCGCCCTTCAACATCGAACTTGTCCTTATAGAAATTAGGATCAATGAAGGCGATGTCCGGAACTCCGTGATGAATTAGGCTAATCTTTTGCTCGCTGATCCCATAGACGTCCCGCAGAATAGGAGTCGCCTGACTGTTGAGAATGACAAGATGATCTGAGAGTTCAGCCAGCCGAATTAGATTTTCGCGAATTCCCACGCCTGGCCGTGTCAGGACGGTATGCAAAGTGGTAACCACTGGGACTGTCAGATTTGCCAGTAAAGCATTGATATAAGACCCGTCCGACCCGCCAAAAATCCCGAATTCGTGTTGCAGACAAACGAGATCCATCCTTGAGGAATTTATGTATTCTGCTGCCAACCGATAGTCATCGAGTTCGTGTTGTCGGATTTCAAAGACGACCTCCTCGGGATATTGATGCTTTGTATTCTCATTAGTTATGGCAATCACATCTGAATGAATATCATTCAAGGAATGTTTCAGATCGCAAGTAAAGGTTCCAATGCCACACTCGCGCGGCGGATAAGTGCCAATGAGACAAATCTTGAGTGCTGACTCATCAACGTCTGGACGTCTAACCTTGGTTGCCATTAAGTATTCCCCCCGCTTTCGTTGTTGCGTGCTTATCAAGAATCAAGCACAGCGAATGAGTGGTTTCGATATTGGCTGGAAGTTTCACCCAGCGTATTGTTTTCGTTATATCGAACCCGTGGATTTTCGTTGTCAGCAAATATTGAACCGCAATTTTATCGCCATTCAATCTATCTCATTGTTTCGCAATGATGCCTTGTCGTTTAGCATTGTTAGTATCATTAAACTGTAGGGGCGTCCCTCCGTGGGCGCCCCGAGTAGCGTCGTAAGAGGGGCGCCCACGGAGGGACGCCCCATTTTAGTTAAATTAGGACGCGACCGAAGAAATAACGAAGTTGAAACAGCAACCCGGTTCAGAATGTTCTATTGTTCAGCATGCTATTCTGGTGCAATCGCTGCTAGAAGTTGATCCTATTGATGAGTATCGTTTCTTAGTCGATCCTATTGCTAGAAGAGACGACTGCCGTTTGGAATGACACGATCTGGCCTGAACAGCACCACTGCACCTTTCTCATCGGGGAAGCCGAGCGTCAGAACCTCGGACATAAACTTCCCGATCTGTCGAGGTGGGAAATTGACAACTGCGGCGATTTGCCGGCCGATAATGTCTTCGGCGTTGTAATGCGTTGTGATTTGCGCGCTGGACTTTTTCCGGCCGATTGTCGAGCCGAAGTCGATCAGCAACTTAAGAGCCGGTTTCCGTGCTTTAGGAAAGGGCTCCGCTTCGACGATCGTGCCAACACGAATGTCAACGGCAAGAAACGCCTCGAAGGCGATCAGCGGCTCAGGTGGGGTTTCGAGAGGATGGTATCTATCCATCGTGCCTCCTTGTTGATACCTCATCTAATCCTGTTCCATACATATTGTTAGTTCCATACTGGGAGTTTCGAATGAGAAAAGCGGCAATGTACGCCATCAGTTTGTTATTTGCTGGAGTGTCGGTGATAGCTTTTGCGCAGATTCCAGCTCAACAAACGGCTCCAGGACAACCGGGCCAGGGGCGCCAGGGGGCGAGCCTCGGTGGCCAGCAGCCGCCGTCTGGTCCCAACCCGAATTCTCAATATAGGCTGGGACCCGACTCGATGCCACAGGAAGGCGTCCCCAAGGGGGAGATCCGCGGGCCATACACATTACCCAGCAGTGTCTATCCCGGGACTCAGCATACGTATTGGGTTTACGTGCCGGCACAGTACGATCCGACAGTTCCGGCTGCTCTGATGGTTTATCAGGACGGTCAGGCCTTCAAAGACGAGAACGGAGATATTCGAGCACAGAATGTGATGGACAATTTGATTTACCGGCGCGAGATCCCGGTGATGATTGGAGTGTTCATCAATCCCGGCCGCACTCCCCAGCAACCCGAGCCCAACCCGAAGGAGTGGGGCGACAAAACCACAAACCGGCCTACTGAATATAACACCCTCGATGATAAGTACGCGCGGGTGATCACCGAGGAACTGATGCCGGTGCTGTATAAGGATTACAACATTTCAAAGGATCCGGAGCAGCACGGAATCGGCGGTTCGAGTTCGGGAACGATCGCCGCATTCACGGTCGCCTGGGAGCGTCCCAACCAATTTCGGAAGTTGTTGAGTAACGTGGGCAGTTTCACGAATATTCGGGGCGGCCATGTTTATCCCGAACGCGTGCTCGCGAGCGAGAAGAAGCCGATCCGAATCTTTCTGTGCGATGGCCGAAACGATAATCGCGGCATCCGCAACGGTGTCTATGACGAGAAGTGGGATTGGTTTCTGCAGAATGTGCGGCTGATGAAGGCTCTCACACAGAAGGGTTACGACGTGAACTACTCGTGGGGCATGAACCTGCACGGGCAGAAGTTCGGCGGCACGATCATGCCGGAAATGATGCGCTGGTTATGGCGCGATGGACCGGTGTCTACGGATCCGAACGACGTGGTGGAGCGCGCATTCCGCCAAGCGGCTGCCAAAAAGAATTAGGTCCCGTCCTGTATGTAATTGAATACGACGATCAGCGGGCCTTCGCCGACTTTGACGCCCGCTTCATCCTGTCGATCATTCCATGCAAATGGGCAGCGGCACTTTCGATGTCGAAATGTTTGTATTGCCCGGCGCGGCTTTCGGCGGAAAGCACTCCGCACCTACTAAGAGACTGAAGCGCTCTCCGCTCCGATAATTCAACTGCGAACCAGATCTGTCACCGGGTCATTTGACCCCTTTGGGCACTTTCGTCCACAAGAAATCGGTTCTTCGGCAAGGAAATTCGCTGTCCTGCAAGCAAGAACGCAGCCCGCTGATAATAGGAGCAACCCTAAGACTGTGATGGGGCACATGGCATGGCGCATGCACTGTCTATTTGCAAAATTCCCAAAGGTCTTCGAGTAGCTCGGGCTGATGGAAGTCATTCTGACGATTCCTCATGTTTGGGGGATGTCAGAAGGAGCAGAATGAAGTCACATATCAAACTGGGACGAATCTTCGGCATTGAGATCGGGTTGCATTTCAGCTGGTTCATCATTGCGCTGCTTATCACTCTGTCTCTGGCGAGCCAGTTTCACGCGCTAAACACAGATTGGGGAGAAGGAGTGATCTGGGCGACAGCCATCGGAACCAGTCTCTTGTTCTTTCTTGCGATCATCGTGCATGAACTGTCGCATGCTGCAGTCGCCAAAGCACGAGGGTTACCGGTCCGCGCGATCACTCTATTTGCGCTTGGCGGCGTGGCCCAGATTGAAAGAGAAGCAGGCGAAGCCAGCACCGAATTTTTCATGGGGATCGCCGGTCCGATAGCCAGCATGCTGATAGGGGTGCTTTGCCTGACGCTGGCCTGGATGGTGGGCTGGCCGCTCGGTGCGATACCTGCAACTCCAATTATCGCGATGTTGATGTGGCTTGGTTACATCAATATCGGGCTCGCAATTTTCAATCTGGTGCCAGGCTTTCCACTGGATGGCGGCCGCGTATTGCGCGGCATCATTTGGGGGGCCACGGGTGATGGTCTGCGTGCTACACGAATTGCGGCACGGGTCGGCCAGATAGTCGCTTTCGCTTTCATAATCATAGGAATTCTTCGCTTCTTTGGCGGAGCAGGAATTGGTGGCTTATGGATAGCCTTCATTGGTTGGTTTTTGTTAGACGCGGCAGGAGCGAGTCGCGCGCAAATAGAAACCAGTGCGGCGTTGCGGAATGTGCGCGCCGCCGACTTGGTTGAACGTGATTGCACCGTGGTAAATGGCAACGACAATCTAGAGACATTTGTGAACGATTACCTGTTGCGCACGGGAAAGAACTGTTTTGTCGTCCAGAACGGTCAAAGGATTGAGGGAATCATCACGGCCTACGATCTCCACAAGACTGACCGCACCCGCTGGCCCTATACGACGGTGGAACAGGCGATGCAGCGTTTGGATCAACTCCGCGCCGTCACACCCGATACTCCGGTCACCGAAGCAATGGAGATCATGAACCAGGAGAATGTGAACGAATTGCCGGTGCTGCGTAACGGTCAGGTCGAAGGGTTCGTTACCCTGGGAGCGGTTCTTCGTTTATTGCAAACCCGCGCGGCGCTCGACATGTAACAGCTGGTTCATGTCGCTTTGCGGCGCCTATCTTTGGACGATTGAGTTCATTCGTCCCACCTTCGCCCGTGCTGAGCCGAGATAAGACAAGGTGAACTCCAGGAAGTCAGAACCTATCAGGAGATTACAAATGCGATCATCAAGGAATTTAGGAGGTAAAGAAAATGGCAGCAAAAATGGTAGTGCACGGCGATCAGTTTCGCCACGCAATTCTTGAAGGCGTGAATAAGCTCGCTGACGCGGTGAAGGTAACGCTCGGGCCGCGCGGACGCAACGTGGTCCTCGGGAAAAAGTTTGGCTCACCCACGATTACGAAGGACGGAGTGACAGTCGCAAAAGAGATCGAACTCGAGGATAAACTACAGAACGTTGGCGCACAGATGGTTAAAGAAGTCGCTTCAAAAACATCTGATGTGGCCGGCGATGGAACAACAACTGCGACGGTCCTGGCTCAGGCGATCTTTCGTGAAGGCTTGCGCGTTGTCGTAGCGGGCGCGAATCCAATGGCTTTGCAAAGGGGCATTCACAAAATGACTGAGCGCGTGGTGGAAGAGATCAAGAATACTTCGAAGCCGGTGAAAGGCGACGCAATCGCTCAAGTCGGTACCATTTCCGCAAACGGCGATCGGACGATTGGCGAATTGATTGCTCAGGCAATGGACAGGGTGGGCAAAGACGGTGTGATCACGGTTGAAGAATCGAGAACGATGGAAACCGAGCTAGACGTTGTCGAAGGCATGCAAATCGATCGTGGTTATCTGTCGCCTTACTTCGTGACGAATCCCGAACGCATGGAAGCAGTGCTCGAGGAGCCATTGATTCTTATTCACGAGAAGAAAATTAGCGCCCTGCGCGATCTGCTGCCATTACTTGAGACAGTAGCGCGCGAAGGCAAACCCCTGTTGATAATTGCCGAGGACGTGGATGGCGAAGCGCTGGCGACACTGGTTGTAAACAAGCTCCGCGGCACTCTGAACGCTGGCGCAGTAAAAGCACCAGGATTTGGCGACCGGCGCAAAGCGATGCTCGAAGACATTGCGATTCTCACCGGCGGTCGCGTGATCAGCGAAGATCTCGGGATCAAGCTTGAGAACGTTCATATCGAGGATCTCGGCCGCGCAAAGAAGGTAGTGGTCGACAAAGACAACACGACAATCATTGAAGGCGCTGGTAAGCGAGCCGACATCGAAGGTCGCGTCAAACAAATTCGCACGCAAATCGAAGAGACCACCTCTGATTACGATCGCGAGAAGTTGCAGGAACGTCTTGCGAAGCTAGTTGGCGGCGTTGCAGTAATCAAAGTCGGCGCTGCAACAGAGACTGAATTAAAAGAAAAGAAAGCACGTGTCGAAGATGCTATGCATGCGACGCGGGCGGCAGTCGAGGAAGGCATCGTGCCGGGCGGTGGTGTGACCTTCATCCGAGCCCAGAAAGCGCTCGCTCAATTCAGGCTCCATGACGAGGACGAACAGACAGGCGCGAATATTGTGAGGCGTGCGCTGGAAGAACCGTTGCGGCAAATCGCGCAGAATGCGGGACAGGAAGGATCGATCGTGGTCGAAAAGGTGCGCGCTGCGAATGAAGCGACCTTCGGCTTCAACGCCGCAACGGAAAAATACGAAGACCTCGTGAAAGCGGGCGTGATCGACCCGACAAAAGTCGTGCGCACTGCTTTGCAGAATGCTGCTTCGATCGCGGGCCTTTTGCTGACGACCGAAGCAGTCGTTGCTGAAGCGCCGGAGGAGCCGAAGAAAGGCGCAAACATGTCAATGCCGGGCGGCGAGATGGATTATTAACGGTGAGTGAGGAGTGATGAGCTAAGCGGCGTCCTTACAAACGAAAAGTACTTTGACAGCGAGCGGCGGTAGAAGATCTACCGCCGTTCGCTGGTTTTCCCGTCTTACACAGCTGGCAATAGGGTCCGCAGACTGCGAGATCCAGCTTAACGTCTTAAGAAAAGAGAAGAATACGATCCGCTATGGAACTTTAATCTTGCTCTCAACCTTCGAGGCGCATACCATCCGCAGGCGGCAGTTCAGCTCCAACCCGATGACCATCAGAAGGAAAAGGTAAATCCATTGCGAAAACTCTATTCGATCGTTGCTTTGTCCTTAATTGTCTCCAACGTGTTATCTGTCTCAGCGCAGGCACCTGTGCCTTCCCTACGGTCTGCGGCCGAGGTCGAGCGTCGGGTCGATTCCATCCTTAACCAGATGACGCTCGAGGAAAAGCTTGATCTGCTGGGAGGCGTCGACGGTTTTTTCATTCGCGACGTTCCACGTCTTAACTTCCCGCGACTGAAGATGGCCGACGGACCTCTCGGAGTCCGCAACTTTGGACCAGCTACTGCGTTTGCCGGCGGCGTTACGCTGGCCGCTACGTGGAATCCGGCGCTGGCCGAGCTTGTCGGGACCGAGCTCGGACGTGACTCTCGGGCCAAAGGCGTACACTTCCTCCTGGCGCCTGGTGTCAATATCAACCGTGCTCCAATGAACGGCCGAAACTTTGAGTACTTTGGCGAAGACCCCTTCCTCGCCTCGCGCATAGCGGTCGGTTACATCAATGGTGTACAGAGCCAGGGCGTGAGCGCGACGATCAAGCATTTCCTGGGAAACAACTCCGAGTTCGATCGCCACAATACAGACTCAATCATTGACGAGCGGACCATGCGCGAGATCTACCTACCCGTCTTCGAGGCCGCCGTGAAGGAAGCCCACGTCGGGGCCATCATGGACTCGTACAACTTGACCAACGGATTGCACATGTCGCAGAACAAATACCTGCTAACGGACGTGGTCAAGAAGCAATGGGGCTTTGACGGCCTGATCATGTCGGACTGGTCCGGGACCTATGATGGTGTCGAGGCCGCAAACGCTGGTCAGGATCTCGAGATGCCTTCGGGCTTACATATGAACCAGCAGACCCTCAGGCCCGCGATCGAACAGGGCAAAGTTTCCGTCGCCATTATTGACGACAAAGTGCGCCGGATCCTGGGCACGGCCGTGCGCTTTGGCTGGCTCGATCGTGATCAGACTGGTCTGTCCATTCCCCGCTATAACCCGCAAGGCCGCCAAGTGGCGCTCAACGCCGCGCGTGAAGGCATCACGCTGCTGAAGAACGACGGTGACCTGTTGCCGCTGAGTAAGAGCAAGATCAAATCCATCCTGATTGTTGGCCCAGATGCCTTCCCGGCAGTACCCGTTGGCGGCGGCAGCGCCGAAGTGCAGCCATTCGCGGCCATCAGTTATCTCGAGGGCCTGGCAAACTATCCAGTCAATCATCCGGGCAATCTGTTTAAGGTGTATTACGACCGCGGGGTGCTCTCGTACAGCGATTTGGCCAACGCGACGAATTTCACTACATCGCAGACCAACGGGAAACTGGGACTGGGAGCGGAATACTTTGACAACTTAGACCTGAACGGGACTCCTTTGATCACCCGCACCGAAGAGCACCTTGACTTCGGGACCGCGGCTCGCTTGCTTTTTCCGGAACAGACGCTTTCAGGACGTTGGACCGGTTATTACACCCCGCAAGAGTCAGGCTCCTACGATGTCTTCGTGCAAACGACGAGAGAAGTCGGCGGCTCTTATCGTCTTTATGTTGATGACAAACTTGTCCTGGACAATTGGACCACCCTTACCGCGCTCGCCGACTATCGGACGCTTCGCCTCGATCCTAAGCCGCACAAGATTGTCCTGGAGCAACACGGACGGGCGTTTAGACGGGCTGCGCGCCTCAGAATGGGAATTGTCCGTGCTGGGCAATTTGTTAGCGACAACGCCAAAAAGCTTGCCGCGAGCGCCGACGTGGTGGTAGTGGCCGCGGGTTTCGACTCCGAGTCTGAAGCCGAAAGCGCGGACAGGACCTTTCGCCTGCCACTCGGACAAGACGAGTTGATTCAGGAAATGGCCGCGGCCAACAAGAACACGATCGTTGTCATGACGTCGGGCGGCAGTGTGGATATGAACGCCTGGCTTGACCGCGTCCCGACACTGGTCCAGGCGTGGTATCCGGGACAGGAGGGCGGCACGGCTTTGGCCGAAATTCTGTTCGGGGATGTGAATCCGTCTGGCCGCTTGCCGGTCACCTTCGAGCGCCGCTGGGAAGATAACCCGGTCCACGACAGCTACTATCCCGAGTCGGGCACGAAGCGCGTCGTTTACAAAGAAGGAGTATTCGTTGGTTATCGTGGTTACGAGCATAATAGCACTAAGCCACTGTTCCCATTCGGGTTTGGACTCTCCTATACAACCTTCAAGTACAGCAACTTGTCTATTAAGCCAGTGTCGCATGGGGAATCGGGTCCGCGCTATGAGGTTTCGTTCGACGTTAAGAACACAGGGACACGCGAGGGCGCCGACGTGGCTCAAGTGTATGTCGGCGACACGCAAACGAAAGTTCCGCGGCCGGCGAAGGAGTTGAAAGGATTTTTCAAAGTGAGCCTTCGTCCCGGAGAGACAAGGAAGGTATCGGTCATGCTCGACGGCCGCGCACTGTCTTATTATGACGTCAACGCAAAACAATGGCGCGCGGACCCCGGCGATTTCAACGTGCTCGTTGGTCGCTCGTCCGAGCAGATTGAACTGCGCGGCAAGCTCACACTAGCAACCGCGGTGGCAGCCAACAGGTAAGCTTCTTAGATACTGACGCTCGTTATACGCAGCTTCTGGCCGCGCCTTTTACACGGTAGAGTCGCGGTCCAAGCGAAGCAGTTAATAACCCAATCCATCTTGGCCCAGTACTTGCTCTCGATTCCTGAAGGCATATGGGCTGATCTGTTACGTTGCACCTAAGCGAAACTTTTGACACGATACAGGTGCAATCTCGCTAACCGTAGCATCAAAACAAATCGCTTCAGAAGGGACAACGTTTTGATCCACCCGGAGTTTGTGTTTCCAAAAAACCAACAACTCATATTCCGCGGCGTCTCTTCATGCAAACGCGTTTTGCTGAACGGCATATTGGCGGTCGCGATTTTGGTCCTATCCTGCGCGACAAACTTCGCACAGTTAACGCGCGCTCCCAGACAAGCAAATCAAACGTCGCAAGGTCCAACCCAATTAGGGCCAGGCAATCCCCAATCACCTTCGAACGCCGGACAACGTGTTAGTCCGCCGGCTGCTCCGATGACGAACGGGCAACAAGCTCCGGGCGCGGCTAAGGTCAGCCCGGCAATGTCCGCGTTGAGTCTTGAGCAAGCGATTGCTTTGGCGATTGAAAATAACCTCGCAACTTTGCTGGCTAATGAGCGACGTAACGAAGCACGCGGAATAGAAAAGCAAGCGCTGTCGCAGTTGTTGCCGAATCTTTCGGGGAGTGCCTTTCAAGCGAGTATCACAGAAAATCTCGCGGCGCTCGGTTTTACGCCCGGAAAATTTCCCGGTTTCACTTCGACGTTCATCGGACCGTTCAAGAACTTCGATGCCCGGGTGCGCTTGGAGCAGACGATCTTCAGTTTGAGCGCGCTCAGAAATGTTCAAGCAGGTCGCGCCGGCGTACGCGTCGCCGAGCTGGAAGAGAGTGTTGCGCGGGAGCAGGTAGCTGCCGCAACTGCGCTCGCATATTTGGAAACGATGCGAGCGGATCGCTCTGTGTCCGCGGCGCAAGCAAACGTTACGCTGGCGCAAACTTTACTGAAGCTCGCGCGGGATCAACGTGACGCCGGAATTGCGACCGGCGTCGATGTGACGCGCGCTGAGACGCGCAAGGCGCAAGAACAGGTTCGGCTGTCGCAAGCGCAGAGTGATTCTGAAGAAGCTCGTCTACAACTTCAACGCATTGTGGGATTGCCTTTGGGCAGTCCTTTTACACTGACTGATCCATTGCGCTTTGCGGCAGAAACTCTGCCTGCGATTGAAACCGCCGTAGCCACGGCCGAAGACAATCGCAGTGAAGTGCGTGCCGCGCAGGCCGAAGTCGACGTCAACGATTATCAAAAGAGGGCTGCGCGCGCAGAGCAACTGCCGTCGTTGGAGTTTCTGGGCGATTACGGAGTTAGCGGCATCACGCCGGTAACCAGCGCATTGCCCACTCGTACTTACGCAATCCAATTAAACGTTCCGATTTTCAACGGCGGTTTGACGCGCGGACGCATTCAGGTTGCGAGCAGTCGAGAGACCCAGGCCGAACTTCAACTCGCCAGTATTCGCGGCCAGGTCGAAGAAGATGTGCGGCTCGCGTACGCGCGCTTGAGTACGAGTGCCGAAACAGTGCGCGCGGCCGATCTACTTGTCACTCTGGCTGAACGTGAACTGGAAATGTCTCGCGATCGTTTTCGGGCAGGTGTGGGTGACAACATCGAGCTCGTGACCGCGCAAGTAGCGCTTGCCAATGCGCGACTGGATCAGGTAACGGCCCTTGCCCTTTATAACGCTGCGCGACTGAATTTGGCCGCTGCACTCGGACGCGCGCAAACGTTTCGGTGGTAGTTCGAGAAGATGAGGGGCTCTGGCCCCGTACGCGGCGAGTGGCATTACGAGAAACCCGAGATGGCAAACACAGAAGAAGTCGGCAATCGATCGAGGCCGACGAATTCCGAACCTGAAGCACCAGGGAAAAGCGACCATAGGGCGACTCCTGTCGTCGATGAATACGGCGAGCCTCTGTCAGAGGAACTGCATGAGCACGCCAAGCAGCGGCCGCTTTATAAGCGCCCGGCACTTTTGATTGGCGCCGCCATTGTTCTGCTAATCGTTGTACTTTTGGGTCTTCGTTATTGGTTATATGCGCGCTCGCACGAAACGACTGACGACGCTTTCATTGACGGACACATCGTTCAGGTAAGTCCGAAAGTTTCTGGCTACGTTGCGAAAGTCTATATCACCGACAATCAGAGCGTGAAGGCCGGCGATCTGCTCGTTGAGCTTGATCCGCGCGATTTTGAAACGAAATTGGCTCAAGCAAAGGCCGCGCTGAACGCAGGAGTCGCGCAACATCGACAAGCGCAAACTCAAGTGACGCTCACGCGCGTTACGACCGACGCAAACGTACGACAAGCATCGGCTGGTGTGCAGCAAGCGCGCTCCGGTGTGACAGGCGCGCGCGCCAGCGCCTTGTCTGAGCTTAGCCGCACGAGTCAGGCGCAAGCAGGCGTCGGCACGGCGCAAGCGAACCTGCAGCAAGCGCGATCTCAGGTGGCGGCCGCCGAAGCCGAAGCTGTGCGTGTGAATGCCGACGTTCAGCGCTATCAAATCCTTTACGATAAGGACGAAATTTCGCGCCAGCGGCTCGATGAAGCCATCGCCACGGCACGTACCGCAAATGCGCAAGTAGCTGCCGCTAGGGAAAAGGTCGCAGCAACTGAAGCGCAAGTAAGCGAAGCGCGCGCGGCAACCTCTGCCCAAGCCTCAAACGCCCAACGCGCGCAAGCCCAAGTCACAGGCGCTCATGCACAAGTGAACGAAGCACTGGGCCGCCTTGCTCAAGCGAACACCGCGCCGCAACAGGTCGCAGTTAGTCAGGCGCAGGCCGCTTCGGCAGGAGCAAACCTGCAAGAGCTACAAGCTGCTGTCGACCAGGCCGAGCTAGAACTTTCTTACACCAAAATTTATGCGCCCGAATCCGGCCGCGTGACGCGCAAGGCCGTTGAAGTAGGTGCGCTCGTGCAGGTGGGCCAACCCCTGATGGCGGTTGTGCCGGGCGATGTTTGGGTAACCGCAAATTTCAAAGAAAGTCAGATTGGAAACATTAGGCCGGGTGAATCAGTCGAGATCACAGTGGACGCATACCCGCAGAAAGTTTTCAAAGGCCATGTTGATAGCATTCAGGCCGGCACCGGCGCGCGCTTCAGCTTGATTCCGCCAGAGAACGCCACCGGCAGCTACGTCAAGGTGGTCCAGCGGGTGCCGGTCAAAATCGTTTTCGCACCGAATCAGATTGACCCGCAGCACCTTCTGGCTCCGGGGATGTCCGTTGTGCCTGAGGTGAAAGTGAAATGAGCCGATCGACGTTGGAATAGTAGTAATGGGAGATGACAAATCGAAAATCAGTAAAGCGAGTCCAAAGCCAGAGTCCGCAGGTTCACGAGACTGGAAGCCCACATTCAATCCGTGGCTAATCGCGGCGTCGGTGATGCTCGCAACGTTCATGGAAGTGCTCGACACTTCGGTGGCCAATGTCTCCTTGCCGCACATCGCCGGGAATCTTTCGGCGACAACCGAAGAATCGACGTGGGTCCTGACAAGTTATCTCGTCTCTAACGCCATCATTCTCCCCGCCGCGAACTGGCTCGGCCGTTACTTTGGCCGCAAGAGATTCTTGATTGTTTGCATCACGATCTTCACCTTGTCATCCGCCCTTTGCGGGGCGGCAACCAGCCTCGGCATGCTAATCGTCGCGCGAATCGCGCAGGGAGCTGGTGGTGGTGCGCTACAACCGATTGCGCAGGCCGTTCTGATGGAAAGTTTTCCGCGCGAGAAGCGCGGTTCGGCAATGGCTGTGTTCGGCCTTGGGGTCGTGGTCGCGCCGATTATCGGACCGACCCTTGGCGGTTGGATCACTGACAACTA
>Ga0137359_10003024_pt1 | contig 13580 bp, 9 predicted proteins | sample Mad1_40_16metaG_FD_108281 | JGI IMG/M metagenome (GOLD analysis project Ga0137359, IMG submission 108281) | Vadose zone soil microbial communities from Angelo Coast Range Reserve, California, USA - Mad1_40_16 metaG | ecosystem: Environmental > Terrestrial > Soil > Vadose zone | place: USA... | reverse complement strand
CACAACCCGGCGCAGTGGTTCAATCCGAACATGTTCGTGTTGTCGCCCATCACGACCGGGGCTGGCAACGGCGTGGTGTGCACGGCTGCTACCTGCGCCACGACCGGCTCGGCGTTTGGAACTCTGGGCACCGCCGGCAGAGGGATGCTGCGCGGACCGGGCCTGTGGACGGTCGATCTTGCGCTCAACAAGGACACGCATCTCAAGTGGCTCGGAGAGTCAGGGTCGCTGCAGTTCCGCGCGGAGATCTTCAACATCCTGAACCATCCGAATTTCAATGAGCCGAACGCGAATGTGTTTACAGGCGCGGCGGCCAACTTTAGCCCCTACGCGGAAGCTCCCCAGTCCAGCGCGGGGGCGATTACGTCAACCTCGACTACGTCGCGCCAACTGCAGTTTGCTTTGAAGGTAGTCTTCTAGCTGCCTATAGTGACGCGGAGCTCCTGCCTTCCGGGGAGGCAGGAGCTCCTGGCAAGCCGCTGCAATGGCGTACATTGCTCGTCTCGATCCTGCTGCCCAGTCCGCTCGGTGTTGTTGCTCAAAAGAGGAGGGATTGATGTTGAACAAACTGCGGTGGAGTGTCGCTTTTCTTTCCGTCGTGTTCACCAGCGTGGTGGTGACACGGCTCACGCTGAACGCTGGACCGGCGCCGGCCGGCGATACCGTCATGAGCGGTTTGCCCATCGGCCCGATCAGCGAGCCGGCTAAACCCCCTCTTCTGACGCGCGACCAACTCTTGACGCGCGGCAATCAGGACGACAAAGCAGAGATCACGAATCTGCTCTATACGTATGGGTTCTTTCACGATTCGGGCAATGCTGCCGGAGTCGCCAGCCTCTTTACGAAGGATGGCGCCATTCAGGGCTTTTGGAACAACAACGGAAAGACGCTCGAAGGCAGCGGCTGCCCTGGGTTCGGCGATCAGCTCGGCAGGGTCGCCGTGGATGAATATGGCGCTATCGCCAAGCCGGGGACCGTTCAGACGACACGCCCGTTTCCCGGCCACTCCCACAACATCATGACGAACGTGATGGTTCAGGTTCACGGGGATACCGCGATGCTCCACGCTTACTTCCCCCGGGTACTGGCGAACAGCGAAGGCGTGCATCCGGTCGCCCCGAAGCCATACGGTTCCGTCGTCAGTCACGGTGGCGAATATGTGTCGGACCTGCGGCGCACACCGGAAGGGTGGAGGTTCTTTCGCCATCGCATCATCGGCGATCGGAAGCCGCAGGGACCACCGCGGCCTTGCTCGTAACTGACGAATGGAACAAGGCTGTCGTTCGCTGCTTTTTTCGGCGGAGGAGAGGATGAAAGTGTCGAGTGGTTCCGAGCGTTCACAATTGAGCCGTCGAACCTTGTTGCGCCTCATGGCAACGGGAGCAGGTCTGAGTGTTGTTCCGGGTCTAGGTCCAACGCTAAACCTTCTGGCCCGGCCGCTTCCGCAAACGGCGGCTGGTCCGGCATTCCCGGCCGGCGCGATCGTTCGGGCGGTGCTCGGTGACGTCAATCCGGCTTCGATCAATGGCATCACTCTCCCGCACGAGCATCTCGGCACCGGCCGTCCACAGGCCGGAAAGAAAACCCGCCGTCCCGACGAAGATGTCGATTGGATGACCGAGGAGCTGGTCGGCATCAAGACGAAGTACAACGTCGGCTGTATCGTGAGCGCCCTCACCGGCTTCCCCAACGCCGACATCCGCGACTACCTCAAGGAGCTGTCGCAGCGCACAGGCATTCAACTCGTGCTTTCCGGCGGGTATTACCTGGGCTCCAACTACCCGCCCGAAACGAAGACCCAAAGCGAGGATGAAATTGCCGACCGGCTCGTGCAGTTGGCTAAAGACCTTGGCATGGGCGCGTACGGCGAGATTGGAGTCACGGCCAATACCGCCGATCTCTCCGCCGATGAGAAGAAGGTATTTCGCGCCATCGGAAAGGCCCAGTCGCGCACGGGGTTGCCGGTCTTCACGCACAACAACTACTCGACGGGCCCGATGGTTCCGAGCGACATCGCATTGCACCAACTCGACGCCCTTGAGGCTGGCGGAGCCGATCTGAAGAAAGTCATGCTCGGGCATATGTGCTGCCTCTTCGAGCCGAACGCGCAGACGGCCATCGCCTGCGCCAAGCGCGGCGCGTTCATCGCCTTCGACCGCCTCACTCGGCAACAGCAGATGGTTTCGAACGAGAACAAGGCAAAAGTGATCAAGGCATTCATCGACGCCGGTTACATCAATCAAGTCTGCCTGTCTTCCGATTACGGCGGCCGGATCGTGCTAGGCCTGGGTGAGGTGGAGCGGCAGCCCGGGCCATACTGGTTCACTGACGGCGGTCCGGGGTGGGCGCGCAGCATCGCGTGGTTCGATCCGCTGCTGCGCCAGGCCGGCCTGACCGAAGAGCAGATGCATACCATCCGCTACGACAACGAACGGCGGTGGCTCGCGTTTGTGCCTAAGAGCGCTTGAGTTTCAGGGGGATCTGATGGGTTCGAGGTGTTCGCACGTCATGATCAGACAATTCGGATCGGCCTGCATCTTCGCATTGCTGCTTGCAGTCGCAGCATTCGGTCAGCCTGCGCCGGAAGTCAGCGTGAAAGGCGCTTTCGACTTCCACGTCTACCAGGCTCCTGACAGCGTGCCCCGCTTGATGGACGCCGACGACCTGGCGCGGCTCGCGAAGGAAAAGGGCATGCGCGGCCTAGCGATGAAGAACCATTGGGAAGACACTGCCGCGCTCGTCTACATCGTTCGCAAGGCCGTCCCAGGGATCGAGCTGTACGGCGGCATCACCGCAGACCTGGCCAATGGCGGCATCAATGTCGAAGCCGTGAAGCGCATGGCCGCAGTGAAGGGCGGGTATGGCCGCATCGTCACTCTTCCCACGTTCGACTCGGAAAACGACGTGAAGTTCAGGAAGGAGAACGGGCCCTTCGTCGCCGTTTCAAAGGACGGGAAGCTGCTTCCGAGTGTGCTGGAGTTGATCGATTGGATGGCACAGCATCATGATCTCGTGCTTGAGACCGGACACGTCTCAAGCGATGAGGCGGTCATGGTGGTCCATGAAGCTCATCAGCGCGGCGTGACGCACATCGTGGTCAACCAGGTCACCTTCCCTTCCATTCACATGACCATTCCGCAGATGCAGGCTGCCGCCGCCGACGGCGCATTCATTGAGTTCACCTATACCCGGCAACTCGAAGACATTGTGAAAGCCGTTCAGGCGGTCGGTGCAAAATCGTGCATTATGGCGACAGATTCTGGCGCGGTTGCAAGGCCACCCGCGCCCCCACGCCCGCCCGAGCCCGATGTTTTTCTCGAGTTCATGCAGGCGCTGAACAAACAAGGGATTTCGGTGGATGACATCAATCGCATGACGAAGACCAATCCGTTGCTGGCCTTGGGACTCACTCCATAGCACTGCTGACGGCATCAGGATTTGGAGGGCTCCGTTGAGCGCCGAGATCGGCTGGCGTTTCGCGAGCATTCCGTGGGAGGCAACATGGAGCACATCGTCGCGAATCTGCTGCAGGACTTCGAACGAGGGAAGTTGACTCGGCGCCACATGCTTCAGTGCCTGGCCATGGCCGGGGCAGCCGCTTCCTGTTTCGCCCAGACGACGGAGCAAAGCGCGCCGTCCGCTGCTGCGCCGGCGCCGCATGCAGGAGGCAAGGGATTCCAGGCCATCTCGATTGACCACGTCTCTTACTTGGTGGAGGACTATCACAAGACGGCCGACTTCTACGCGGACCTGCTTGGATTGAAGCCCTACAACGACACCGGGAGAGCCGTGAATCTCCTGCTGGGGGACGACGACACTTATATGGTGATTCGCAATGCGACGGCGAATACACCGCGTGTCGATCACGTCTGTTACAAGATTGCGAAATGGGACACGGCGGCAGTCGAAGCCGAGCTAAAGGGGCGCGGCCTTACGTTGCGGCCAGTCAGCGACAACCCTCAAAGTTTTATGGTCAAGGACATCAACGGGTACGGACTGCAGATTAGCGGGGAGGGTTTCCTGCCCACCGCCGCCACCCAACCTGCGAAGCCCGCCCCGGACGCCGCCAAGAGCAAGGGATTTCAGGCTGTATCGATTGAGCACGTCTCGTACCTGGTGGAGGATTACCGTAAGACCGCTGATTTCTACGCCGACCTTCTCGGCCTGACGCCGTACCACGACACCGGAGCAGCGATCGATCTCCTGCTGGCGGACAAGAACAGCTACCTGAAGATTGGCAATGCCCCGGCGAACACACCCAGCTGTGATCACATCGCCTTCAAGATTGCCAAATGGGACACGTCGGCGGTGGAAGACGAACTCAAGCGCCGCAACCTGGCGCCGCAAGCAGTGAGCGACAATCCGCAAAGTTTCATGGTCAAGGACGTTAACGGGTACGGACTGCAGATCAGCGGAAGAGGAGCCGTGCCCGCGACTGCTCCAGCCCGGAAGAAATGAGATTCTTTCTGCGCATGAAAGGAGACCGCCTCGTGGAGCGTGCTCGTAGCCTGAAAAGGAATCTGGCGTTGCTGTGTTGGTGTCTGTTTCTGCCCGTGGTGCCGGGCTATGGGCAGGCCGATCAGGAGTTGAACCTGAAGGGCGCCTTTGACGCGCACGTCCACCAGGCTCCCGACAGCATGGAGCGCATGATCGACGCCGATGACCTCGCCCGCCTCGCCAAATCGAAAGGCATGCGGGGCCTGGTGATGAAGAACCATTTCGAGGACACGGCTGCGATCGCCTACCTGATCAGGAAGCAGGTCCCCGATTTCGAATTGATCGGCGGGATTGCGCAGGACCTCGCAATCGGGGGCATCAATCTCGAGGCCATCAAGCACATGGCCGCGATCAAGGGCGGCTACGGCAGGGTCGTGTGGCTGCCCACGTTCGATTCCGAAAACGCGGTCAAGGCCGCCGGGCGCGGAGGACCGTTCGTGCCGGTGTCGAAGGATGGCCAGCTTCTTCCCGCTGTTCTGGAGGAGCTTGACTGGATTGCAGCCCATCCTCAGATCGTGCTGGAGACGGGGCACATCTCGGCGGAGGAGGTGATCCTGGTGTCGCACGAGGCGCACAAGCGCGGAGTGGCGCACGTCATGGTGACGCACGCGATGGCCAATCCGATTCGCATGACCATTCCCCAGATGCAGGAGGTCACGAAGGACGGTACCTACATTGAGTTTGTGTACGGAGCCACGCAGGGAGCGCGTCCAGCCGTGACGGTGGCCCAGTATGCCGAAGCCATTCGCGCGATTGGTCCGAAATGGTGTGTCCTCGCGACTGACTATGGTGCAGTCTCGCGACCGCCGGCGCCGAAGCCTTCCCTGGAGCCGGATGGCCTGCTCGAGTTCATGCAGGCGGTACACAAGGAAGGGATTTCCGTGGAAGACATAAACCTGATGACCAAGGTCAATCCTTTGCTGGCCTTGGGGCTTAAGTAGTCCTGCACGCGCTCAGGTAAGGACACAGTCAGGCTTCGTGGCCAAACTGCATCGCGGCCCAGTCATGAATCGGAGGAGTCGATATGCCGGCGTCACGGCTTGTGCTTGCAACAGCGGCTGCAGCCGCTCTCGTGCTGACAGCAGCGGCGCAAACCACAACTTGCGTGAATGATGCGCCCAATCCCTACCACGTGATCAACGATTGGGCGCATACGCCGCGTCCGTTTGCGGCCGCGAGCGCCGTCTATGTCGACAACAAAGACAACCTTTGGGTGCTCGATCGTTGCAGCGACCGAGGTTGCGCCGGCTCGGACGAAGCGCCCATCTGGGAACTGGCGCCCGATGGCGCCGTGCTGAAGAACTTCGGCGCGGGTCTGTTCGTGAGCCCGCACGGGATCACCGTCGACAACGATGGCAACGTCTGGGCCGTCGATGGCGGAGCACGCGACGGCAAGGGCCAGACGGTCACGAAGCTTTCGCCGGATGGCAAGGTCCTGATGGTCCTGGGCAAACCCGGAGAGAGTGGCACCGGCTTGGACGTCTTCGACAAACCCAACGCGGTCGCGATCGCGCCAAACGGCGATATCTTCGTCGCGGAAGGCCATCGCACGGGCGCCGAAGGACAGCCGCAGAACTATGGCAATTCGCGCATCATGAAGTTCGACAAGAACGGAAAGTTCATCAAGACCTTCGGCCACTTGGGAACGGGCGAGGGCGAAATGATGGGACCGCACGCCGTCGCCTTCGATTCCAAGGGCCGGCTGTTCGTCGCCGATCGTGCCAACAGCCGTATCGAGATCTTCGATCAGAACGGCAAGTATCTGACCTCGTGGAAACAGTTCGGCAGGCCGAGCGGCATGTTTATCAAGAACGATGTTCTGTACGTCAGCGATGACCAATCCGAAGACAAGACGACTTCGATCGAGTGGGCGCCACCCAACCCAGGCTGCAAGCGCGGGTTTCGCGTGGGCAGCACCAAGACCGGCAAGGTTGAGTATTACGTTCCGAGCCCGCAGCTGGAGCCGTCGCTGGCTCAAAAGCTGCGGCTCTACGATGGAAGTGCCGACGCTGAGGGGATCGCCGCCGATTCTCACGGCACCATCTACGCCGCCACCGTGCGCGTGAAGACGATTTACAAATACGCCAGGCAATAACCCGGGGATAAATAAGGATGAAGATCAGAACTGTCGCCGTCATCGTCACTACCGTCATCGCGACGCTGGCAGCCGGCGCGCAAACCGTGCCTTGCGTCAACGACGCACCCAACCCCTACGCAATGGTGAATGACTGGGCGCAATTGCCTCGCCCCATCGGTGAAGGAAACAGCATTTCCGTCGACACCAAGGACAACGTTTGGGTGGTCGATCGTTGCGACGCGAGTTGCGCCACGTCCAAGCTGGCGCCCATCTGGAAGTTATCTCCAAACGGAAAGGTGCTGAAGAACTTCGGTTCAGGGTCGTTCCTCGGGCCGCATGGGCTTTGGGTAGACAAGGCGGGCAACCTCTGGGTCGCGGACCGCGAGATCAAGGACGGCAGGGGCATGACCGTGACCAAGCTCTCGCCAGATGGCAAGGTACTGCTGGTACTCGGCACTCCCGGCGAGAGAGGCAAGGGCCTGGATCACTTCGATTCGCCGTCGGCGGTCGCGATCGCTCCCAACGGCGCTATCTTCGTCGCCGACGGTCATCGAACCGGCGCCGAAGGACAGCCGCAGGCCTTCGGCAACGCGCGCATGATGAAGTTCGACAAGAACGGGAAGTTCATCAAGACGTTTGGCCACTTAGGCTCGGGCCCGGGCGAGATCATGCAGCCTCACGGCCTCGCCTTCGACTCGCAAGGCAGGCTGTTCATCGCGGACCGCAGCAACAACCGGATCGATATCTTCGACCAGGACGGTAACTTTCTGGAGGTGTGGACGCAGTTCGGAAGGCCGAGCGCTATCTGGATCGATAAGAACGACACGCTCTACACGACCGATTCCCAATCCGAGGAATCACCTGCCAAGCTCAGCATGTACTATCCACCCAATCCCGGCTGTAAACACGGCATACGCATAGGGAGCGCGAAGACCGGAAAGATCCAATACTTCATTCCGCATCCGAAGGTAGCGCCGGCGATTGTCGAAGCCATTGCTCAACGGCACGAGCCGCCGCTTCCTGGCGATTGGTCCGACATCGAAGGCATAGCGGTCGATTCCCACGGTACCATCTACGCCGAAGCCGTAACTGCCCGCAAGCTCTACAAGTTCGTAAAGCACTGAGCAACAGGACGCGTCCGCAGGTTTAGAACCTGACGTGCACCGCCAGCTCAATCGGTCGCGGATCGTACACCGCCTGCCCGCCGGCGTTGTTGCCACTGCATTGTTGATGGGCAACTGATAGGCGTCCCATGTGTTCGTCGCCCCGTTGGCGAAGTCTTGGAGCTGGCCAACCTTGGTTCCCGCCGCGGCGTTCGACCGTCCGAACACACGGCCGCAAGCGGTTGAAACGATTGGTCGGGCAACAGGATTTGAACCTGTGACCGCCTGGCCCAAGGCGATTGCGGCGCTTATTGAAATCTACTGAAATGTGGAGTCGCCAACCGCTTGCTGATGAATGGCTTGGGGGCGCGGTCATTGAACGGAATGGAGATTTGCGGTTTCAGGATGCGCTGACAGTTACGATTTCGACTACAACGAGGAGCGAATCGAAAGCGAAGTCAGTTTTGCTGCGCTCTTCGTATATGGAAACCCCGGTTTCCCTACAGCGCTCATTCTGGGATTTGCAAGACAAGGTTTACAAACGTTGATGGCAGATTTTCCCGCGGCAGGTCCTTGAAAATCAACCAGCATCGCTTCAAATCCTGACCGTTCAGAAAAGAGAGGCCATCGGTTGGCTGCAGCGATCTGTCGAGCTGTTCTGGTTTGTGCGACTCAATTCTTTGCCAACTTGGCGTACTCGGCTTTGGCTTGTTGATAGACGGGAAGATCGGCGTCGGCGTCTTTCCAAATGCCAAGGAATTCTTCGTAAGATTTGCGGGCGGATGCGTTATCACCCATCATCTTCCGCGCGCGGCCGAGTTGGAGCCGGGCCAGGGGTCCGATGACATGTCTCACGCTAAAACCGGGATTGTCGATCATCTTTTGGAACTGAGCCGCGGCCGATTGGCCATCGCCGAGGCTCAGGTAGGCGAGTCCGCGGATGTAGGCGGGATATAAATAGTTGAACGAGGTTGTAAACGCCAGATCATGCTTGGCAGCGCCGCGGAGCAGATCGATTGCCGCCGCCGGATCGCGTTGCTGCAACTTGATAGCAGCCCGTATAGTGGGAATGAAATAATGCTGCACGACCGTATCTTCGGGCCTTTCCGCGCTGATCTGGTCCGCGAGTCTATCGGCTTCCGCGGTTTGTCCTGATCTCGCTAGCGCGAGCGCCAAGGCAACTCTGTCGCCGCGGTCTAGCTTCAGTCGAGTTGCCTTGCCTTCATAGCGTCGAGCTTGCGTGTCCATTCCCACTTCGGCATTCTCGAGGGCCGAGAGGACCGCCCACCAGTCAGCCTTACTATCCTTCGAGGTTGGCCGCAAAGGTTGCATGCGCAGACGCTCGGCGGAACGAAAGCGACCCTGCTGAATCTCGATCAACGAATGTTCGAATAAGAAGTCTTCTCGATAGCGACCTGGCTCTTCCTGCTTGAGGATCCTTTCGACGTTGTCCCGGTCGCCCGTGGCGAATGCCAGAATGAGTCTCTCCCGCCGGATGAGTAAATTGTCAAATTTAAGGGCGTCTGCTTTGGCGAGCCATGACTTCGCCTCATTGAATCTGCTTGCGAACCTGGTGGACTGTATCGCGGCACCGAAATAATAAGAGGTTGGCTGCAACCGTGCAATCTCAGCCGCTTCGTCAGCGGCGCGATCGGGTTGGCCGAGATGTTGAAGTGCCAGCCGGAAGTTGGCATGAGCGGGTACTTCACGAGGAAATATTTCTAAGAAACGAAGTGCGGAAGAATATGCTTTCTCCCAGTCTCCGATCGTATAACTGTAATATTTGATCTCTATGTCCAGCCGTTTTTTCTTGGTTAGGCGGTCGCGGAGTTGATACGCATGCTCGTACGAGGCCTCCGCCAAGTCAATTCCATTCTGGGATAGATAGGCCGCGCCCATGCTCCCATAATTCGCGGCAAAATCATGATCCAGTTCGGCAGCTCGCTGATAGAGCTTAAGCCCTCCTGCGATGTCGCCGGCGAGGTAGAGTTTGCTACCTTGAGTGTTGGCCTGTAGAGCCTCGAGCGAAGCGCTGAGCGCCTTTTCCAGCGGCTGATTGAAGCGCGCCAGCGAATCTGAGGGCTCTCCGAGCTTCGAGCGAAGCCGTACTGCTGTAACTCCCAGTTCGTGGACGACTTCATTCCTGCTATTGATGTCCTCCTGCTCCTCGGCCAAGGTTGCTCCCGAGCCGCAGTCGAGTGCCCTCATCTCCAGGTGATATCGGTTACCGGCGTCGGCGATTGCATCAGAGATCAACATCTTGCTGTTGGTCTTCCCGCAAATCTGTCGTGCGATCTCTGGGGTGATCTTGGTGGCCGGCGCAAGTTTCAGTTGCCCGATGGTGGCGTACGTTTTATCCAATCCCAGCAGGTTTAAGTATGGCGTCTGCTCCATTTCAGAGCGCAATGCAGTATTCAGAGCGTCGTCGAAAACAGGGTCGCCGGTTCGGTTGTCGACGTCGGCCAGCACGATCGTGTCGGTGGGAGCGAGAGTGATGCGATGGCGATAAACTTCGTAGCGCCATAAACTGAGCGCGCTAACCGCGAGCAGCGCCCCCGCCGCCAACGCCCGCCGCGTCCACCGCCTTGCTGGATGGACCTCCCGCGTGATGCGCGCGAGATCATCCTTCAGTGCGGTCGCTGACTGGTAACGTCGCTTGCGGTCTTTCTCGAGCGCCTTGGCCAGCACGAGATCGAGGCTGCGTGGCAGGACCGGATTGTGGGCCCTGGCCGAAACGAGAGGCTGATGCAGGATGGCCTCGTGAACATCCACGAGCGTTTGCCCTGTGAATGCCCGCTGTCCGCAGGCCATCTCATAAACTACTAATCCGAACGAGAACAGGTCGCTTCGGGTATCGAGTTCCTCATGCCGTACCTGCTCGGGCGACATGTATCCTGCTGTCCCCATGGTAGTTCCTGCGCGGGTGAGCGCCTTCGTCAGATTTTCGGTCGAAGCAGTTTTGGGTACAGTAGCGCTCGCTGCTTCCGCTCTCTCCAGGGCCACATCACGGCCGGACAACTTCGCCAATCCGAAGTCCAGTATTTTTACCGTGCCCGACTTGCACAGGAAGATATTGGCCGGCTTGATGTCGCGGTGAGTGATTCCTTTGTCATGCGCGGCCTGCAAGCCGTCGCAAATTTGCGCCGAAATCCCCAAAAGTTCAGGCAGCGGTAGCGGTTTTTGCTTCGAGACAGACATGTAATCACGCAGGTTGTCTCCTTGAAGAAGCTCCATGGCAATGAAGGGCTGTCCCTCATGCTCTTCAATTTCGAAGATGGTGCAGATGTTGGGATGGTTCAGTGCCGAGGCGGTTTGGGCTTCACGCTCAAAACGCTTGAGGGCAACCGCATCACCGGCGAACTCTTCTGGCAAAAACTTCAACGCTACCAGCCGACCCAGTTTCAGATCCTCCGCTTTGAAAACCATTCCCATGCCGCCGGCCCCGATGACATCGAGTACGCGGTAATGCGAAACCTTCTTCCCAATAAGCGAGCTTGATTGAACGGGCGTCTCCGCGCTGACCTCTCCGGGTGCGATTCCCGGCGCTGACTCCAGGTACTCGGTCATGACCATCAGTCGATAGCCACGCCGCGCCAGGGTCTCGATGTACCGAGGGTTGTCGGCAGAATCCCCCAGGGCGCGCCGGAGGGTCTTGATCGTCGCGTTGATGCTCTGGTCGAAATCCACGACCGTATCGTTCGGCCAGAGCCTGCTCTTGATTGCGTCGCGGGAAACGATCTTGCGTGGACTTTCAACAAGCATCCGCAGCACCTTAAATGCTTGTTCTCTGAGAAGGACGTTTTTGCTCTCTGCCGTATCAGTCGAGCGCAGTTCGCCCGTGGCGAGGTTGAGCTCAAAGGGCCCGAACCGAACCCGGCTTGAGGCAGGCGATTGCATGGGAACCAAGCAATAAGAGAGATGCGAGAGTTTACTACTCGACTCGGGAACGGTCGAACCAACGCCGAAAGAAATAGACCGGGGGGATGCGCTGTGGCTTCGCGTTTAGGATCAATCAGTTCCAGCGTTCACTCGAATTTCACTCCCAAATCACCGCCATCCCATTTACACCCGCTCAGGGCACGAGTACACCGGCAGATATGCTGATTAATCAAACGCTTCGGGGCCCAGTTGGAAACTACGACGCGGATTTTCCGTTGGCTGGTGTTGACCCGAACCGCAACAGCCTGACTGAGGAGATGTGCGCTCAGGACGAAATGAGTTCGATCGCGGGTTTCGAGGGAATTGTGGGACAGAGTTCCGCACTCCGGGAGGTGCTGCAACAGGTCGAAATGGTTGCGGGAACCGATTCGACTGTCCTGTTGCTGGGAGAAACCGGCACCGGCAAGGAACTGATCGCGCGTGCAATTCATGATCGCAGCCGGCGAAAGAGCCGCACGCTCGTAAGAGTGAACTGCGCTGCCATTCCTGGCGGCCTGCTCGAGAGCGAGCTTTTTGGTCACGAGCGCGGCGCCTTCACGGGTGCAATCACGCAAAAGATGGGTCGGTTTGAGCTGGCGGATCAGGGATCGTTGTTCCTCGATGAGATTGGCGACATCCCGCTGGAGCTGCAACCGAAGCTCCTTCGCGTCTTGCAGGAGCGCGAATTCGAGCGGCTGGGCAGCGCCGTCGCCAGAAAAGTTAACGTTCGAGTCGTAGCGGCGACTCACCGCAACCTGGAAGAGATGATCCAGGAAAAACAGTTTCGCAGCGACCTCTACTACCGGCTCAACGTTTTCCCGATTTGCATTCCTCCGTTGCGAGAGCGCCCGGACGACATTCCTCTGCTCGTGCGTCATTTCGTGCACGAGTTCGCCCGCCGGATGAACAAGACGGTCGCCGCAATCTCACCCCAAACCATGGATTCACTGACTCACTATGCATGGCCCGGAAATATCCGCGAGCTTCAAAATGTGATCGAGCGATCGGTCGTGATTCATCAAAAGGGGAAGCTCACGATCAAGAAGAGTTGGCTCTCTCGCGGGTGCCCCCAACTGCGCATGGCAACCCAGCCGCCCCCGAGGGGGCCGGCGGTGGAAGAACGCGAAACGATCGCCGCCGTCCTGGCCGAAACGAGAGGCCGAGTGGCCGGCCCGTCGGGTGCGGCGGCCAGGCTGGGAATTCCACCCTCCACTCTGGAATCGAAGATCCGATCGATGAACATCAACAAATACCGCTTCAAGGCCCTCCCCTGCGAAGCCACGTTTTGAGGTAAAGGAATCATGACCGCGTCCTTGCGAACCGTGCTCGCCCGACTCCTGGTGGCGGCTTTTGCGATTGGGTCTGGTGGTGCTCGCGCGGCGCTCCAGGATGAGCCCTCATCGGCAAACGCTGCGAGCTTGCCGCAACCGCCGTCCGCCGAACGCATCAAGGTGGCGGAAGGAGAGCATGCGGCAGCCCGCGGGGTCGGACTCGGTCCCATTGAGGAAGAAGTATTGAATTTTCGCGAGACGTGGACGTTGTGGCGCACCTCCGCCGGTTTCGATCTCGAAGGCGAACGGTATTATGAATCGCCGCGCGGCGTGGGCAGGATCAATCACTTCTGGCTCCGTCTGTCGCCTGCAATGCGCCTGGTCGCATCGCGCGACTACACGCGCCTTCGCTGGGTCTGGGCCTCGGGACCTTTGGAGTGCGACCTCACGGCGGGGGCGCGCTGCCACGCGCACCCTCAACATCCGGCGGACGACCTGACATTCGAACTGGGCCATCCCACAGGATTTATCTCGCCGCTGTCGGTTTTTTCGCTGAGCGGCATCACCCGGGGCGCAAGCCAACACCGACGCACCATGACAGTCAGCCTCGCGGACCTCCGACAGCCGAGTCCGGGCAGCCCCGTCATTCTTGTCACTCACGAAAGCCGGCTCTCTTACCTGGGGAAGGCGTCGATCTCGGTGGCGGGGCGCAAT
>Ga0137359_10003023_pt1 | contig 13581 bp, 5 predicted proteins | sample Mad1_40_16metaG_FD_108281 | JGI IMG/M metagenome (GOLD analysis project Ga0137359, IMG submission 108281) | Vadose zone soil microbial communities from Angelo Coast Range Reserve, California, USA - Mad1_40_16 metaG | ecosystem: Environmental > Terrestrial > Soil > Vadose zone | place: USA... | reverse complement strand
GTGGTACAAATGCTAATCCTCAGTATATGGGAGCATTCTGGGACCCGATCGGCCGGCGCGTGGTAATCTATCCGAACGCGGGCAACACTGTCTGGTATATCAACCCAACGACGTGGACTTGCACCTCGGAGACTTACGGTTCGACGCAGGGTACGGACTATCCGCAGAACACTCCCTTGCCCAGTGGCGATGCGGGAACCTACGGGCACTTCGCATACGATCCGGTGCTGGACGTAGCGATTCTTTGCAACGACCCGTTCAATAACTGCTGGTATCTGCGCTTCAAGCGTTAACGGCGCCTGAAGTGACGTCGGTTTTCTGCACGGCTGAGTAGGCGGCCAGTAGACGATTGTCCTTCGCGGCCTGACAATATTGTTCCAAGATCGTGCCCGAGACTGGCTGGTGTAGCAGGGGTAATGGCTTCCGGCATGCTCGCAACCTGCACGTTGCCGCCGCCCGTCGAGAGCCGCGCATGACCGCGTATGCAACACCCTCGCCAACCTCTACACGCCTCCTCCAATGACTGCTGGAGTTCACCCCCATGAGGGGTTTACGACCCGGACTCTTCAGCTTTCAATAGAAGCAAGCCAATCATCGCTTTTATACGCTTACTTGTTTCACTTGATAACGGCTGGCCTAAAACTGTCCCTTGGGTCAGTTTTCAATCGCATCCAGACTCTCTACGCTGTGAGCGTGGTACCAAGAACGTCAACGAGCAAATTTCCTGCTCTGCTGTTAGAACAAATACTCCAGCTAGATCGAGGCCTTTGGTCATGATCCCAGGTAGGGTGCCGAAACGATTGACAGATACAATAACGCGCAGACTGTGGCTTCTGGTCCTGCCATTGGCCATCCTCAGTGCCGCCTGTGCTGGAGTCACCAGTTCCATCAGCAAACCTGCAACCGGAGGGTCTGGAGGGTCCGTGCTTCCGGCTGTTTCGATCACGTCACCGACTTCCGGGGCGACTGTCTCTGGGGCAATCACCCTCGCCGCCAATGCGTCTAGCAACATCGGTATCGCGAGCGTCCAGTTTCAGGTTGATGGCTCAAACCTCGGGGCGGCGAATACCACCGCTCCGTATTCAGCGTCCTTGAATACAACGACGCTGGCCAATGGCAAGCACAACCTGACTGCGGTAGCGACGGACACGTCGAACAACAACGCCACTAGTCCTACCGTCTCGATCACGGTGAACAACAGCAATAACATACTGCCCACAGTTGCCATTACATCGCCGACTTCCGGGGCGACTGTCTCTGGGGCGATCACCCTCACGGCCAATGCATCTGGCAGCGTCGGTATCGCGAGCGTCCAGTTTCAGGTTGATGGCTCAAACCTCGGGGCGGCGGATACAACTGCTCCATATTCAGCGTCCTTGAATACAACGACGCTGGCCAATGGCAACCACAACCTGACCGCTGTAGCGACGGACACGTCGAACAACAAGGCCACTAGTCCTGGCGTCTCGATCACGGTGAACAATACGACCCCGCCGGCGGTGGCAGTGTCTATCACGTCGCCTGCATCGGGTGCGACGGTTTCGGGCACGATCTCAGTTACAGCGAGCGCAACCGCCACTCGGGGAGTGGCATCAGTGCAATTTTTGCTCGACGGCGCGAACCTAGGATCTGCGGACACGTCGAGTCCTTACACTACGTCGTGGGATACGACAACGGCGAGCAACGGTGGGCATGTGCTCGCGGCAAGAGCTATCGATACGTTAGGAAACAGCGCGACGTCGAGCAATGTGAACGTGACGGTATCGCAAGCAGGGCCACCACCGCCGCCGCCCGCGGGAGACGACGTCACCATATCGGATGCCTCCGGCTCGGGTCAAACAAACCGCGCCATTTCAATCTCCCGGGCGTTCGTACAGGGCGAAATTGCAGATTTCGCACAAGCTTCGGTTGCCGGGACGGCCGTCCAAACCCAGTGCGACGTAAAAAACCGATGGCCCGACGGTTCACTGAAGTTCGCGGTGGTCAGCTTTGTAGTTCCAAACATCCCGGCCAATGGCTCCGTGGTTGTCTCCTTCTCGAATCAGATTGCAGGGAATAACACTGGCTTTCTTGCTCAGTCCGATATGTTGGGCGGGTCCTACAATTTCGATGGCAAGATTCAACTAACTGGGGCGGCGAGCCACAACATCAGTGCGCGAGCGATTCTGAGTGCGGCTGGTTCTTGCCAAGACCCTGGAAGCGACCCGGACGGCGGCCAGTTCAAGTGCACCTACTGGCTAAAGGGTCCCATCGTCACGGCAGTCATTCTGGAGGACCGCACCGGTCGTAGCTTCGACGTCAACACAGATGGCGGAACCGGAAATCCACTGCATCCGATATTTGAAGCATGGTTTTACCCGCAAGGTAGTCTTGTGCAACTTGGTTACACACTGGAAAACTCATGGGCCTCGTCGAATCCGTCCAATTCTGCGCGAGATCAAACGTACAGCGTCGTTCTGACGGGCGGAAACTCGAATCCTGCGATCGAGTTCACGAATGCCTCGTTTACACATATCACCCGTTCGCGCTGGCATAGGTCCTTCTGCATAAACGGCGCAGGAGCGGGCAGTGCCTATACGTGCGGGCCAGCGGCGCATATAAACCAAAACTGGGCTTACTTGTCGGAAACAAAGTTCACTCCCCACTGGGATCCAAACCTAAACATCGCGCCGAGCAAGATCTCGAGCGAAGTAAAGTCATTCACTTCGACGAATCAAACTCTCGGTGGTAACGCGAACGGTGCCGGGTTCTATCCAGGTCCGAATCAAGGTGGGATGAATGCAACTGGGTCGGCGGAATACCACGGACCGCTGACGACCTGGGACATCATTACTCTCATGTCGCAAGACCCGACGATGCGGCCCGTGACGTTGGGCAATGCGGACCTTGGTAATGCTATTCCTTATTTCTACCGGGAGGCCGACTCAAATGCAGGTCACGGGCAGACATTCGACAACTCAGGGATCCCAGGAAACGTTCAGACGGAAGGTCGAATAGTTTCGATCAACGCGCGTACCCAAGTCAGCCTGCTCGATGCAACAGCCCAGAGCTGCAACAATAACTACTCAGCGGACTGGATCAATTTCGGCGGAGGCGGCCAAGACACAGGAGTTTGGGGCACTGGTGAACTGGATACTTCCCACTGGCCGAACATTGCCTATACCGCTTACCTCATGACGGGGCAGTACGCCTACTATGAGGAGCAGCTGATGCAATCTGCCTACGCGCTCGGCGCCTCGCCCGGCTCTCGCGCTTGTACGCAGCTGACGGGGAACAGCTCCCTGAGAATGGGCTCTGCAGGCTACTGGTATGTCGATCAAGAGCGCGGTACAGACTGGATGGCGCGAGAGAACGCTCTCGGTGCGTTCATCGCAGTAGACGGGTCACCCGAGAAGGCATATCTCGAAGACAAACTCCGGGCGAACATCGCCGTTTGGGAAGGCGTCCACCAAATCGCGAACGATGTCGGAAGCTCCTACAGCACAGCGTGGAGCTATGGGAACACAACTCGCATTACGAATCCGTCCGCCGCAGGCACTCAGCTTGGCGCCTGGACCCATGGTCCAGCAGTAGGCCCGAACGGATACGCTGCGAACTATCCTCTTTGCCTCGGAAACACCTCGACCCCGTGTCCAACTTCGCAGTTCTCTAACGCACCCCAGGATGCCAACTCAAACTTCCAGAATGCATATTCCGCCGTGGTTATTGGATGGATTAACGATCTTGGATATTGTCCAGTGAACTGCGCGATTCTGGGCTACGTCGCCAATCATTTCATCAATGAAGCCCTTAACCCGGCATCGAATATCTTCCACCTCGCGAACTATGTATTCCCAACGCTTGATGCAAGCGGCGGTGAAATCACTTCCTGGGCACAAAATCAGACTTTCTACGTCCCGGGGGGGCAACCTACGTCTTGGCCGAAGTGCGGCGCGCAAAACCCCGACGAGTGGTATACAGGCGAGAATATGGCCGCGATGTCCTATTTCTACACCATGAACAGTTCGCAGGGTGGCTATAGCGGAGCGACCGCCTATAACACTATCAGATCGGCTCAAGACGCACTGGGCTGCGTGAATAATTCGCCGGGTGCCGACTTCCCGACGGCCAGCCCGAAATGGGATATCACTCCGCGGGCCACAAATCCGCCCCCTGCACCCTGATACACCTCATTCATCTCGCGATGAGTTCTCTCGATCATACAGGACCTCTTCGAGCGCGCGTCCATGCTCCGATCCGACTGTAGTCGCTGGCGCCCTCACACTGCCCCCGGGTTGGATACGTCTACCTCGAACGAACACAATTTCAAGGAAATTCCTCTTGAATCCTTGAAAAAACATGGAACAATGCGGTGTTTGTGTGAGAAATGATCATGCCCTGTTCTTTCTGGGAGTTTACAAGTCGACGCCGATGGTCTATTCGAGCAGGATTCTCTTTCCTTACGCTAATGCTTGTCCCGCTCCATGCCTCGAGGAACTCGCCTGAGCGCCCGCCAGTTATGCCGGGTTGGTATTCTGTGCCCGATTCTGCGCCAGAGAAGGTGTGTCCTGCCAGTACAGAACAATACGATTTTCGAGGCAACTGCAGAAACGTAGTGGCTGCCTGGAATGGCGGCATCGCGGACACAAAAATGAACCGCCTGATTTTCTGGGGAGGGGGCCATGGGGACTATGCCGGCAACGAGATCTACGCGTTCGACCTGAATTCCCTGCGAATCGAACGGCTCAATGATCCGAGTCCAGTCAATTCCTCCGGCAAGTGCGTCGAGACATTATCCGATGGCAAACCGAATTCCAGACATACATACGCTGGGTTGGCCTTCATCGCTCACACGAACCGGATGTTCAGCTTTGGAGGTAGCTTGAATCAGTGTGGCTTCTTTAGCAATGCTACCTGGACGCTCGATCTCGCAACGCTAGAATGGAAGAACATGAAGCCCGACGGCGGAACGCCGACGGCTGCGTCTGGCGCAATTGCCGACTATGATCCCAATTCGCGGATGGTGTTCCTGCACGATACGGGAGACCTTTGGCAATACGACTACGATAAGAACCACTACAAGAAGGTTGGAGGCAATCAACCTATCAACTATCACATGAATGGGGTTATTGACCCCAAGCGAAAGATTTTTCTCGCAGTCGGGGCGGCGGGATCAGCAGGAGGCGGCCTAAAGGTCATTTCGATCGACGCAGGAAGCAACTATGCCTTGCGCGACTGGACGAGTTCGGCCTCGAACACTTGTGGGCCCTTGCTGGCCGCAGCGTATCCAGGACTCTCCTATGACCCGGTTCTCGACCGAATTGTCGGCTGGCCGAACTTCGGCGACACCGTCTACTTGCTCGATCCGGATACAAAGTCGTGCAAGGCAGCGACGTTTCCTGGCGGGCCGCCTGATTCATCCCACCAGGGGTCTTCCCACACCTCGAATGGCACGTTCGGCCGTCTTCGGTACTTTCCGGACAAAGATGCCTTCGTCCTTGTGAATCAAGCCAGCAGCAATACTTTCATCTTGCGGCTCAGCACGTCGGGAAAAAGAGAACCGCACCAATGACTCGTGCATATCTTAGTTTGCTCGAACAAACCTCATGATTGGCCAATTCTGGCTCCGGCCAGGCTCTTCGGCTGTCGTTGTATTTGGCTTGATATGCGTGTCGGCGAGGCCTGCACAGCCCGCCGGAAACTCGAACTCTCGGCTCCACGCCGCAGATGAGGTTCAAATTACTGATATCTCGCACGCAGTGCAGGCAAATCGGCCAATTTCGATAGCACGGCCTTTCGTGCAAGGAGAGATTCACGATTTTGCGCAGGCCTCGATCAACGGTTCACCGTTGCCTACGCAATGCGACGTCAAGAATCGCTGGCCAGATGGATCATTGAAGTTTGCTGTTGTCAGTTTCGTAGTTCCGATCATCCCCTCTAAAGGCGTGGTGAATGTCACTTTCTCCAACCAACCTTCGGGAAATAACGAGGGATTTCTGACCAAGACTGACATTCTGTCCCCAGCCTACAACTTCGACGGTCAAATTCAGTTGACGGGGACAGCAAGCCACCGCATCAGTGCACGGTCGATCGTGATTGCGGCGAATTCCTGCGGCGATCCAGGAAATGACGTTGATGGAGGCCGCTATCTTTGCACGTATTGGCTGAGAGGGCCGATCGTGACTGCGGTAATTCTAGAGGACCGAACCACCGCTCGCAGTTTCGATGTGAATACCGACGGTCTACCAGGGAACCCGCTGCACCCGATCTTCGAGGCATGGTTCTATCCGCAGAATAATGCCGTTCAACTGGGCTATACGCTGGAAGACGCCTGGGCTTCAATGAATCCCGTCAAGTCCGCGCGCAATCAAACATACAGCTTGGTACTGACCGGCGGGAATGTGAACCCCGTAACCGAATACACGAACGGTGCCTTCACTCAGATCACTCGCTCGCGCTGGCACAAGGCGTTCTGGTTGAATCAGCCGGACGTGTTAAGGGTTGTCAACGTCGATTACAACTGGCCTTACCTCGCCCAGACGAAATTCTTGCCGCACTGGGACACCGCTCTGAAGATTGCCTCCTCCCTGATTGCCGCAAAAGCGAGGGCATTTGCAGGCGCGAGCCGAACCCTCGAAGGGTGCTCCAACTGCTATGCGGGTGGAGGCGGGATCGGGAACTTCCAGAAGGGGTTGAACTCAACCGGCGCGGCGGACTGGCACGGGCCCCTCACCACGTGGGATGTCATCTATCTCATAAGCCAGAATCCAGGCATGTATAGCGTGATGACGGGAAACGCCGATCTGGGCGGAAGAATCCCCTACTTCTATCGCGAAGCAGACACGAACGCCGGACGCGGCCAGCATTTTGATGCGCCTTCGGGCGGGAGCGTGCAAACGTTTGGCCGAGTGGTTTCGATCAACGCACGTACGCAGGTTAGCCTGGTTGACACAACAATACAAAGCTGCAATACGAACTACGCAGCGGACTGGATCAACTTCGGAGGCTCCGGAGAAGACACCGGAGGCTGGGATACGGATACGTCGCATTGGCCGAATCTGGCCTACGCAAGCTACCTCAGCACCGGACGCTACGCTTACTACGAAGAACAGATAATGCAATCCGCTTACGCAGTAGCTGCCAGTCCCGGCACCAGAGCATGCGTGCAAGCCAATCTGGGATCCTTGCGGCAAGGATCCGCTGGTTATTGGTACATTGATCAGGAGCGTGGCACGGACTGGATGGCGAGAGAAAACGCGATCGGTGCGTTCATCGCGCTGGACGGGTCACCCGAACAAGGTTACTTCAAGGACAAGCTTCTTGCGAATCTGGCCGCCTGGGAGGGATGTCATAACATTAACAATGATATACCAGGGAGCTACTCGGCTGCTTGGAGTTATGGAGCCACGGTTCGGCGACCCAACTATCCGCTGTGCGCTGGGACGACGCTGGGATCCTGGACTGAAGGGGTGAACGGTGAGGGTGGATATCAGACAGACGCTCGCCTCAACCAGTCCGGCCCCCATTCTCCTTCTTCCGCAAACGCAAATTTCCAGAATGCATATTCGAGTGTATTGATCGGCTGGATCGACGATTTCGGGTTCTGTCCCCATACGAACGGGGTATGCCAGATGCTCAACTACGTGGCAAACCGGTATTTAAACATGGCATTAAATCCAGCAGCGAACATATACAACCTGGCTGACTATGTTTATCCAACACTCGACTCAAATGGAAAGCAGATCACTTCTTGGGCTGCGAACCAAGCGCTCTATGCTTCTCAGCCGGCTGGCTGGCCCGTGTGCGGCAGCCAGAATCCTGACGAATGGTATGTCGCAGAAGGCATGGCTGCGATGTCATACTTTTACAAGCTGACGAGTTCGGAGGGATACAGCGGAAAGGTGGCATACGACAAGATTCGATCTTCACTGAAGTGCATCAGTGGCTTCCCTGGAGCGGACTTTGCGTCGGGAAGTCCAAAATGGGATATCACGCCCCGTTAGCCAATCCTCGTCTGCTCACTGACGTAAGAGACGATCATCTGAATTTCGTTAACCGCGGGCGCGCTTAGTTCTGGTACAATCTCGCCCATCCCCCACGTTGGAGTGGAAATTTCCCAATCGCGTTTTAGATCATTCGTAGAAATGAGCAAACGATGGACAACGAATGGGCGTGTGTGTTTGGGACTAGCGATAGAAGAGTAGCGCGAGCCTCTCAATTGCGTGAAAAATTCACGTTCCCTCTCCGCGAAACTACTTTCTTCTTATTAAGTACATTCTTCGTTCTCCTATATGTTCGTTCGGTGGGGGCTCAGTCGAGCGGGCTGCCTACTGATGTGGGGTGGAGTGCGCTCCCCGCGAGCACATCGCTTGCGGCTAGCGGAGCTTGCCCGGCAAATAACTTTGGCGGCGACCCTTATTCCTTTGCTAACAACTGTCGAAACGTCATCCGGTCTTGGAGCGGCGGGGTCGCGGATACCGTGGCCAATCGCCTGATCATTTGGGGTGGTGGAGCCGGTAATTATTATGGAAATGAAATCTATTCGCTGAATCTGACAGCGAATCCGGTAACTCTGACCCGGGCGAAGGACCCGACGGTCCCAACTAACTATGCAAATCGGACCAACTGTATCGATGGCATCCCGCCCGCCAATTCCACTTTTGCGCCGAATTCTCGAGCCACTTACGGTGGGTTGGCCTTCATCGCCAACGCCGATACCCTGTTCGCTACGGGTGGCGCGCTTGCTTGCGTTTTCGCAAATCCAAGCCACAATACCTGGACGATCTCACTGAACAACCTCGCGAATTCGACATCTTGGCAGGACCAGGGACTAGGATTGAGTGGGCCACTCCCAGGGAGCAATGGAGGGGCAGGCTATGGAAACGTGGCTGCCTACGACCCTAATACCGGCTTGGTCTTCGTCAGCGATTCGGCAGCGCTCTACACTTACAACTCGCAGACCAATACCTATGCGCGGATCACTCCGACGTATGGGTTTACGACCGACATCCATCTAAGTGGGGCGATCGACCCAACCCGCAAATTGTTTGTTATGGTGGGAGCATGCAAAGGTGGCACTTGTGGTTCTGGCGCTGGCGTCTTCGTCGCAGATATTAGCACCCCTACCTCAACGACCCAGCAGAACTGGACGGCGGCCACCTTAGCCGATGCGAACTGCGCCGAGTTTCTGAGCGGCGGCGTGAACGCGATTAGCTCTGCCAGTCCCGGCTTCACCTTTGACAGCGTGGCCAACGACTTTGTGGGCTGGCCAAATCAGGGAAACAGCATCTATATCATGACCCCGGATACGGTGAACAAGCGCTTTACCTGCCAGAAGCAGACCTTTGTCAACGGACCGCCCAATTCAGCACAGGGAGCAACAGGAGCCAACACCAGCAATGGTACATTTGGGCGCTTTGCGTATTTTCCTGCGCTCGATGTCTTTGTAGTTGTCAATGATTGGAATATCCCTGCTTACGTCCTTCGCCTCCGTAGTGCTCTGTCAGGCCCAGCGGTTTCACTATCTCCGAGCAATTTGACCTTCAACAATCAGGTGTTAGGCACGACAAGCGCCGCACAGATAATCGCTTTGACGAACACCGGCAACGCATCGCTAAGTGTCAGTAATATCACTCCAGCGGGCAACTTTGCGGAAACTGATAACTGTGTCACAAGTTCTCCGATCTTGCCCTCGGCCGGTTGTACGATTTCGGTTACTTTCACTCCTCAGGGGTTGGGAACGTTGTCGGGGATGCTTACGATTACGGATAATGCCTCTGGCAGTCAGCAGGTCGTTAACTTACTGGGAACGGGGATTTCTGCGCCTGTACCCGTCGCCAGTCTCTCGCCGTCTAGCCTGAATTTTGGGAACCAGGTTGTCGGGACCAGTAGTTCGTCGATGGCGGTGACACTAGGAAATACCGGAACCGCTTCGCTGACGATCACTGGAATCACGGCGTCCGGTGACTTCTCACAGGGAAATAATTGCGGTACGAGTCTCGTCGTGGGTGCGCAGTGCAGCGTCGCAGTGATTTTTACGCCATCGACTACTGGAACGCGAATAGGCACGCTCACGATTCAGGATAATGCGGGTTCGGGTACACAAACCGTTGGACTGACGGGTGCCGGGGTCCAACAGCCAACGCTGACGTCAATCAGCATTACTCCCTCGAATGCAACTGTCGTCCTGGGCACTCCGCAGCAGTTCATGGCTACAGGCACGTACAGCAATGGCAGTTCGCAGAACCTTACGAACTCAGCCGTTTGGTCTTCCTCAAACACCAATGTGGCGACGGTAAGCGCAGGCGGTCTGGTCAGCGGTGTAACAACTGGGACCATCGCATTATCGGCTCAGTCGGGGTCTCTGATCAGCTCGGCAACAGTTGCAGTGAGTTCAACTGGTCTGCCGACTGCGCTCGGATGGACCGCCCTTCCAGCGTCGACGTCACTTCTGGGCAGCGGCGCTTGCCCACCGAATAATTTTGACGGAGATCCGTTTCTCTTCTCCGAATTCTGCGCAAATGTCATCCGGGCCTGGAGCGGCGCGATCGCTGATACCACTGCCAACCGACTCATCCTCTGGGGTGGAGGTCACAACAATTACTATGGGAATGAGATCTACTCCCTCAATCTGACCACCAATCCCATCACCCTGACGCGGGTTAAAGATCCAACCGTTCCGACGAACTACGCCAATAGGGGAAACTGCATTGATGGAATCCCGCCGAGCAGCCCAGACTTTGCTCCCAACTCTCGGGAAAGCTACGGCGGATTGGCTTTTATTCCTGGCCCCTACCAGATGTTCATCGAAGGCGGCTCGGTCGCTTGCCTGCTCGGTGACCAGAGTCGGAATACTTGGACCATACCGCTCAATAACCTATCCAATTCCAGCTCATGGGTTCACATGAATCCTACGTTGCTCGGGCCGTTGCCGGGCGGTGCCGGAGGATTTACATACGGAAATGTTGCTGATTATGACCCGAACAGCGGTCTTGTCTTCCTGAGTGACTCGGCTGCAATCTATTCCTATAATTATCAAAACAATACATACGCGCTGGTTAGTCGTGCCAACTTTTTTGTGACCAGCATCTACCTAAGCGGTGCAATCGATCCCACTCGCAAGCTATTCGTTCTTTTGGGTAATTGCCCTGGGGGAATTTGTGGCCCAGGCGACGGCGTATTTGTCGCTGACATCAGCAATCCCGCCTCGACGACGCAACAAAACTGGACAGCAGCCACGATGGCTGATTCCACATGCGCTGAATTTCTGAGTGGAGGCGTGAATCCGATTGGCGCTGGGAATCCGGGCATCACGTTCGATCCCGTGGCCAATGACTTTTTGGCCTGGCCAAATCAGGGCAACAGCGTTTATACATTAACTCCTGATCTCAATAATCACCGACTTACCTGTCAGAAGATGACCTTCGCTGGCGGACCGCCGAACTCTTCGCATGCGAACAACCAGTCCAACACCACCTATGGAACGTACGGGCGCTTCAAGTATTTCCCCGCATTAGACGTCTTCGTACTGGTTAATGATTGGAATATTCCACCCTATATTCTGAGGCTGCGCTAGCTGACCACCATCCATGACTTGTGGTCAGCTCTTTGCCCTTTTGAATTCTGACGCTTCACGAACGAAGTCAGTTCGAATTGCACGCCGTTTCTCTCCACGCTCTCGCTGTGGGTCACACACGTTCCACCTTCATCGAAAACAAGCTCCGACATGCCAGTGTCAGCGTCTTCACATCGGCGGTTCCTCCCTATGACACTATAACAGCGCAACAGCGCAAGGAACTAGTTTTCATGAAATGTGCAAGAAATCGGAACGGTCAGCCACCAAGGCCGAAGCCGATGAATTACCGCATAATGTTACCCGACCAAGCCTGGGACGGCCTCTCAAATAAACCTATTATTTACTGTATTCTACGCGAAATTTACGCGCGCTAATAATCCACACGGCTCACCCATCCTCACGAGTCTGTTAGGCAGGGAGAATGCAATTATCTATGAAATTGCTCACGTTTCTTGTTTCTTGCCTTTTCCGGCATTCGAATCGGAAGTCTGCCGGGATTCCTGTAATTGGAGTTTTCTCGGAGGAGAACCGTGGTCGGTAAATTTCCTTCTCGTTTGAATGCATTGATCGTATTGCTGACCGCGGTAATTCCGACTACAGCTGTCGGCCAGGTCAGTGTGGTGACTGAGGGATACGACAATGCCAGGACAGGGGCGAACCTCGCCGAGACTGTACTTAATACTTCAAACGTCAACGTCGGCCAGTTTGGCAAATTGTTTTCATATACCGTCGATGGTTCCATCTATGCGCAGCCGCTCTATGTTCCGAACGTTCCCGTAGCAGGTCAAGGTACACACAATGTTCTTTACGTTGTCACAATGAACGACGTCCTTTATGCCGTTGACGCTGACAGCAATTCCGTGAACGGCGGAACTCTTTGGAGCGTCGATTTCCGAAATCCCACAGCTGGCGTCACCGCAATTCCGATCACGAATATTGTTGGTCACAACAATGGGAATATTGTCGGAAACGTTGGGATTGAAAGTACACCGGTTATAGACCTCAGTTCGAACACTCTGTACCTTGTTGCGCGCACGATGGAAGTTTCAGGATCGACGACGAATTACATCGCGCGCTTGCACGCCATCGACATCACAAATGGGAGTGAAAAATTCGGCGGCCCAGTCGCCATCCAGACCAGCTCTCTGCATACTTTCGACTCACTCCATCAAAATCAAAGATCAAGTCTGGCTTTGGCCAATGGAATGGTTTTGTTTTCCTGGGCATCGCACGAGGACTTGAACGTCTGGTACGGATGGATCATGGCCTACAACGCACAGACGTTGCAGCAGTCAAGCGTGTTTTGCACGACTCCAGGGGACTCTGCGGGCGGAGTTTGGATGTCAGGCCGGGCACCTGCCGTAGATAGCGGCGGTAATGTGTACTACGCTTCAGGTAATGGAGGCTGGGATGGAGTCTCGAATTTTGGCGACTCTGTTCTGAAGTTCACTACAACCGGTGGCACTCTAGCTTTGGCTGACTACTTTACCCCGAGTGACTATGCGGCGCTCGCGAGCGGCGACTTAGATTTGGGGTCTTCAGGCCCTCTACTGATTCCAGGCACGAACCTGCTTGTACAGGGCGGCAAGGAATCGATTTTCTACCTAATGAGTCTTTCCAGCCTCGGTCACGAAGCAGCTGGAAACAACCAGATTGTTCAAAGTTTTTCGACGACCGGATCGGAAATTCATTCAGGTCCGGTTTTTTGGAATCGCACCAGCGGTGCTGGTCCCACCATGTATGTTTGGCCAAACAATGTAAGCCTTCAGGCCTATCAGTTTAACGGCTCTACTTTTAATGCGAACCCAATTTCTCAGAGTGTGATTAGTGCTCCTTTCGGTGATTCGGGAGGTGTGCTGACACTCTCGGCCAACGGCAGCACAGCAGGAACAGGTATCATTTGGTCATCAATACCTCTCAATCAGGATGGTGACACAGGGACGGTCCAGGGAGTCCTTCGCGCTTTCGATGCCAACAATCTCACGACTGAATTGTGGGATTCAAGGATGAATTTAACACGGGACGAC
>Ga0137359_10003021_pt1 | contig 13586 bp, 10 predicted proteins | sample Mad1_40_16metaG_FD_108281 | JGI IMG/M metagenome (GOLD analysis project Ga0137359, IMG submission 108281) | Vadose zone soil microbial communities from Angelo Coast Range Reserve, California, USA - Mad1_40_16 metaG | ecosystem: Environmental > Terrestrial > Soil > Vadose zone | place: USA... | reverse complement strand
TGCTTGGGCGTCCTCGACGAAGGACACGCCGCGGTCTCCCGCGTTGGCACTCAATTCCGGGGGGTTGGATTGTCGGCCAGAAATGGCCCCAGGGCCAGGCTGTCGATGTTGCTCTCGAAGAACGCCGCGATCGCTTCACGCGCCGTGCAGACAATCGGCTCTTCATGCATGTTGAAGCTCGTGTTCACGAGTATCGATAGCCCGGTCAATCGATTGTATTCGGTGAGAATGTCGTAATATTCAGGATTGATCTCGCGGCGGATGATTTGCGGGCGCGCAGTGCCGTCGACGTGAACCACCGCGGGCGCTTCTTGTTTGCATCGCTCGGTCGCATTGAACGTTATCGTCATGAACTCGGCGGTGTGTCCGGTCGCAGGCGTCAGGTTCCTGAAGAAAGCGTTTGCGTCCACGTCCCGGCATACCGGGGCGAACGGCATGAATTCCGTTCTCTTTAGCTGATCGTTCAGCCATTTGTTGACATGGGGATCCGTCGCGCCATAGAGAATCGAGCGATTTCCGAGCGCGCGAGGCCCAAATTCCATCGGCCCGCTGGCGCGAGCGACGATCTTGTTGGCCGCGAGCCGCTTCGCGACGGCCTGCGCCATATTCGGCGGTCTCTCAACAGATAGGCCCGCCGACTTGAGGCTCTGTGCCGCATTCTCCGCTGAAATGTCGGACCCGAGATAGGCGTGCTCCATCCGCGGAGGCATGGCGATTTCGCCGCGCTGCCCGTCCACCCAGGCCAGCCAGGCTGCTCCCGCCGCCAATCCGCCGTCGCCCATATTCGGATAGACAAAAAGGCGTTCCAGATTCTCGATTTCGGCGATGCATTGGTTCGCCCTGACATTGGCGTGGAGGCCCCCCACGAGCACAACCTTACGCAGTCCGGTTACCGCCATGAAATGCCTGACCATCGCGACCAAAACATCCTGCATATGACGCTGAATGCCGGCCGCGACATGCTCGCGGGGAATTCCTTCCAGCTCCTTCCTCATCCGTCTCAACGCCCGGCCAAAGATCGGACCATAGTTGATGTACCTGCCGCGCTGCTCATCCCAGCCAAACAGGCGCCGGAAAATCTCGATCGTGTGCTTCGGATCGCCAAATGCCGCCAGGCCTGTAGTCTTCCCGGCATGATGCCCCTTGCGGAATCCACAGAGAGCCGTGGCGTAGCTGTAGTAGCAGCCGATCGAGTTGGGAAACGAGTTCTGCGCGATCACGGTCAGCCGACCTGCCCTTCCGACCGCGACCTTGCAGCACAAGCCGTCTCCAAAGGCGTCGTTGGAGATGACGAGGCAATCGGACTCTCCGCTGGCATAGTAAGCCGATGCAAGGTGTGCATCATGGTGATCGAACCGGCGAAGGTTCCCGACGACGTCGGATTTGACTCCTTGCTGCCGGAGAAGATCGCGGACTTCCGAAACCCGCGCCTGCGGAACGTAGGGCATCAGCGAGCGATAGGCGGCGATAGCCATCGACGAGCGCATGATCGCCGCGCCTCCCGGAAAGGCATCGATCGCTTCGGCCGCGCGCTGCGCAACGCTGATGCTGCCGTCCTCAAGCGACAAATCGCTGTTCACCGGCATGTCGCCGAGCGCGATGCGGCCCGAGAGCGCAATCACATCCACCTCGCTTGCGGAAATCTGCGCGCATTCAAGGATCGCGGGCACGGATTCCAAGGGCGCACCGGCGGCCTGCTTGACGCGAGTGAGGCGTTCTTCGTTGATGGCTGCGACCAATTCCCCGTCGCGGAGGACGACCGCGCCGGTGTCATGCGAAACCGACATCCCGAGAATGATGCGGGGTGCCGATCCCGAATCGCGGACATCACGCCCGTGCGGCGAAGACGATCTCGGAGTTAACTTGGTAGCGGGATGTAATTGCAAGACAGGGACAAGCCTCGAAGCCCGGATTTTCGACTGAGTTCTATTGTTGTAAGCGTCCAATGTTCTACCCTTTTACGGTGCAAAAGGGGATAAGCCAACATTGGGGCTGCCGCCACAGACGCGGATCAACAGCAATACTGGACAATGATGGACGCGCGGGAACCGCTACTGGTGTGGATATCGTGCAACCGCCGACGCTGTCGATCGTGACAACACTCTATCGAAGCCGCTATTCGTTCCTTGTCAGGGTTGGGTGCATCAACGGACACATCGACGGCAACCTGACGAGCCATAGGTGCTTTCTCGTCCGGCACCTTCTCGAATTCAGCGGGCGCCTCGGTGACGATCGGAACCAGTCCGCTAAATTGATGTTGTCTAGCAAGATTCTTTCGGAATCGGTCTACCGGAAGCACGACCGCCCAAAGTAGCAAAATGCTGAATGCGATGGTCACACAGACGTACAGGAAATTGCTTGGGACGAGGCTGTAGGGCGCAAACTTAGCCATCACCTCATAAATGAAAATGTGTGACAGGTATATCGGATAGCTCAATTCCCCGATCATACTGTCCCATTTGAATCCGCGCGACGCCGCGAGCAGGAACGAACACGATACGGCGATCATGGCCAGCACGTTCCAATTCATCAGGAACAGGGTTTGAGACATCGTTCCGATGTGCCGATGCAGTGCAAGCAACTTGAGAACCGGGCCGCCTATAAACATCACGGCAAGCCATGATGCCGATGAAATGAACTCATCGAACCCTGCCAAATAGAAGCAGACAACGCAGCAAGCCACAGCAACGCTGGCGCGGCAATTCTCAAATAATAGTGCATGTGGCTGTTTCGGTTCCGTGCTGGAGAAGAACCCCCACCACCAAACCCCACAGCGAGCAAGCATGCCCGATCTCAACGCTTTGAAAGAAGCGAATGCGAGACGCTGGCAAAATGTCCGGGTCGCATTTCCGACTTAGTTCTATTGTTGTAAGCGTCCAATTCTTCTACCCTTTTACGCTGCAAAAGCGGGGAAGCCAACATTGCGCATTCGATCCGTCCGTGCCGCGCATTGCCGATTCGGGTCCGTACCAGCGCAGTCGAGTTGCCACGCACATTGATCTGTCGCATTATTCTGATCGCTGAGTGAGCGGTGGATGACGGCTAATCTAAAACCCTACGCGCGGCCGCATGGGCCCATAGCAACAGCAGGATATTGATGGACGCTCGGGAACCGGTAGTGGTGGACATTGTGCAACCGCCCACGCTGTCGATCGTTACGACCCTCTATCGGAGCGGGCGGTTCATTGAGCCATTTTACAAGGAGGCATGCCGCGTCGCGGGCGCGCTGGGTCTGCCGTTTGAAATCGTTTTTGTCAACGATGGTTCGCCCGATGATAGTCTTGAGGTCGCGCTTGCCATCCAAAGGCGTGATGGACGGGTGAAGCTCGTAGATTTGTCACGCAATTTTGGGCACCATAGCGCGCTCATGACGGCTTTTGCCTACGCATCCGCGGACCTTATCTATGTAACCGACGTCGATCTCGAAGAACCCATGGACTTTCTTCGGACATGCTATGAGCGTTTTAAGCAAGGCGATTGCGACGTCGTGTACGGATATCAGGATCAGCGCCGGGGCAAGTGGCTGACGCGGGTGAGCGGTGAAGTGTTTTGGAAGCTGTTCAATTTTCTCTGCAACACAAAGCTCCCGCGCAATCTGGTTACGGCCCGCCTGATGTCGAAGCGTTACGTCGCAAATCTGCTGGAACATCGCGAACACGACCCGTATATTCCGGGATTGTGGGCCTTCACCGGCTATACTCAGATAGGTCTGCCGATCGACAAACTAACTACCGGCTTTAGTTCTTACAGCACTTTGCGTCGGGTCTCGCTGGCGGTGAATTCCATCATTTCATTCAGCAGCAGGCCGCTCCTGTTGTCCGCCGGACTCGGCATCTTCATCTGCCTCATGGCAAGTCTTTGCGTCATCTATCTGATCGGCCAGTGGCTGATACTGGGCAATCCGATCGAAGGGTGGACGTCGCTCATCATCTCCGTGTGGTTCATGGGCGGCGTCAACCTGTTTTTTATTGGACTAGTCGGGTTGTACATCTCCAAGATATTCACGGAGGTGAAGCAACGTCCTAACGTCATCGTTCGCGCAGTGTATGGCGACTTACCGCACGTTCAGACCGAACAGGAGGCAAGGGTCATGCGTCAGAGCGCGCTCGCATCGGCCGCGAGTGAATAAAGACGGCTAGTGGATGAAATCCCACACTTTCACGCTCTTTTGCTGTTGGAGCAACTTTGGCATATTGCCTCAGGCGACACCGATGACGCTCGTGCTTCGCCGTACTGACACGGTCTGAGTGCATGTGTGGCATTGCAGGATATTACTCGAAGACGGCGCCGGCTGATCGAGCCGCCCTTGGCAGGATGCTGACCGCGATAGCCTATCGCGGCCCCGATCAGATCAGGGGCGTCGTCAACGGGCCGATCGCGGTCGGCAGCGCCCGTCTGGCCATTTTGAATCTCGATGCCGGCGAGCAACCTATCGTCAGCTCCGATCGAAAGATCGTCATCGCGTTCAATGGTGAAATCTTCAACTACCGGGCACTGCTCGCCGAACTCGGTCGAAAAGGCGTTGCGCTTCAGGGCAAGGCGGAGATCGATCTTCTGCTTGCCGGATATCTTCATTACGGACTCGATCTTTTTGCGCGCCTCGATGGTCAGTTCGCAATCGCGATTTGGGACGGCCGGTCGGAGCGCCTGGTTCTGGCGCGCGACCGCGTCGGCATCCGTCCTCTGTTCTGGTTCGACGATGCGCGATATTTCGGTTTTGCATCGGAGGCCAAGGCGCTGTTCGCCTCGAACCTGATCCCGGCGCAGATCGATCCGACGGCGATCATTCAGACGATGCGCTTTTGGACGTGCGTGGGCGAGCAAACGGCTTTTCGTGGCGTGCATCAGGTGCCGCCCGCGCACTATCTGGTTGCCACGCGGTCGACCGTAACGCTGCATCGCTATTGGGCCTGGCCGCTGCCGCATTCCGTCGACCCCATCCATCTGACGTCGGATGAGGATTACTTCGAGCTGTTTCGGGAAGAGCTGGGAAAATCCGTCGAACGGCAATGTCTGTCGAGCGTGCCGGTGGGCTCATACCTGTCCGGCGGCATCGACTCGGTAACGTTGGCGATGCTGCTTCAACAGCAGGTCGGAAGTCGGCTGGAAACCTTCTCGATTCGCTTTGGCGACGCCAATTTTGACGAGTCAGAAGCCCAGCGCACGACCATAGACCATTTTGGTTTTCGATCGAACAGCATAACCGTTGACGACGACGCCATCGGCGACAACTTCGCCGCCGCGGTCTGGCACGCCGAGACGCCGTTGTTCCGCTCGGCGCCAGTGCCATTGTTCCTCCTGTCGCGGGAAGTTCATCGGCAGGGTTACAAGGTCGTGCTCACCGGCGAAGGGGCGGACGAAATTCTGCTCGGCTACGATCTCTTCAAAGAAACCCGTATCCGCGAGTTTTGGGGCCGCCGGCCGGACAGTCGGTGGCGTGGCGCCCTCATTCGCCGCCTTTATCACCACTTGCCGCAATATCGCAATCCTCGCTTTCTCAATCTGCTGGTGGATTTTTATCGCCCGTTCCTGAAGGGCAGCGAGGATCGCTATTTCGCCATGCAGGTCCGCTGGGAAGCCGGGCGGTCGCTCGAGCGTTACCTGGCGCCGGAGCATCGGAACTTCGCTCAAACTTACGATGCGACGCCCGAGCTAGATCGCTGGCTGCCCGGCGATTTCGACAAAGCAGGTCCCATCGAACGGGCCCAATGGGTGGAGATGCAGACCTTGCTGTCGAATTACCTGTTATCCAGCCAAGGCGATCGGATGTCTCTTGCGCATGCGGTCGAGGGTCGCTACCCCTACCTGGACACATCATTTATCGAGCTTTGCGCGCGTCTGCCACGCCGGCTCAAGCTTCGCGGGCTTCGGGAAAAGTTCATCTTGAGACAAGCCTTCGCGGAGCGGATACCGATGGCGTTACGATCGCGTCCGAAGATCGCCTATCAGGCGCCGGACGTGCTGCCGTTCCGGCGGGGCACCAAGATGCTGGACTACGTCGAGCATTTGCTGTCGCCGGAACGCATCGCGAGCGTCGGCCTGTTTGACCCGAAGGCCGTGGCGGGCCTATTGACGAAATTCCGGCAATACAGCCTGCCCAGGACCGGCAACCGCGACAACGTCGCCTTCATTCTGCTGCTGTCAACCATGCTGCTCGACGAAATGTTCGTACGCGGAGAGCGCAATATTTCGTCCGAGATTTCAACACCAATTCCCGCTATCGTGTGAGCGAAGAGGAGCCCATGAAGGATTTGAGGCAGATCGAGGAGGCCGTTGTGCGTTACGTGCTCGACAATCACGCTTCCGCGTATGATTACGCCACGCTGCCGCGCGACCAGTCGCTGCTGGAGATCGGCGTCGTCGATTCCTACGGCGTGGTGGAACTTATTTCCTTCCTCGAAGGCAATTGGAATATCGAGATCGCCGACGCGGAGATAACCAAGGAAAACCTGGGATCCATCCACAAGATGACCAGCTTTGTCGCAGCGCGCTTGCCGGCATAAGCCCTGGCCCGGCCGATTGCTTGATGGCGTGATCGGTTGCGTACGCAGCGCGCCGCCGGCGACCCCGGAAGGATTTTTCTGAATGGAAACGTCAGGCGCCTCCTTGATCAACACGCTGCACGCTTGCAACATCGTATACGCGGACGACCCCTGGTCAGGACCGCCGTTCCCTGCCGGTCAGTACGCGTTGGCGCGCGCGGACGGCTCCTCGGTGCTCCTGATCCGCGACCCGCTCGGTTGCAACAAGCTCTTTTACGGCCGCAACGGGTCCGGCGCCCTCGTGCTTGCCAATCGCGTCGACCGCGCCTTGATGCATGGTGTCATGCTCGATGACCTCGCTTCGGTTCCGCCGGGGCACAGGCTCCGCATCAGCGGACCGGACATTGCGGTCGAGGCTTGCGAGGACCTGTTGAAGCTTCCGGCGAACGAACCGTTCGATCCCGCCGAATTTCAGCAGCGTCTCGCCGATGGCCTGACCGGGGCGTTCGAACGCATCGCGCGACGCTTTCCCTCGCAGCGCATTGTCGTCTGCCTGTCCGGCGGCCTGGACAGCACCCTGGTTGCCGATTTCGCCTGCCGCCGCTTCGGCGGCCGGGTGTATGCGGCAAGCTTCTCTTATATCGACAACGATGACCACAGGGCATGGCTGTCAGGCAATGCCGCCGAGTTGGCTTCGCTTTCGGAGGATTTCAATGCGGCGCGCGGCATCGCCGGTGTTCTGGGAATCCCTCTGATCCCCGTGTTCAGGCCGCGCGAGAGCGTGTTGAGCGCGCTTGCTCCCGCGATTGCGCTTTGCCAGGATTTTCGTGACTTCAACGTCCATTGCGCCATCGTCAATCTGTATCTCGCGGAGACTATTCGTGCCCGGTTCGCCGACGAGCCCGTGGTTGTCCTCACAGGCGACCTGATGAACGAATATGTTTGCGATTATCAGGAGGAGCGCATCGACGGCACCATTTACTATCCTCAACCCCGCGTGCCGCTTGCGACGCGGCGGCGGTTCCTGCTGCGCGGGCTGGATGCTGGAGACCGCGAGATCGGCGTCTTCGGCGCCTTCGGACTCCCAGCCTGCCAGCCTTACGCGGCGCTCGCGCGCCTATACCTGCAGATTCCGTCCGACCTGCTGGCCGATCGGAACTTGAAGCGAAGCTTGAACGCGCCTCTGTTGCGGCCGGGACTTCGTGATAGCGTGAATGCCGCCAAATGGCGGGCGCAGGTTGGCGGGCCTGATGGCGGCACCCTTGGCTTGCTGCATCGCCATAAGATAGGAGGCGAGCTTCTGAGAAAACTGTGGGCTGACGCGCTGCCGAATTCGCGGCGCGGCGACGATCCTTGGGATTTGATACAGGTCGGCCGCTATCGCACGCAACCTCGAGCCCGCTCCGGAGCCCGCCTCGATGACTGACGACGTTGTCGAAGATCCGCAAATGTATCTCCAGTTGGTCGCCCTTGCGCATGACATCGCGGCGCCCATTGCAAATACGCCGACTGAAGGATTGAGCGGCTCGACGCTCTATATCGCCGGCGAAGCGCGCCGTTGGGCCGGCCGTCCGCGGCCTGCGGCGGGTGCAGGATTGAACGGTCCCGCGGTAGATATCCTGGAGTTATTGCGGCGGAATTGGCCCGATCTCTGCGCCGGAAAAACCCACGGTGAAAAGCTGATGGCGGAAAATTATGGCACCTGGGCAACGTTGATGCGGGCGTGGCCGATGCAACCTTATGCCAACCAGGCTGTCCAATATTTGCGCGATCGCGGCTTCTTGAAGGGCCTCGTCGTTGAGCTGGGAGCGGGCATCGGGACGGCGAGCGCTTTGGCTGCTCCGCACGTTGAGGGGCGTTTCGTGTGCACCGATGTCGCACCGTTCCTGATGCGGCGCCGTCCCGCCTCGGGCGAAATCGTAAGATACGATTTCGACGACCCCGGGACCTGGTCTGAAGTCGACACGTTCTTCGGCGTCAACGCCCTGCATTGCGCCCGAAGCAAACCGGCGACGCTCGCCGAGCTCTATCGGATGCTGAAACCTGGTGGTGTCTTGCTGCTTGCGGAAAGCATCCCCGTAACCGACGCAACCGGCACGCCTTGGCCTCTGAGCTTGAGCTTCGGGATGTTCAAAGGCTGGTGGGACCGAGGCGGGCTCATCGCGCGCGACGCCTGGCTGGACATGTTTCGGGATGCGGGCTTTCGGCAGTGCGGGCATCAGCGCCGCATGGCTGGCGATTTCGACTTGGGCGGCCTGGTATGGGCGCTCAAATAGCAGCCATTCGGGCGTTCGCTTTCAGATACCCGTATCGTCACCCTCATCCCGATCCGGAACCCCCCGCGCGCGTCTTGGAGTCGCGCGAACGCGCCGGATAAGGTGACCAGTCGTCCAGCACGGCATCGCCCGTGACACGGCCGGGGGTCCCGAACACCAGCTTGTCGTCCGGCACATCCTTGAAGACCACGGCTCCCGCGCCGATCACAGCGCGACGTCCGATGGTTCGTTCGGGGACGACGACGACGCCCATCCCGAGAAAGCTCTCCTCGCCCAGCGAGACGTAAGCTCCAAGATGGCAACCGGGACATATGTAGACCCCGTCGGCGATCCGGTTCTCGATGCCGAAGGTCACCCCGGGATCGATCAGCACGTCCTGGCCGACGACCACCCCGGGATACACCACGTTCTCGCCAACCAGCACGCTGCCGGTGCCGATGCGTGCGCTGTCCGGGATTCTCACGGCCGGATGAATCAGTATTGCCGGCTCCCGTCCGTGGGCCCTGATCCGGTTCGAAAAGCCTCTTCGCGCGATGCTGTTTCCGATTGCGACAATGGCCTGGAATTGTTCCATGAAGGGCTTGTCGTCCAACAACGATGTCCGGCCCAGGACCTCGCAGCCGTCGATGACAGATTTGATCGGATGCACATCGTCGAGAAAGGCCGCGACCGTCATGTCCAAAAGCCGAGCGAGCTCGAGCACGGCACGCCCATGCGCACCGGCACCGACGATCAGGAGTGGACGAGCAGACATGTCAGGTTCCCCGTTCTCGGATTCGCTCCCTGCCAAGGCGCAGAGTTGCCTCGATCGCGCGTCGATAATGACTCCCGCATACGGCTCGTCAAGCGCCAAGGACTCTCATCGAAATAAGCGGTCTACGTCGCTGTTATATTGGAAAGCGGCGCCAAAAAATGAACTAACTAGACGATATGCCAGTCGCTGGTGACGACGCCGGCGTTGGCGAGCGCGCAATCGGAGACGGACTTGTTCGCATCCGAGGTGCAGGGTACGGTCTGCGTCGTCTGTTACTCAGGGTTTTTGGAATGCGTGAATTTCTGCGAGTTTTCGGTGCCTTCGCGATCGTGATGTTGTGCTTTTATACGACAGTGTTTTCCATGGACTACTCCCGTTCGGCGTGTGGGCAAAATAGGACTGCCTTGAGGCAACCCTTTTTGAAGCAGGGAGTTTTCTCATTCTTTGCATATGTGCCAGAATTGATCGATCTTTCGGATACTGCTGAAGCACCTGCGCGGTCACCCTATCTACTTTGCGAGGGAAATCGCATTCTTGGGCCGGCGCATAGCCATCACGTCGAGATCTCAGAGAAGGGCGCAGGCAGACTTTCCCATGCTGGGACTGGATTCTATTTTTCAAGCAGCAACAATTCCGACCCCAACACAAACGGTCGAAATTACTATATCGTCAAACCGTAGGCCGCGCGCGCATTCTGTCTGCGTCGGATAATAGGCGGAGACGGTCGACTTTACAGTTGCGTTTGCACCTGCCGTCGTCGCCCCCCGAAAGAAAAGCGAGGCCCGGCGTACCGCTGCCAAAGAAGTAGCTATCGACGTAATGCGGCCGCGCCCGCTGCCGAACGCAGCGGGACGCATGCCCAAAAAATGAAATAACTAGACGATATGCCAGTCGCTGGTGACGACGCCGGCATTGGCGACCACATGCCCACCTGCAGCCTGGCCGTTATCCCAGATCGCGACCGAACCGTTGTCGTTGCGCCAGAGGATGTCGCTGCGGCCGTTACCGTCGAAGTCGCCGGTGCCGGCAATATGCCAGCTGGCGGGCACCCCGCCAGCATTGGCAACGATGTGCCAACTCGCGGGCTGACCGTTGTCCCAGACCACGACCGCGCCGTTGTCGTTGTACCAGAGGACGTCGCTGTGGCCGTTGCCGTCGAAGTCGCCGCTCTGGGCAACTTGCCAGCTGCTGGACACCGCGCCAGCATTGGCGACCGTGTGCGCGCCTGTGGCCTGGCCGTTATCCCAGATGAATACCGCACCGTTGTCGTCGCGCCACAAAATATCAGCGTGACCGTTTCCATCGAAGTCGCCAATGCCCGCAATATGCGAACTGCTCGGGACGGTGGCGACCACGTGTGCCCCTGAAAGCCGACCGCTATCCCATATCGCTACCGCGCCGTTATCGTTGTAAAAGAGGACGTCGCTTGTGCCGTCTGCGTTGAAGTCACTGGCCGCGTGATTAGGAGTAGTAGCCGCACCGCTATTGATGTTGATTTGGAATGAATTCGTCCCCGTCACATTGCCGGCGGCGTCCGCCACCGTGAACTGGAAGTGGTCCGATATAACGCCGCTGGCGGTCTCGTGATAGCTGACCAGGCCGTTGTTGATGTCGGCTTGCGTAAACGACAATGTTGCCGACCCGTTCAGCAATAATGTCCCATCCGCAGGTGCCGAGGTTATGGTGTAGTGCAGTTGCGCCGCTGAACTGAAATTGTCACTGGCGCTGAGCAGGCTGGACGTGATGGTCTGTGTTGTGCCGGCCGCGATCATAAGCGGATTATCGTAGACCAGCGTCGGCGGCTGCGTATCGGGAGCCGATGTATGATACCCCAGCACGACCATTTGCTTGAGGTCGACTGCGGTAAGCTGTTGAGAAGTGCTGCTCGTATAAAACTCATTGAAGGGATCGTTGGGGCCTTGCACACCGTTATTGAGAAAGTCGCTGGAATCGGAAGTCTGGCCGTAGTCGGCCAATTTCGTATTGCCGCCATCGACAGAAAAATAGGCGGCGGGGGCGGTAGCGCTGCCCGAGAACAGGCGCGTGCCGGCGCTGGTAAAGCGAAACAGGTCGAAAACATCGGGTTGCGAGCCGTATGGGATGCGGCCCAGCGCGTGGGTCAGTTCATGAAGCGCGACGCCGACCAGCAGGTTCGAATTGATGTCGGTCGCAAAGGTAGCACTGCCGTCGTCGGTGGTGGTGTCGTTAGTCCCCAAAAACCCCCAAAGCTTCAATTGTGCGTTCCAGACGGCAACATTTGACTGGCCCTGGATCGACGACCCGCTCGGCAACGCATTGAAACTCGTGTCGCCCGGCGTCGCGTTGCTGATCAGGTCGGCCCTGATCGACGAATAGCTTTCGTACAGGCCGTGATCGGGGCCGGCAGCAGCACCACCGCCGGTTCCGCTATAATCAATTTGTATGTTGACGGTGATTTTGTCGAAAATCGACGCTCCCAGGATGCTTGCGGCCTGCTGTATGCCCGCCCGGAAACTTGCCGGCGCCGCCATGGCGGCGGCATCGAACAACAGATTGATCGTGATGCCCCCGGAGTTCACGGCGACGGTGGAGCCGGAAGCAACTTGTGTGGCCGTGGTCGTGGTGCCCGTGCTTGAAAATAGCGAAGTTGGCGAAATCTCCATTCCGCCGCCGTTGCCGACCGAAGGTATGAAGCTTGCGTAGATCGCGTCCCCTGCAACGCTGAAAATGGGATCGTCGGACGGGTCGTGCGGGTCCCGCAGCAATCGAGGGCTCATCGCTTGGTCCTTCGTCCTCAACAAAATTCCAGACGCGTTTCAGTGCGGGCATCTTTGCGGACAGGCTCGGTGGTGACAGTTCAATCGCGAATACCACGCATTCACCGGCGTCGGCAGAATGCTCCCACCGCGTTAATTTGCCGTTTCGTACCGCATTGCAATTCGAGCAAGCCCCCGCGCGACCGGGTTCCAATCAGAAGCAACTCCGGCGGGAATCCCCACGGTTGCCCTTGGTGCACCGCGCCGCCGACACCAACACCCAAATTGCGGACGCTTCACGGCAAATGACCGGTTCCAGACCTTGTAGTTGTGGGAGCGTCAGTATTTCGTAACCAGACATTAAGCCTAAGGCAGAGCTATAAGCGAACCGGCTGAGGCAAGAACGAGCGCCGTCGCTATGCCGCAGCGCCGACCGCTTTGTGAAAACGGTCGATCTCGGCCCGCGGGCTGGCGGAGTCCGGCAGTTGCCTTGCCGCCCGCGTCCAGGTCGCGGTCTGCATGGTCGCGATGAGCTATTGAATTTATGATCAATCTGACCGATCAGAAGGAGAGTCCTGTTTCCCGCTTTACCGATCTGGAGTCCCCGTAATGCCCTTTCCGCGTGCCTCGCAAGCCTTGTCCCGCTTCACCGTGCTCGATCTCACCCGCGTTCGTGCCGGGCCGACCTGCGTGCGGCAGCTCGCGGACTGGGGCGCCAATGTCATCAAGATCGATGCGCTGCTGGAGGACGCCGGCGGCGAGCAGCCCGGCGGGCCGCGCCATGGTTCCGACTTCCAGAATTTGCACCGCAACAAGCGCGCGATGACGCTCAACCTGAAGGACCCCAAAGGCCTCGAGGTGTTCAGGCGTCTTGCCGAGAAGGCCGACGTGGTGGTCGAGAATTTCAGACCCGACGTCAAGACGAAGCTCGGCATCGATTATGAGACCGTGCGCAAGATCAACCCGCGCATCGTCTATGGCAGTATCTCCGGTTTCGGCCAGGATGGCCCCTATCACAAGCGCCCGGGCTTCGATCAGATCGCGCAGGGCATGGGCGGGCTGATGTCGATCACCGGTGCGCCGGGCGAGGGTCCGATGCGGGTCGGCATTCCCGTGGCCGACCTCACCGCCGGGCTGTTCTGCGCGATGGGCATCCTCACCGCGCTCTTGGAGCGCGATGTCTCCGGCGAAGGCCAGTGGGTGCAGACCTCGCTGCTACAGGCCCAGATCTTCATGCTGGATTTCCAGGCCGCGCGGTGGCTGATGGAAAAGGATGTCGCCAAGCAGGCCGGCAACAACCATCCAACCAGCATTCCGACCGGCGTGTTCAAGACCTCGG
>Ga0137359_10003018_pt1 | contig 13589 bp, 13 predicted proteins | sample Mad1_40_16metaG_FD_108281 | JGI IMG/M metagenome (GOLD analysis project Ga0137359, IMG submission 108281) | Vadose zone soil microbial communities from Angelo Coast Range Reserve, California, USA - Mad1_40_16 metaG | ecosystem: Environmental > Terrestrial > Soil > Vadose zone | place: USA... | reverse complement strand
TCCCCGTCCGACTCCGGTATGAAGAACCGGTTCAGCCCGACGTTCAGCGCCTCGCTGATCTTTTCCAGCGTGCCCAGGCTCGGCGTCATCTGCCCGCTCTCAATTCGTGAGAGATAGGACCGCGACACTTTGGACCTGGACTGCAACTGGCTTTGTGTCATGGAGCGCGATTCGCGCAACTGGCGGATGCGTTGCCCGATGTTCTCAACCGTCTTCTGGTTGGCGAACTTGTCGGTCACCGCTTCCTCGCCCTGTACATCCTCGGGCGGCGCCGGTGGAATCAGGAACTCCAGTCTCTGCGGCAATGCTCGCACACAGCGGCGGCAGTTGCCCGTGCGCGTCCGGTATTGCACCAGGCCGCACGTCTTGCAGCGGATCACTTCCCTGTCCATCTCTAACGAGTTCATAGACTCTTTTTCTGTATTTGCAGACACCGGTACTCCTCGCTGACTTTGTCCGGCGTGCGGATATGAGAGAGGAACGTCGGAACGTTCTCGGGGGAAGGCAGATACTGGCGCGTGGAGGAGTCTCGCCGAAGCGCCAGTATCTGTCAAGAATTTTTTTTGATAATTAGATAATTCCAGGAAGAACTAGAACCGTACTTACGCCTGGTTTTCGCCTTGTCTTATCGGGTTTTCGCCCGGTCCGTCAAACTGACGCTACGGCTAGTGTAGCGCTTCCGTAAACTACCACATTCCTTGTATTCCATTTGCGTCGTCGCGCTCGCATTTTGTGTCGTATCCGGCAACTAATCCTGAAACAGCCGATCGTCGCTCGAAGTCATGCCGTTCGGACATAGCTTGTACAATTGCGGTGATAAGATTCGTCATGTGTATTCTTATCGGGTTATATTCTCCGCGCTGGCTACGCCAGCCCAGACGGCCATGCTGATTCCGTGGGCCCTAGGAAGGCATCTGCTATAGTGGGCAACAAAAGTCCGCGTGACGGCCAGCGGCCCGCTCCGGGAGCCGACTGCCGCAATCGGCAAGCTCCAATAACGAGGCTTTGCTGAGAGATTTCTCTTCTTTTTCCTAATGTGCTCCAATAAAGTTTCACATCCACTCGGAGGAACCTCTCTTGCCATCCCGCGAAGATGCTTGGAATCTTGTCTGCGAATACACGCAATCCGAATCCCTGCGCAAGCACATGCTCGCCGTAGAAATCTGCGTTCGCGCCTACGCCAGAAAATCGGCAGCCGATGAAGAACTTTGGGGCCTCGCTGCGCTGCTCCACGATTTTGATTACGAGCGCTGGCCCAACGCCGACCACGCTCCCGACCGCGAACATCCCGCCGAAGGCGCAAGAATTCTGCGCCAACGCGGCTACCCCGAAGAACTCATCCGCGCCGTCATGTCCCACGCCGATTACTGCAACACGCCGCGCCAGACTCCGCTCGAACACACGCTCTTCGCCTGCGATGAACTCGCCGGATTCATCACCGCCTGCTGCTACGTCCGCCCGTCAAAGAGCATTCTGGATCTGGAAATGGAATCAGTAAGAAAGAAATTAAAAGACAAAGCCTTCGCCAAGGGTGTTTCCCGCGACGACGTACGCAACGGCGCCGCCGAACTCGGCATCCCCATCGAAGAACACATCGCCTTCTGTATTGCCGCCATGCGCGAAAAAGCAGACGCCCTCGGCCTCGGCGGCAATCTGCCTTCTTCTAACAACACCTAATTCATTTATCGAAGGACTCAACTCGACATATGCCAACGCCGGTTGTCATCGACATCTTCCAAAGAGCGTTGTCATCCTCCAGTCCATCCGATAAGGATGGAGGAAGGATCTCAACTGAGCAATTTGCAATGGGTAGGACCTGAGAGTATCTGCCGCTCGCCTGACCGATCTGGATTCCGACCGACTTTCTGGGTTGCCGATTGTTTACTGTGGCCGGTGCCTGATCAGCACAATGCCCACGCCAAGCAGCACCCCACAGAAAAGAATCGCCGCGCCCCAGCCAACCCAAAAGAGCTCTGCTAACCGCGCGCTATTTGTTTTCCTGAAGGCAGCCGGCGCCGTTTTCGGCTCGATGATCGCGTTTACCTCGTCAGGCGCCGCAATCATCAGCGCGCCGGATGTCCTCAGCAACTCATTGCCGCGCTCAATATCCCCCAAAAAACAATATCCCTGCCGCGGAATCGTCTCCACGTACATCGGCTTATCGGGCGAATCGCCCAATGCCAATCGCAATTTGTTTACAGTGGTATTTACGTTCGCGTCGTAGTTCACAAACGTTCCGCCCGGCCACAACCGCGCGCGCAAATTATCCCGCGTCACAATTTCGCCCGGCCGCTCAATCAGCGCCATCAACACTTGAAACACTTTGCCTGGGATGCGAACCCGAGAACCCTCTTTAAACAGCTCCTCGCGCTGCAGATCTACCTGGAACTGGCCAAAACGCAGGTATCGTTGCTGCGCCTTCGCTTGGCCCACTCCTGGTCTGCTGGCGCTCAAAGCCGAACCCGACAGCATCGGTGTCGACATGGGATCACCCTCCTAGGTTCCCACCGACCGTCATTTCAAATCGCGAGTCCAACCGCAGGAATCTCGCTTTAAGAAAACACTCGCTCGACATTGCGCCTGGACGTCACGTCTTGACTTAACGTTGAGACTATTTATACTTGAGATGTATATGCAAGTCAAGAGCGGAAGTACCGATTTGCTCGACCTAAAGGGTACTGGCTCCTGTGCGGCCTTCAATTTCCGCCGTACTGCGCGCGCCGTTACCCGTTTATACGACCTGGGCCTGGAACCCTCCGGCATCCGCGCCACGCAGTTCGCTATCTTGACTGCCGTTGCCAAGTTTCAGCCCACCTCCATTTCAAGAATCGGCGAAATCCTGGTAATTGACCAAACTACCCTCACCCGCAGCCTGCGCCTCCTGCAAAAACAGGGGGTTCTGGAAATCTCCCCTCGATCCGTAAAGCGCCAGCGCTTTCTAACATTGACGGATGCGGGCGTAAAAACTCTCGCCGTCGCCGTGCCCTTATGGCGCAAGGTTCAAGCCCAGTTCCTGTCGGACATGGGTGAAGATGCCTGGGCAGTACTGCGCAACGAACTCGAACGCCTGGCAAGAATGGCCGTACAAATGGAATCTTTAGGGCTGAAACAGGTGGATGGCAATCTGCCAACGGAAAATCAACGCAATTCAGATCCCGGCAAATCGTAGTCTTACCAATTCCCCGCGCCAACCTCTGCGAAAATCGCGGCCACGCCTTAGCTTCGACGCTCTCTGCGAATCTCTGCGCCCTCAGTGTCTGGCGCGTTACTTTTCTCCGGACCTTGGTTTTCTCCGCCTTGCCCTTTTCCGGCCACTGCTCTTTGCCGCTGTGGTAGCGAATCTTTCTTTGCATTCTGTAGCGGCGAGTTTATCGGCCGTCCGTACCGCGACTTTTACACCCCATGCGGCGCTTCCAAATATGCCCACCGCTCAACAATCTGCCGCGCCGCTATTCGCCAGATCACAATCCCGCGAAATTCCAATTTCTTCTCCGTCTGCGAATCCGTCGCCGTCCAATGATTCCGCACTGCCACCCGATCGTCTTCCGCAATCATGTCCTCGATCGATACATGTAAATCCGGAAAACGTTCGAGCGCGCCACCCACATACGCAATTGCTCCTGCAGGTCCGGGGGGCATTCCCGGCGGAACGTCAGCGCCATGATCCACAAAATTCGCAGCAAAATTTACATTTCCAATCTCGACGTTTTTCTTGTTCACAAATTCTTCAAAATGCTTGCGAATAAAATCCCGCGCTTCGCTGTGCGTCATTCCCGTTTTGCCGTTCACAGGTTCCATCTTGCGCGCCTCAAGCGTTCGCTGCCTGCCCACGAAACTCGTGGGCATTCTCCGCCAGGAATTCATCCATGGTAATCGGCGCCCGCCCCAGAAGCTTTTGCAGCAACCCGTCGGTCTCCCCTCCCTTTCCGTTGAGATAATACTGCTGCAGGTCCAGCAGCGCCGTCACCATCCATTCCGGCATGCCTTGCTCCAGCATGGCTTTTTTCTGCGCATCCATCGGAATATCCACGTACTGCACTTTGCGTCCGGCAACTTTCGAGATTTTCCCGGCCAACTCCGGGTAGTTGATCGCTTCCGGCCCATTCAGCTCATAAATTTTCCCCGCATGCTCACCGCCCGCAAGCGCCTTCGCAGCCGCCACGGCAATGTCCCGCACGTCGAGAAAACTGACGTTCGCATCGCGCATCGAGCTGTAAAACACACCTTGCGTCCGAATCGTCGGCGCAAAAAACGCCACCACATTCTGATGAAACGAATTCGGCCGCAAAATGGTCCACGACAGCCGCCGCGCGCCCTTCAACTTCTCTTCCACCTTACGATGCCAGCTCGGAAACGATTTGTCGTAATCCCCGGCGCCCCAAGCCGAATTCAGCATCACATGCTGCACGCCCGCAGCCACGCATGCATCAATCATGTTCGATTCCAGCTGTACCAGCTCCGGAATCGGCGAACACACTAAATACACGCGGTCTACATTCTGCAGTGCAGCGCTCAGCGTTTCCGGTTTCGCGAAGTCCGCAACCACCGTCTCCGTTCCGGCAGGAGCTTTCGCTGCTTCCTCCGTCGACCGGTACATCGCCCGATGCCGGGCTCCGATTTTCGCCACTTCCTGCAAAACAGTTCTTCCGACGTTTCCGCTCGCGCCCGTTACCAGAATCATGATCGTTCTCCCGCGCCGAAATTTTTCCTAAAATTCGCGCCGCCGCAGCTTCTACCGGCACGCGAATCACAGCGAAATGGTATAACTCTGTTACGCCCGCTGGAAGTACGCACAATTTTGTAAGCCCGGAGCGCGACATGAAGAGCAACTTCGGCTGCCCGGTTCAAGGCACCATCAACGTCCTGAGCGGAAAATGGAAAGTTTTGGTCGTCTGGCATTTAGGCTTCATGCCCCGCCGTTTCGCGGAAATACGCAAACTTCTACCCGGGGTCAGCGAAAAAGTTCTCATCGCGCAGTTGCGTCAACTCGAAAAAGACGGCGTCATCCAGCGCAAAATCAAGCCGTCAACCCCGCCGCAGGTCACTTACTACCTCAGCAAAGCCGGTAACGAGCTCATCCCCATGATGACCGACATGTGCCACTGGGGCACTCGCCACCTCGGCATCCCGCCCAATCTCCCCATGATCCGCAAAGCCTCGACGCGCTCCAAATCCCACCCCAGAAAATCCATCGCCGCTTGATTAAATTCTGCCGCCTCATGCATCTTTCGCCACGAATCCAGCCCTCCGTCTTGTCCGCTCCCTGGCGCGTGCTAATGTTTGTTTTTCATGAGTGCCCTTTTTCCCGAACCTGACGCGCTTGCCACCGATTCAGCTGGCCCGCTCCGCTTCTGGTCGTCCCGCCGGACGCAATTGCTGCTGGTGGCGGCGCTCTCCGTTTTGCCTTATCTTCCGTCCTTGAACTTCGGTTTCGTTTACGATGATGAAGCTCAGGTCCTGCAGAATCCGCTCTTGAGCTCCTGGCATTCGCTCCCTGCCTTCTTCACTCACCAGTCTTGGAGCTTTTTATATCCCGCGGCCAGAGCCGACTATTACCGTCCGCTGCTTCTTATCTGGCTGGCCCTGAATCACCATCTCTTTGGTCTACATCCTGCCGGCTGGCATTTTGCTTCGCTTTGCTTGCACGGAGCCATCGCCGGACTTCTGTTCCTGCTTTTGCGGCGTCACGGCTTTCCGTCGTGGATCGCGTTTGTCTCCGCTCTCTATTTTGGCCTGCACTCTGCCCACATTGAGTCGGTCGCGTGGATTTCGGGTTCCACAGACCTCCTCGCATGCTGCGGCATGCTCACAAGCCTGCTTCTCTGGTGGCGCTCCGTCGAATCTCGCTCTCTTGTACTCTTTTTCTTCTCGCTGTTGTTCTATTTCCTCGCGTTACTTTCAAAAGAAGTTTCCATTGTGTTTCCTGGCGTGGTTTTCACTTACGCCTGGCTCTTTCCGGCGGCGCCATCCGGAAACACGGCGGCCCCGCGCCGTTCCATTGCCGATGCTGTCCAAAAAACCATTCCCTTCGCGCTGACAGCCTCGCTCTTTCTTCTCCTTCGTGATCTTGCTCTGCACGCCCCTCACAGTTCTAATGTGCCATTTTCTTTTCGATCCTTCGTTACTTCAGCGCCGTCGGTTCTTTTTTTTTACCTCCGTCATCTGCTCTGGCCGGCGCCTCTCTCCTTGTTCTACAATCTTTATCCTTCTCACTCCTTCGGCTGGCGTTCATTCTGGCTTCCCTTAATCATTGTGGCCTCGCTGTTGGGCCTCTTCGTTCGTCTCGCGTATCCCTGGCGTAACCGGTCCGCCCTCGCTGCGTTTGCCTGGCTCCTGTTCCCTCTCGCGCCCGTGCTTTTCGTCTCTCTTTTTCCGCCGGACGATATTGTCCATGACCGGTATCTGTACCTGCCGAGCATCGGCGCCGCGCTCTTTCTCGCGATTGCTCTGCGCGCCCTCGCCTCAAAGGGCCGGCTGGCTCCCCGCTCTCTGCTCTTGCCGATTTCTGCTGCTCTCGCGCTGATGGCGGGTTCTACGGTTGTACAGTCGCGCCCCTGGAAAGACGATTTCTCCCTCTACGACCACGCATGCTCTTTGTCACCAAATCACCCCACCGCCTGCAATAATCTCGCTGTGGTGTTAATCGGCCACGGTGAGTATTTGCGTGCGCGCTCCGTCCTGCTGGCTCTTCTCCAACTCGACCCAAACTTCGCCTTGGCCAACGCCAATATGGGAACTGTCAGTTACCACCTCGGCGATTTTCCCGCTGCCGAGCGCTACCTTCGCCGGGCTATCTCACTGGATCCTGAGCCCTCGCAACCCTATGTCGACTTGGCGATGACCTGCCATCGTACCAACCGGATTTCTGAAGCTGCCTCCCTGCTCCGGCAGGCGATTGCTCATAAGCCCGACGGTGAGGGCTATCATCTCGCGCTTGGCTCAATTCTCATGGAGCAAAACGATTTTCGTGGCTCCTGCAACGAGTTTCGTACGGAACTTCGCCTCAACCCTCATCTTCCGGCCGCAGCAACCCTTCTCTCCAAGTGCGAGCAGCGCCTCAGCGAACTCGATCATGCGGAAGCAAATCGATAGCCGCATACAGCGCGCAGGCGCATTTCGGCCCGGGTCCCAACAGACTTACAACGCTTGCCATACGAAATCCCTTTGCGTCGCTAAAGTGTCAATGCACTTACTTTTTTATTCCGCTTGGCCCACGCACCGTCAGTGGATGACCCGCAGCTTCGCCGTCGCCATCGTCTTCCTCGAGGTCCGCGTCGTTGGAGGCGTCACCGGCTGGGAAAATCTCGGCCCCACAGTAAGCGAAACCATCGTCTGGCCGTGCGTCGTCTTCTCCTTGCTCTTCGCGGACATCGTCCTCCAATGGCGGGACTTCTCCCCCTGGCCCGCCGTTGCAAAAGTTCGGCCTGTTCCAGCCGCGCAAATCGCCTCCGATTAACATTCCGTAGCGCAAGCATCGTTGGCGATTCTGCCGGGCGGCCATTCCGAGGCGGGCGCCTTTGCAATCACAAACGCGTGCTCGCCCTGCATCCCTTGGGCCGGTTCGGTAAACCGACCGAAATCGCCGAAGCCATCCTCTGGTTCTGCTCCACCAAATCCTCTTTCATGACCGGCCACTATTTCGTCCTCGACGGCGGCATGCGAGCCGGCCCCAATCCCCAAAACTAATCCGCTGCTTTTCTTCTCTGTGGCTTCTATGATCTCGGTGTTAAATGTCGCTGTCCCCCACTTGCCCGGGCTTGCGATTCAAGCCGTCTTTCCGCGACGTCCAATACTTGACTGCATTGTCAATTCCAATCCGCCCCGCGTCGGCGTCTCCGATGAAATCGCCCTTTGCTACAACAGCTTTCGTCACGGAACGGTCTTGTTTTTCCTGTTGGCCATCGCCAGTTGCTGCCGTACCGAGAAGAACTCCAGATACCTGCCCTTCTCAACCTATCGCTGAGCTCGAGCGATTCGGTAACATCGCTGCCATACACGTTTCTGCGTATTTTTTAGCCTGCAGTATTCGCGGATGATAGGAACCTAACGCATTCAGCCAACCAGATTTGGGAGCACTTGCTTAATGGCCACCAAAGAAGTACCGGCGTTGCATAGCACCACGAATGCTTGGCCTCCGCCCCTGCATCATTCGGCGCACTCCGTCCAGTTTTACTCTGATGATCATCTCCTTGTCGACGAACTCACGCGTTTGGTTCGAACCGCGCTGGTCAGCGGGGACGCTGCCATTGTCATCGCCACCCAGGCCCATCGTGAGGCGCTCGATCGTGAATTGAAAGCCAGCGATTTGGATACCACCAGAGCCCTGGCTGAAGGCCGCTTTGCTTCTGTGGACGCCGCGGACACCTTGTCACGCGTGATGCTGAACCAGATGCCCGATCCTGAGCGCTTTTCGCAGATTGTAGGCGGATTGATCGCAAGGGCCAGGGCTGCTGTTAAATCCGAGCAATCCGGTATCGTCATATTCGGCGAAATGGTCGCGCAACTCTGGGCCGAGGAAAAACAGCAAGCCGCCGTTCGCCTGGAAGAACTTTGGAATACTTTAGCTACCAAGTATTCCTTCTCTCTGCGCTGCGCGTATCCGATGAACGGCTTCTACAAGCGGGAGCACACCGAATCCTTCGGCAAAATCTGCGCCGAACACTCCGCCGTCCTTCCGCTCGGATCTCGCGCGCTGGCCCTCGGTGAAGATGAACCGTTTCGCATCATTGCCGCATTACAGCAGAAACTGGAGGTTCTCGAATACGAAAGCACGTTCCGCGAGACCGAACGGCGGTTTCGCATGCTCGTCGAAGCGGTGCAGGACTACGCTATTTTCACGTTGGATGCGGACGGCCACGTAAATAGCTGGAATGTGGGTGCCGAACGCCTCAAAGGTTACAAAGCGGATGAAATTCTTGGCCAGCATTTTTCCGCATTTTATCCTGCGGAAGACATTGCGGATGGCAAACCACAACGCGAGCTTTCGATCGCCGTCAAGGAAGGCCGCGTCGAAGACGAAGGCTGGCGAATCCGTAAAGACGGCTCCAGGTTTTGGGCCAATGTCGTCATCACCGCAACCAAAGATGCCCTCGGCGGCGTTATCGGCTTTTCCAAAGTAACTCGCGACTTTACCGAAAGAATGCAGACCCAGAAGGCGCTACGGGATTCCCAGCGCAAATTGCTGGATTCTGAAAAATCACTGCGTGAACTCTCATTCCATCTTTTGCGTACTCAAGACGAGGAACGCCAGCGTATTGGCCGCGATCTTCACGACAGCCTCGGCCAATATCTTTCGGTCTTGAAGATGAAACTGGACTGCCTGCGGTCCTGTCCAGCGAAGCTGCAGCCCGATCATCTTGAGGAGTTGAACCACTGCGCGCAAATCACCGAAGACGCCGTAAAGGAAGTTCGCACCATATCGTATTTGCTTTATCCTCCGATGCTCGAAGAAATGGGGCTGAACTCTGCCATCTCCTGGTATCTCGATGGGTTTACCAAGCGCAGCGGTATCCGGACTACCCTTGAAGTCTCCCCGGTGCTCGGTCGCCTGTCACCGGACGTTGAGCTCGCCCTCTTTCGGGTCCTGCAGGAGTCTCTCACCAACGTCCACCGCCATTCCGGCAGTGCAACCGCGGCCGTCCGCTTGTTGCAGGACGACAACCGTTTTGTTCTGGAAGTTTCTGACCAGGGCAAAGGTACTCATCTGGCTGACACCCTTGTCGATGAGATGGACACCTCCGGGCAGGATGGCATCGGCCAACTCGGTGTTGGCTTGCGCAGCATGCGCGAGCGCATGCTGCAAGTCGACGGGAGACTGGAACTGCGCTCAAGCCCCAGGGGAACGATCGTCAGCGCCACTGTTCCCATCAAAAAAGCTTCTGCTGCTCACGCCACAACCTGAGGGCTTCCTTCATGAATCCGAGAATTCTGATCGTGGACGACCACGAGATCGTAAGAGAGGGTATTCGCAATCTTCTTGCCAGGTCCGGCAAGAATTGGGAAGTGTGCGGAGAAGCCTCCAATGCCAGTGACGCGATTCTGGCCATTAAGTCATTGCAACCCGATGTGGTCGTTCTTGATGTCAGCATGCCCGGAATCAGCGGTCTGGAAGCCGCTCGCCTTATCGCCAAGCTCGATCTTGCCATCCGCGTTCTGATTTTCACCATGCACGAATCCGCAAGGATTGCCGTGGACGCACGTGAAGTCGGCGCTCACGGTTGCGTTTCGAAATCTCAAGCCACCCGCGATCTGGTGCTCGCTATTCAGACTCTGCTCTCCGGCGGCACTTTTTTCCGCGTCCCTTCTGCCCCTTCCCCGGGCGCCAACGAAAATCCCGACCGCGGCGTAACCTTCCGTAGCACTCTCCGGTGGCCAAACCGCCTCCGGCCTCATTTTGTTTAGCGCCCGCCGCGGGGGAGTTCCGCTCTTCTCCTAAATTATTAGTTGACATGATTGTTTCCCGCGCGCTAATCTCCTAACTTATTAGGAGTTCCATGGCCGCAAAAGCAAAACCTGTCCGCCAGCTCACTCCCTTGGAATTGCAGATCATGAAAGTGCTCTGGCGCTCCGGCCCGGGTACCGTGCAGACCGTCCTCGGCGGTCTTGGCGATGGCCCAAAGCTTGCCTATACCACGGTGCAAACCATGCTTAACGTTCTTCACCGCAAGGGCCACGTGAAGCGCGCGCTCCGCGGCAAAGCTTTCGAATATCAACCACTCCTCAGCAAAGACCGCGCTTCACGCAATGCCGTGCGGGACATGGTGGACCGCCTGTTTGCCGGGTCGGTCGAGGGACTTCTCATGACGCTCGTAAAAAGCAAGGAACTGAATCCGAAGAATTTCGCGAAATTAAAAGCGGCGATTGACAAGTACGAAGAGGAAAATCATGGCGGAAACTAGTCAATTCGTCGCCACCTTCGTGTTGAACTGTCTTTGGCAGGTTCTGCTGGTCGCGGCCGCCGCGGCTCTCGGAGCCAAATTACTGCGCCGCACTAGTTCCGCGCATCGTCATCTGATGTGGCTGGCCGCTTTAGCGCTGTGCCTGGCCCTTCCTCTTGGGAGTGCGTGGCGTCTCGTTGGCGAAGTTCAATCCGGCCATGCGGTCCCCAGCCAGCAAAGCGGCCACGTTACCGCCCGGCCGCCGTCGTCTTCTCTGCATTTGTCATTTATCACGAAGAATCACGCTCGTCCGGTCAACTTCACGCCGCTTATCAGCCTGGGTTTTGTCGGCTGCTACGCGGCATTTATTTTGTATAGGGCTGCGAAGCTTCTGGCATCCTTACGGCAGACCCTGCGGTTCTATCGCTCCGGTTTCCCGCGTACTTTGCCCGCACCCCTGGCGGCCATCGCGGATCGTTGCGCATCGTCCTTTTCTCTAAAAAACGTGGCAATTCTCTGCTCCGCTCGCGCCACCGGACCGGTGACGCTTTCCTTCGCGCGGCCGGTGCTCATTCTTCCTGAAAGATTTTTCACTGCCGTCCGAGAAGCTGACTTTTCCTCCGCGCTGTGCCATGAATTCGCTCACGTCAGGAGACACGATTTTCTCCTGAACCTCTTGTGCGAATTCGCCTCCATTCCAGTCTCGTTTCATCCCGCGGTCATGTGGATCAAGCAGCGCGTCGTGCTCACCCGCGAATCCGCCTGCGATGAATCCGCGGCAAAACAATCCGCGCCGGGCACTTACGCGCGCTCGCTTCTGAATCTCGCAAGGACTTTGCATTTTGCCGGCTCTCAGGAAAAACCAGATTGGGCGCTGGGACTTTTCGACGCCAACTCGCTCGAGGAACGCATCATGAATCTGCTTTGCAAAACGACTCGCGCCAATGCCGTCTCGAGCACTACCTTCGCCGCACTGGCTTCCATTTTGCTTGCAGTCACCTGCCTCGGTGCCTCCGCGTTTTCGCTGCAAGTTTCGCATCCTCGAACCGCGGCGGCCGACCAACGCCCGTTCGCGGGCACTTGGACTGCCGTTTACAATGGCACTACGATCATGGTTCTCGAACTTCGCACTGAGAACGGCAAGCTCGCAGGCGGCATGCGGGTCTGCAGTTTCAACATCAATACCGAAGGCGGCGGCCAGGTGATCGCAGTCACCGACAAGACTCTGGTAGCAAGCCTCCCCGCGCGAAATTTCGTCGTTTCCGGCAAATCGCTCTGGTTTGACTGGAAGGATCCTGACGGCGACGAAATGCATTGGAAGCTGGAACTGACGGCCGCGGGCAGGGGCAATCTTCATTGGATGCAATTGCCGGATGGTCTCAAGGCACTGCCGATCCCGGTGACAAAGGATGCGCCGAAGTCCCACTAGCTCAACTCGACGCGCTCTGTGGTTTCACGACTAAGATTGCGGCGTCAACCCTCCGTTCGAACGCGGTTTGACAAGTCGGCAGACTTGCCGCCATCTTAGGCTCAGCAGAAACCGATTGAGGGTTGCATCCTGGATTGCGTCTACAGCCAACCCGCTGCGGCACCATTCATCACCTATGATCGTTCCCGGGCCTCCCCGATTTTCCTTGACTTACCGTCTTTCTGTGACGGCGCTTCCCGTTAGGTTCGCTTTCGGTAAACTTGGACGTTCTTCTACTGGCAGCCCCGGTCTACTTCCGGCGCTTCCCCGACCAAATTTGCTAAACTATCCATGACCATGTCCACGCTCAACCAGATCGCAGGCCATGACGCCACCGGCTCCCGCCACCCGCGCCGCAAAACCTACGGCGTAAATGTCGGACACGTCCGCGTCGGCGGCGGCGCCCCCGTCGTCGTCCAGTCTATGACCAACACGGACACCGCCGATGTCGCCGCAACTCTGAAACAAACTTTGGAACTAGCCGAAGCCGGCTCGGAAATCGTGCGCTGGACTGTCAATGTCCCGGAAGCGGCAGCCGCCGTTCCCGAAATCAAGAAGCGCCTGCTCGCCGCAGGCTCGAACGTGCCCATCATCGGCGACTTCCACTACAACGGCCACGTCCTGCTCACCAAGTATCCCGAATGCGCCAAATCGCTCGACAAGTACCGCATCAATCCCGGCAACGTCGGTGCGGGCCAGCGCCGCGATGAGCAGTTCTCGACAATCTGCAAAGTCGCGCGCGATAACGGCAAACCCGTGCGCATCGGCGTGAATGGCGGCTCGCTCAATCAAGAGCTGGTCATGCTGAAAATGCAGGAGAACACTGACAAGAATCTCGGGCTAGAATCCGAAGAAATCATCAACGACTGCATGGTGCTCTCCGCCGTGCAATCGACGGAACTCGCGCTAGAAACCGGCCTGCGCAACGACCAAATTATTATTTCCTGCAAAACCTCGCGTCCCCGCGACCTCATCACCGTCTATCGCGATCTCGCCAGCAAAACCGAGCAGCCGCTGCACCTCGGCCTCACCGAAGCCGGCATGGGCACCAAGGGTTTAGTCTGGTCCGCCGCTTCTCTCGGCGTGCTTCTCTACGACGGCATCGGCGACACCATTCGCATTTCGCTTACCCCGCGCCCCGGCGGCGATCGCCGCGAAGAAGTTTACGCTGCCTGCGAACTGCTCCAATCGCTCGGCCTGCGCTCATTTTCGCCTAGCGTCACCGCATGTCCCGGCTGCGGCCG
>Ga0137359_10003017_pt1 | contig 13595 bp, 18 predicted proteins | sample Mad1_40_16metaG_FD_108281 | JGI IMG/M metagenome (GOLD analysis project Ga0137359, IMG submission 108281) | Vadose zone soil microbial communities from Angelo Coast Range Reserve, California, USA - Mad1_40_16 metaG | ecosystem: Environmental > Terrestrial > Soil > Vadose zone | place: USA... | reverse complement strand
TACGTCAGTTCCAGCTTGGGAGGTGAGAATGACAAAGAAGCCAAAAACCAAGAAACACGGAAGGGTCAAAAAAATCATTAAGTCTTGCGACCCGAGTGGGCCGGAAAAGGCAGAAGTCGAAGTTCACGAAGCGGACGAACTCTACAAAGAGATTCGCATAGAAAACGTCTTAGAAGACGAGCACGGCAAAAAGGTAAAACTCAAAGAAGATGCCCCTGTGGATATCACCGTTGAAGCCGAAGAGAACGCGACGACACCTCATACTGACGAAAAAGCTAAACACTAAACGCGGCTGCGCTTGCAAAGTAGATTTCAATTTCACTCACGTTTAGTAATACGCTGCGGTTTATTCCACAGTGAAATAAAAGTCTTCTCGCGGGTGTTTTCGGAGATGATTAGGTAATCGCCTGGTGTGGGCGCCGCTAGAATCTTTACAGAGGAAACAGCGGATTCAAGGGTGTTCGACGTTCCAATCCAGCGAAGGTCGCCGTCCATCTCGACCCGGAAAATGTCAAGCTGTGAAATCGCATGTCCTTGCTGGGACTATGACCCAACGTAGCACAAGCGGGAAGCTGTTGTCTGTTCGCCGCCCTACCGACCCAAAATCTATTTTTGAAGGGTCGTACCCGAAAGAAAACAAACGCATATGACCCTCTATGTTATCCGCGCCGTCAAAACTGGTTTGGTTAAAATCGGAATCTCTGATTCTTTCGACGCGAGACTTAGCAAGTTGCGCCGCGAGGGTCCGGACGAATTAGAAGTGTTGAAGGTCTTTCATGGCGAGCGAGAGTACATCGAAAGTTTAGAAAAAGAGATTCACGCGGAGTTGCGAGGCTTAGGCGTTCACCATCATTTTGAGTGGTTCGAGTATTGCCCGGAAGTTGCTGCAATTATTGAACGGCTTGAAAAAGATTTTGCGGCTTTAATTTAGGGAGTCCCTCGGCTCCGCTCTGCCGTGGCGCTCCCCGTTTAATCTGGCGCAGCGTCAGGTATCAGCAGTTGGTGCCGCTGCCGCCGCGCTGACCGGAATCAAACTCTTCAGATGCTCTGTTAGCTTATTGATGCTCTCTTCTTTTGAGAGAACAAAGTCAATTCCAATCGCTGAAGCCAGCGACCTGCCAAGGCCGTCAACTTTCATTGTGAAAAGAATGAGCTTGATATCTGGAACAGCCCGCTTCAAAACGGAAGCCACTTCAATGCCGTTCAGGTCTGGCATAGCAAGGTCGAGGAGTGCCACGTCGGGAAGGAATTCCTTCGCTTTCTCGATAGCGTCCACGCCTGAACTTGCCTCCGCGCAGACTTTAAATCCGGTTTGGTTTTCAATGAAAGTACGCAGTAAGACACGGATGTTGGAATTGTCGTCCGCGATGAGGACACCAGGCATAAAAACGAAGCAACAGCGTAGCAGGTGTCCAATCCTCGCGCACATACAGGGAACGCTGTAGATAAAACCACCTTGCTTGATTGTCCGCAAACCGGACAAAGAATTTGGAGAATGAAATGCCCGTAACCCTAAAAGAACTAGATAGCCTTCGCGCTCAACTTGCCGCAGACCGAGAGACATGCGCGAACAGCGAACTAGCACAGAAATATCAGGATGCCGCCGAGACAAAGCTGGCTGAAGTGGAAGCAGGCTGGGCACGGCTGAATCCTGTTGATGCCTTAGACCACGTTCTCAATGAAATTGAAAGCAACCAGATTGGTAAGTACAGCTCAGGCCGCGACGAAATTAGGGACTTGGCCGCAGATATACGCGGATGGCAGGCGGCGCTTGAAACTATCCCGACCGGAAACCGAAAGCACCCGCTTTTCAAATCGCCGAAAAAGCTATAGCCCAGCTCAAGAGCAACTGCATTGCACTAGCAGATAAAGGCGATTTGCAGGACCGCAGCCTTCAGAAAGGCGCAAGTCACGAATTGCTCCCCGGCTCCCCTATAGAGTCGGAACCGCGTGGCAGAATTCCTCTGGGAGACCTGTGTCAGTGGAAACGGTGTGCTGAAGGGGTGTTGAAATGACCTTATTGAGAGAGCTCTTTATCCTAGCTGGTTACTTGTCGAGCCTCGTTGTGATTTTCTTACAGGAATTTGGAAGACGCTCGTTAGCATCTCACGCCAAATTCAGCGGCGGCTGGTAAATAAATACGAGCATAGCCGCGAATACCAACGCCATGCAGTATGAACAGCCCTCTGACAATCCTTCCGCGTGCGCCCTACTACGCAGCGGCCAAATCCGGGTCAGCACAAGCATAAAACCTCGTATGCCGAAGCGTGAATTGGATGTTCCTTTGGATGCTACCCTCCCATGTTTGGTAAAATCTCAGTTGGCACATTGGAGGCGTAAACATGAACCTGGTTGACCGCCCAGACTTTCCCACAATGGCGCAGGTCGAAACCGCGAGCCAGGAGCAGCTAGCGAAGTGGTACCGCTTCCTACCCTCCGGTGACACGGAGGAACAGCAGAAGATTCAAGACCGCATCGCGGCGCGGTTTAAAGACCTTGGCGGCATGTCTCCCGAACTCTCGAAAAAGATAGGTTTTTAGCGGGTTTTTGCGTGCTACCTTTGCTACCGTTTGCTACCAGTTCCCCGCATTAAGCCTCGATTCACGTCCTTCCATCACCGCACCCGGAGCGGGTCCGAAACACCTACGCGTTAAATGCTGAAAACGCTGCAACTTGCGGTAGCGCATCAACGCTGAGAAACGCTCTTATACTGCTAATGACGGTGGCTAGAATCCCACCCTCTCACCCACGTCGCATCCAGCGTTCTCCCGAGTTCGACTGTGCACCGACTGTGCAAGAATCCAACGTTTTCATTCCATTCGGGTTACTTTTGAGCGAAAAGCAGATTCCCCGATTTGTTGGAAACGTTAGTAGTTAGAAGTAATGGACGGAGTTGTTGGAGTCGAGTTGCGTGTGCCCAAGGCAGGCGTGCGCACAGAAATCCAACGCTGGAGAGATTTGTTCTTGGAATTTCCGTTGAGGAGTCGACTCACGCTCGACTGTGCCATAACTGTGACACAGAAACCTGTTTTTGATGACAAAACTGACGTTATTGACGGTTGGCTTTTGTTGATTCTACGCAAGTTATGAAAGCAGGGAAGCGCCCGAAGAATCCGTAGTTTATAGGGAGGCTCTCAGTTAGTGACTTCCTTCTTCAGCTCTCGAAATTCGGGAACTGCGAACGCATTTTCAAAGGTGATGGAGATGGAAGAGCCTTTGCGGACATTGTTCACGAGCGCGGGGCGGAAACATGCGATGCAAGTTCCGCCTTGATGACGAACGCTCGGGTACACAATACCGGGTGATCCTTCCTCGAGAAGCTCGCTGGCTAAACGTTGGGATTCTTTGTAGCTATCTCGATCCAAACACTTTTCAAAACGTGCATCGCCTCGAATGTCGTAAAACTTGCCTCGAAAATCAACGAGAAATTCGACAAATGAAAAGGTTTCCCTCTCCTGCCAGTTGATTTCCTGGAGTTCCTTGGCCTTGTGGTAGGCCACCTCGAACTCCGAAGTCTCGCGGGAGAAGGCCGCGTACCATGCACCCCGTTCTGACCCGTTGAAACGGCTTCCTGCGGGACTGGCATGCGTGAAAGCCGCATTGACGATATGGAAGTAGGGGATACCAAAAACGAGTTCCCGCACGGTAATGCCCGGAAGCAAGCCAGCTTCCCCCAGCAGGCGATCATTTGTGGCTCCCTCAAGTTCGAATAAAACGTTCAGACCATCGGGATCATCGGTGAGGCGCGTCAGAACACTCTCGTCACGGTCGCTGTACCGGGCGGGAATGAGACGATGGGTGTCGTCGCGAGCAACCTCGGAAACGCGGGGCAGCACCTAGCGGCCGCCGCGGCGAGAGTCCAGAAGTTGCCTGACGCGCAACATGGCTGGCTGGCCGCCTTTTATCATGTAGGGAAGGGGCGCTTCCCCTTCAAACATCGCGTTTTCATTCGGCAACTGTACCCAACGGTCGGCGAGCTTCTTGCTATAGAGAATATTTAGTGCCTTAAAAATGCCGGTCAGGATGGAAATCCTGGTCAGTCGGTCCTGGTCGAGCGTTCCGCGCGGTTTTCGCTTCAACTCGTAGAATGCGCCATTGGACATGCCGCCGAGCAATCGCCGGGCGTCCTCATCACGCAATTCCCAAAGGTCACGAATTTTCAAGAACGCTTGCACTGCCGAAGGTCCCAATCGCTTTTGGACGTCCTTGCTCGAAAGATCGGCTGGCCTCTCCCAGGCAATCCCTGCGCCTACTCGATTCATGGTCGCCACGTTTAGCTCCTTTGATCACTCCATATATGGAGCATTATACATCCATTATTGGATAGGGTCAATCGTTCGTTCGCCCATGACAACTGAGCCGGAAACGCTCAGCGACGCCAAGGGTAAGCAAATGCCGCTACGGGACGGCACAGCTACACTCGCCGACACTCTTCCGAAACGGTGAAACCAACCATCCCGGCTACTTGCAGGCTTCTTCGCGGTCTACCAGACGTCTGAAGTCGTTTTCGGCTTCGGTGTGGCTGCCGTATTTGCCCCTTTCATATTCTTTCTTCACCACCTCAAGAATTCGTTGAATGGCTCGACGGCACGGGGCAGTTTTGTTAATTCTAAGTTGCGTCGCCAGTTGGTCGAGGAAGCCAGCGCCCATGAGCTGGATTATACCGATGTGGTCGTCGGTCAGTGTGAAAGGGATAGCCTCCGAAGGCTGAAACCGGGAAAATCCGTCGTTTGACTGTCTGCAAACCGGAGGCGTAGCATCTGGTTCGGCACCATATTCGGCTGCCTACCATGCATCGCATGAACGACGGTTCGGTGTAGGAACGTCAAATCCGTGCTTCGCCTTGTCAACGCTCGCCGTTGGATGTGGTTTGGTTCCGTTCTGGTCTGCTTTGCCTCGATTGCTCTGCTCGTTATTGCGTTTCGCCCCGGGCTTTACACTGGGGGGCAGGTCTCTTCCGTGCTGCTGGCCCTTGTTTTGACTGCTCTTCTAGTTGCCATCGCGCTCCACGTCCGTTTCCTAATTCTGGCAAAAAGGGAACAGCGCGAAACCGCAAACGCGCTGGATGCCGCGGAGCGGGAATACAAGGCCGTCTTCGATAGCACACTGGATGGCATTTTGATTATCGACGACCAGGGGATCTGCGTCGAAGCTAATCCAGCGGCACTGACCTTATTCGGCACCGACCGCAACGTACTCGTGAGTCGACCTATTGTGAAGTTTTTCGAGGGCTCAGGAGATTTCAGAGACAGTTGGAATCGATTTTTGGAGCACAAAAACGAACACGCCGAAACGCGGGTTTTGCGAGGAGATGGCGAGACGATCGTTGTTGAATACACGGCGAAGGCGCACTTCTTGCCCGGCAAGCATGTGGCTGTCCTTCGCAACATCACCCGGAGAAAGCACGCGGAAGAAGCCTTACGCGAGAGTGAAGAGCGATTTCGGCAGATGGCCAGCAACATCCAGGAGATTTTCTGGATGCTGGATGCCAAGAATCTGAAGGTTCTCTACGTCAGCCCGGCATACGAAACGATCACAGGCCGAACCAGCGAGTCACTCAAAGAGAATCCCAAATCATACGAAGAAGCCATCCATCCCGAGGACCGGATTCGAGTGCTTTCTCGATTGGGCGAATCGGTCGAAAGCGGCCGGCTGGACGAGGAGTTCCGCATCGTCAGGCCGGATAACCTAACCCGCTGGGTGTGGGTCCGCGGATTTCCAGTCCGTGATTCTGCTGGGATTGTCCGGCGCCTTGTGGGAACTGCCCAGGATGTTTCAGCGCGAAAATCGGCCGAACAGGAAATAGCTCAAAACCTTGATATGGCCGAATCGGCGCGCGCCGAAGCTGACGCGTTTCGAAAGACAACTCTTGCACTCACCCAGAACCTCAGCATGGACTACGTTCTGGACACGCTGCTCCAGTCCCTTTTGAAACTGGTTCCTTGTGAATCAGCTCGCATCGTTTTGGTAGAAGCTGAGACCCGCCTATTCCTTGCACGCGAGGTGCAGGGGACTGAAACAAGTCATCGGGTTCCGAAATGTCCGGCAACGTTGGATGCAAAGGACAGCGAGTTTCTGATGCACGTTCTCGCAGGCAGGAGCTGTCTGCTCATCACGAACACTGCCGTAGAGACAGGATGGAAGGCCTTCAAGGGCTTTTCCCATCTACGCTCCTGGTTGTGTGTGCCGCTCGTTGCATCGCAACAGGTGCTCGGACTTCTGTCCCTGGGAGATACTCGTGCCCAGACGTTTACCCAAGAGCATTTGCGCCTGGCCAAATCACTCGCAATCCCTGCTGCGGTTGCGATTCAGAATGCCCGGCTTTACGAGCAAGCGGAGATCTTTCGTACCGAACTCGAACAACGTTTGGCCGATTTGGAGCAGGCACAGAAAGAGCTTCGAGAAGTACAGCAGGGCAGGGAATTGTCCTAGATATTCTGATTCTGGACCCCTGCCGGTTGGAGTCTTCAAGTGGCGCCTTCAACACGACCTTACATGGGAGCTACGCCCTACAATGGCGGTGTCACGTTCCGCTTGTGGGCACCGTTTGCATCCGATGTGCAGGTGCAGGGGGACTTCAACAACTGGAAACCTGGCACCCCTCTATTTTCCGAAGGGAACGGCTACTGGAGCGCAGACCTGCCCGGAGCAATGGTCGGACAGCAATACAACTATCTCCTTACAAACGCCGCGTCGGGAGCGGTGCTCACGCACGTTGATCCGTATAGCCGCGCATTCCAGAAGCGTGGCGGTTCAAGCTGGATCGCGCCGAGCGACACGGAATATGCCGACAGTTCCTATACAACGCCTGCCTGGAATGAACTGGTGATCTACGAGTTGCACGTCGGCACATTTACACTTGATCAAACCTTGTCACAACCGGGCGGGACGTTCGATTCGGCGGCGACGAAACTCGATTACTTGAAGGATCTCGGGATTAACGCGATCGAGATCATGGCGGCGGGCGAGTTCGAGACTGATACTTCCTGGGGATACAACCCAGCTTACATCTTCGCAATCGAGGAACAGTATGGCGGACCGGACGGGTTCCGTGCGTTCGTGCAAGAAGCACACAAACGCGGCATTGCGGTGATTATGGACGTTGTTTACAACCACTTGGGCTATCCCGCGGGGGATATGTGGCAGTTTGACGGATGGGGCCAAAACGGCAAAGGCGGGATCTATTTTTACAATGATTGGAGGAGCACGACTCCGTGGGGCGATACACGGTTTGACTACGGTCGGCCGGAAGTGCGGAACTACATTCTCGACAACGCGCGGCGCTGGCTGCAACAGCGATTTGCTGATGGCTTGCGCTGGGATGCCACCGGCTGGATTCGCAACGTATACGGCAACAACAACGATCCAGGAAACGACTTATCGGACGGATGGTCACTCATGCAAGCGATTAACGCGGAGATAAAACAGAGCCAACCCTGGAAGATCAGTATCGCCGAGGATATGCAGGCCAATGAATGGGTAACGAAAGACACCAGTGTTGGCGGCGCGGGCTTCGACGCGCAGTGGGAAGCACAATTCGTGCATGCAATACGTTCAGCGATTATCCCTGCGGATGATTCGGCGCGAAACATGTATTCCGTCCGCGATGCAATCAGCCATGGCTACAACGGCAATGCGATTGAGCGCGTTGTCTACACCGAATCGCACGATGAGGACGCGAATGGACATTTTCGCGTCCCAGAAGAAATTTGGCGCGGCAATGCGAGCGGCTATTTTTCGAAGAAACGCTCGACCTTAGGCGCCGCGCTCGTTTTCACGGCGCCCGGGATTCCGATGATCTTCCAGGGGCAGGAATTCCTCGAAAATGGTGATTTTAGTGATACGAAGCCGCTCGATTGGACCAAACGGCTGACCTTTAGCGGCATTCTGACCATGTATCGCGATCTGATCCGATTGCGGCGGAATTGGTTTAATAATACGGCAGGCCTGAAAGGGCAGTCACTAAATGTGTTCCACGTGAACGACGCGGCGAAAGTAATCGCATTTCACCGTTGGGACCGCGGCGGAGCGGCAGATGATGTGGTTGTGGTCGTCAATATGGCGAACCGATCGTACGACTCCTACTCGATCGGCTTTCCGCGCGCAGGCGCGTGGAACATCAGGTTCAATAGCGACTGGAATGGTTATAGCTCTGATTTCGGCAATCAGTTGTCGTATGACACTACCGTGAGTCAACCCGGTAGAGATGGGATGCCATACAGTGGCGATGTCGGAATCGGCCCCTACACCGCAATCATCCTGTCACAAGGATAGTCTGGAACAGCACTAACAATCTTCCTGGCTACTCTCTCGCAAATTCTGCGAAATTCAGGACCTTCAGGGTCCGGTGACTACCTGTCCCAGCGAACGACCTAAACGTCAGCGCGACTGCCCGCGCCAGAGGGAATTCGTAACCTTGAGTTAGGGACGCGAGCAAGGTGGTCACCTCGATCCTGAAGTGCGTGGCTGCGGCTGACCTTCTTTCGGTTTCTCATTCGGACTGATTCGCGCCTACCGACCCTCTGGTCGCAATACCTGCCAGATCGAGAGTTGATCAGAAGAAGCGGTGGCGAGGGCGCAGACGCAGCGCGTCCCTAATTGTCTTCGGTTCCGGAAGTTCTTGTCCGTTGTTGGAAGATGTTCCGACCACAAGAAAAGTATTTCACCACTCCCATGTTGCCTCGCGGCAGTATGTTGCCCCTCCGCACCGGCCGCCTTTCCGAGCAGAAAGGGAGGGCCATCCGGTGCTGGAGACTGCGGGGATGCGGCCGAGAAGAACTTTGCGGCCAATCCCGGCACGGTGCCGCCTCGAGAAGCGCTTCCAAAAAACATCGATGGTTGACGAGGTTGAACACTCACCAACGCAACCGGTTCTGCGAGCAAATTCGACACGGTGTTTTGTCCGATGGCAGACCATTGGGCCAGTCCAACAGGCAGTTATTCCTTCCGGTTTTTCTCCCCGGAACAAATCGATCGAATCTTGCGCGAAGGTGTGAAGCGTGGCAGAGCCGGTTCGCACGATGCGATCGAAAGAATTCTCAAACACGAGCCGGGCCTCGAACGAGCGGAATTGTGGCGACAAATTCGCCGGCTCAAGCAGCCTTCGAATGGAAAACTTTATCGGCGCACGGTCTGGAGTCCAGAAGACGACCAAATCCTTCGGAAGGGTTATGGGGAAGGGTGGAATGGGAAGCGAGCAGCAGTGCGCGAACTTCTTAGGCGGCATCCCGGTTGGCGGCCTCACTCGATTTGGGGGCGGGCAGCTAGGCTCGGACTCGTTGAAAAGGACCCTAAAAAGGTACGACAGCGTTCGCGACAGCCTTGGACTGAGGATGACGACCGCATACTGCTCATAATGGCAGGTTACAAGACAGCGGAATTTATCGCCAAAGCCTTATGTCGGTCCGAAAACGCCGTCCGCTATCGCCTCGCTGTCCTGGGAAAGAGCAGTCGCGTTCATTTAGAAGGATATGCACGACGGACTCTCGCGCAACAGCTGCATTTGGGCAGCCGCACAATCCAACGCCTGATTGTCCAGGGTTTGCTTGACGTTCGGGATCCGAGGATTACCCACAAGTCTTTGGAACAGGCGCGTAAGACAGGTCGGGTGACAGTGTCACTGCATGGCCAGCAGCCTGAAGCCCAGGATTCCGGGATCGTCCCGAGCGAAGAAAAGCTCCCTGCTGCTTCGCCGACCACTTTCATTTCGGCTGCACCGCACGATTCCTCAAAACCGCCTCGTTCTTGTCGAGCCAAGCGAATTTGGGCGGATGTTGCGAGGGAACTCAACGTCGATGCCGGCGTGATCGAAGATCTGGTCTTCTGCGGGGTACTCAAACTCTATGATCCTCGAGTCACGGAAACGTCACTCACAAGGTTCTGTGCACGGTATGGCGCTTTGATCAAAACCGATTTTCTCGATGCGGAAACACGGGATTGGCTTGCTGGCTCAATGGACCTTGCGCCGAATGCGGGCAAGGAGGTGGCGCCCGGGTTGGAGGCTTTTCGTAAGCATGCGCGAGTTGTGCGGACCTGTGAAAATTGCGGGAGAGCGGTTCGTGGCAACGTGTTCTTCCGACATAACAAGAGGTGTGCACAGCGAAACCGTTGATGAAGCGAGGAACGCTCGAGGTCCAACCTGAGCCACGCGCGGCTTGATAGATGTGCGACCTGACGAAATCCGTGGTGGTGCTGGAGGCTGCACAATACCTCAAATAAGTTGAAGTATTGTGTGTGACACAGGTAAGCAGAGCGAAAAGAGAGTGCGGTCAGAAGAAAGTGCCGGCAAAGGAAATCGAGGGCGCCGTCATGCCTGCTGTTTGGATCACGCAGGAACGTGATCCACACCACCGACTCCGGACAATCTCAAGTGTATTGTGTCGACGGAATCGGATGAGTTCAAATGAGGGAGAACCGAGTCCTGATTGTCGACAACTGGGGAGATCAGGCACACGGTCGTCGAATGTGTCGATTGTTGATTCACTAGCGCAGCTTTTTCAGATCGAACGATGCCGCAATCGTTTTGGACTCGGGAGTGAGAACCTCCACAGTGGCTTCCTCCGACGCGACCTCTTTACAATCGTATTCGAGCTGGACCGTCGCACCATCCAGTACGGGAGGTACGTCCTTGGTCGGCGTGGAATAGATCGGTTCGTTGTGGATGGAACGCGTGGGGATCACGCGTCCGCTCTGTTTGAGACTGAAGCGGAAATTCTGCCAAAAGTCTTCAAGGCGCAGCGAGGCACTCTTACTCTCCTCAAGCGGAGGGGTTTTCTGGACATCGTTCTGCGCAGCTCCGGCGTGCGCAGCCCGCAACACCAGCGTGACTTGGACGATGATTTTGTCTCTGCCTTGGCGATAGTCGTGGGCCGCCTGTTGTTCTGTGTAACCCTTGGTGGCATTGCGCCGGGAGACGTCCACTACCTGAGCGAAGGGAGTGAGCAGCTCAATTTGAGTAATAAAACAGCTCTCTTCTGGAGTCGAACATGCCGATATGTAGGGAAGTAGGAAATTCGCAGTGACTTGATCGTTGCGCTGGCCCAGCACGTAGGCCTCGTGAATGTCGGCGGGCGTTAAGGGGACCTCGTCGGCTTCCGAGAACTGCATAGTGACCAGGCAGGTTGCGGCCAAAGCCAGAAAAACGTGCCCAACATTCGGGATCCGACAACTCACAAATCATTTGATGCCCTCAGGCCGAAAACAGCGGCAGCGCGATGCAAAGTTACCTGATTTGAGGCATCTTCCTAGTTCAGTTCGGCGCACAGTCGATTTGCGTCATGAGAGTTGTCGGGCCAAGCCAGACCTATTACTTCAACTGTTACGTACATTGCGAGAATTCCGTGCCACCAAGCGGATCAGCACGTTTAGGGAGAAGCACGGTAAGAGAATGCAGCCGTCGCTTCAAAATGGCAGCCTTACGTCGGTGAGCTTCGCTTCCGAGTCGGTCCCACGTAGCTCTCTGCATTTCTTCGCCATTGGCGTAGGGAAGGATAAGGTAGGCGAGTAATTCCGAGCCGAGCTTTGCACCAGAGGGCAGTGTAATCGACCATACGTACGTGGCGAGGGTGAATTCGTGCTTGGCTTAGAACGTGGTCAACCCAGCGTTCCTTTTTAGCCTGCGACAGCACATGCTCCTTGCCCCAGTTGAAAAGGCGTTGCCACCTCCTCGATTTTCGTAAGTAAGTGCCGGAGATATGTGTATTAACGAATTCAAGTAAGCCTGGGCATTCTTGTTTCAATTCCAGGACGACATTTGCCGGGAGTTCGTCTGTCGGCGCCTCAAAAAGCGGGCGCAACCAATACACGACCGCCTCGAAGTCGAGGTACTCCTCAACAGCCTTTGCTACTGCGCCGCATCCGACATTACCCTGAAGTTTCCAGCTTAATGCACTACGACGCCACTGCGGAAAATCAGGAAACGGTCTCGGCCGTCGGCTCTTCCATTCCTTCTCGCAATGTTCCCAATATGTCCAGTATCCCTGGCATCGCGTGTCTCGGAATCCATAGAACACGAGCGCATCAAGCCACCCTTCCTGTTTTGCAAACCCGAAAGCTTGATTGTGAACCCAGGAAAACAGCTGGAGACCCCGCAGTTCCGGCTTGTTTGAGAGATCCATTTCTTCCGCAAAGCCGGGGCAACGCTTTCTCAGGATTGCTTTGAGCCGGGCAGAAGGGCAGCTCTCCGATTCAACAATGGCGCGAGCCCAGAGTGCGAGTGCCTGCCATTGGATGTATTCCTCATAGGCCGTGTGGAAGCGGTCCCAGGGAACCTGCATCAGTTGCTGGTGGGCTTGGCGACTCGCAATATGCCCGACTCTTCTTTCGAGCTTGGTAAACTTCGCTATCTTCATCTGATAAACGCACTCCGTACCGACTACTTGGGAAGTGGGCAACGAAAGGCGTGAGCTTCCCGAGGCTACAGAGAATCGATTACGCGTTCAAGGGGGTGCAAAATGGCCGTTGCGGCTAAAACTTGCGTTTCGGGAACTCACCTGGACAAATGCGGTCCGCCCTGCAGCAGGGTCCGCCTCCCCCGCGAAGGAAAGTTCACCCTTGTTTTTTTGTCCGTCTTCATCTCAGGAATGTCGATGAGAGGCACCTACCAGCCGTAAATGCCAAAATTCTGGGACCGTCTCAAAAGGACTGACGGGCTCACAGACTGCCTCTGCGAGTTGTTCGACTCGCTCCATAGAAAGGTTGCCAAGGAACTGCGCTCCCATTCGGATGTGCGTGATTCGGGCCGGATCTAGCCCCATAAGCCTCGCGCAAGTGGCATCTGCCGCCACTGGATCATCGGCCAGTACAATTCGATTAAGCGGCCGCGGATGCCCATTGAGTGGCCCGTTTCCTTCCATTGCCACGATCGCGTCGGCAATAACGAAATGAACCGGCACCGTGGCGCAGACGTCGAGAATGCTTTCTTGAATCCCTTTCCAATGAAGAATGTTCTTTGGCCAGCCATACTTCGCCCCCGGCACAACTCCGAACATATTTTTCATGCTGAGAGTGACGCCCGACCAGTGATGGGTCTTCACTTTGGGCATGGAAACCAAGAAATCGGCCTCCAGCACGGTCCGGGGCAACCAGAGGCGTTGCATGCCCGTATACGTAGCGAGCATACGTGTGGGCACCAGTTCATCGCGATTTAGGTCGACAAAAGGGACTTTCAATTGGCGGAGCTCTTCGTCAAAGCTGCTTTCGAGTAGGACTAGTTGCGTGTCTCTCTGATGGCCCGGTCCCTCGCCGACGACCACACTCTTTGCACCCAGACGTCGAAAGCACTCGACCGCGGCAGCGACAAGGAGAGGGTGCGTGTTGATGTGGCTTCCGGGGATGTAGTCGACAAGGTTTGGTTTCAGAAGAACAGTTTTTCCTTGCACGCCGAGTTGAAACAACTCCAACCCAGAATACAAAATGGCTTCTAGATTCGGAGAATACGATTCGGCTTTGAGAACTGCCACTCGAGAGCGTGGCGGCCTTCGCGTTACGTGAAACTTGGCTCGATTCAACACGGCGCCGGCAGATGCACCGGCAGCCAGGCCTAGCGAGGTCGTCAAGAAAGTTCTTCGATCAAATTTCATGCGTCACTCGAAATG
>Ga0137359_10003014_pt1 | contig 13596 bp, 8 predicted proteins | sample Mad1_40_16metaG_FD_108281 | JGI IMG/M metagenome (GOLD analysis project Ga0137359, IMG submission 108281) | Vadose zone soil microbial communities from Angelo Coast Range Reserve, California, USA - Mad1_40_16 metaG | ecosystem: Environmental > Terrestrial > Soil > Vadose zone | place: USA... | reverse complement strand
TACCGCCAGCTGTGTTTCCTCAATATCCCGAATTATTCCATGATCTCGATGAGCAGGATATTGCGGCGCACGAAGCCGTAGTTCGCACGGGCAAGCGTCACTGGCCCGCATCCAAGATCCTGAAGACCATGAAAGGCTGGATGTTTCCTTACTTCAAGTCCCGAGCGCTTCCGGGAGACTTCCAGCCCATCATCGCCTACCTTTTCACCGAATGGAAATGCAACCTCGATTGTCACTATTGCTGGTCGTATGACAATCGCGTCAAAGGCATGACAGAAGACACAGCGCGGCGCGCCATCGACTGGTTGCACACCACCCCCTGCCGGGTGCTCGCACCTACAGGCGGCGAGCCGCTATTGCGTCCCGATTTTGTACACAAAGTCGTGTACTACGCAGCGAAGAAAGACTTCTGGGTTTACCTCGCCACCAACGCGCGCCTTCTGCGGCCGGAAGTAACCGACCGCTTGGCCGACGCCGGAATCGCCACCATCAATTTCGCAGTGGACACCATCAAGGAAAAGCCCGGCTTGCCGAAAGCCTTGGAACACGTGCGCTCCTATTTCGACTATCTCGTCAAACGTCAATACCGCTACGGCTACACTATGTTTTTCAACACCAACATCTGCCGCACAAACATCGAGGACGTCAAAGAGCTGGCCAAAATCGCCCACGACAACGGCATCTCCATCACCTTCCACATCAACGAAGCGCCCATGATGGAGCAAGATCACTTCAAGCATTTGCACGAGAATGACACCTACATTCGCCCGCAGGACTTCCCGGTCGTCGACGATCTGCTCGACTGGCTCATCGACAAGCAGCGTCAAGGTTGGAAGATGGTCGATTCCATTCCCCGTCTGCAGAACATGAAAGGCTTTATGCGCGGTGTCGGCGAACACTGGGGCTGCCGCGCCGGACAAAACTGGCTGATCATCCGCACGGACGGAACTCTTGCGCCATGCTTCCCCATGTACAACGCGAAATACGACTGGGGCACAGTCGAAAATCAGAAGTTCGACCTAAAACAGCTCGCGGAGATGAAGCAGGGTTGCGAGCCGCAGTGTTTTTCAACGCTCGGCTATAACGTCGCATATTGCTACAGCGCTGCTCGCGTCATGAAATGGCTCTGGAAGCAGGCGATGCACGGCTTCCAGGGCGTGACCGGCAGCTTCGAGTGAGCCGGAATCCAGCGCATGAAGTGTTGCAAGGAGCGAGATTCGCTCTCGGAGGTGATTTGTGTCTGCAGGATTGGCGTCGGCCTTAACTGCCTATCGTCCGATAGAGGGCTCGTTCGCAGCCTACAAACGCGAACAATCCCGTATTGCACGGCGGAGGCTCTATCCACTGACGGTTTTCTACACGACCTACTCGCTGATCGTGACGCTGCTTGGTTTGCGCGGCGGGCATCCACGGATCGGGTTTGTTTTCTACCTGGCAGGCATTCCGGTTTGGACCCTGGTGGAGTATCTCTTTCATCGCTACGTCCTCCATGGCCGCTTTCCCCCAGGCGAGGGCCTGATTCGTCGCTTTCTTCACGAGCGGCTCGACCCTCTTCATTGGGAACACCATGAGAGGCCTTTTGACGGTTGGCACATCAGCGGTGAGCTGAAGGATATCTTGCCGCTCTTTTTCGTAGCCGCACCTTTGAGTTTCCTGTTTCCCGTATACACCCTGCCCGCCCTGCTTGCGGGTGTCGTTCAAAGCTATGTCGGGGAGGAGTGGACACACTATTTCCTGCACTTCGGAAAGTTTCGCAATCGCTTCTTCCGGCATCTCAAGCGCTACCATCTGTGTCATCACAGCGCGCGCGGGATGGCAATGGGCTACGGGATCACCAGCGGGCTTTGGGACTTTGTACTTAACACGCAGTACCCAAAGCCGGTTCGCACGTCACTCTCTGAAAGTGGGCGTAATGGCGTTCGCGGCAGAAAGATGACGCGGTCCGCGGCTTCAAAACTTTTCCGTGAGAGATTCAAGAAACAATAACTCGCAGACCGGCCCATGATCACAGGTGCTTGCTGATTTTGGAATTAGGCCCACTCAAGTTAGTGCTGATTGATTGTTGATCTTGCACCGAGATGAGCTAGAAAAGCATCTTGCGCCCGTGTCAGCGTTTTTCCGTGTAAGGTCACGGAACCAATGGTTCGCGTGGCACGCTCGTCCCCGAGCGCAACGAAGCAGCAGCCACGCCGCTTCTCAAGGGCCATCGCAGGAATAATCGATACTCCCAGACCCGCACTCACCATACTCAGAATGCTGCTGAATTGGCCGCTTTCAAAAACGATCTTTGGCTGCAGCCGAGCGCGTTTGCACGCCGCCACAGCCGTTTCCCGGAAGCAATGACCATCACGCAGCAGGAGAAAAGGATCGTCGTGTAACTCTCCGAGAGAAACGGCGTGGCGCTTTGCCAGCGGATGCCGTTTGGGCAGCACCGCATAGAGTTTTTCCTCAGCCAAGGGGAATGATCGGAATTCATGGCTCCGGATCGGGAGGGGTAGCGCCACAATCGCCACATCCATAGCTCCCGTTCGAATCCTTTCCAGCAGCAACGGAGTAATTTCTTCTACGACGGTGATGCATGCCTGCGGAAATTTCCTGGCAAAGGAGGCGAGCACCGATGGCAGAAAATACGGCCCAATCGTGGGAATCACTCCGACACACACTGTCCCGGCGATAGACGCTTTGCGCTCGACAACGTCGCTGCGTGCCGCTTCGAGGTCAACAAGAACAGCCCGGGCGCGCGGAAGAAAAGCGCGTCCGAGCTCCGTGAGACGAACGGTGCGGCCGAGGCGATCGAAGAGCCGCGCCCCCAGTTCGTCTTCAAGTTTGCGAATCTGCTGCGAAAGCGACGGCTGCGAGACGTGAGATTGCTGCGCCGCGCGGCTGAAGCTACCGTTGTCGGCGATGGCGCAAAAATAGCGAAGCTGATGAAGTTCCATTTTTTGTTCCCATAGGTAACGCCTATCCATTCTAGGCGAACGATATATTGGATGTATAGGTTCAGGCGGACTACTCTGGCGCTGGAGGGACCTTATGTCAGAAGAACGCAAGAGAATGACGACCGACGCTGGGCGCCCCGTGGGCGACAATCAGAATTCGCTTACGGTAGGGCCGCGCGGCCCGGTCGTGTTTGAAGACTTCCTGCTCTTTGAGAAGATGGCGCACTTCAACCGCGAGCGCATTCCTGAGCGGGTGGTCCACGCCAAGGGCTCTGGTGCATACGGCTATTTTGTCTGCACGAATCCCGGTATGACGAAATACACGACCGCAAACCTGTTTTCGGCTGTGGGAAAGAGGACGCCGACGTTTTTGCGATTCTCCACAGTTGGCGGCGAGAAGGGTTCAGCGGACACGGAACGCGACCCGCGGGGATTCGCACTCAAGTTCTACACCGAACAAGGCAACTGGGACATGGTGGGCAACAACACGCCCGTGTTCTTCATCCGCGATCCGCTGAAGTTCGGCGACTTCATCCACACGCAGAAGCGCGACCCTGAAACGAACCTGAAGTCGCCGACGATGATGTGGGACTTCTGGTCGCTTTCGCCCGAGTCGCTTCACCAGGTCACGATTCTTTTCTCCGACCGCGGCACTCCTGACGGCTACCGCCACATGAACGGCTATAGCAGCCATACCTTCAGTCTGATCAACGCCAAAAATGAACTCTCTTACGTGAAGTGGCACTTCAAGACAAAACAGGACGTCCAAAACCTCACGCGCGAACAGGCCGACGAGATGCGCGGTAAAGATCCTGATTACGCACAACGGGATTTGTTCGAGTCCATCCAGAACGGGAAATTCCCTAAGTGGCGCGTTTGCCTGCAGATCATGCCGGAGAAAAACGCGGAAACATACCACATCAATCCGTTCGACCTCACAAAAGTCTGGCCGCACGGAGAATATCCACTGGTGGAAGTCGGTGAACTCGTTCTGGACCGTAACCCGGTGAACTACTTTGCCGAAGTCGAGCAGGCAGCTTTCGAGCCGAAGAACATTGTCCCGGGTATGGGCTACTCACCAGACAAGATGCTCCAGGCACGCCTGATTTCTTACCCGGACGCGCACCGCTACCGCCTGGGCGTGAACTACGACTCGCTGCCGGTCAACAAACCACAATGCCCATTTCATACGTACAACCGTGACGGTGCGATGCGTTTTGATGGAAATTCCGGTTCAGCGGTCAACTATGAGCCGAATAGCTTTGACGGTCCCACGCAAGATCCGGCCTTCCGCGAGCGTCCCGGGAGTATCAGCGGTTCGGTGGACCGCCACAATCACCGCCTCGACAGCGACTATTACACGCAGCCCGGTAACCTGTTTCGCTTAATGAAGCCTGATGCGCGCGAGCGCTTGATCGGCAACATTGTGGCCAGCATGAATTCGGTTCCCCAGCGCATTCAGGAGCTGCAGATCCAGCACTTCCATAAGGCTGATCCCGCTTACGGAGCAGGCGTTGCCAAAAGGCTAGGCCTCGACATAGAAAAGGTCGTCACTTCCAAGGGCCAACTCGCGGCAGCCGACTAAACAGTCGGAACCGGAATGGACAGGGGCGGGAAAATACCCGCCCTTGCACAAACGCTTCGTAATCTTCTTGATTGATCCTCTTGGTCGCGCGAGCAATGGTTCTTGGTATTAAAACCTGTTGCGCGCCTCGTCCGCTTCTTCTAATTCCTCTTTCAAGTGGCGGCAGGAGAGATGGATGAGGTTTGCAGTGCGGATTCGCTCTCGCGTTGTGCTGAAAGTTCGCCGCGCTTGGCATAGAAAATGATGGCGACAACCAGAGCGATGAGCGCGAGGCCTGCTCCGAATTCGGTGGTCCACAGGCCGGTAACGCGGTCGCGGCGCGTCTGCGCGTCAAAAAAGGCCTGCACGAAAGGATTGTGGCTGGCGTGGAGGAGCATGCCGGTCCAAACGCTGCCGGACTTCAGTCGCATCCAGGCGAAGAGAAAGCTGATTCCCAACACCATCACAGTGAAACACACGACGGAATACCACAGCGGGCCGGCTCCGCGATAGCCCGCAAACAGGATGATGGGGTAGTGCCAAAGCGCCCAGATAACACCACTGATCAGCGCAACGCGCGGGAATGAAGTGACTTTCATTAGCTGTGGGACAAGAAATCCGCGCCAGCCGAGCTCTTCGCCGAGCGCGGAAATACACGAGCCCACCATGCCAATAGTAGTGAGAAACAAGAAAAGAACCGGCAACGCCGCCGCCGGCGGCAGATTCGGGATGCGGTACATGATGGCAGCGAGCGTGCGGTTGGTCGAGTCGAAGTAACCAGCCAACCAGAACGGAACGTACACGATGCTCGAGTAGACTAGTGGAATCCAGTAGCTCGCAAATTGATATTTGGTCTCTCCCCAGCCAAGGCCGTGGCCACGCAAGTTGCCTTGGAACGCGAGCCGCGTCACCAGGCCTGAAACTCCAGGGCACCACATGAGTCCGAGGATCAGAAGCCCTGGGCTTCGGCCCGTGCTCGACCGGTGAATAACGAACAGATAGAAAATCGAGCTGAGAGCCGCCGTCAGCGCAATGTAGATGATGATTGATTTCTTCGTGCGGCGTGCGTCCGTCGCGACAAGGTCCGTCATGCCGCCTCCCGGTGGCTAGGCCCCTTATCGAACCTCAAAAACGCGTTCAGTATTTCAGATTGAAATTGATAAGGTTCCAGTGCCAAAGGAACCACGCAAAACCAACACAGGCGAGCGCCAGCGCGGTGTCAAAGATTTTTGACCAAATCCATCGTCCGGATTTCGACCAAGATTGAAAAGCGCTCATCAAGACGACCAACGAACCGATCGCTCCGAGAACGCCCGTAGTTTCGATGAGATAGAGGATTGGATCGCGGCTGCGGCTAAAATTTGCGATGTTATCTGCGCCAGAGATGAAAATGAGCCAGCCGACCAAGCAGCACAAATCCAGAATGCACACGAGGCGTACAGTTACGCGCAAGCGTTTCTCAGGTGAAGTGAGCTCGAGTTTCCGTCCGTAGTGCCAGCGAATCGCCGCATTCACAGGCCAGAAAAGAACAGCCAGAAGGATGATTGCCAGACTTGGAATAAGGATCGTAAGGTTGAAAAGCTTGTTGTCGGCAAGGCCGGCGCGTTCGAAAACGAAGAATGGAAAGTCGATCGAGAATTCCATCCGGCCGTTTGAGTTCCGATGGAAGGCAACGTGCTCCGCTCCGTCGACCTCCCGGTACAAGAGTGGGGAGATTTCGGCATAGCGCCTCAGTTCTCCATTGGGACCCTTGAGCGGATCGATGCTGAGTGTGCCGTCCGCGTTGAAGACGATTTTCGGTTCGCCAAATAGCTCGGTAAGTTTGATGAACGTATTTTCGCCTCGCCGGCTGGCAACATAAAGGCCCGCTGCCTGCTGGGCGTCTTCCTTGGCGCTGGCCACGGGCGTTGTCACAGGATGAGCAAACGGAAAGTAACGATCCAGGAACTTATCAAAGAGAATCGTCCGCGCGCTTACCTCCCCTTTTCCCCCGCTATTGTACGAAACAAAGAAACCAGTATTCGCGTCGAGAATGAGGTGAAGATCGCTGTGGAAATAGACGGTGTCTCCGCCGTGCCCAATAATCCGGTGGCCGTTTCTCGATTCTTCATAGAAACCCAGAGCCATGCCGTTCAGACGGGGATCGGCTCCAAACTGACGCGTGTGCATCAGTTTTGCAGTTTCCGGCTTGAGAATTTGCGCGCTGCCGAGCCGGCCATCCTGCAAGTGCGCGATTATGAAGTTGCACATGTCCGCCGCGCTTGTGGAAACGCTCCCAGCCGGAAACGCTTGCACAAACTCAAACGGCTTCGCGCTTTGCGAGGCGCGCGTGTACCCGCTCGACATAAGCGGCTGCAAATTCGCGGGAAGAGGCTGAACAAACGTCGTGTGGCTCATGCCTAGGGGACTGAAGATGTTGTCGGCCACGTACTGCTCGAATGGCTTTCCAGACGTGCGCTGAACGATGTAGCCTGCCACGGTGGTTGCGTAATTGGAGTACGCGGGAGTTACGCCTGGCGGAAAAACTCGTCCGGGGATGTGCTCGCGCAAATACTCGCTAAGTGGGCGCATTTTGGAAGCGTCCGCGACGAACAGCTCCTTGGCGGTATCCTCGAAACCAGGTGTGTGGGTCATAATATTGCGCAAGGTGATGGGTTTGCCGAAAGCCGGCGGAATCTTGTAGTCCAGGTATTCATTTACGTCGCGGTCGAGGTCGAGCTTGCCCTGCTCGACAAGCTGCATCACCGAAGTCCAGGTGAATAGTTTCGAGATGGAACCCGGCCGGAAGAGCGTTTCTGCAGGTGAAATGGGCTTGTGTTTCTCGACGTCTGAGAAACCGTAGCCTTTGGCAAACAAAACCTTGCCATCCTTGACGACCGCAACGACAGCGCCCGCAATGTCTTCGCGCTCGAGTTGTGACGGCATGAGGCCGTCGAGAAAGGCCTCGAGGTCGGTGGCCGTGAGCTCCGGAGCACTGGAGGCGAGCTTTTGTACGGAAGTCTTCGTTTCGAGTTGCGATTTTGTTGCGGGAACTTTCGGAGCGGGACCTTGGCCGGGCGTTAGCGAAGCGCACAGACACGAAGCAAGCAGTAGGGCGATTCCGGTTCGAAGGGACGTTGAACTCATCGATGTGAACAAAAGCATTCTCCTTAATAGGTGAATTGGGCCCACAACACTTGCCTGTCCTGATATCAAATCGTCCAAATGGCCGTGAGCACACGCTTGAAATTGCCGCCGAGAATCAGTTCGATGTCGGAATCGCTGTATTTGCGCCGAATCAGACCTTCGGCGAGGTCAAACATGCGCTTTGGATGGTTCAGACCTTCGATATCAATTTTTTCGCGGAACGCATAGCTGCCCTTATAGCCGGCGCGCAATTGCTCGTTTTCTTTCGGCGGCATGCGATCGTAACCTTGTAGATCGGAATCGCTGCCCACGCCGACGTGTTCTACTCCGACAAGTTTTGCCACGTGGTCAAAATGATTGAGGGCGTCTTCGATGGTGGTGGGCTCGTCGACCTTGACGAACATGCGCACGCCGGTAATGCCCATTACGCCGCCGGTTTCGGCCATTTTCTTGATGGCTTCATCCGTCTTGCATCGCGGGTGGGGAACGAGGGCGCGGCAGTTGGCATGGGTGATCAGCACGGGCTTTTTGGATATTTCAAAGGCGTCCAGCGTGGTGCGATCACCGCAGTGGGAAACATCAACAACCATGCCTAGCTTGTTCATCCGCCCGACAATCGCGATTCCAAAATCGCTGATGCCATCGTCGCGACGCTCCGTGGAACCATTTCCAATCAGGTTGCGCGAATTGTAGGTCAGCTGAGAAACGCGCTGACCGAGGCTGAAAAAAAGATCAACATCGTCCGGCCTGCGAAAATGTTCGGAGTTCTGCAGACCCAAGAGCACGCCAATCTTCCCAGATTTTTTCAGTCCCTCGAACGACGCAAGGCTATCGACACGCATCAAGTTTTGTCCATGATGAGCGATGAAGCCATTCCATAGCCCGAAAAACTGCAAGCTTTCGGTATAGGCATCGGAACCGCCGTTGCCGATCGCAATGTGAAACACACGGATGCCGGAGCTGCGAAATTGCTCGAGGTCCGATGAAGTAAAGGTTTCCGGGTGCCCAAACAGTTGCATGGTTCGAGACGGGCTGATCGCAAACGGACTCAGCATGTCGATCACGGTAGTGCGGCCGACCAATTCGATGGCGCGCGAAGAGTACTCGGCGGGTGAGCCGCCAAATAGGAGGTACCTTCCTTTGTTGAGGAAGGGCGCGGCAAGGATGCCGGCACCCGCGGCCGCGATGGACTTGACTGCTTCACGCCGCGACGTTCGGCGCATGATGATTTCGCCTTTGCTCATCCTCTGACAGCCCCCTCAACGGAAACCTGCTCGCCCGTGCCAGTCCTGTGAGCTTCCCTTCCAGATAGCCCATGGTCATGATGGTGAGATTGTTGTATTGGTAGGTGCTTCGAAAACTTTTGTTGGGCTTAAGGTAGCGAAGCCGGCCGACCATATCCTCGCGGCTGAAATCAGACGAATACCAAACCAGATCGTGCCGTGGCAACCCCGTGCGATGAGAGAAAAGGTCGCGCGGTGTGGCGCGCTCGCTGGCCACCACATCATTCATCTCAAACTCGGGCAAATATTTGCGGACCGGCTGGTCCCAATCGGCCTTGCCTTCGTCCTTTAGAATCGCAAATGTCAGCGCTGTAAAAGATTTGGTGATGGAGCCGATGGGAAAGAGCGTCCCGGTCGTGACAGGAAGCTTCTTTTCGACGTCGCGGTACCCGTAGCCTTTGGCGTAAATTACTTTGCCGTCCTGCACAACAGCAATGGCCACGCCCGGCACCTTCCATTGCTTCATTGCCTGGTCGGCAAGCTCGTCCAACCCTTGGAGCTTCGCCGCAAGAGTTGCCGCCGCCGATGTTGCGGCAGGTTTCTGCTTTTGTTGATTTTGCTGCTGAGCGTGGCCGAGCGCCGGGCCGAGTAGCAGAGCTGCCGAACATACCGCGACTGTCGATCTCCGCATCTTTTCCCTTCCGTCCAGCCGATTCAACTCAGAATTCGATCCGCAGGCCAACCTGCCCTTCGCGGCCCGGCAGGAATTGCGAAACAGTGCCGAGGGTGGAAGCCTGACTTTCCGAGTTCTGTATGGCAGCAGGGTTGGCGTTATTGAAGAGATTAAAGAATTCAAAAAGACCTTGTACCTTAAACCTCTCCCGAATCACAAAAGTCTTGGCGATGCGCAGATCCATATTCACAAACTTGGGAGCAGTAAAAGCGTTCCGGCCGGTTTTCAAATTGCGACCACCGAAATTACCGTTGCCGTCCTGATCGAGCGGCTGGGCAGCGGCGTTTGTGTAACGGAAACCGCTCTGGGCACGAAACAGGCTACTGAACTGAATCTTCCACGGGAGTTGCACGAGACCATGGACTTCGAAGGTGTGGCGAAGGGCGAAGTCCGAGGGTCCGCTGTCGAGTTTGGCGCCATCATAGAAAACACCCGCCTTAGGAACATAGTTGCCATTGCAGGCGATGAAAGCAGCAGTGGCATTCGTTCCACCCGGGCACGTGGCGGTGCTCGGGTCGGTAACAACTGGTGGAACACCACGAAAGCTGTCGGTCGGGAAGCCGTTGTTACCGCCCAGCGCACCCGTACCAAGGTTGGAATTGAGCGCGTCGTCGTTCTCGGATACGTAGGCGTAACTGCCTCCAAGTGTAAAGCGTCCGCTCATGCGCTTCTGGAAGGATAAAATCCCGCCGTCGTATTTTCCCGAATACCAGGGGCCGAAGCCATTCACAAAGGGAACTGCGGAGTCGTTATTGATGCGCGAAGCAAACGCCAGATTCGTCTGCCGAACACCGAGAATATTTTGAATATCCTTGTGGTAGTAGTCTACGCTGACAACCCAATCGTTGGAGAGCTGGCGCTGAAGGCCGAAAGTATAGCTGCGACTGTAAGGCGTGGCGAAGCTGGGATCGATGGTGACGGGGAAATTGCTGGGCTGGATGACCAGAAAGGACAGCGTGCCGAAAGGTCCCCAGAACCAGAAATCGGGTGGCGTGCCTGTGGCTGCGTTGGCGGCAGCCAAGTAAGCATCGGGCGATAGGCCAGATAGCTGTTGAATGTTGCCTTGATTTACAGCCGTGTTAGCAGGGATGGGAGCGTGGCCAGAAGCGACGACGTTGTTGAGATGATCCACACCGAACTTCGACGGCAACGGAGGAAATGGCGATGGTGGGTTCGGCGGCATCGTTGGCGGGAAGCACGTGTCGGGCTGTGTCTGGAGCTGAGCGTCGGTTTCCGTTTGAGAAAGGCACAGGCCGAAGAGTGCAGGGGCGACGGTTGGAACGCCATAGAAAAGCCGAGGGAAAGAAAGAGGCTGAATTTCGCGTAGGTCTGCGCCACCGAAACCGGGGATATCGCGAACCAAACCGAGACGGAAATGGTCATAGAAGAGACCGAAGCTGCCGCGGACGACGGTTTTCGGTGTAGCCGACCAAGCAAACCCGACACGCGGGGACACGTTGTCCTTCTTCTTAAAAGCTGAATCATAGTCCCAGCGGAGTCCGCCGTTCACAGTCAAGGTGCGCGTCACCCTCCAATCGTCTTGCGCCCAGAGCCCATTATAGTTATTGCGAAGCTTAATTTGATTAGCTTGCGGCGTGAGGCCACCGATGGTCAGAAGAAGAAAGAAGCCTGCATCGATAGGACCGAACTGCTCGTAATCGGCCTGCGTAGCGAACAACTGATCCTGCTGCCCATTGGCTTCCGTGCCGTCGACGTGGGTGCGCTCGAAGTCCCAGCCAAATTTTACAGTGTGACGATTGAAGGTTTTTGCCAGGCTGGTTCCGAAGATTGCGTACTTCTGGTCAAGGCTTGAATTCGTGAAGGTTGCACCGTAGCTTGGCGTCGCGACGTCTCCGAAAATCAAGCCGGTCCGGTATGCACTGAAGACATTGAAGAGGGTGTCGGGGCCGGCTTGAGGGTGCGCAGGGCTGGCTAGTGTCGGCTCGTCACGATATTGACCATGAATATTCAGGATAAAAGGGCTGGACGATCCGAACGTGGCCGTGTCGCTGAACCCAAGCAGCAAGTTGCGGTCACCGAGATTCGTGCGTGTGGAGGGGAGAGAGGTGGAAGCGGAGAGGGGATTCGTGCTGTTGACATGCAAATTTGTGTAGTTCATTTGCTCGGTGAGATGGTGATGGTGAAAGACCTGGTCGAGTTTGGCGAACAGGCGGGTTTCTCGATCGGTCGTAGGTTCATTGAACGTATTTTCTTTGTCGAGGATGAACTGCGGGGTTCTAGGTGGGTTGATGAAATTCAGCTGCCGGTTTTCGTGGATGCCTTCCGCTGAGCCGAACCAGAAAGCTTTATCGCGAACCATGGCGCCGCCGCCGGCAAGGTCGTAGTCCCAGCGCAAGAGGTACGGCACGCCCTTTCCGGAAATGTCCGAACTGTCGAAAGCATTGTTTCGATGGTAAGCCGACGCAAGGCCGTGTATGTCGTTGGAACCAGACTTGGTAATGACGTTGACGACGCCCCCGGAGGCATGGCCGAACTCGGCTTTGTAGCCAGTGGTGAGGACCTGGAATTCAGCGATGGTATCCTGATTGAACTGGGCGGCAGCGCCACCATTGAGTTCGTTCTGGTTAGACAAACCATCGATGAGGAACCCCGTGTTGTTGGCGCGCTCGCCAAGCACGGGCGTGGCGTTGTCGCTATTTAAATCGGCTTGCCGGTTGATGGCCACGCCCGGAACGAGTTGCATAAGATCCAGGTAGTTTCGTCCGTTAATCGGCATATCAACGATCTGCTGCGGAGTGATGGTCACACCCTCCGACGAAGAACTCGTCTCCAGGAGCGGCGGCTCAGCGGACACCTCTACACGCTCCTGCACGCTGCTGACTTCCATGGCGACGTCAAATTTGAGAGTGCGGTTCAGCGTAATTTCCAGGCTCTTAAAAACCTTTGTGGCAAACCCCGAGTGCGAAACTGTCAGCCGGTAGGTTCCCGCTGGAACAGCCTCTAGCTGATAATTCCCACTCGCATCGGTCGCGGTTGTCTTGTCAAAACCAACCGTGTCGCCGGCAAGACGCACCTCGGCTCCAGCGACCGCCAACCCCTGGTGATCGGTGACGCTGCCTTCGATAGTCGAAGTGGTTTGCGCGCGCCCCGCCGGCGTGAACACACCAAGGCCAAAGACGAGCCAAACAAGAACAGCAAAGGAGCACTTTCGTCGGCTTGAAGAAAGCAAGGAACTCGCGAGAACCCACCACCCTGAACGCCGCATATCCAACCTCCTGGTACGGAGTTGTCCGCTCCCTTGTCGACGATCTGCACCAGTTGTTGCGTCCTACTATGCGTGATAGCATTCATCTGCAACAAGCGATGCGCGGTAACAAACCCCTATTATGTGGCAGCACTTTAAGGACTTTCGTGCCGGGTGTCAAGTCTATTTCGCAGGTACCAAGATTTGTGGTACCAATTGCAACAAATGTTTCACACTCAGCGAAATGCTCTGCTATTGTACGCATCTGGTGTTGCGAGTGTTTGACACCTCACGGTTAATGCGATAAAAGTGCAGCCACATGCCAAGAAAGCGCAACTCGCTAGGCTCACAGAACCACCGGCCTGATCTCGCCAAGACCTTCGGGTTGCTCAGTCCTAAGCGCCAGGAACTGTTTCGGCCCGTGCTTGAAAACCCCCGCCACTTTGTACTTCTCAATGTCCGCGAGTTGGCCCATGAGCTGAAGGTCGATCCCGCGACGGCGCTGCGTGTAGCCATGAAAATGGGTTTTGGCAGCTACCGGGAGTTTCAGCATTACTTGCATGAGCTTTCCGTTTCACAGGCCACGTCGCTCGACACCATGGAAACCAGCAAGGCGAAAAGCTCGGACCTTTCCGCGCACGTCCGCGAGGCCGTGGACATCGACGTCCGTAACCTGCAGAAGTTCCGCAACGCGCTGGACACCGATCGACTCGCAGCAGTGGCAAAAAGGATTCATCGCGCGAGACGTATCATTATCTTAGGCGGCGATCTCGCCACCAACCTGGTCGGCTTCCTTCACTATCATT
>Ga0137359_10003012_pt1 | contig 13599 bp, 18 predicted proteins | sample Mad1_40_16metaG_FD_108281 | JGI IMG/M metagenome (GOLD analysis project Ga0137359, IMG submission 108281) | Vadose zone soil microbial communities from Angelo Coast Range Reserve, California, USA - Mad1_40_16 metaG | ecosystem: Environmental > Terrestrial > Soil > Vadose zone | place: USA... | reverse complement strand
TGGCACTGCAGCCCTCCATCACCTTGAAGGCTATCACGTGCAGGACTTAGATCTTGGAACCCTCTTGTCCGACTCAACTAGGGTTTGTCCCTGCTTTTCAGCCTCTTCGAGTTTTAATACCTGACGTATCACTTCTTGATGTTAGACAAGTGAAGCTGCGATAGTTCAGTTATTCGTGGAGGCGAAGCGTCATCAACCCTCTATCATCTACATTCCTTCCCTCCTGGGCTGGTGTAGCGCCGTATCAGAGACCTGCCGCAGTACCGTTCACGCGATGCTCAATACACTCGCTCCAACCGACCCTATTCTCCTTCTCGCCATCGTTGATGGGTCTTTTACCTCTCTCCCACGGGACGTGCGAGCGTGGTTTGGTCCTACACGGGAGAATCGCGTCGAAGTCATCCACCCGAGCGCGGCTCAGCGCGAAGCATTCTTTGAGGGCTTGCTGAAAGATGTACAGCGCCCGCCAAACCAGTTCCCGGATGGTTTAAAGCGCAAGCGACGCGTACTGGAAGTGCTCCCTCTTGCACCGCCCTTGGAACCTAGACAGCCAACAGCGGCAGAGCTCGCGCTGCAGCAAGAGAATGATCACCGATTGGTTACGCTCTTGAGATTCCGACTAGGGCCGATCCTTACTGAACTCAAACGGAAGTTCAAACGCTTCACCAAGCCAGCCACTGTCAGTCTGTGTTAACTTCTGTATTTTCAGTGATTAAAATTTTGTTTAATTTTGCAGGAGGAGTACCGTTTCCCGGCATCTGTGCCAGCTCCTGCAAAGCACCCACAGTCACACACTGTCGAAACGGTCGCGACAACTACTGTTGATGTCCAGCAGGCCACCGATTGCGTGGTCGAGATGACCGAGCAACATACCGAAGTTGTAAACTGTGCCGCCGAGCAATCCCTACCCGCACCGCCCCAACTTCCCCCCGCCACCGAAGAGCAACCGCCAGTTCCTCAATTATTTCATATGGACCTAGAACGAATGCACGTAGAGTTGCACAAGAATCGGTATTTAACCCCCCAAGCTTTTCTTGATGACGTCGGAAAGATGGTACATAACGCGGTAGTGGGCCAGTCTGAGGATTTGGAGCGCCTACACCGCGCACAGGCAATGTATACGGCGACCGAGGTCTCCTTGCAAGATTTCGATGCGCAGTTTCGCACTGAATGTGAGCGCATGGCCATGCGTGAGCGTCAGCGGCGCGCAAAGCGAAAGAAAGAGAAAGAAAAGGCGAAGGAGCAAAGTTCGCAGGAAGCTGATGCAAGTGTGGAGACCTATGCCCCCGGCACTCGGCGCAGTGCACGCCACAACGGGCAGCAGCCAGAGATCGCCATCACCGACGTGACGAAGCTTGAGCGTGCAGCAAGGCTTAAGCGACAGAGGTCGACTGGGCCGAGCAGCGGCTCTCAGGAATCCGGTGATGAAGCCGGGGATGGTCGTGACGCCAAGCGCTCAAGGGTGAATAGCGAGGTGGACGGGCCTGTGAAATCGGTAGGGCCCTGCGACGGCCAACAAGTGTCTGTTTACCTTTCCTTTCCACAGTCGGGTCCCGACTCTATAAACCCTAGCGACGACGGCGGCCTATTGCCCAACGTACCTCCCTCTGCAATGGGTGGTGGATTTGACCCTTCGCTGCTCAATCCTGCGCCCTCCCATAGAGATCAGTCACCTTATGGTCGTGTTGTCTCGCCTCCCATTGCCCCCGTCGAAATGCCTTCCGAACCATCAGCGGGCGATTCACAACTCCCTCCCCACTCTCCCCTCCACGCATCGCCGTCAACGCTTCATCCAGAGCAAACACCGACCTCTCCATCACGTCCAGCTGATCATTTATCCGACTCAAGCCCCGACGCACCTCCCACTTCAGTTTCCCCTGTCGCTGTCAAATCGCCCGCACCTGTTACGCTATCTCCAGAACCTGAACCTGAACCCGAACCCGAACCTATAGAGGTCGACCGTGAACCAACGCCACATCCAGATTTTCACTTCAGTCAGGAGGCGCTCGCACATTTGACGGATGATTTCCGCAATATGACAAGCCTCCTCAATATCGAACAGTTAGAACAACTTCGTGCATCGTGCCTCGGGCGCGTCTGGGCATATAGATCAGACTGGGATCGAGACAACCTAATTCTTGAGCTTAGCAGATTGTTGCGTGACTTCGTGGATGAGGTTCGAGCAGACTGCCAAGACGACGAAATGCTGGTTTCACCGATCAGCCACCCATGACTCGGTCCCTATGTCCCCAAAGTTATATGTATTCTATCTTGCCCCGGTTCCAGCTCAACGGTTGTGTTTACAACTACGCCCACCGTTTAGAACATTGGTCAGGTCCCCGCGTCGACGAAATTGCTTAGGCGCTCACGTAGACTGATGGAACAACCCTGGCAACCACGCCTACTGTACATTCGTGATGTTTGTATGTACATTGCACACTAATAATCGTACGACATTTCAATGTCAATTCGGTCTCATGAACCAGAGTCTGTGTTATCTGAAGGTGACCCCTTTGGGGCTTTAATTTCTAAAAGCTCTACCTCAAACTCTAGCGCAGCGTTCGGGGGAATCAGCGGTGGAAAACCCTTAGCGCCATATGCCTGGAACGAGTAATGTGAACGTTGTTCAAAGGCATCGATCGTGTGCGCGACACGCACGTAATCCGGCGATACTTTCAATATCGCTCGTGAGCCGCGCGTTAGCTGAAGGACACCTAACCATATCGGCGACCATCAGCAGAGCGACAGGGGCCACACACACAAGAAAAATGGGGGGTGTACCCTCATCCCAGCCCTTAATCAATTTGCCAACACCAATCTCCGTGACGAATGGCGAGCCCCTATATTCGGGCGTGAAAAGGGACGTCAGGGTGTCGGAGAGAAGGCAGAGTGTTAGAACCCTTGACACCGACCGAACGAGGCTGGAGCCGAACGTTGAACCGTTGCTTGCGATAGTTCCCACATAATGCGTCATGACCGTATCTAAAAGACAGCTACGTCAAGCCAAGGAATCACGGATGGAATTAGATTCGCGCCACACCGCCAACTTGAGGATGCTCTCCGTCACCAGGGTGGATAAGTACAACTTCGACGCCCTGAGAGAATTTTTTAAAAAGGGGGAGGAGGGGGGCTTCAGGCAGGTTCAATAACGACATCGTAGGACTCGCACCATGGCAGACCGATGAGCGAACAAGTAATCCAGCGTGGGGGCACCCCGAGGCATCAGCCTTATACCCGTGTTGCAGCAACGGAAGGGCGGATCTTGAGTGTGATGAAATAGGAAAACCGTGCACAAAAAATTACTTGGAAATCGGATGGCTGCCATCCATCGCGATCACTTGCCGCGATGAGCGTGGGCAACTGGGTTTCTGCGCGTCGTCTCCAGATGCAGTCTCTCCGTGCGCTTCTCGCGCGAAATGCGAGTTCGAGACTTTTGGATGACACGCTATGTGCAGCGCGCTCAACAGTACGGAGATGACCGTGTACCCAAGAACGTCTGGCCAGACTTTCCTCTAGCACTGTTACGTTTCGTGTGTGTTCATGATTTAATTATCCAACGCAGTGGAGAACCAATTCAGTTGATGCCATTTTTGCGCCGGGCCCAAAGTCGTCAGATGAGCGGCAGGCGTCGTTCCCCAGGTTCCTTCCTGGCATCGAGGGACGCTGTTGTCGTTGGACAGTAAACCCTTAGTCCAGGCAGCGATCTGCGGTTTCCAGTTTCAGCCGCAAGTTCAGCCCAACGCACGAGACAGGGTCTCGTCACAAAGTAAACGATTGCCCAGAGTATGACAGTTGTACCACCCAGACACTCGGCACCGTGACGGGAACTGTGTAAGCGCCTGCTCATATCAATGCGGAGAGAACCACACGGACTAATGGCTACTTCGTCACGAAAGATACGACGTTGTACCTAGGAAACCAAGAAGCACACTATGTTGAATCGCGATATCACTTACATAGTGTATACAACGGTATCCCATAGTTAGGCTCCCGTCCCTGACTGACTGATTACTATATAAAAACGAACGTGACAAGAACATGTGCAAAAAGAGAGGCGAGAATATCGCGATTATCTCTTCGCCTTTCCGTCTCTCTTGCCTTTCGCAATGGTAGCCTTCTTCTTCCCGCTGGCTTCTTGAATCAAGCTGTCATGCTTTATATCGTCCGAGTCATCGCCCTTCTTGTCGTCATCCACATCTTCAAATGTATCATCGACCTGGTAATTGGGTAAGATACGCTGAATACATGACGCAGAGTCCTTACGTCGAACGCTTCTTCAAGATCCGGTGCAGGGCCACCGGTAAGCTTCTTTGCTACCCTCCCCAAATCCTGTGCTTTATGGAAGGGTATCGGGTGGTCTTGCGAGTTGTACTTCTTGGTCAAGGCCGTCTTAGTAGCGGTTGCTATCTTTTTCAATACGAGTTCGTCTTTCTGTTCTCCGAGTCCAAGCTCTACGATAGTATCCCAGTCCTCGCGAGAGATATAATAGTCGTCCATACATCCAATGACGTCGTTGACAGCACTCTGTGTTGTCCGTTATTAGCGATGTATAAGGAGAGGGAGCGACTCACAGAGCCTATTTCCATCAGAGGCTTGACAACAAGGGGAAATATTGCAGGTAGGTAAGATAGTCGTATTTCGGATTTGTCACCCGAGACTTTGAGCCTCATGCGAATTTGCACATCACCCAGGGCTCGGCTGAGCTTATTCTGCTTGGAGTTCTGTCCAAGCCATCTGCAGTAGCACTTAGCCAATATATGCACGAGTACAACACATTGACGCACTGAGGGAATGTCATGGCGTTCGGTCCACCGTAACCGCTTCCTGGCCCATAGAGAAACGATGATGGGCGCACTGTTGACAGCACCGCGTGAGTGGGCATCAATGACCAATGTTGTTCAGGACTGTGACCGCATAAGGAACGAGTGGGAACGATGGGAGAGGTAGATACCCATGAATAAGGTGATCGACGAGGTCACCGTCAGATATTGATTCTGCTGCCTTTTCCATGAGTTTCAGTTGTTTCAAGGTTTTCTTAGGACCTTCCACATCACGCACGCGTGACGGGTTCGTTTTCAGGTAATTCTCCTACGGTACCAACATGTAGGTTCCTGGATCACACAATTACCGCAGAACCTACCTGAATAAACAGAGGGACAAAGGAGTAGTCGTGAAAGTATAACTCGATCTTGTCGTTCAACGTATCGCGCGATGATGCTGAGAACATGTACGGACCCAAAATCTTCTGTGTGACGTTGAACGGAGTCATAACGCTGTATTTCTCGTTTGCTTTTGCGCTGTAGCAGACGTTAGGAAGCTCTCAAAAACGTAGATGGTCTGACGTACAGCAACTTTCCTTCTTCGTAGTCCATAGTATCGTTGTGCAGCTTCCACGTTGACAACATATTAAGCACTTGGCGTATGTCTGACCCCACGCCTGTAATAAGTTCATTGATGACGTTCGCTGGAATCTGCATCTTCTCCTTGAAGACAATTGTCATAATTCTCGAGCGAATCTGATTCGCTTCAATTCTAAAAATGATTAAGTCGCGAGGTTTCCTGGAGTCACGTAGTGTCACGCACTTTCGGAAAGGCAAACTAAATGTACTGTTCACGAGGGGCCTCATTTTGGGGGCGCTACGGTCATTGGCAATACATATTATAGGTATCTGAAATTTGTTGAACACGAAGGTTTCTTCCAAAGGGAGAAACCTACCTTTGTCTTGCGAATTAGAGTTGCCAGAGCACCGACGCCGCCTCTGTCCCCCGCGGACATGCCATCAACTTCGTCCATGATCAAGCACGACCTGTCTGTTATTACGATTCCTGTCGCATTTGTCCGCTGCGGAATATCAATACAAAGGGATGTCCCAAGATGCCGAATCTTTACCTCTCCACCGCCCATCCAGCCATCTAGGGACGTATTGTGGACGTTTGTACTGTTCTTTCCTACAGTTCAATCGCGGAGCAAGGGGTTAGAAGAGGGTACTCACTTCGACAAGTTTCTTGCTGCGCGCGTCACTTGCATTGAGCTCGATAGGCGTGAATCCCGCTAGCTTTGCACACAGATGCGCACTGCTGGTCTTTCCAATGCCCGGTGAACCTGTGATCATGACACCACGGAAGTTGTTCATGCCATTCTGGCCAGGTTTCTTGAAATTCGCTTTCAGACTGTCCGACCTAAAAAAATATTATCAGCCGCAGGCTGTGTCTTTCGGTGGAATAGATCGACCAGTCATTGAGCCATTGCTGAAGTTTCTCGACTTGCCCCTTGTTACCGCAGATCTCTTTCAGAGTCTGCGGGGCATACCGATCGGTCCAAAGTTGTGACTTGGGGTCTACTGACTTGGCCCTGTTGTTTCCCATGAGATCCACGGTTTTGTGCCCCAGTAAGGACCTTTACGCACCCTCGAACAAGTTTGGATCCTAATGCTTTGGCGGCCTTTTCACGCGCCTCCATCTCCATTGCGCTGTCTCGAATTACCTTCTCCTCCTTCTCCTTTTTTTTCTTCTCTTTTTCACTCAAGCCTTTGCCATTACCGGGCCCCTTTCGAGTAGCAATCAGATTGAGAAACTCGTCCTCAGATAAGGTTTTCAGGTTGTGCTTCTTCATGGCGGCAATCTTACTCGGGCCAGCATTATCGCCGAGCACGACGTAGTCTGTTTTAGAGGATGGTTGGCCGACCACGCGGCTGAGACAGCGTGAGTGGGTAACCATAAAAATATCAGTGTTAACACACCCGCAAAACCGTTTGGCAAGGTCGATGGCGTCCTCACGAGAATAGCTGGATAATTCACCAGTGAAGACGAAAGAAAGCCCGGCCAGACAATCGGGTGCAGCAGCCGGGGGAACAGGTTTTGAACCGGGGTTGGGTGGCCCCGTCATTCTCGCAGCCTTCGCTGCTGCCCAACTAAATTAAGTTTCAGGGTTTGTGTCTCAGAAAATGGAAAAGGCTCGTACTTGAATTTGGGCTTCGGGTTGCTACTTTCCTTAGATTCTCTTTCTACTTTGACTGGGTTTTCTTTTGACTTCCCTTCTACACTCCCTTTGCCAGTAGGAGCGGCATTCGTTGACTTCATGTTCCTCTTGGTTTTTGCAACTGCCCTCTTCTTAACCTTTTCATCTTCGTCAACGTCCATGAAGTCAGAATCACGGTCTTCTGTCTCCTCATCTGCTGAACTCTCATAATCGCTCTCTCTCTTCTTCCTCTTCGCATTCGCTTTCGAAGTGGCACTTTGTTTTGATCGCGACTGACCCACTTTCTCGCAGGACGTTGTTGGTGGAGTGGCTATTGCGGCCTTCTTCGGGGGAGGAGCAGCGTCCTCAATAACTTCCTCGTCCTCACTCGATAGTAAAATTCTGTTTGCTTTCCGCTTCAGTGAGGTTGTGGGCAGGGCCGAGGTTTGCGTGACGCTCCCAGATGCACTGACCATATGGTTGAGGCACCGCAAGAGAAAGTAATATGAACTCTTACCGGACAACCTTCTTCACGGGTGAGGGCAGCCTATTTGGTATCAATTTATCGCCCCAGAATGCAAGCCAGTCAAAACGTACTCATCATCTTCACCTGCAAGGCCATGAGATAACTTAGCGGGGCGTACAGTCTGAGAAACGCACTAATCACGATTTTCTGCCTTCGAGAACCAGCCTTTGCAACATATCTGTTAGAGCCAACACCACTGTCACTGGAACGAGCTCGTTGGACGCACCTTCTGTGAACTACCCATAACTGCAACCGAGGCACCTCCAGAGCCAAAGAACGATCGGAGATCTTTTTGGCTTGAGTCAGTCTTCGAGCCCTTCTTTGGCGGACTCTTCTTTGGTGGAGGACTCATCCCTTCGACAAGTGACGTAACACGACTAAAAGGCAAACGCTTGGGTGGTCAAGACGAAGCAGCAACGCGCCACCGCGTCGCGTTGTTTAAGGATGTCACGTGATCACGCATTGAAGCATCTCAAGTTGGGGGCCTTGCCAGATATTGGACAAGACAGACATTGGATTGCTTTTAGACTAATCAGACCGTCTCTTTTATATACGCAAACGATCGTGCAGTTGTATTATGCCTAGCGATCAAATAGCAAACTGTATAAATGGTGTTCTGATTTGAATTGCTTGACGTTTAAAGAGTTGAGAGGAAATCGCGAATCAGAGCGTTTACCCTGTCTGGATACTCAAGCTGAACCCAGTGGGCACCTGGGAGTGTCTACATTACGACATCAGTCATACTGGTGCGAAATCGGGTGACGTATGGATACGCACAATTTGTGTGAGGTTCGGCAAGAAGTTAGCAGACCCTAATGCTTCAGCAGCGCGTACCCAATCAGCCACGGGATCCTGCCGACATTAAATATGGTTAGACTCTGCGACAAGGCTGCTGCATAACTCTCGCACCTGCGTAGGAAGGATACTCAAAACTGGTTGGGGGATAGTTTCGTTGCCCTGACTATTCGCAAAAGTGTATGATTCCAAGCGATCCTGCACCCGCAAAAATTAGTATACGTGGTGTGGTATCCATATCATGAACACGTACGCCGTTAGTATAGAACTCGAGATCTAGAACCACACAGTTGAGCGAATGGTGCGATAGGAACATAGAGGGATGCAATACGCACTGTAGCTGAAGTTTTGGATGCCGTATTGCCTAACCCAATAGTCTTCCTCAACCGTGCTGAAGAACGGTATTGGCGGTACCTAAGGCAATTTCTAGATCGAATATGAACCTATCACTCGTAGGCTCACAGTTGTGACATTCTCCCATGCAGCCAGATATGAGCTATTGCTTAGCAGGAAATCCGCTGGCGGAGGGCTCGACGCAGTGCGCAGGGTCGCACGTAAGGTGCGACGAATGTCCGCGCTGAGTTCTGCAATGGCAGCCGACGTCTGCTCGGCAAAATAGACCTGATACGCGAGGTGCGGAAATACTTGCACAAGCGAAGATATGGGGACAAACGGTCCCGCTGCAGGTATATAAGGAATGGAGAGGCCAACTACTGCGATAAATACATCAGGCCGCTCTCGCGCGGCCTCATAGGCAAGTTGAGTGCCCCAGTCATGGCTAGGCTCAGGATGAAATGAGTCAGTGCAGGGATACGGCTCGGTCTAAAAAGGGACATGCCCAATTACAATAGCTTGGGTGACTCCCGCTTGCTGCAGGACGCACATTAAATCTCCGACCATGTCGGGAATGGTGCCAGACGATTGAACGTCCCCTGGGTGCGTTGATGTGCCGAACCCACGAATATCGGGAACGATAAGCCGATAATCGTCCTACAGGTGCGCGTTGTGAATTAGATGGTCCAAAGTGCCCAGACAACAAACAGGAAATCACCCTGAATTCCTGAATTTGGTACTTCCAGCTGGCCCAGAGGCTCGGCCAGCCGTGGAGGAAAACGAGTGTGCGCTTGAAGCCCGGGTTGACATCAACATAACGAAGGTGTAGGTCAACAGTCTTATTCAGCGCACGATTGATAGCAGGGCAAGTCACGACCCGTTGAGGGAATGCGAGCGGGTTGAACGCAAGGTCTCTTGTGTATCGCGCAGAAGACAAGAGGACGAAGTTGGTGAGCAAGACTTGGAGCAAGAGGGGCAGCAAGCCACTTGCAAATAGTGAGAGCAGGAAAAGCATCGGTTTCGCGGGTCTCGTCTCGAGAGCACCCACCTCGTGAACCGAAACGGTCCATTTAACGCAAGTAGAGGGCTGCCCACAACCTCATTTCGAGATCGGGATTTGCAGGATCACGTACTGTGCCTTAGCCTGCGAACGCCATCGCGCAAATTTCCCGCACAACAGACGCTCACCGGTACTTCACCTTCCGGGCCATCAACAATGGGCTCAAAACCACGAGTATTACTCCTAACGGCCTGTTTGTTTCTAATCTTTGGTACATTAAATGGCTTCGCCACTAAAACGCCGTTCAATCCTCGCGAACACCTGATGAACGTCGTGACGTGCCCTGCGATCAACCGCGCCGAGAATAAGCAAGTTGACATCGACCTGCGTAAGTCTCGTGCGAGGTGTGGATGTGAAAGAAAACTCAGGGTCCTGGTAGATTATGTCGACATCAATCCGCAGGCTAAGAAGACGCTGCTTTTCCTGCACGGGTGGCCTAGTCTATGGGCGAGCTGGAAACACCAGATAGAGGAATTTCAGGTACAAGATTGCCGCGTATAATCCACTATACCGTATGAGGCTGACCTTTTTACCCTTCAGGATGATTATCGCCTCATTCTTCCTAATCTTCGAGGTTTCGGCGCATCAACACACCCTGGTGATGTCAGGTCATCCGGGGCAATGCCGGATCTGGTTAGCGATCTATTGTGTCTTCTGGAGCAAGCTGGCGCTCCAGAAGCAATTGCAATTGGGTACGCCGAGTCTTGCGGAATATTTGATGTTTGGTTAGCTGAAGATTTGGAAGACAAGACTGGGGTGCCCAATTGGCGTATGAAGCAACGCGCGAACGCCCGGACATCTTTAAGGCTGCCGTAGGGATCACAATACCGGTAACTCCTCTGCTATGAGCTAGAGCTACGAGGCTGAAACGTAGAAACAGTACATGCCTTACGCGGGGCCACTTGTACCGATGCAGGCTCTTGTAGCCGCACACCCACGTCTTGCATACCAACTCTACTTTGACAAGCAAACCCACGCAGCTGTAACTGAACTCGAGCGCGACATTCGGCGAACTCTGCGGAGCATACTACGACATGTTGCCTCTCCACCGCCGGAAGATTTCTTGACGAGCTTAGACACAATGTTGGGAGCGTGGGACCGATTCGAAGAGGTGCTTTTCTCAATACCATTGGTTCTCAAGAAAAGGCTAGCTAAGCCATCTTTTAGATCCCGGAGATACCATTTTTGTCGAAGGACGAAGAAGATTATTGGGTCGAGCAATATAGCATCCAGGGTTTTAAATACAGTGAATCTCCTTTCTCCTCCTCCTCCCACCATTTATATGGTTTTATTTCTGACGAGCGAATTACCTTTTTTTTTTTATCAGACCTTCAGTTCTATACTAGTGAGGTAAGTAAATAATTTTTTGTTTCGAAGTTCGGACTTTCATTGTCCAACGCAGAACCGCCAAGCAGCCTGGGAGTTTGCCAACGAGCAAGGAAACCATACCATCACGCAACCTGTATTGAGCATCCTTGCCACAGAAGTCCGTACTCAATTGATTCCGGCGAAAATATTCGGTTTTGCTTATGTTCACAGGATCCTGTCGCGAATATGGAACTCGCCGCCAAATTACTACGCTCGTTCGACTTTTTACCTAACCACACTCTTCACGTAAGAACTATTTTGACCTGTGGTCATTACATCCTGACGGTGTTCGTGTAGCGACTGCCCACTGCCCACTGGACCCAGCTTGAGATGCCGGATGAGGTCAATAGCATTATTCGCCAGTGGCTCATGGAGCTTGATACCAAGCAGGAGCACACACGTGATGAGCTCTAAGAGATTCTGGGTGCGTACTGAGTATGCCATAAAGCTCATTGACTAAGGGGAGAGGAGAGAAATGTCTGAGTCTGCTTCAAGGACAAAGTATGTAAGGAAGTATAAAGTTCAAGGAAATTGTGGGGGCACTGTCTGGGACCACACACGCACACAACTCTGCAATTGCGGATCTGACTTTATAATAATAATTGAAACTGCCCATCCACCGGCATATCATGACTGCCTGTATTTAGTACTAGCACTCGGTGTTCCGTACTACCCACCCGTGCTGAGCTCTTAAAGTCACCACCGCTGATCCATGTGCACGTCCACTCCGTGCGGGGCTGGCAGCAGAAACCGGTGGAATAGTCATGTGCACGGCGCAAACAAATGTGGAGGGCCTTCGTCACGTTGGTCTCGAACATGGCAACATCATGTCAGGCTGCCAGTGATAAGTGCTTTCGGGAATTGCAATCGTGCAGTTCGTCCTTATTATTTTTACCACTGACAAATACTACCTTTCCATGCCTTATACTATTTTGTGGCGGTATAGTCCTACAATTTCCTACTCTGTCTGTCATATAACGAGTACAATAGATTCCATCATAAAAGAAACAACATCCCTACAATGACGTTTGAGTTCGAACGTCAACGAGGTAACACATTTGAACGCGCACCATTGACCAGTTCAAGTTCTGAAACTCTGTGCTCCACTGGCATCTACGCCAACTCTGACAAAAACTGTGCGATCTTCCGATATCCGGATCTTGATGCTTCTCGAGAAGCTGTCCTGCAATATACATTTTGTGCTTGTACATTTGTTCCTCGTTCGACTAACAACTCCACAACCTCCGGGTAACCGTTCTTTGTTGCCAAGTGCAACGGAGTATGATAGTCTTGCTGCGTGGCTTTCACATCGGTACCATTGTCGAGCAGTAGCCGCGCAACGTCGGTGTGCCCATATCGTGCTGCGACATGCAACGGGGTCCAGCCAGTGATGTCTCGAGGGTTCACATCTGCGCCGTATTCGATCAAAGCCTTCGCAACTTCCAGTTTCCCGTCCTTCGATGCATGCAACAGGGTCCACCTCGCTCGTTGACATCTGCACCGCGATCAAGCAGTCTCCGAACTGCATTCATGCCTCTATTCGCTAGGGCTGTGTGCAATGAGGAGCCTTCCTCATCACTAGTAGAAGAAGTCATCAGAATGATGTGGCTCCATAATATCATAATATCGGCAAGTGACACCGCTTCCTTGACCGCTTCTGACGAATCTGAGAGTGTGGCGTCTCCGAGTTGAGTACTAACTACCCAGATTTCCCACCTGCCTGGAAAGGAAGACCGCGATGTCACGCTTCCCACTTTCGAGGGCAATGCTCGAGGGCAATGTCCAAGGGAATTTGTTACTTTTATCCAACATCTGCTCCGGATTCAAGTAGCAGCTTCACAACATCGAGATGTCCATTTCGTGATGCTGAATGTGACGGTGTCCAGCCCTGCTTGTCTTGTGAATTGGTGTTTGAGCCGGACTTCACTAACAAGCATGCGATCTCCAGCTGCCTCACCGAGAACCCCAGAGAATGCGTGAACGAATTTAACCACCGGGTTGAGGCAATCGATGAACTTGCGATTTTTGTCGCGATACTCTTTAAACTCTTTCACGTTCTCTTGGAGTAGCTGGAGGACGGCATCTGGAGAATCACAGCGAAAGACGTGTTCGGCGAAGGGATTGTCCTTTAAACTGACTCCAGTTTGCTCCGCGTATTTATCGAGTGCATCGAGAATCAATTGAAGGTTGGACATTGTGAACTGCACTTGGAAGGAGAAGATTGGACGTATTCGAGGTTGAGGGAGAAAGGTCAGACTACAGAGATGAGACGCCAAAGATACCATCCTCGGCAAACTGCGTTCCGTCCGGGGACGATCACGGTGTGCTCAACTCCCATCGATTGTCCTCTCTACCCTACTTCCACCACCCATCTATCACTCAGCACCACCAAAATGTCTTTCGACCTTCAAACACTTGAGGCGCACCTTACTTCGCGCTCATACGTGGAAGGGTGAGTCAAGTTTTTTTTACATTGAATACGAGCGTGTGCATTGGAACAACATGATGAATCTGTAAACTACGGTCCGTGTTTCCAAGAGGCGACTAGACACCGCCGCT
>Ga0137359_10003010_pt1 | contig 13601 bp, 6 predicted proteins | sample Mad1_40_16metaG_FD_108281 | JGI IMG/M metagenome (GOLD analysis project Ga0137359, IMG submission 108281) | Vadose zone soil microbial communities from Angelo Coast Range Reserve, California, USA - Mad1_40_16 metaG | ecosystem: Environmental > Terrestrial > Soil > Vadose zone | place: USA... | reverse complement strand
GACGACGGGGTCGCGATCGGTCGCGAGCCCGACAAAGACCTCGTCGGCCGGCTTTGACGCCTCGATGATGTCGAGATACGACCAGAGGACGGGATCGGAAGTCATCTGCCGGAAGGCGTCGCGGATTTCGGCGGGTATTGCTTCGATTGCATCGGCAGCGGCTGGATCGGTTTCCTTGCCCGCTACGACGTAAAGCGATTGTGCAAACGAGCGGGCGATTTGTTGATCGGCAATCGAAGCGACGATGCTCACAATCTCGGGGATGAGCACCCTTTGTTTCAGGAGCAGGGCGTGCCGGACGAGCGGCGCCTCCGGTCGCGGATCGAAAACCAGCGAGACCCGGGCGATTTCGAGTTCACGAAGTTTTTCGAGCATATTCTGCGCGCTCTCGACGACCCGCGTCTCATCTTCGGCGATCCCGCCAACAATGCGCGCGTGATCATCCTCGGTTATCCCGAAAAATGTGCGAACCGGCCCGATCGCTTCCAATGCCGCAGCGCTCGCAAGGTACGCCGCAGGCTTGATCCCAGCAGGGCACTCCCGCTGGACCAGATCGGCAAGGAACTTACGGTAGTTCAGGCGACGAACCTGAAGCTCGACCGATCCAACAGCCTCCGGATCGAATAACCCCGGATCCTGGACGCCGAGGGTTTCGGTGATCGCATGGTGGTCGGCATCGGTGAGCCCGAGTTGCTCGCGAACGTCGCCCAGTAGCTTCAGGCTCTCCGCAGATTTGGCGTGGCCGGTTTCAAGGGCCTCGGCAAGAATCGCGCGATAGGCTTCGCGCTTCTGTGCGACGGTGAAGTTGGGCAGTGTTTTGGCGAGCACATAGATCTCATCGGCCGAGAGCTGGTCGATCGGCCGGCCTTCGAGGACGTCTTCCGAATGAAACCCCATGCGCACCAGTTGGTCGCGGAGCGCACGCGCCGAGCGCTCTCGGCGATAAAGATCGGCGTCGCGGGCAAGCGAGCGGATCAGCCACGCGACCGAGACCAGTACGAGCAACACGTCGATGAGCTTGATCGCCCATGGGGGCATCAGGAGGATGTTGGGTCGGCCGGCGAACACGTAGAAGAGGGTGAAGCTGAGGAATGCTGAGATTGTCAGCATCTGGTGCCGCAGCCGCGCTTTGCTTAGGGTCTTGCCGCGCCACGTGGCGAGGCGGGCGTATCCGCGTTCGATGAGCACGAACATCCAATAAGCGACCGCAATGCAGACCGCGAAATAGAGTGGAGCGGCGATGATCTTTGGGATCGGGACGGCGGTGCCGGCGATGTAGAATCCGGGTGCGAGCAACTTTCCCAATTGCCCACTTTCGTGAGTCCATGCGCCGGTCATGTAATAGTCCCAGCCACCTGAATAGACAAGGTAGTAAGTATAGAAGGCAAACACTAGGCCAAAGAAACCGTAGTACACGAGCTGCTTCTGATCGGACTCGAGTGACCTCCAATAGGAATTCTCCAGGTCAATGTCGGGACAGTTGGTCGTACAGCCGACACAAATGCTGTGGTCACCGCTCGGGCCGGGAGCGCGGCACATCGATTGGCCGACCGGCGCCGGAGAGATATGGACTTTCGAATCGAGCAGGCCGCCGGGGCCGGTGTAGATGTCCTGTATCACCGAAACCGGGCAGAAATAGTTGCACCAAGTCTTGCCGCCATAGAGCAAGCCAACGACCAGGGCGAAGGTGAGGATGAACGCGAATCCCACGACGAGCGCGGTCCGGTCCGCATTGATGAAAAGGATGCGCGCGCAGACGCCGAGTACAAGGAAGCCAAACTGGAAGTAGTAATGGTTGCGCTGCAGCCATGATTCGCTGGGCAGAAGCGCGAGAACCCGATCGACGCGACCCGAACCGCGGTTCAGCCTCTTGGTCTGGCGTTGCCACCCGAACATGTGAGGGATCTGGCTGAAATGGGAGAGTGGGCACAAACGACGCCAAGTCTCGTGGCCGAAAATTATCAAGAAGAGGGGAACGAGCGGGAGCACCATCGTCCAGAATATTCGATTCCCCATCTCATATGGCTGAGCGGTGAGCGGCGTGCCTTGGACGAGGACCGGCGTGGAGCCCAAATGGAATGGGCTCTTGACGTTATCGGGCGCCGTCAGGGCGGGTGTCAACGGGTCCCAGAAGAGGGAGGCGATAAGCACGAACCAAGCGATCAATAGCGCGGTCCGCACGAACCGCATTTTTCGCTCGGAGGTTTGAACGAGCATAGCAGCGACGCCCACTCTGAGACATGCCCGCCGCTCGACAGAGGCCCAGCAGCCGGCAACCCAGGCCAATTGTATGACTGTTGACCATCGTAGCACGATTAAAATGGCGTGAATATGTGATACGAAGCCTCTCGCACGAGCGCCGAACGGGATCGACCAACGCGCCTGACGACCGCTAGCGCGAAACGCGAAATGGCCCGTCCCGGAGAGTCCTGAATCTCGCCTAGCATACCGGACGGCCGCGCGCATGTGGCCGTCTCGCGCATCGGTACCCGCGCCGGCCGAGGCGCCATCGTGGGCTTCGTGGACGGCGCCTTATTTCCTAACACATCTGCGAGGAGATCGCCCAAGGCGGCGTGATCGTCGCCCTCGGCGCCGGGTTCCAATATCGCTACTCAGAATTTTCGAGGTAGTGTATCGGCGCGCTCTCGGCTGGATCGCGGCGCCACGCCAAGCAATAGGCGAGCCGTGCTCATCGGCAGAGACTTACGTCGTCACCCGGGGGTTTCGCGGCGCCGGGTAGGCGGCCCGATAACCGGCTCCCCCGACTGCGGCCGCGATCTCAAAATGCGACCTGGACGCGGCCGGCCAGTGTCTCGAACCGCTGGCCGATTTGGGCTGTCCCTGCCGCATTCAGCCTGTCGACGTTGGTGTGCTGGAATTGCAGCATCAGCCGCACCCAGTCGTTCGGATACCAGCTGAGTGCTGCCCCGAAGACCTGCTGGTAGCCGCCAAAGATACCACCGGTGACGGTTTGCGACACGCCGGGAGTGACATTACTGTTCAAATTCGCGACGCTCCAGCGAGCGGACAGTTCCCATGCACCAATGCCGCGCTCGTCGATCGTGAACGGGTCGTCGACCTTGGGCCTGGCGAATGCGGCAGAGCCAACGGCGTAGCGGATTGGCTCTCCGGTCATGACCCAGCCCGCTTCGACATAACCTCCATTGAAGTTGAGAGTGGGAGCAGGCACACCCGGCAACTTAGATTGGGTCTCGCCGATATGATAGTACTCGCCTTGAACCAGGAAATTCCGCCAGCTGATCCCCACCTCGCCGCCATAAACATTTAGGTTCGATATCGACAGTGCTCCGGTGCTGATGAGCCGGTTAAAGTCGATCCGCAACTCGGGGCGATCTTGCAGCGTAAATGTGGTCCGGGTTGACCCAGGTGTGCCGCTTGCGCTGATGTTCGGATGGACCACGTACTCGCCGGAGACGCCCACATCGAAGTTCCAATCCTTATCATAATAGGGGCGTCCCGCCACGCGCCCGACCATACCCAGCTGCTCACCGTTGAGGAGACTGGCGCCTGGTGCGCCTTGCGCGCCAAAGGGCGCCCCCGTCAGATAGCCGGCCACGAAATAATCATCGGTGGAGGCCTTGGCCCCGCCCGAAGCGCGCGCGTCTCCTGCTGCGACGTTGCGTGCAATTTCGACGATGCTCGGCCGCTCCATGAGCAGGAAATCGTTTGTGCTCTGGGAGTCATACAACGAGAACCATGGCTTGAAATATCCGACGGTGGCGGTTACCGGCTTGAACCCGGTGAAGTTCATGTTGGCTTCGTACAAGGTCGGCGTGCCGTCAGGGTTTGGACCGCCGCCAAAGTCGGGGACAAAGTTCAGTGTGAAATCGTCAAATGTCCCGACAAAGTAGATTCGGCCGCGACGTAAATTTACGCCGGTATTGAGTTGCGGGAACTGCGTGGTCGGGAGCGGGTTCTGGTAATAGGTGCCGGCGTCGAACTGGACCTGGCTGCCAATGGCGAGAGACAAGCGGCCATCCGATGTCGAGATTGTTGGTCGCCCGGCGGGCATACCCACTTTGACCCCCTCGGCCGCAGCGACAGGTGACGGGGGGGCGGCAGCGGCTGCCTTCGCCTGGGCCGCAGCTTGCGTGGCCTGAGATTCGGCAGTCGCTGCCTTGGTTGCATCCTGCCGCGCTTGATCTGCCGCGTCGCGAGCCTGGCGAGCCTCCTCTTTCGAACGCTGGACCTCGCTCCGCGATTGCTGGAGTTGCTGCTTCGCCGCGCCGAGTTCGCTCTTGAGGCGCTGCATCTCGCCCTGCAGAGCGCGCATCTGACGCTCGATCGCTTCGATTCGGTCGATCGGAGCATCTTGTGCGTCGGCGGCGGCAGGTATGATTGCAGCACAGACTACGAATAGCGCGGTACAGCCACGACGGCGCGCGGCGGATTTGTCGCCCATGTTCCTCGCTTCCCCCTCAAGACGAAAAGCGGGGGCTTAGCCCGCATTTCTCACGCAGCATCGTGCATCGCGTCCCGGAGCCGAGTAAACGAGGTCGAACCGACGCTTTTACTCAGGGCCAGATAGAGACCCGATGCAGACAAAGTGTAGCGCGAAGCTGTTCGGTCTTGCACGCGTTGAGGGGATGCCGCGGGAGTAGCGGGGTTTGACGGTGAAAAATGCTTCCGACCGCGGCGAGTTGTTTCCGAGCGCGACGAATCGCGCGATCGGGTTGCTCCAGCTCTACTGGCCGTCGAATAGGATTGCGATCAACCGAGGACGAGATTATCAACTCATAGTTCGTCATGGCGGGGGCAACATGAAGGAGCCGGTCGAGCGTCCCTGTGGTCCTCGCGCCTGCCTGCTTGGCGCCCGCCGGTTCTCCTGCAGAATCGTCGGGTTGGCCGCCTGCCTCCTAGCGGCTTTCGGCGCGCGAGCGGCTGAAATTGCCGAATCGGAGCCACAGATTGCGCAAACGACGGTCCGCGGCGCTGAGCCATACGACGTAATCCCGGAATTGCGAGGGCGTCCCTCCCCGCTGCTGCCGCCAGTGCAACCGAGCCCGCCGCCGCCATCGGGTTTGACGGCGCCGGTGCCGGCGCCGCCATCCGAAGCCGTGCCGCCGCTTCGGCAGGGTCCGCGATTTGTACTGCGCGACGTAAAGATCGTCGGGAACACTGTCCTGGATGAGGCGTCGATCCACGGTGTTGTGACCCCCTACCTCGGAAAGCCGGTAACTACCGGGGATCTCGAAGAGATTCGTCGTCAATTCACGCTGCTCTACATCAACCGCGGCTACATCAACTCGGGAGCGATCATTCCGGACCAGAACGTGGCAAACGGGGTGGTCACTTTTCGCTTTGTAGAAGGTCGGGTGACCGACATCGAGGTTTCCGGCACCGACCACTTCGATCCGGAATATTTCCGCTCGCGCCTGGCGAGCGGCATCGAACCTCCGTTCAATGTCGAGAATTTGGGACGAGAGCAGCAGATCCTGCTGCAAAGCCAGCTCGTCCGGCGGCTTAATCTCGAGCTGTTGCCCGGATTGGAGCCCGGTGAAGCGCGGCTGCATGCCGACGTGCTGGAAGCCAATCGCTACGGGCTGAGCGCTCAGATCGCCGACGATCAGTCTCCGACAGTGGGGGCCGTGCGTGGTCAGCTACAGGGTTCGGTCGCGAACATCTTGGGGTTCGGCGATCTTCTGACCGCCCAATACGGACGCAGCCAAGGCCTCAACGACGGATATGCCGCCTATTCGGTGCCGATTGCTAGCGATGACACGCGCGTCAGTCTGCGCTACGACAGGAACGGTGTCGTTGTCGTGACACCTGAGCTTAGCTCTTTGAATGTAACCAGCAGTTTTTCCAGCGTCGGGGTGGGGCTGAGCCGGCCGATGTACCGAACCCCGGAAGCGGTGTTCACCCTCGGTGCTAGTCTGGAAAGGCGCCAGCAACAGACCTTTCTGCTCGGGATGCCATTTCCCTTTACCGCCGGTGCTGAGGCGAACGGCAAAACTGTCGCGACGCCGCTTCGGCTATACCAGGACTGGCTGGACCGCGACGCGGAACATGCCTTCGCCGCCAGATCGACCTTCAGCTTCGGGCTCCAATCTTTGGGAGCGACCGTGACGAGCTCGCCGCTCCCCGGTACGCCGACCGGCAAATTCTTCTCGTGGCTTGGGCAGGTGCAATATGTGCGTCGCATCTTCGAGGATTGGGAGATACTGGCCCGATCCGACCTCCAGGTGGCCAACCGGCCACTCTTCCAGATGGAGCAGATTGCGTTTGGCGGGCTTGGCTCCGTACGCGGTTACCGCACCTACTTGACAGTGACAGATGATGGTTTCCTCGGCTCCGCCGAGCTGCGGATTCCAGTCGGCCGACTGCGTCTCCCCTATCTTGCCGACTCCGACGTCGCTGGAACCGTGCAGATCGTACCCTTCTACGACTATGCCCGCGCCTGGAACGTCGATCGTCCCACTCCCTATCCGCAACAGATTTCAGGGGTCGGCGCCGGGGTGCGTTGGTACATCGGCTCCGGGATTACTGCGGAATTCTATTATGGGAAGGCGCTACGCCATGTTCCTGTCGGTACCTCGATAGAGGATCGCGGTCTTTATTTCCGGGTGACGTCTGTCCTGTTCTAGCGCTGTCTCTTCCCCAGCTCACCGAGAACGGCTGTTCCCCGCGGTTTGACGGTCGTATTGCGCCGGTTCAACGAGGCCTACTTCGTTGATCAGCGCGTCTAACGCGGCATGCCGATCAAACGCCTCGATATCGGCGGCAGCGGCCACGGCGTCGTACCAAAAGCCCGCTTGTGCGAACAGCGCGGCTCGTTGGCCCGCCGTCGCGGCGCGCAGCGCGCTCTCGAGCTCCGCATCAGGCGCGGTACGAAGCAGCGACGCACTCGCCACTATGTCGCGCGATGGCGCCTTCGGGTTCAGAATCACAGAGACGGACCAAGTATAAAGCACACCCGGCTGCAGCCGCACACGATAATCCGCGGTACGAATTGCGTTTACGCCAGCCTGCTGCGGGGCCGGAATATTGGCTTCGACCACAGGATCGGGGCGAGAGGGAGCGCTGACTGTGAATTTGGTTGGCCAGGCAATTGGCTGCGATACATAGAAGTAAAGGGTCGGGGAGGGACTTGTGGTCTGTCCGGCATACTGGTCTGGAGCGAGTAGCTCGATCGTGGGGAGCGGCGTCGTCGCTTTGACCGTCCCGCGGGACGCGCCGCCGACTCGCCCGCCCGGCGCGCCGCGGGCTGGGGGTTTGTACTCAGGTCTCACCGAAGCCTCCTCGGCATTCGCAGGCGATGGGGGCGGCGCTTGCGCCAAGGGCGGTGTGGGCAACAGCCAAGTGACGGCAAAAGCGACGGACAGTAGCGCGGTGAGGATCACCCTCTTATTCATTCACGTGTCCGTCCACCTGGTTGCGCTACAGCCAATTGCCGATGAGGAGGAAAGGTGCCCAATAGGCGGGATGCGCATAGCGCGGGTCTGCAGCCAAGGTGCGCTGGGCCTCCTGAAGCGCATGGGCCTTAGAAAGCTTGCCGGATTGCACGCCGCGGTGGAAATTGACGACCAACTCTCCCGAGGCCTGATCGTTTATGTACCATAAGGTCGCGAGCGCGCTCCTCGCCCCTGATTTGAGCGCGACCCCGGCGAGGCCAAGCGCTGCTCGATCGTCGCCCGAGGCCGTTTCGCAGGCGCTTAGTATCAAAAGCTCGAGCGCCTTATCGCGGCGCTCGCCGAATTTGATGTCCGCCTCCAGATCGTCCATTGTCAACTGGCCATCGAAGGCGAGAACGAAAGTCTGGCTCGGATCGCTGCCGAACTGCCCGTGCGAGGCGATGTGCACGATGTTGTACGGCACCTGCCTTAGTTCGGCCTCGAAACGCGCTCGGCTGAACGAGTCGTTGAGCAGCTCTTGTCCCCCCTGGATGTCGTGCACGGCCGCGACCTCGCGTTCGACATTGGGCAGCGAGACATAGCCCTGTACGCTCTTGGAAACGCCGAGGACCAGCGCCGTGCCGGGCGCGGCATTGAGTGGTCTCGGATCGGTTAGACGCAGGCTCGGCGCGATCGCGGTGGCGTAACGGTCGACCAGGAAACCTCTGCCGTCATGCAGTGCCGCGAAGGGGACGGTTCGTAATGTGTAGTCAGGAACTAAGACCAGCGTATCAATGTGGTGGGCGGCAAGGACCGGCTCGATCGGGCGAATGATCTGGTCATAGAGCTGCCGGGCCGGCACCAAGTATTCGTTTGTCGTACGCTTTTCGAGCAATTCGCGGAAGCGCTGGACCTCGTCGCGGAGGGTCATTTCCGGTATGGGCGCGGTGAATTGCCGCTGCTCATCGCCGAAGCTGACTAGGAGTTCGAGCCGGTCGGGTAGCGCAATCGGGTAGATCACGGCCGTCCCCGGCGCGATGGTTTCGATCGAGCGCTGCTTAGCGGTGAAACTTGTGATGCAAGAATCCCGAAAGTAGTCCTGCAGCTCGGTCTCCTTGAGCTTCTCGATGGTATCACGCGCCTCCCTGATGAGCGGTGTTGCCCGGGCGGGATCAGATGAAGCCCGGCGCAGCAGCAGGTCGCTGTATTCGAGATAGACCGGGCCGAAGGTGGTTCGATAGGAGGACCGGCCGTCGCGGTACTCGACCGGGATATCCTGCCGTACCACCTGCAGTTCCTCTACTGCGCGGCGATAACTGGTCAGCGCCAAATCCGCCTGCCCGCGCTTGCGCGCAAGACGCGCCTGTTGCCAGTCCCATCGGAATGAGAGGTCGGGCGCCGAAGCTTGCTGAGCCGCGAAGGCCGCCCGGTCGGTCAGGCGCGACGCTTCGTCGAGCTTGTTTTCCCGCTCATAGAGGTGCGCGAGACCACCCTGTGCCAATGAGGTGAGCGTAGTATTGTGAAGCGCCTCGGCATTCTCCCCCGCTGCTCGGAAAGCGCGTGAGGCGATCGCACGAGCCTCGGCTGGGATGCTCCCGTCAATCTCGAACACCGCGGAGCCGGCCGAAACCAAGGCGACTCCGCGGTCGTAGGTAGCCGGCAGTCGCTCGAGCATATCCACTGCGCGCGCCAGCAACGCGGTTGCCGTCACCATATCTTTTCGGCGCAAAGCAAGCCGCGCGCTGTTGGTTTCGGCGGTGGCCGCGAGAGCATCGTCGCGGGCCGCTTCTGCGCTCGCAACTGCTTCCGCATAGGCTCTGCCCGCTTCGGCCGGGCGCCCGGTCGAAGCATAGAGATTACCGAGATCATTCTCGCTTGCCGCCACGATTGCCGGGTCGCGGAAGCGGTTTGCGAGATCGCGGCTGCGCTTCAGCAGCGGTTCCGCAACCGCTGTGCGGCGCGACATGAGGGCAAGATTTCCGAGCGCCCCGCTGCTTGCCGCGATCAATGGCTGATCCTTGCTCTGCTCAGCCTTTGCGAGCGCCGCCTGCAGATCGGTGCCGGCATCGCGGAAATAACCCTCGACCCGATACGCCTCGCCGCGACGGGCTAGGGCCTGCGCTTCGAGGTCCGCAGCGCCGATCAGCCGGCACAAACGGATCGCCTCGGACCAGTGACGTGTAGCAGCAATGATCTCGCCGTTCCGGAAGGCCGCCGTCCCGCGCCCGATGTTGTCGAGCGCTGCGGCCCGGCCGGTATCGACCTGCGCCGCCGCTGGCGCGATTATGTAAGCAGACGTCGCGAGCAGCGCCGCCCAGAAGCGAACCCGGTTCATTTCTCGGTCATGACGATCAGGGTGCCGGTTTCCCCTGCTGCGAGGCGCCGATAGTGAAATGCGACACAGGGATCATCGGGTCTTTCTCGATACAACGCCTCGAACAGCTCCGCTGCTTCTGGTTGGCCCGCCTCCAGCGCGCGATATGCCACTTGGTATCGGTCAACCCAATCGGCATCGCAAAGTCGCGGGTCCATCGGTTCGAAGACCTCGGTTGCCCCGTGTCGGCCTTTCACAATAAAGGATCCGACCGGCCGAAAACGGTGACGCCGCGCTTTCTTTACGATCTCTCCCGAAACACAAATCCTGGTGCCGGTCGTTTTGTTTAATCCTTCGAGCCGTGATCCCGTGTTCAACAAGTCGCCTTGAGCGCTGTATTTGAGCCGAGCGCGAGACCCGATATTACCCACCATGCTGATGCCGCTATGGACCCCAATGCGAGTATGACCGAAATCGATACCGCGAGCCTTCTGCTCGCTGCTAAAGCGGACTGCGAACGCGTCAACACCCAAGGCGGCGGCGACAGCCCGATCGGCATGATCCGGCTGTTCGTGGGGCGCGCCGAAAAACGCCAGCACCCCATCGCCTGCGAACTCGTTCACCAAGCCCTCCTGTTCGAAGATCGCCGCACACACGCCCTCGAAATAGTCGTTTAAGAGATCGGCGAGAAACTCCGGCTCCATCGACTCCGCGAGCGTGGTGGATCCGGCGATGTCGGAGAACAGCACCGACATTTCGCGCCGCTCGCCCCCCAGTTTTGGCAGCGTCTGGGATGCCAGCATCTGGGCGATGACAGCAGGTGGAAGATAATGTTCAAAGCTCTTGCGCAGAAGTGCGCGAGTGCGGTTGCTCGCGGCATGCATGACCCGGTTTGTCAAACCCGTTGAGCCTATCCAGGCGATCGCGGCGGGAAATGCGGGCAGCAGCACCGCCGCTCCGAACGCTCCGTAGACCACACCCGCCAGAACCAACAAACCGACCGCGGAGCCGATCAGGGCTGGAATTGTGTAGCGGATCAGCAATCCAAGGGCCATGCCGGCCATCGCCCAGGCCCAAATCCAGAGATCCTCGACGTGACGCGGAAATGCCTTCAAGATCGGAGCGCCGTCCATAGCTTCCCGAATTAGCTGATCGGCAATATGGCCATGTACAAATATCCCGTTCATCTGATCTTCGCTATTAAAGCCAGTATTGAACGGGGTCGCGAAAGAATCATGTACGCTTTCTGAGTTGATGCCGACGATGACCGCCCGTCCACGAACGAACGACGCCGCATCATCACTGGCCATGATCTCGCCGATGCTTTTAAGTGGAAACGGGCTGGAGCCACCATGGTAGTCGAGCAGAATTTGATACCCGCTGCTGTCGAGCCGGGCATAGGGGCCGCGCGTGTCGTCTAGCGGTGACAGCACAGCTTTGCCCAGACGCAGCTCGTCACCGGAGCCCGGAGCCGGTCTGATATGGTCGGCAGCAAGATAGCGCAGCCCCAACTCCATACCCATCGCGGTATAATTCTCGTCGCCCGCATACAGCAAGGCGCGCCGGATGACGTTTCCCGGATCAGGTATGAAATCGGCGAGAACGGCGCGATCGGTGCCGCGAAGCACTTTCGGAGGCACTATCGCCCGTTTAGCGCCATCCTGCAGCTTGAAAGTCCACACGATTTCCTTGTGTCGGGCGAGAACCTGTGCAAGCCGCTCGGTGCCGGGCGGCTTGGGTTTGTCGCGATAAATGTCGACGCCGATGACCCGAGGATTCCAGCTCGCGAGCCGTTCCAGGAGGTCGGCGAGCTCCCCGTCCCTCAAGGGCCAGTCAAAATCGGCGACGTCGTCCTCGGTCCCACCGACCAGAAAAATCCGGGTGCTCGGCTCATGGCCGGCCCACGCGACCCGCAGTGCATCGTAGATCAGGAGCTCGAAAGGCTGCAGCCAGCCATCGCTCCGGGCAAGAAGGATCCCTGCGACTAGCAGGTGCGCACCGACCAGCGCCTTGAGGCTAGGGCTGCGCAACAGACGCCCAAGGCGGCCTCGATCCAGGCGAAGGCGGCCCGATTGTTCGCCGGCTACGCTGCTCATCGCCTAAACCTTAGTGCTCCATCAGTCGCACCGTTGTCGGAACGCTGCCGCTCGCGTCGGGGTTCAAGAAATGCCGTCCGACGCCAGGATAACTTGTCGGCGCTCGTAGTGATACGGCCTTTTCGCGCCCCTCTCTGTCCCAGGTGCAAATCGAGGAACTGCCGGACGGTGCGGCGTATCTTCAGTTTCGCCCGCACAGTGACGCGGGGGGTGACACCGCTGGGGCGAACCGCGGCCCACGTTAAGAGGTCGCCTATGGGGATTGGTCGACCTCAAGCGGGCCAAGGTCGGCATCGGTTTTGACCCAACTCCAGGCACCGACCCTGCGTCGAGGTCAGGTGTGATCGTGGTGCTTCCTGATAACGGCCAACCCGGAAAGCACTAACGCAATTTCGATGGTATCGACTTTGGGTTGGCCGGAAATCGCCAGTGAGGCCGCTGCACCACGCAGATTAAGTTTTTCAACAGATATCCAATAAGAGGTTCACTGACGGGATCGAAGTGATCGGCAATTCTGCCGCACCTCGAGCCCAAGCCGCCGCCTGACCATTAAGGCCGTCACCAAAATTCGGCGATAGCTCGCGAACGGCGCAATCAACTTACGACCAAGCGACCAAGACACCCACAGAGGCGCTTGTTGTGCTCCTCGATGAAGAAGTCAGGAAGGATATCTATGACAGGCCCTTCCCGGTGATGTGCAATCTGACCCAGCTGGGCTAACGTTGCCGACGAGCCGAGCGGCCCAGAGACGCTGCGCCGAACGAACGCGTGCCAGCCGCCAGCCACACCCGAACCCCGCTCGGAACAGAGATCATCGCCGCGCGGGCGCCGCAACGATAGCGGTCGCCAAAGCGGGCGGCACCGAAACCGGGATAAGCCACACGGGCTTTTTCGGCAAACTTGATCTCGACATGCGCAGGGGCATGAACAGGTGGCGTTGCAGGCGGAGCAGGCGGTGGGCCGCGACCCGCATCCGGGCGTCGCAACAGCAGTCGCCAACAGGTCGTGCGTGTTGCTGCGCGATGCGCCGGCACGACCGGTACGGCCACACCATCGCCAGCCGGCGTCACATGCACCTGTGCGAGGCCGTTCGCCGCGGCCCGCAGACCGGGCGCCAGCGGCAGATCAGGCTCGGCGTCACGTCAGCCCGTCAGCCTGACGTGCCACTCGCGCACCACGCCCGAACGCCCCGTCGCCTGCTTCTGCTCGACGCTCCACCGGCGCCGCCGCTCAGAACTGGCCAGGACCTCGACACGTGCCATCGCACCGTCTCTCGCACCGGCGCAAAAATAGGTGTTTGAACCGCCGTGTGATCGCGCCAGATCAAGCCGCCGGACGAAAGACGGCCGTCGGCGGAGAGGTACGGATATTCCACGAGGCAGGGCGGAGCTCATTGTCGAGTGCGAGGTAGCCGGGGCCGTGGTTACCGCCATACCGCAGTAGGCTCCTCGGCGTACCACTGCGGCCTATAGCCGCAGTTCGAGCGTCAATTCTATCCCGCAGTCTACCGCCTAGTGCTTCCACGTCGCTTCCACGGCAGTGGCGAGATGACACGATCCCGAACAGCAAACGCCCCTGATCTGTTCATGAAATCAGGGGCTTCTGCTTGGTTGCGGGGGTAGGATTTGAACCTACGACCTTCAGGTTATGAGCCTGACGAGCTACCGGGCTGCTCCACCCCGCGTCAATGGGTTCGGCCGTCTGTCCGGAGGAGAGAGAGTATGGGGAATGCGGGCCTGGCGGCGACCTACTCTTCCGCCGCTTGAGCGGCAGTACCATCGGCGCTGAGGGTTTTCACGGCCGAGTTCGGGATGGGATCGGGTGTTTGGCCCCTCG
>Ga0137359_10003005_pt1 | contig 13608 bp, 10 predicted proteins | sample Mad1_40_16metaG_FD_108281 | JGI IMG/M metagenome (GOLD analysis project Ga0137359, IMG submission 108281) | Vadose zone soil microbial communities from Angelo Coast Range Reserve, California, USA - Mad1_40_16 metaG | ecosystem: Environmental > Terrestrial > Soil > Vadose zone | place: USA... | reverse complement strand
GATGATCGGCAGGACGCGCAGATTACCGCCGTCGTCGAGCACGGAAGCGAGGTCGGCACCGAACTGCACATAGGTGCCGCCGATCGTACCGGTAAGCAGCGTGACCGTGTTGGCGTTCAGCGCCTTCTTGGTCGAGACCGAGCCGAATTGGAAGATCGCCTTCAGGCTGTCGCTGACCTTGGCCGGGTCATAGTCGGTCTGTTCAGCATGGGCCGCAACGCCGAAAGCCATCATGATCATCGCGGCAAACATTCTAAGGTACTGACGCATGGCATCCTCCCGATGTGTAGAGATTAGTTTTGAAGTTGAGTGAGACGCTGTTGCGTGTCCGCCGAGCCAAAGCTGGCGGCCTTGCGGTACCAGTCGCGCGCCATCACAGGGTCGGTTGTGATGCTTCGCGTATCGCGCACTCCGAGCACAGCCGGATCATAGATCTGTGCCAGCAGGAAAGCCGCAGATGCGTCCTGCGCATTGGCGGCGCGTTCGAGCAGCAATCGCGCCGCGGCGATGTCGCCGAGCGCCAGCAGGCTCTTGGCGCGTGTCATTAGCGCTGCCAACGTTTCGGCATCGAGCGTTTTCGACGGCGCAGCGGCTTCATTCCCTGTACGCGCGGCCGGGGTCTGACTCTGCAGCGCGGTGTGATAGGCGCTTACGATAGCCTTGCGGCTCGGTGTTCCCAATCGCGGCGCGCTCGCATTGACGCTCGCCATCGTCACTGGGTCCGATATGCGAGCCGGATCTTTCACCGGTATTTGGCGCACAGCCGGTTGGTTCGAGGCGGCCTGCGTCGCTGATTGATCCCTGGTCGCGCCGCCCATGGATGCCCTTGCTTTGTCGATAAGGACGCGCGTGACATGGGAATTAAATACCGCGACCAGGATCGCGAACGCCGAAACCACCAGTCCACCAGCCACAACCCGCGTTAGGATGCTTGTCCGTTGGCTTGCCGCCAAAGATTCCCGTGGATCAGGCTGACCCTGGAGATCGGACAGAAACAATGGAATGGAATCATCTGAGGAGAAATCCGTTGACGGCCCGGACGTGTAGGGTGCGTGCTGCGGATCCCTTCGGGGTTCGTCGAACGCCCGAGCATTCGAACCCAGCGACCAGCGATATGTCGTCCGCTCCATGGCGCTCATGCTTCCCTCCCTAACGCAACGAAGGGGGAGCCCCCCGGCGCTAAGCGCCGGGACATTCACACACAGAGGTGCCGGCGGGAACCTGGCACATGGAGATAACCTCCCCGACCGTTGATCGTTCCCAAGCAGAAGGCCCGACGGCGACGCGCTCGCAGCAGCGAAAAGCCGCCGCTGTTCAAAAGGCGGTTGCTGCGCGTAAGCAGCGCTACCTGGCGTGTGCCTTCCCAAAGCTCCACGTCGTGGCCGTCAACGTAACAGCTTAGGCGAGCGGATCGCCGTCGTTCAGCTTGCAGGTTTCGATCAGCGAAGCGATGACGGCGCAGTGCTCGGCGCCGCCGTCGGAGCCTGCGAAGGTGAGGGTCACTGTCGGCCGTCTGGCCACCATGACTCATGCGCCCTGATGTCGTCTGCAAAGCCAGCGGCAACTAGCGCATCTCTCCAATCGAGTTTAGCCAGATCGATGGCCCGCTGCAGAGCGTTGAGGTCGCCGTGGCTAAGCTTTAATACGGCGGTCACAGCGCTCGTTGCAATCTCGGTCTATTACGGAATGCTTTGGTTGGACAGTTCCGTTACCGCGTGGACCCTGAACGGACATTGGGTCGCAGCGTTGCGGCCGGTTGTTGGCCTTTCTCCCCGCCGGCCCGTCACAAAGTGCTAGGTTTTAGAAATTGATGGGCGTCGTTTCCGGTTGGGCCCGCCATCACAGCGCCTGCAACGAATGCAAAATTAAAAAGGGAGAGGATTAAATGTGGATAATGACGAACAACAGCTACCTGTCGATCGTAAGCAAGGATTGTGGCCCGGCTGAACTGCTAGTCAGGGCTCGGCGTGCCGGGGATATCGAGAAGGGATTCCCAGATGCCAAGGTAACCCGGACCACCAACCGTGATTATCTGTATCGGGCAGTTCTACCACGCGATGTGGTGAAACAGGCCTTGGCCGCAATGATCGACCGTATCGATTACCCGAACTTCAAGGATAGTGTTGAAGACAGGTCGTTGCATGCTGCCTATGTCGGTGTCTGGTGTGCAATGGCAGGACTACAACATCCGCCGCCAGAGATAGAGCGAGCGACCCATGCAAGGTCAGCTCTAACCTCGAAAACACACGGTAGCGCCTAGGCGGGTTTTTCTTGGACCCAAACTTGGTTGCGCGGGAGCCTACCTTTTTTGACTAGGCTCGAGGTGCCGCCGCCGCTGCTTGCCCGCGCCGACGAGGTGATCGGATAGTCTCGTGGACCGGCAGTGGTCGAGTCCGTTGTCGGGGGCTAAGCGGACCTGGCCCGGTCGTCGGCCGATGTCGCCTTTTGACCCGAGACGGACATCGGGCCTGATCGACGTCTTTGGTCCGAATTGATCTACATCAACGGAATGGTGAGTCCGAGCGTCATCGTGCATTCTCTTTCGCGAGGGAAAAGCAAAATGCGGCAGTTCATTAAAGCTTGCTCGCTCATTTTCACCTCAGTCCTGGCGACAGGGGTTTTCGGCCTCGCCGCTCCGCCGGCGCATGCCCAGCGCAACCCCGAGCGTGACGCGTATTTCGGCGAAACCCACATTCACACCAGCTGGTCGGTCGACGCGTGGGTCATGGGCAACCGCCTCACCGGCCCCGACGACGCCTTGAAGTACGCTCAGGGCCAGACCATCAAGCACCCGCTGGGCTACGACATCAAAATTAATACGCCGCTCGATTTCATGGGCGTGACCGATCACTCGGAGTATGTCGGCGTCACCAGGGAGGCCAACATGCCCGGATCATTCGTGAGCAAGCTGCCGGAGGCGCAGCCTATGATCATGAAGGATCCGAACAGCCCGGCCGAGCAAAACCAGGTCTTCTCGTACCTGCTCAAGCTTGCTGCGAGCCCACCAGTAAAGGCGTTTATGAACCCGAAGGTCACCTCCTCGGTGTGGAAGGAAAACGTCAGGATCGCCGACGAGAACAATCATCCGGGCAAGTTCACGGCGTTCTGCTCGTACGAGTGGACCTCGATGCCCGGTAATCGCAATCTCCACCGTAACGTCTTCTTCCGGGCTTGCGACAAGGTGCCGGACTATCCGTTCAGCGCGCTCGACTCCAAGCGCCCCACAGACCTTTGGGACTGGATGGACGCGCAGCGCAAAGCAGGCAACGAGCTGCTCGCCATCTCACACAACGCCAACGTCAGCGACGGCTGGATGTACCCGGTCGACACCGACAACACCACCGGGCGGCCGATCGACGCCGCGTGGGCGGCTGCGCGCGACCGCAACGAGCGCCTGGTCGAGATCAAGCAGGGCAAGGGGCAATCGGAGACGCACCCTCTGCTTTCGCCCACCGACGAGTTCGCCAGCTACGAACTGTATCAGGCCATTCTCGGCCTACCGGCCAACGTTGGCCGCATCGACCACATCACCGGCAGCTTCGGCCGTCAGGCGCTAAAAGACGGCATCGCCATGCAGGACGTGCGCGGTTTCAACCCATACAAGCTCGGCATGGCAGGCGGGTCCGACGGACACAACACCGGCAGCCCCTATCGCCAGGACAATTTCTTCGGCCTTCACGGGGATGCTGATGGTTCGGTCGACCGGCGCTTTGCCGGCGTGCTCATCGGCGGCACCATGGATGTGCGCCTGGAAAACCCCGGTGGGTTGACCGGTGTGTGGGCGGAGGAGAATACGCGCGCCTCTCTCTGGGACGCGATGTACCGTAAGGAGACCTTCGGCGTCAGCGGTCCGCACATCAAGGTGCGCTTCTTCGGCGGGTGGGGCTTCAACAAGGACATCGTGGACGCCGGCGACTGGGTGAAGCAATCCTACGCGGGCGGCGTGCCAATGGGCGCCGATTTGGCGCCGATGCCGTCAGGCGGAAAAGGCACGGCCCCGACGTTCGTCCTGTGGGCGGTAAAGGACCCGACCTCGGCCAACCTCGACCGCATCCAAATCATCAAAGGCTGGACGCAGAACGGCCAGAGCTTCGAGAAGATCTACGACGTGGCCTGGTCCGGCGACCGCCAGCCCGACAAGTGGACGCGCCGCGTGCCGGCGATCCAGAGCACCGTGGATATCGAGAAGGCGACCTACACGAACGACGTCGGCTCGGTCGAGCTCAAGGGCGTGTGGACCGACCCGGAGTTCGATGCGAGCCTGCACGCGTTCTACTACGTGCGCGTACTAGAGATTCCGACGCCGCGCTGGACGCTGATCCAGGCGGTGAAATCCGGACTGCCCCCGCCCGATGTGGTGCCCCTCACCGGTCAGGAACGCGCCTGGACCTCGCCCATCTGGTACACGCCGTCGGCGGAAGCCCGCAAGAACGCCTTGGCGGGCACGACCGTCGCCGACCTGAAGAAAAAGGGTGCCACTGCCCTGAGTGACGCGCAGCTGAAGGCCCTCATCGTCGGCAAGGCCCACTGGCTGCGGAACAACGTGACGACAGAACAGTTCTGGCAGAGCTTCACGACCGTGGGTCAGACGACTCTGTTCCGCATCGGAGCGAATGCCTCCGTGCCGAGCGGTTACGGCAACGTCGAGCGCGACGGCTACCAGGGCACGACCAGCCCTTACAAGATCGAGGACGGCAAGCTCGTCACCTTCGTCTCGCAAGACCCGTACGCGCTCACATTCTACAAGCTCGGCGATACCTACTACGCCGCGCGCAGCAACGAGTTCGGCTACGCGAACTACGAGATCGTTCCAGATCCGAAGTTCGCGATCAATCCGCTCACCGAGGTCATCAACCAATTCTCGATCAACCTGGGGCTCACCGAGCAACAGCGACAGCAGATCGTCCCGATCCTGAAGGAGGAGATCAAGCAGTTGGAGGCGATGAAGAAGGATACCTCCTTGAGCGCGGTGCGCAAGGTCGAGAGGGTGCGCGAGATCGGTAGTTCCATCGACGAGAGGTTGAAGCCGCTGATCAATCCGGAGCAGCAGCAGAAGTTCGAGGCGCTCCGCGACGAGTTGCGCAGGCGGCTCGTCGATAAGATGGCGACCGAGACCAGTAAGAAAATCGAGGCTGACGTAAAGTCGTGGTTCACGGATAAGAGCGTCAAGTAATGCCCGGGCAGCGGGAAAGACGTGGAAAGCGGGGGATGACGCGGTGGTTTTTCGCCGCGCTTCTCCTTTGCGCGAGCTCCGTCGCGAGCGCGTGCCCACTTTGCCTGGGGGCCTTTCGGTCGTCGGTGGCGCAGCAGCTCGTCGACTTGCCGCACGAGGTGCTGGCACAGCCGTCTGCGGATGGACGCGGTTACCGGGTCGTCGCCGAGATCAAGGGCGAGCAACCGGCGGGCGGGTTCATCCCGGTGGAGGCGATCCAGCTGGATTTCGTCGCGGACGCAAGTGCCGCGTTGCTGCTCGTTCGCGACGAAGCGTGGTCGATGTGGGTCGGCGTCGGCGCCGTCGCCGTCGAGCATGCAGGCTGGCTCCGCCAGATCGCCGCCGGAAAGCGCTCGGCCGACTTGGGTGCAGACGAGTGGCAAGCCCGCCTCGCACTGATGATTCCGTACCTCGAGCATCGCGAGCCGCTGGTCGCCGAGATAGCTTACGGCGGACTTGCGGGTGCGCCCTACGCCGCGCTGCTGGCGGCGAAACCGCGCCTCGCCGCGCCTGCGATCCGGAGCTGGCTCGCCGATCCGAGGCTCGCGGCAAGACAACCTCTGTACCTGCTGCTGCTCGGCATCGCTGGCGACGCAGGGGATGCCACGGCTCTCGAGCTGCGACTCGAGGCGTTGTGGATGGCGCGCGACGTCACGAATCTGGGCTCGATGATCGCCGCCGATCTGCAACTGCGCGGGCCATCGCGCATGGTGTGGGTCGACGCGAAATACATGGGCGATCGCCTGCGCTCTACCCGGGAGCTTGAAGGGGCGCTTCTGGCGCTCAGCGTTCTGGGGAATGCGAATGGCGAAATTCCCCGCGAGCGGGTCATCCAGTCCTATCGCCTGTTCATCCAGGAGCACAAGGAGCTTGCCGGGCTCGTCGCGTGGGATCTCGCAGCCTGGCAATACTGGGGTGCGGTGCCACTATACCTGGCGCTGATCAAATCGAATGTTCGGCAAAATTTCGCATCGCGCGTCGCGGCGTTGGCTTATTTGGGTCAAAGCCCGGTCGGAAGCCTGATCAAATCAGACGTGTCGGAGATCGGTACCCCGGATCAGCCCACAAGCGCGGAACGTCCTGCGATTCCCATGTTGCCGCAATGACAATTGCCGATCGCATTGAGTCTCTCCTGCCATGAAACGCCTCTTACGCGAGCCGCTGATCCATTTCCTGTTACTGGGCGCCATCCTGTTCGGCGTGTACGGCTACGCAGAGCGGGCTCGCGGCGGTGTCGAGCAGTCAAAACAGATTCGGCTGACGATCGACGATCTTTCGCAGCTGGTTCTGGTGTTCCGGTCGCAATGGCGGCGCGACCCGACGCCGGAGGAGTTGCGATCGCTTGTCGAAGACAAGGTGCACGAAGAGGTTCTCTATCGCGAAGCCGTCGCGCTCGGAATCGATAAGGACGACACGATCGTCAAGCGCCGTATGGCGCAGAAGATGCAGTTCCTCGCCGAGGACGTCACCGCCGCGCGCGAGCCAACGCCCGAGGAAATCGGTACATGGTACGAGGCGAACCGCGACCAGTTCGCGTTCCCGCCGCGCGTCAGTTTCCGCCATCTTTATTTCTCGCCCGATCGCCGCGGGGCACACGCGCCTGACGATGCAGCGACCACACTGACGAAGCTCACCGGGCAGCCCGAGGATTCGAACCTCGCCGCGACCCTCGCCGATACGTTCATGTTCCAGGAGTACTACCGCGACCGCACACCGGAGTTCCTGGGCAAGGAGTTCGGTCCCAATTTCGCGCTTGCCGTCGCGAAATTGTCGCCGGGGTCGTGGCAAGGACCTGTCGGGTCCGGGTTCGGTTGGCATCTCGTGTTCGTCGACACGCTGATCCCCGGCCGCGTGCCCGCGCTCGAGGAAGTCGAGGCCGACGTGAAGACTGCCTGGCTCGCCGAGCAGAAGGCGCAGGCGTGGGAGAAGGCGTACCAGGACATGCGCGCGAAGTACACGGTGCTGCTGCCCGTGCCGGCTGAGAACGCATCGGCAAACGGCGACACGTCGCGCGGTAAGCAGAGTCCCGCCCCATCAGGTGAGGGCGGCTTGTGAAACGGTGGCAGCATGGCTTCGGGTGGCAGCTCGCCGGGCTGCTGTTCGCCCTGCTGCTCGTGCCGCTTGCGGTGTCGGCGCACGAGTCGCGCCCGGCCTATCTTGCGGTTAACGAGACAGCGCCCGGACAGTTCAGCGTCCTGTGGCGCACGCCGGTACTCGCTGGCATGCGGTTGCTGATCGTCCTCAAGCTTCCGGACAGTGTGAGGAACCTGAAGGACCCCATTGTGAGCGAGCTCTCGGACTCGCTCGTCGAACGTCGCTGGGTCGACGCGGGGCCGAACGGACTGGCGGGAGAGCGCATCGAGTTCGCGGGCCTGCAATTGACAATCACCGACGTGCTGGTGCGGGTGCAGATGGGCGACGGCACCGTCTCGACTACCTTGGTACGGCCAGCCCGCCCATGGATTGAGGTCGCGGCCGCGCCCGGATTGCTGGCGGTGGCGGGAGCCTATGTCTTGCACGGAATCGAGCACATTCTGTTCGGCTTCGATCACCTGCTTTTCGTTCTTGCTCTCATTCTGATCGTACGTAGCGGACGGGTGCTGCTGTGGACCGTCACCGCATTCACCATAGCGCATTCGATCACGCTGAGCCTCGCGACGCTGGGGGTGGTGCATGTACCAGGGCCGCCTGTCGAAGCCACTATCGCGCTCAGTATCCTACTGCTGGCCTGCGAGATAGTCCGCCTGCGGCGCGGCCAGGGGAGCTTGACTGCGCGGTGGCCATGGGTTGTGGCATTCTCCTTTGGCTTGCTGCACGGCTTCGGCTTCGCCGGTGCTCTCACAGAAATCGGACTTCCACAGGGGGACATCCCGCTCGCGCTGTTCAGTTTCAACGTCGGTGTGGAGGTGGGACAGCTTATATTTATTGGCACCGTCCTTGGCTTGCTGGCCTGCGCCAAGCGTATTGATTTCCCGCCGATCATCGAACACCACGCGCTGTCTGTCGCGACCTATGCGATCGGAACAATGGCCGCGTTCTGGTTCATCGAGCGCTTGGCGGGATTTGCGATCTGACGCCCGATGAAATTTGTCGAAGCGATTTTTTCTTGTCCAACGGGGCCAGGCTGAGGATGAAATGGTTGACGATTTTCGCCGCTGTTGCCGAAGCCGCTACCGGTTTGGGGTTGCTGATTGTCCCGTCGCTGGTCGGGCAGCTATTGCTGGGTGAACAGCTTACGGGCGTCGCAATACAGGTCGCGGGCGTGGCCGGCATTGCCCCGATTGCTTTGGGCATCGCTTGCTGGCCGGGTCCGCCGCTCGTCGGCATGCTGACCTACAGCGCATCAGTGACACTGTATTTGGCTTACCTCGGTCTGGCGGGCGGTTCGACCGGCGTCTTGTTGTTGCCGGCGGTCATTCTTCACGTGATCCTGACCGGACTTCTGGCGCGTGACGTCTTGCGAAGGCAACGCAACTGAAGTCCGCCGTTATCAATCTCAAGACGGCCAAGGCACTCGGCCTCACCGTGCCTCCCACACTGCTCGCCAGCGCCGACGAGGTGATCGAATAGTTTTGCTGCGGTGCATGAGTCCGTTGTTGGCACAAAACGGACCTCAGGCGATGTCCGTCTTGAGTCCGCTTTCGGGGCCAAAGCGGAAAACATCTGCTCTTAGCGGGTATTTCGCCTTTTGACCCAAAGCGGGCATTTGCAAAATGGCGGCCCCGGAGTGAACTGGGGCCGCCTGTTTTGCTGCGGTACCGATTTAGTTTGCGAAGCTCAAGCGTATTCTAATCGCCAATTATCTTGAGGTGCGTCGGAGGTTTGTTCACGTCAAGCGCGGGGACTGGGTTTTCCGGATGCTGGAGGTCCGGCAAGAGATCGGTCGAGGCCCCGCCGGGGAATCGCTTGATGCTTGGATATTTGATGATGGACTTGTTGAACTCCTGGAGCGGCAAGTCCAACAGCGATAACGCCCAGCCATTGTCCATGCCGGCGTAACGGCCCGGCGACGATGTCGGGTTCCGTGTCGGCACCGCGCCGTTAAACGTCATATCGTATTTCTCGAACGGGTCCATGGTCAAATTGTAGATCGAAGGGACGGCACCCATGTTTAATTCCGGCCCCATCCAAGTATCTTTCGAGGTGTAGAGCATCTTCCACGCGATCCTTAGCCAAGGCGCATCTGGGTCGCCACCGATGTCCGCGCGAACACCCTTGAAGTCCTCGCCGTCAATATAAATAAAGGATTCGCGCGCCGAATGCTCCGCCTTGCCCGTCACGTAGGCGCTGTTGTCGACGCCATCGAAGTAGATCGGCTTATTGTTGTTGTCCATTATCTCGCCCTTGGTGGGCGGCTTGAGTCCGACCATGGCGGCCGTCGTGGGCCACACGTCCATATGCGTCATCATCTCGTGGAGAACAGTTCCCGCCGGGATTTTGCCCGGAGCCCACATGATGCCCGGAACGCGCCAACCGGCCTCGAACGGCGATCCCTTTTCGCCACGGAACGGATTGGTCCCGGCATCGGGAAAGGCGTCCTGCCAAGCGCCGTTGTCCGCCGTGATGACGACAATCGTATCTGGCGCTTCGGCGCGGATGACATCCATGATCCGGCCGATGTTGAAATCCAGTTCCATCATCGAATCCGAGTAATTGCCTAGGTGCGACTTGCCCTTGAAATCCTTGGCGGGTCTGGTCGGCTGGTGCATCTTCATGAAATTGATGTCCATGAAGAACGGTTTGTCGTCCTTGGCGTGCTGCCTGATGTAGCCCACCGCGGAGTTGGTCTGCCGGATATCGAATTCGTCAAGATTATCAAGAGTGATGACGTCGCCCTTGACCGCCGGTTTGCCCGCCGTGCCGGACCATTCGTAGAGGTTCACGACACTCTGATACATCTTCCAAAATTCAGCGTTATATTTTGGAAACCAAGGGTGCGCGTCGGGCGAGGTGTCGCTGTAGGCGTATACACCGGGATAGTAGGCAGCGAAGTTTTTCATTTCATCGAAGCCATGCTCGATTGGGTAGAACTCAGCCCGGTCACCAAGATGCCACTTCCCCGAATAGTAAGTGGAATAGCCGTTCTTTTGGTAAAACTCGCCAATTGTCGGCGTCTCTTTCTGGAGACCGTTCCGGTCGCCGGGAACGACCACCACCGACAACGCCGAGCGGATCGGGATGCGCCCTGTCATGAACGAGGCGCGGCCGGCCGTGCAGCTTGCTTGGCCGTACCAACTCGTGAATGTCACGCCTTCTTTCGCGACCTTGTCGATATTTGGCGTCGGGTGGCCAAGCGCCACCCCACCGCCCGTGTATGCGCCGAAATCATTCCAGCCGGTATCGTCGGTCATTAGCATAACGACGTTGGGCTTCTTCTGCGCAAAAGCTGGACTGGCCGCCACAGTTACGATAGCAACCGACGCCAGTAACCCAAGCCAGACCTGTCTGTTGGCTTTCATCATTGATCTCCGCGAAAAAAGGGACCGCATTTCCTTAATGCGGCAATCCGGCGCAGTTCTCAGGCTGTGCTATTGATCTACGTCAATGGTGCCGATTTGCCTTACGCGGCGCGCAAAGGTTTTGGCGGCCGAATGAAGCTGGCGGGACTTCCGGAATTGGCACGAAACGGACATGGCCCGATGTCCGACTTGAGTCCGCTTTCGGGAGAAGAGCGGAAGTCGAATTTCGGGGCCGTCAGGTCCGTTGATGATCCGATTCGGAAATTGGCTCTAGTCCAATAGCAGCCAGTCGTGCTCTGATGCGCAGGTTGAAATTTGCGACTTTGGGGCTTTCCTTGACAAATATTGAATACACCGAACGCGGCCAAGGGCCCGCGCTGCTATTTGTGCCCGGCAGCTTCGGCACGGGTGCCGGTTGGAAGCCGGTTATGGAAAAGTTGGGTGACGGCTATCGGTTTGTCACTACGAGCCTTCTCGGCTATGGCGGAACAACGGAACGTCGGCCGTCAGGCAATACAACCACAATGCAACAGACAGAGGTCCTCGATACCGTCTTCGAACGGATTGCCGCGCCGGTGCACGTTGTCGCGCATTCCTACGGAGGGTTATCGGTGCTGGCGCATGCACTCCATGGCAAATACAAAGCTGAGAGCTTGACATTGGTCGAAGCAAATCCGCTTGCCATACTGCGGACAGCAGGAGAGGAGCCTCTTTTTGCCATGGTTGGCTCCATGACGAAGGTCTATTTCGCCGAGTTCGAGGCAGGCAAAACGGACGCAGCGAGGCACGTTGTCGATTTTTACGGCGGCGCGGGGACTTTCGAGACTTTTCCAACCAAGGTGCGCGATTATGTTATTTCAACAACGCCGAGCAATATTCGCGACTGGACATCCTGTATGTCATTCGATCCGCCTCTCCCGGACTATGGTAGGATAGCAGCTCCGACACTTGTAATCCGAGGGGCAATGAGCCACCCGACAATGCTGCGAACTGCGGAGCTGCTCGCGGCAAACATTCCGAATGCTAACCTAGAAACGATTGATGGCGGCAGTCACTTTTTGCCGGCGACACATCCGAGCAACCTCGCTGAGCTAATCGTCGCGCATGTTAGTAAGACCAGCGCTTGATCGAAACGGAAACGCCGTCCATCTAAGAATTGATTTCCGCTTGTGGCACGAAACGGACATGCCCGAAGTATCGTGGCGATGTCCGTTGTTGGGTGAACAGCGGAAAACATTTGCTCTCGTCGAGCTTTTCTGGTTTTGACCCCTTTCCGGACCTCGCCCTGATTCAGACAATTCAGGTCTGGGCTGAGGACTCAGGCACCCCGTTGTGGCAGGCTGGGAGTGAGCTGAGCGGGGCAAGTCCCATGGTCGTTATGAGACGGCGCGAGTTCATCACGCTTGTCGGCGGCGCGGCTGCCGCATGGCCGTTTTCAGCGTTCGCCCAGCAGCCGGCGAAAGCCGCACGGATAGGTTACTTATTGACAACGTCGCTTGGATCTCCCGAGGGGAAGGAGAGCCTCGACGCCTTTCGGCAGGGGCTGCGCGAACGCGGGTATGTGGAGGGGCAGAACATCCTGATCGAATACCGAGCGGCTGACGGGAAGTTCGAGCGATTTCCGGGGCTGGCGACCGAGCTAGCCAATCTGAACATTGACCTCATTGTCGCCCCTACTGTGCCTGCGGCCCTCGCTGCCAAACAAGCAACCACCACGATCCCCATCGTCGCGCAAGTCATGGGCGACCCGGTCACTGACGGCCTAGTGACCAGCCTCGCGAGGCCGGGCAGGAACATCACCGGGTTGACATTCCTCGGTCCTGAGCTTGGGGCGAAGCGTCTGGACCTGCTCAAGCAAGCTGTGCCGGGCGCCTCCCGCGTCGCTGTGCTTTGGCATCCCGGCGCTTATGGTGAGCGCACAACGACAGACATGTTGAGGGCAACAGAAGCCGCCGCACGAACCTTGGCGGTTGAGCTTCAATTCGTAGAAGTGCACGGGACCGAGGAGTTCGAGCACGCATTCTCCGCTCTGACAACGAACGGTGCTGATGCTCTCTTCTCGTTGCCGAGTCCGATGTTCTACTTAGAGCGAAGACGCATCGTGGGTCTCGCCACAAAGTACAGACTGCCGTCGACGTTCATTTCGAGGGAGTTTGTGGAACTCGGTGGTCTTATGGCTTATGGAGCCAGCATTAATGACCTGATGCGCCGCAGCGCCACTTACGTGGATAAGATCCTCAAAGGCGCCCAACCTGTCGACCTGCCGGTCGAACAACCGACTAAATTCGAACTGGCGATCAATCAGAAGACCGCTAAAGAACTTGGACTGACGATCCCTGAGGCGCTCCTGGCGCTGACGAAGTGATCGAATGAAGATGCTGTTTTGCTGCGGCGCATGAGTCCGTTGGTGGCACAACCCGGACATGCTGCGGCGGTCCGACGACGTCTGCTATTGGGGGTAGAACGGACATGCCGTTCAAGCAGGCCGGAACACAGGCTCGCGCTGATGGCCAAAAGGAGAGGGCCCGGCGCGCAGGAGCAGCGTGCCGCTTCGCGCCTGCCAGTGCGGCGGACGCCGGGATTGCGCTGTTTCGCGCATGCCATTATGCTCTGCCACCGCTCAGACTGGTGCGCAGCCAACAGGATCACCCCATGCCGAACGCCGGCTTGGCCCCCCTGGACGAGGCCATCACGATCGAGGAGCTCACGCGCGATCCCTATCCGATCTACAGGCGCCTGAGACGCGAAGCGCCCGTATTACGGGTCAAATCCGTGGGCCGCACCTTCCTCAGCAAAGCCGCCGACACCAAGTACGTGAAGGACAACGCGGCGTTGTTCAGCTCCGACGATCCGAACACGCCCATGAAGCGCGCCTTTCTCGCGCATACGCTGATGCGCAAGGACCACGACGAGCACCGGACCGAACGCATGGCGATG